>Ga0187863_10002229_pt1 | contig 14914 bp, 10 predicted proteins | sample June2016WEW_11_1_FD_132975 | JGI IMG/M metagenome (GOLD analysis project Ga0187863, IMG submission 132975) | Peatland microbial communities from SPRUCE experiment site at the Marcell Experimental Forest, Minnesota, USA - June2016WEW_11_10 | ecosystem: Environmental > Terrestrial > Soil >... | reverse complement strand
CCCAGGCCCCAGGCCCCAGGCCCCAGGCCCCAGGTCGCCGGTTGCGAACCGATCGTTGATTCGCTACGCTGAATTCGCCTGGCAGTGGGAAGGCGAGCGGATGGATCGGAGCTAGTGGTGTCGTCGGAACAGCATCCGGACGCGGCCGAGTCTGTGACGCACAGCCGGCTGTTTGCCTCGCTGTATGGCGAGCTGCGGCAGCTCGCGGAGCGTCAATTGCGGCGCAACGCGGGCGCGCCGGTGAGCCCGACCACTCTCCTGCACGAAGCCTATCTCGGAATGTGCGGGCGAGATGCCGTTTTCCCCGACCGCGAGCGATTCATCGGATACGCGGCGCGCGTCATGCGGGGCCTGATCATCGATTTCGTGCGTGACCGGCGTGCATTGAAGCGCGGCGGCGATTTCCAATTCACTCAGCTGTCGACACAGGTCCCTGAATTGGGTCAGGACGAAGCGAACCTGTCGCAGCTGTCGGAGGCGCTCGATGAGCTTGCCGTGCGTGATGCGAAGCTGGCCGCGCTCGTCGATCTCAAGTATTTCTGCGGCTACACCTTCGATGAGATTGCCGCCCAGCGCGGCACCTCGATACGCACGGTCAAGCGCGACTGGGAGAAGGCTCGCGCGATGCTGTTCCATCAGCTGAAAGGCGAGTTTCAATCCGAGCACGTGCCGATCGATTGACTAAGGCGGCGCCGGTGGGTGCGAGCTGAGCTGCGCGTGCACCGAGCTGTACGCATCGGCGACCTGGCTCATCAAGCCTTCGCGCGCGAGGAGCCGCGCCAGTGTCGCGCGCCGGTAGCGCCAGTGACGCCACGCCTCATCCGGCCAGCCCTCGATTCGAGCGCGTTCCGCCGCGCTGGCGTAGTACTTGAATGCTTCGAGCCGTACTGCGCTCTTCTTCGGAACATCCATTTCGGCGGAGGCGTCGGCGTCATCCCGGTCGGCGATGCGTGCCAATGCATTCGGCTCGCCGGCGGCGGCAGCCTTCCGATACCAGGACCAAGCCCGTGCGCCGTCGGGAGCGAGCAAGTCATTCCCCTTCCCGTTGGGCTGGCTCACGCCGTATTCGTAGAGCTTGCCCAGCTCGAACCCCGCGATGGCCACGCCATCCTGCCAGGCCTGCTCGTAGAGCGAGACTGCCTTCGGCAGGTCGAGCATGCCGGCGGACGGCTGTGAGAGCAGTCCGGCCAGATCGATTCGTGCCGTGCGATAGCCTCGGGTGGCCGTCTCGAGTTCCAGGCGGCCCTCCCCGAAATGCCCGGCCGTCAATTGTGCGCGGGCATGCTGGTACAGCGATCGGCCATCGTGGGCGTGACGCTTGAGGTCATCGCCGCAAGCCGCCATGGCGACGTCGACGGCGATATGATCGGCGAGCGTCCCCGCGGCCAAGCGGTCCGGGTCATAGGGCGCCGCCGCGGACTCATCGCATTTGGACCGGTCGCCCGGCCATGAGCGCACACTGGCGGAATCCGGCAGCCCAAGGCGAAATCGCTCGACCGGCGACAGCACTTCCAACAGGGCCGCAGATGCCCATCGAATTTGCGACTCGAGTGAAGGAACGCGCGCGTCCCAGATACGGACCAAGGCGTCGTCGGAGGCCGTCACGATGTGAGCCCCGTCGGGAGAGTAGGCGGCGGCATTGACCGAGTCGACGTGCGGAAACACCATGAGCTGCTGCCCGGTATCGGTATCCCAGATTCGGGCGGTCTTGTCGAGCGAGGCAGTCACCACACGCCGCCCGTCGGAGGAGAACATGGCGGTGCCCACCAGCTGGGAATGACCGCTCAACATTTTGATCTCATGACCCGTTCGGCTGTCCCAAATCCGGGCGGTCATATCGAGCGATGCAGTGACCAGGCGGCGGCCGTCGGGCGAGTAGGCCGCTGTGAACACGGGGTCCGAATGTCCGTCAATCACCAGCAACTGAGCCCCCGAAGCGGCGTCCCAAATTCGAACGGTCTTATCCAACGAGGCTGTCGCCACGCGCCGGCCATCAGGCGAAAATGCGACGCCGCTCACCCGATCGTTGTGTCCGCGAAATACGATGATCGGCCTTCCCGAAGCGGCATCCCAGATGCGCGCGGTTCGGTCGAACGATGCCGTCACGGCCAGCCGCCCATCCGGCGAGAACTGCGCGCTTTCGACCGCGTAGTCGTGCCCGGTGAGCAGTGCCGTTTGCCTGCCGCTCGCGGCATCCCAGATTCGGCTGGTCCCATCGTTCGCGGCCGTCACTACGCGCGCCCCGTCGCTCGAGAATGAGGCGGTCCATACACCCCGCTCATGCCCCACCAGTGCGATGAGCTCGCGCCCCGTTGCAACATCCCAGATCCGAGCCGTCTTGTCGTCCGATGCCGTGACGATCCGGCGACCATCGCTCGAGAATTGAACGCTCTCCACAGCACTTTGGTGCCCGCTCAGAATCCGCACCGGCGGCCCGGTTGCGACGCTCCAGACGCGCGCCGTTTGGTCATGCGACGCCGTCACCACCTCTCGGCCATCGGGCGAGAAGACGGCGGTCGACACTTCCGCTCGGTGCCCGTTCATGACCATGAGTTCCTTGCCCGTCGCAACGTCCCAGAGGCGCGCGCTGGTGTCGTCGGACGCGGTGACGACCTGCAGCCCGTCGGGCGAGAATTCGGCGCTGTTCACCAGCTGTGAGTGCCGGAGCACCATGAGCTCACGGGCCGACGAAACATCCCAGATTCGCGCCGTCTTATCACGCGAAGCCGTGACGACCCGCTGTCCGTCGGGCGAGAACGCGGCATGAATGACCGCCTCGGTATGGCCGCCGAATCTTGCGATCTCACGGCCCGTGGCCGCGTCCCAAATGCGGGCGGTCTTGTCGACCGACGCAGTCACCACCCTGCGCCCATCCGGTGAGAACCTTGCGCAAGGCACCAGGTCCGCGTGGCCGCCGAGCGTCAGGAGCTCGCGCCCCGTCGCGGCATCCCAGACACGCGCCGTTTTGTCGAACGACCCCGTGACGATGCGCCGGCCGTCGGGTGAAAATGCCGCAGATCGCAATTGATCGGCATGCCCGCGAAGCACGAGGAGCTCCCGGCCCGTTTTCGCGTCCCAGATACGCGCTGTTTTATCCCACGAGGCCGTGAGCACGCGTGTTCCGTCGGGCGAAAACACCGCCTGCTCCACGCCGGCGGTGTGCCCTACGAGATCCAGCAGCTCCCGGCCGGATTCCCTGTCCCAGATGCGGGCGCTCTTGTCCTGTGCGGCAGTGACGATGCGGGTACCGTCCGGCGAAAATGCGGCGGAACGCAATTCCGCCGAGTGACCGCTGAGCACCATGACGAGGGCGTCTTGCGCGCGCGCCTCCTGGAACACGCTGAGCGCCTCGGGGCTCGGCGCGCCCTTCACCCCGCTCTGCGCCACCACCTCGAGAATGATTCCCAGGGCACCCGGCACGTCTGCATCTTTCAAGCGCGCAGCCGCCGTTTGCGTGACCGAGCGCAACTGCGCCTGAAGCGCGGCGTCTCGCTGCGCGGCCGCCTCGTCTCGCTGCGCGGCCGCGATCTTCGCTTCGTAGGTCGTGGCGACCAGCCCCCCGGCGAGGGTCAGCAGCAGCACACTCGCCGCGGCGATCCCGACCCAGTGCCGGCGGCCAAACTTGAGCGCGCGGTAGGCCACACTGTCCGGCTGCGCGAGCACCACATCGCCGCGCAAATATCGATCGATATCCTCGCCGAATGCGTTCGCCGTCGCATAGCGCTCGGTGGGGGATTTCTTCAAGGCCTTGATGGCGATCGTGTCGAGATCGCCCTTGAGGATGCTCGCCAGCTTCTTCGCCGTCGTCGCCCGCGCCGTCGCCGCCGCTTCGCTCGACGCGGCGCGGCTCGGCGGCACGGGGTCCGCCTGAAGGATCGCCTCCTCGAGCGCCCCGCGCGAGTCGCGCTTGAGCTTGTAGGGCCGCTCCCCGGTCAGAAGCTCATAGAGCATCACGCCGAGCGCATAGACATCGGCCGCGGTCGTCACGGCCGCACCGGCGATCTGTTCCGGCGCCGCGTAGTCGGGAGTCAGCGCACGTCCGCCCATCTGCGTCAGCTCCGTCTCCTTCGCCTCTCCCTCCGAGAGCAGCTTCGCGATGCCAAAATCGAGCAGCTGAACCTGGCCCTCGGAGGTCACCAGGATGTTGGCCGGCTTCAGATCGCGGTGAATCACGAGGTGAGCGTGCGCGTACTGCAGCGCGCTCAAGACTTGCCGATACAGCGCCAATCGCTCGCGAACCGACAGGCGGTGCTCGTCGCAGTACGTCGTGAGCGGCGTACCGGCCACGTAATCGAGCGCGAGATAGGGTTGACCATCCTCGGCAAAGCCCGCGTCGAGCAGCCGCGCAATGTTCGGATGATTCAAGCTCGCGAGAATTTCGCGTTCCCGGGCGAATCGCTCGCTCGTCACCCGATTCTTCAGCGCCGGATGGATGAGCTTCAAGGCCACCTGGCGCGCGAACAAGCCGTCGGCGCGCTCGGCCAGCCACACGCTCCCCATGCCGCCGTGGCCGAGCAGCGCGAGCACGCGGTAGGGACCCAATCGTTGGCCGATGAGTCCGGGATCCGCCTCGACCAGGGTGGCGACGTGACTTGCCACCAAGTCGCTCGTCTCCAGAAAGCCCCGTTCGCGCGATTCCTCCTGCGAGGCGGACAAGGCGCGCAGAAGCGCCGCCGCCCTCGAATCGCTGCGCTCGAGCGCGGCGAGCCATGCGCCCCGCTCCCCGGGGGCCAGCTCGATCGATTCGTCCCAGAGCTGCGAGAAGCGTGAGAATTCAGCCGCGCTCAAGTCCTTGAGCGACACGTCCGGATTTGAAGGCTCATCCGCACCCATACGTCCCTAACGATGCGCCCCAGCGAACAAGGTCGACCGCCGCATCCCTGGTCGCCGCGCAAAGACCCGTGTCCCCGCCGTTGCCTGCTTCCGTCCGTATACGCCCGTCGAGGCGCCGCTGTCCATAGCCCGGGAACAATCGGCATGATTCGTCGCGGCCGGTACCCGCCGCCAACCTTTGCTGGCACTTTCCCCGAGCCGTTTGCGATCTAGTCAATGCAGGCGGCTGCGGCGGGTGCCGGGAGCCGCGGGTCATCAACCAACCGCGAGGAAGCATCATGAACGTCAAAACCAATGTGAAGGTGGGAACCACTCCCTTCCCGATCCGGCTGCACTAAGGCGCAACGCCTGATCTGCGCGGGGTATCCGGCAAGGGCCGGGTACCCTCACTCCAAAGTGCTGCAAAGCGGGGATCGGCGCCCCTATGTCGGATTTCTCTCGCAGTTTCCAGCGTCTGCGTGCCGATCACGGCAGAAGCACCCTATGGATAACCGCGACCTCGGGAGCCGTGCTTGCCGCATGGATCGTGTGGGCGATCTGCGCGCGGGTCTCGCTGTATGAAGTGTCCACCGAGGCGCGGGTGGAACTCGACGGTGCGACTTATCCGATCGATGCGCCCTTCGCAGGCCGCATCGTCGCGACCACCCTGCACACCGGGCAGCGGGTGCGGCGCGGCGAGGTGCTGATCGAGATCGACGCCATGGCGGAGCAGCTCCAGTTGCGCGAGGTGCAGGTACAGGTCCAGGGGCTCGAGCCGCAGATCGCGCAGCTCGACGCGCAGATCCAGGCCGAGCGCAGCATGCGCGGCGAGGAGGATCGCGCGGTGCGCCTCAAAGCCGCGGAGGCCGAGAGCCGGGTGCACGAAGCGCAAGTTCCGGCGGAGTATGCCGCGAAGAACCTGGTCCGCATTCGCACCCTGCGCGCGGAGAATTACGTATCGGCACACGATCTCGAGAAAGCGGAGAGCGATGTCAGTCAATTGCGCGCTGCGGCGAGTGCGCTGGAGATGGCAGCCAGCCGGATACCCCAGGATCAAGCCGCCCGCAATCGCGAACGGGACGTGCGCATCAGTCGTCTGCAAGGTGAGATTGCCACCCTCGAAGCGCAGCGCGGCACGCTGCAGGCCGAGACCGCCCGATTGAATTACGAGATCGAGCGCCGGAGCATCCGCGCCCCGGTCGATGGCCTGATCGGCGAAGCGGTCAACCTGCGAGTGGGCGCCGTCGTCGGCGACGGCGAGCGGCTCGGCTCGATCGTCCCGGCCGGACGCCTCATGGTCGTGGCGCATTATCCGGCGCAAGCGGCTTTCGGCCGCATCCGCGCGGGCCAACCTGCGACGTTGCGCCTGGACGGCTTTCCCTGGGCCGAGTTCGGTACCGTGTCCGCGACCGTCGCCGAGGTGGGCCGGGAGGTGCGCGACGGCAAGGTGCGGGTCGAATTGGTGCTCCGGCCCCGATCGAGCTTTCGCGGCGCGCTCGAGCATGGCATGCCGGGGACGCTGGAGGTGGCGGTGGAGCGGCTGTCCCCGCTGAACCTGACCCTGCGAACCGCGGGCCAATGGCTGACGCGGCCGCTGTGACGCGGCGCTACTTCATTCCCGAGGTCATTCAAACCTCCGCCATGGATTGCGGGCCGGCGGCGCTGAAGGCCTTGTTCGGCGGCTTCAACCGCTACCTTTCCTACGGGCGGCTGCGCGAGGCCTGCCAGACCGACGTCGACGGCACCTCGATCGACACCCTCGAGGTCATCGCGCAGCAGCTGGGGCTTGGCGCGGTGCAGTCGATGCTGCCGGCCGACCTTTTGTTATTGAAATCCTCGGCGTGCCTGCCCGCGGTCGTCGTGGTCCAGCTGCCCGACGGGGGCACTCACCTGGTCGTGCTGTGGCGGATCCATGGGCCGTGGTTGCAGGTCATGGATCCCACGGCCGGTCGACTCTGGTTGCCGCGTCAGCGGTTTCTCGAGTCGCTCTATATTCACGAACAGCCGGTGCCGGCCAGCGCCTGCGAGCAATGGTGCGGATCGGCCGTGTTCACGGCCGGGCTCGAGCAGCGCATGCGCGCGCTCGACCTGCCGTCGCAAGTGTGGTCCGACCGCGCGCATCAGGACGCCGCGCTCCGGCTGGCCGGCGCGTTGCGCGAGGCGGGGCGGCTGCACTCCGAAACGAACGCCCGAAAGTTCCTCGCGATGTGCGCCGCGCATCCCGATGAGATCCCGCCACAGTACTGGAGCATTCGCCGAATCCCAGAGGACCCCGGGCAGGTGATGCTGCGAGGTGCAGTGCTCTTGTCGGCGTCCGGCGGCGTGTCGGATGTGCCGGAGGAATCGCTGCTGCCGTCGCTCGCGCGGGTGCGCACCGAACGGGCGCCCCGGGTATGGGAGCCGGTGCGGGACGCCTTGCGTGAGGCCGGTTGGCGGCTGCCGGCGGCCACGATGGCCGCGCTCTGCGCGGTGGCCCTGGGTACGGTCGTCGAGGCGTTGCTGTTCCGTGGACTGTTCGACATGGGTCGGCATTTGCAATCGACCGCGGAGCGCCTGGGTGCGATGGTCGCGCTCGTGCTGTTTCTCACGACGGTCTTGGCGCTCGACGGGTCGGCCGCCATCGGCTCGTTCCGGCTCGGCCGTCAGATCGAGATGCGCTTGCGAACGCGCTTCCTCAAGAAGGTGCCGCGATTGAGCGACCGCTACTTCCAATCGCGGCTGATCTCGGACATGGCGTTTCGCGCCCATTCGCTGCAGCTCTTGCGGCAGCTGCCGGAAGTGGCGGGTCACTGCATGTATCTGGCCGTGTGCATCTTGATCACGGGGACGGCAATCGTCTGGGTGTACCCGGGGTCGGCGCTCCTCGCGGGTCTGGCGATCCTCTCGGCGTGCAGCGTGCCGCTTCTGTTCATGCCCGCGATGGCTGAACGCGACTTGCGGCATCGCGAACTCAGCGCATCGCTTGGTGCATTTTACCTCGATTCCCTGCTGGGTTCGCGCGCCATTCGGGCGCATTGCGCGGAGCGTTCCATGCGATCGGTGCAGGCGGCCCGACTCGACCGTTGGGCAGCGGCGGGCCTGAGCCAGGCGGCCTTGTTCGTCGGGGTGGATGCGGTGCAGACGACGGCGACGTTGGCGTGCATCGTGGCGTTGGTATACCAGCAGAGCATGATTGCGCAAAGTCCCGCCGGCCTGTTGCTGCTGATCTATTGGGCGATATCGATCCCGCTGCTCGCTCGGGAAGCAGCCGCCGTCGCCCGCAATCTCCCCGCCATGCGCAATACACTGATGCGATTCCTCGAGTTGATCGAATCGCCGCAGGACTCATCGGGCGACCTCGCGCCTGCGGCACCACCCGGCGGAGTCAAGATCGACATCGACGAAGCCTGTGTCGTCGTGGGCGGACATGCAGTGCTCGACCGAGTGACGCTGCACGTGCGACCCGGTGAGCAGATCGGCATCGTGGGCGTGTCGGGAGCGGGCAAGTCCTCGTTCGTGGGATGCCTCATGGGTTGGTTTCAGGTGTCGAGTGGTCGAATCTGCGTGGATGATGCGCTCCTCGACGCCGCGAGGCTCGCGCAGCTGCGCCGCGAAATCGCGTGGATCGATCCGGAGGTTCATCTGTTTCGGTCCACGCTCTACGAGAACCTGCGCTACGGCAACGGCAGTGAGGGTGTCGGGCAGCTCGGCGCCATACTGGAGGCGGCGGATCTCGGCCGCATCCTGGAGCGGGCGCCGCAAGGCCTGCAGACGCCGATCGGCGAGGGCGGGACGCTGGTCTCCGGCGGCGAAGGGCAGCGCGTTCGCCTCGGGCGCGCGCTCGGGCGCAGCGGCGTGCGGCTCGCCATCCTCGACGAGCCCGCCCGCGGGCTCGGGCGCGAGGAGCGCCGCGCCATGCTGTCGTCGCTGCGTGCGCACTTCAGCGGCGCCACCGTGCTCTGCGTCACGCACGATGTGTCCGACACGCTGGATTTCGATCGGGTGCTGGTGATCGAGCAAGGACGGATTCTCGAACAGGGAATGCCACGGGCGCTGCAGGCGCAGCCCGGATCGCGATATCGCGCATTGCTCGATGAGGAAGATGCGATGCGGCCCGATCAATGGGCCAATGCGGCGTGGCGGCGGTTGCGGCTGCACGCCGGAACCCTTGGAGAGTCGGCCGTCGCGGCGCAGATCGAAGGGGCGACACGGCCATGAGCGCGGTGCTCGCACCGTATCTCGACCAATTGGAACCGGACGCTGGTGTTCGCCGCGAGGAGGCGGCTGCCGGGGAGACGCCGAGCCCCGGCTTTATGGGAGAGGTACATGCTGCGGGCTTGCCGTGGCGGGTGTTCACGCTGCTCGCGGTGCATCTCCTGGAGACGCTGCTGCTCATCGGCAGTTGGGCGTGCGTCGGTCTGGGTGCGCTCAGCGGAAGGCTCGATGCCGGGTGGCTGGCGGCGTGGGCTCTCGCGCTCGGCAGTACGGTGCCGCTGCAGGCAGTCTCCACCTGGCTGCAAGGCGTGGTGGCGCTCGGATTCGGAGGCGTGCTGAAGGAAAGGCTGCTGGTAGGCGCGATGGCCATGGATCCGGATCTCATTCGCAGCAAGGGCGCCGGTGAGATCTTGAGCGAGACGCTCGAGACCGAGGCGATTGGCGACCTCGGTGCGAATGGCGCCATCGCGACGGTGCTGGCACTGCTCGAGCTGCTGATGGCGCCGGTGCTGTTTCACTGGGGAGCGGCATTCGGCTCGGAGGCCGCCATCTTGATCGCCTGGATTGCGCTGTCCTTGGGCCTGATCGTGCACAACGCGCGTCTGCGCGCCGACTGGACCTTGCAGCGGCTCAACTTGACCGACCGGCTGGTCGAAAACATGACTGCCCACCGTACCCGTGTCGCGCAGCAATCCCCTGCCCATTGGCATGACGGTGAGGACGCCGATCTGGACCGATATCTGCAAGCTTCCCGCAAGCTCGACGGCAGCTCCGCGCTGATCGCCGCCGCGCTTCCGCGCGTCTACGTCGTCGCGGCAATACTCGCGCTGGCACCGGCTTTTTTGAACGGCACCTCGAGCATGACGCAGCTGGCCGTGACTTTCGGCATGATCCTGTTCGCCACCGCAGCTCTGCAGCGGTTGAGCTTCGGATTCTCCGATGTCGCGGCGAGCTGGGTGGGATGGAAAATGGCCGCACCGCTGATCGAAGCCGCGCGCGCCGTGCAGCCCGACGGCCCGGCTGTCGAGACCCGGCCGACACCGCAGGGCATTCCCGTGCTGCACGCGCAATCCCTGGGTTTCGTGCACCCGGGCCGCCTCGGGGCGGTGCTCGCCGGCTGCTCACTGTCGGTCCACCGTGGTGAACGGATCTTGCTCGAAGGCACTTCGGGCGGCGGTAAGTCGACGCTCGCCGCGATCCTCGCCGGATTGCGCGCAGCGGGAAATGGCTTCGTCCTGGCCGGAGGTCTCGATCGGGCGACGCTCGGGGATGAGGGCTGGCGCAGGCGCATCGCCTTGGCACCGCAATACCACGAGAACCACATCGTGGCGGCTCCCCTGATTTTCAATTTGCTGATGGCGCGCGCGTATCCTCACACGGCGCCGGATGTCGCCGAGGCGGAGGAGGTTTGCCGAGAGCTCGGGCTCACGGATCTGATCGGCCGAATGCCGGCCGGCCTCAATCAATTCGTGGGCGATACCGGCTGGCGGCTATCCCAGGGCGAGCGCAGCAGAATATTCCTGGCACGCGCGCTGCTGCAGAAAGCCGAAGTAGTGGTGCTGGACGAAAGCCTTGCGGCGCTCGATCCTGAGAACTTCCGCGTGTGCTTGCAGTGCATTGCGCGGCGTGCGCCGACGATGATCTTGATCGCTCATTTGTGAAGGGTGAAGACGATGCGCCCCTCTCGCGATGCCCGGCGACTACTTGGGCTGTCGCGCCCCGCGCCCATTCGCGCTCACCCCTGGCCGGTGCCTCATCACAGGCTTCGGGGTGTCTGCGGCCTCAAACAATGTCCGACACCCGTCTGCCAACAGTTCGACCGCCTTCCCCAACGCGCCGAGCTGCCCCACGCGGACGATCGCGACGGATCGGTGCAGGTCGAAGGAGGGAGGATGCAATACCTTCACGGGACCGATCGGAAGGTTTCTGGCGATAAAGCGAGCGGGCAGCAGCCCGATCCCGTAACCGGCCTGAACGAACGCGAGCTGCATATGCATGTTGTGGATTTCAGCCGAAATCATGGGCGTGAAGCCGGCACGCTCCATCCGATCGATGAGGCTCGCCCGAAGAAAGCACCCGGGCGGATTGAGCACCCAGGGTGCCCGGCCCAAACTTTTCCAATCCCCGTCGAGGTTGCCCGCCGCGCCTTGAACGATCTCCATGCGGTCGCTGGCGATGATATTCGTCAGAAGCGGTGCGGGCGCGGTTTTACCTTCGGGCAGCAGCACGGCGGCCACGTCGAGCTCACCCGCGAGCAGCCGGTGGATCAATTCGCCGGTGAGTTCGGTCGACAGCCGCACCCGGACCTTGGGATATTTCTCAGTCAGCGCCTGAATGGGCTCGATCAGCGTGCCCTCGGCCAGGGCATGCGCGAGCCCGATGCGCAGGAGGCCGTGAGGCTCGGCTTCGCTCGAGGTGAGAGATTTCAGCGCTTCGGTCCGCCGCAGCAGATCTCGCGCGTGGTCGAGCACCCGGGTGCCCAGCGAGTTCAGACGCGGCGGCTTTACCGAGCGGTCGAGCAGCTCGGCGCCCAACGCGGCCTCCAGCCTTTGCACCTGCCGGGTGATCGCAGAGGGCGTCCGGAACAGACGATCGGCGGCACCGGCGATGGACCCGGCTTGGGCGAACTCTACGAGGGCGCGTAAATCTTCGAGCAAGAGGGCCTCCCACGGCGCTTTGCCGTTGACCGGCATAATAATGCGCTGGCGGAATTATAATCGTGAGAATAATGAAGTTGTAGAATTTTGATTTCGCATCAGAATATCGAGGAGGAGATTCTCTTTGCGATTGGATGGCTCATGCCGATCCGGCCCGCGAGCATCCGACGCAGGATCCACAGGAGCTGGCCATGAGCAAGACTGCCATCACCGCGCCCGAACTCACGCCGCCGGTCGGCCCGTTTTCCCAGGCGATCGAAGTCGGGGGTTTCCTCTACTTCAGCGGTCAGGTCGGCCAAGACCCGATTACGGGTAAGGTGGTCGAGGGGGGAATTGTGGCGGAGACGGAGCGCGTCTTGCGGAATCTCGCGGCGGTACTCAAGGCGGCCGGCAGGAGCTTCGATCACGTTGCCCGCGCCGGCGTGTATCTCACGAGCATGAGTGACTTCGCCGCGATGAATGGCGTCTACGCCAAGTATTTCAGCCAGCCCTTTCCCGCCCGCACGACGATCGCGGTGGCCGCGCTGCCGCTCGGGGCCTGCGTGGAGATCGACTTCGTCGTCAAGGCTTGAGGCGACCCACGGAGGGTGAGCTCATGAAGTACCCCTTTCATATCGTCGATGTTTTCAGCTCGACACCGTTCGGCGGCAACCAACTCGCGATTCTGCCGGACGCCACGGGAATCTCGACCGAGGGCATGCAGAAAATCGCCCGCGAGTTCAACTTTCCCGAATCGACCTTCGTGCTGCCGAAGAACGATCTCAATACCTATCGCGTGCGCATCTTCACGCCTCGGGCGGAGCTCGACTTCGCGGGGCATCCGACGATCGGAACCGCCTGTGCGCTGGTGATGAAGCCGCATGTCGAGACGGCCGATCCGGTCCGATTGATCCTCGAGGAGAACATCGGTCCCGTGATGGTCGATGTCGTTTCGCGAAGCGGGGGTTATCACGGCACGTTGACGGTGTCCGGAAAAATCGACACGCCGGCCGGCGCGCCGGCTCCGGCCGATCTCGCCGCCGTCCTCTCGATCGAGCCTGCTGAGGTGAGTCAATCCTTTTTCGCGGGCGTCGGTCTTCCGTTCTGCTTCGTCCAACTGAAGTCGAGCGAGGCGGTTGATCGGGCCGCGATCAATCGCGCCGCCTGGACAGCGACGCTGTCGCGAGCGTGGTCGCCCAATCTGTTTTTCTTCGCCGGAGATCTACGGCCCGGTGGCGGGCTCTACGCCCGCATGTGCGCGCCCGCACTGGGCGTCGAAGAGGATCCCGCGACGGGAAGTGCCTGTGCCGCCCTCGTCGGAGCCATGGCATCGAAGCCGGATTTTGAAGGGGCGGTCTATGGTCTTCCGATCCAGCAAGGTGTCGCGATGGGGCGCCGAAGCGAGATCGAAGCGCAGGCGCGTAAGAGCGCAGGCGTCGTGACTTCCGTCAGCGTGAGCGGCGCCACGACCTATATCGCGAGCGGCGAGATCGAGGTGCCGCCGTCCGCGCTGGTGTCTTAGGCCGTCGAGGGTGCCCTCATGCGCGCGAAATGGCGGGTGACGGGGATTTGAGAGTTCACCGAATGCTTGCATCATCAGGTGAGTGGGACCATGAGAACACTGAGTAGAGTCATCAACATGGGGTCCAGCCAGGGAAGCCCTATGCCAATCATGGCCGTTGCCTTCGCGGCCAGCGCTCTGGCTTATGGGGCCATCGCTTTTGCTGCGGGGGGTGCCTCGCCCGGTGGATCGGCGGCACTGGCCGCGGCGGTCGCCGACACCTCGCGTCCGAACTCGGACACCACCCAGGATGCCGACCGAAAACCTGAGCAAACGCTGGCCTTCAGCGGCATCAAACCGGGGGACCGGGTCGCGGACTATGTCGCCGACTCAGGCTATTTCACGCGTCTCTTCTCCATCGTCGTCGGCCCACAAGGGCACGTTTATGCCGTGGAGCCGACCGCATTTTTCAAGTATCAGAGCTTCCCCCCGGCAGTCGCGGAGCTCGAGGGCTACGCCGTCGCGCATCCGAACGTCACGGTGACGACTTCCGCGGCGCTCGAGGGACTCAAGTTCCCGGAAGGGCTCGACCTGTTCTGGATTTCGAGAAACTATCACGACCTGCATGACAAGTTCATGGGGCCGGTCGACACCGCTGCCTTCAACAAGGCGGTGTACGCAGCGCTGAAGTCCGGTGGCTCGTACGTGGTTCTCGATCATTCCGCCACTCCGCACGCTCCCGCCGATGTGACCGAGACCTTGCATCGCGTCGAGTCCTCGACGGTGCGCCGAGAGGTCGAAGCCGCGGGGTTCAAGTTCGAATCCGAAAGCTCGATCCTCGCCAATCCGGCGGACCCCCGCACCGCCAAAGTGTTCGACCCGACGGTTCGCGGACACACCGACCAGTTCATCCTGAAGTTCCGAAAACCCTAGTGGGATCGCGGAGGTTGAGCGTGAACACGAGGCTTCAAGACAACGCGATAGCACTGCAAGTAATTGATTAATAGGAAAAACGAACTACTGGCAGCGGCCTCGGTCCGGCCTACCAGCAAAAAAGTGGTTCCCATGCGCAAACCGGCGTATTTTTAGCTAAACACCCCCAAGCTCCGCCGTTCCACTACTCCAAGTCTTGGTAGGTCAGAAAAATCAGAAAGGGAGGTCCCATGATTCGTAAATGGATTTTTGCTTTTTGCATCGCATCTCTGTGCGCTGTAGGGAACAGTTCAGCCGTCGCTGCGACAATTCATTACACGCTGAACAACATCAAATTTCAGGCGCCCGTGGGACCTCCCCCACCAATTCCTACGCCCCCGGGATATCCGCCGCAGCCTCTAGGAGACGACAGCTCTGCGGTAGGGACATTCGACTACGACACCGGTTCTCAACAGATTTCAAATATCTCGATCACCACCACGAGCACCCCTGGGGCTCTGAACTGTTACGAACCAAGTCCCTGTGCAGGGGTGGTGAACTATACGGGATCGAACTATGTTTCAAGCAACCCGGGCAGTACTGGCGGAGCCACCGCGCAGATCGACACCGACCCTTCGCGGATAGGAATTTCAAACGCCCGTCCGGTCCAAGGCTGCCCACAACCTTGTTGCGCGTAACCAGCCTTATGTTGCGTCCAAGCTTAGGGGCCGCGTGGCTTGCTTGGGCTATTCGGGCCGCCGGTGCGCCTCTGCGCAGGGCCCCCGGCCATTGACTGACCGCCGACCTTAAGCGTGCCGCGCCGCCCGCAAGCCACCCACTCTGCCGTTCTCTGGAGCTT
>Ga0187863_10002228_pt1 | contig 14923 bp, 10 predicted proteins | sample June2016WEW_11_1_FD_132975 | JGI IMG/M metagenome (GOLD analysis project Ga0187863, IMG submission 132975) | Peatland microbial communities from SPRUCE experiment site at the Marcell Experimental Forest, Minnesota, USA - June2016WEW_11_10 | ecosystem: Environmental > Terrestrial > Soil >... | reverse complement strand
CCGCCGTCGCCGCCGGCTTCCACGGGTTGCGCGTCGCCTCCGTCGCTTCCGGCTTCCGCGGGTTCGGCGTCGCCGCTGTCTCGGTCCGCGCTGGCGCTCGAGCCTGAATCACTCGAGGCGAAGCTCATGGATTCCGAGCTGCCCGAACCGATGCCGATCGACGCGGTCGAACCCGACGCGGTGCTGCCCGCCGCGGAAAGGTTGGGCGGCAAGGGTTCGGGCTCCTCAGGCTCTTCCGCAATCAGACCACAGCCGACAAGAACGAGGGCGGCGGTACCCGACGCGAAGACGCGGTTCATCTTTCGACAGTAGTGGCGGCCCGCGCGAAAGGCCCACGAATCGTCGCGTCACCTCGCGCGCGTTCAGGCTTGCCCCGGGTCCTCACGGCCCTCACGAAAGGCCCCGCCGGACGGGACGGCAGGTCCTGCCCTGCCCCCAGTTTTTGGGGGCCATGGAACGAGCGCAGTGCGTATCCCTAGGTGGTCGCTGGTGGCGGTAGCTGTCATTCGCGATCTTTGGGTCGTTTGCGTCCCGCTGCACAGGTGCAATCCGCATTTGAATGTGTCAGAGCTATCTCTCTCGCGTGATCGCGCGCGGAGCGCCCTGCGCAGCCTGCTCGAAGGCGGCCGGCGTGCGGGAGCGGGAAAGCGGCTGAGCAGGATGCCACCATCCGCGCAAATATGCATCGGTAGCGCAATTTGCGTGGCTTTTGAGCCGATATTCCGCGAATTGACCACTGCGAAACCAAAAGGGAGTCTATGAAATGCGTGTGACTTCGCCCGGACAAATCGGTCTTAAGTGCCTGAGCTGGCGGGTCGCGCGACGAACCCCGATGCCTCTGCTTGCGCTGCTGTTCATCGCGCACCCGGCATGCACGAACGGAGCAGTGGGATCCTCGGGGCCGGGGTCGGCAACGGCTGCGGGAACAGCCGGCGACAACGACGCGGGGAATGCCGGCGCTTCGACCGTCACAGCAGGGAATGCTTCCCTCGGCATGAGCAGCGCCAGCTCCTCGTCGACCGGTGGATCGGCGGGCGCATCCAGTGCGGCGCCCAGCGGCAGTTCGGGCTCCAGCGGATCAGGCACCAGCGGGTCGACGAGCTCGCAGTCCAGTAACGGCAGTTCGTCATCGGGCGGCGGCGCGGGCAATGATTCCGGAGCGGTGGTCAGCAATCCAGTCAACCAAGTCGATGGGGGCGCATTCCCGACTTGCGCCGGGTCGACGTACAAGCTCTGCGAGGACTTCGAGACCGGCGCGGTCGGAGGCTATCCGACCGGGTGGACTGAATTCCAAGGGTATGGCGCGGTTGGCCCCACCGATGTCGCGCTTGCAAGCAATGAGTTTCACTCCGGGAAGCAATCCTTGGAGAGCGACTCGATGGACAAGGGGCAAGCCCGGGCTCAGAAGGCCATCGCCAGTATCGGCACGGCGGCCTACAACCATTGGGGGCGGATCTTTTACAAGGTGCAGTCGCCGTCGCCCAAACCGAACACCTATCTTCACGTCACGTTCGTCTCGCTCAATGGGTCCGGCGGCGAGGATCGCATCGTCGATACCGTCGAGATGACCAACACCAACGAGCATCAATGGCTCTTCAACGTGCCGAGCGACAGCTGTTGCACGTCGTCGGCGTACAGCTGGACTTATGATGCGGCGTGGCATTGTGCCGAATGGTACGTGGACGTCACGACTCAGGCCTACCGCTTCTTCACGGATTCCGTAGAGGTGCCTGCGCTTGCGTTCGGTCCAGGACCGGACGGCGGGGCCGGTAACAAAGCCAACGGCAATACCGGAATGTCCGATTACACGGCGGTCATCGTCGGCGCGACCTTCTACCAAGGGACGGGCGCCATCGCGAGCCCGTTCGTCATATGGTTCGACGACCTCGCCATCGATGACGCGGCCAACGGGCAAATTGGCTGCACGGGGATCCGATAGCAGCTAGGACCGGCCCGCGGACGCCGGGGGGGATGAGGCTAGGCTCTGAGGCGCCCAAAGCGGGCCACCCGTGCACAAGTGCGGGCGACACCGACGGGGGGGGCCGCACTTCGGGTGGGGGACATATGCGGAGCGGCTTGGCAAGCGCGCGGTCGGGGCGTGCCGCGCGCGTATTCGTCCCCCCCCTTAAATGCCGTGGGCACCCGGATCGATCACCGGAAAGCGGCGACGCGGTGGATCACGGGCGCCATTCGAAGGCACCTACATCCGCTTTGGATCCGTAGGGGGCGCAATAGAACCGTTGGTCCATGAGGGACCTCGGGAAGGGGCGCGACGCGTCGATGGCCGGAGACTTCGCGAGCAGCGCACAGGTCTGTGTCGGCCCGCCGTTGTCGCTCAGGACACCGAGTAACGGGTCTTTGACGATGTCGATGAAGGCTTTTCCCGTCGTCACCCCCGCCGCGCTGCCCAGAACGTCCGCATCGTACAGCTGAGTGTACGGGTCTCTCAGGAGTCCGGAGTAGTCCGGAGCCGCAGACGATGCGGTATTGTGCGCGATGATCGACGAATTGATGTGAACGTTGGCTTGGATCGACGGATCGACGTAGACGCCGCCGCCAAGACCGCCGTAGGTCGCGTCGTTGAACGCGACCGTGCAGTGAGCGGTTTCGAGGTAATCATTTTTCATGTAGATGCCGCCCCCCTTTCCGCCCGTCGCGGTATTTCCCGCAATCGTCGAATACATGAGATTGAGGTAACCGAGATTGTAGATGCCTCCGCCGAGGACGGCACTGTTGCCGGAGATCGTACTGTAGTTGATGAAGGTGGTCGGAGTGGCCGTCGCGTCCTGAGCCGCTTGGTAGAGACCCCCACCGAATCGGCTGTTCGAATTGCCGTCGATCGTGGACGCCATCACGGTCAGTGTGGCATTCGCATTCCACACTCCGCTATCGGTGAAGCCCGTGACCCTCACGTGATCGAGCGTCGCCAGGGCATTCTGGTCGAGGCGAATTCCAGTCGTGGCCGCGGTCGTCAGCGGTGCCGTTTCGCGCACCGTGAGCTGAGAGAGCGTAACGGTCAACCCATCGATCTCGACACCGGGGCTGACTGAGCCGTTCGTGTCGAGGATCGTCATGTCGGCACCGTGGCCGATGAGCGAGATCGCCGTCGGCATCGCGGCCGACAGCCCGAGCGTCAGACCGCTCGAGATGTCGAACGTACCGCCGGGGATCGAAATCGAGGTCGCGCCTCGGGCGTTCCTGCAGCCACCGTAATCCGCCTGACGCTCGAGCGCCGTGACGGCCATGTCGAGCGAGCACGCGCCCTGAACGGGACCGATCTCGGAGTCGACCGTATCGACGACGATCGGCGGTGGGCCTGCCGAGGCGTCTCCGCCAGCCTCCGGTTGGCCGGTAGGCGTGCACCCACCGGCGTCCGCCGACGCGATCGCCGTAACGCTGGCCCCGGTCGGAGACTCGCCGGAGGACCCGCAGCCGGCAAGAATCGCGGCGATCGCGACCCAGCCCACCGCTTGCGGGATCCCGCCGCGTCCATGGGTGTCGGGCGCCTCATGTTCTACCCGCGCGAGCCGACCCGAGCGGCGCGCCTTGCCTTGCCAGCGGGAACTTCCAGGCGCCCGTCGCTGCTTCACTCCGCGCCGGACGGTGGTCGGTCGACTCAATGCCGGACAATCACGTCAACGACGAGTCGACATCTCCCGTGTACTTGGCCTCGCCGACGCCGGCCACTTGCAGCCCCATCCCGTGACAGATCGTCGTCAACAGCTTGTTGTTCGGGGTATCGGCGAGCGCGACCCACTGCCCGGTGCTGAAGTAGCCGCCCAAGCTGCCAATCATGACGAAGGCGATTTGGGCAGAGTAGTGGTCGTTGCCTTCACGCATGTCGTTGCATAGGAAAACGAGACTGTTGTCGAGCGCCGTCGAGGACCCTTCGGTCGAGGCCTCGAGTGCGGCGAGCAGCGTAGCGACCTGCGTGTACCACCACGTGTCGATCGCGGTCTTGTTCGTCGCACCGGCGGCACCCTGGTGCGCAATCGCATGGTAATCTGGACTGTTGATCGGCGGGGTCAGCCAGGGGAACGTCAAGATGTCGCCGCCCCCGTCGTTGATGAGGTCCAGCGTCACGGCCCGCGAGATGCCGCAGGTCACCGCGGCGGCCGCAAGACGCATCATGAAGTTGACCTGGCTCGTGTAGTTGGTAATGCCGCTGAACGCCAGGCCCTGAGGCGTCAGCGTCGGCGGGCTGCACGTCGCCACGGCCGCCTGCAGATCCATCTCGAGCTGACGGACCGAGTTGAGGTGACTCTGAATCTTCACCTTGTCGTCGGTGCCGACGACGTTTTGAAATGCCGTGAGCTGCGTGGAGACGAGGTCCAGCACGCTCGCTCTCCGCTGGGAGATCGCGGACAGCTGACTCGTCGACATCGTCGCGTTCGGGAAGAGCTGGTTGAACAGGGTGTAGGGATTCGTGATCTGGGTATTGTGGCCGGTCGTGCTCCAGCTCGTGTAGCTGCCCTCCGGAAGACACCCGAGGTTGAGCTGCGGTTTCACCACGCCTTGAGACGTCAGTTGGGTGGAGATGAGCGAGTCGATCGACGGGGACGAGCCGTTTTGGGTGCCCGTCAGGATGCACGGGTAGCCAAAGTGGCCGCCGTACTGGTTCACGTCGAACTCGGCCTGGAGATTGACCCCGCGAGGCAGAATCATCTTGGCCACGTACGGCGACAGAGGCGACATAATGGCCGGCAGGTTCGCCGCGGTGAGCGCCTGCGTCGTGTTGCTCCACTTGCTGCAGCCGTAAATGCCGTTCGTCCAGGTGACGGTGATGAGCCGCTTCGGAAATCCGCCGCTCGCCAAGCCGGCATCGGAGCCGCCATCGGCGGCAAAGGCCTCGTTGTTCAAGATGGGCAGCAGAGCCGCGCCTCCCCCAATGGCCTTGAGGAGGGCTCGCCGCGAATATTTCTCTTTCAAAATCATTGGAGCACCTCTCCCGCAGACGGGGTCCGGTAGCGGAACGTGCGTGAGCTCGCCAGGCTCGACAACAGGGTGGTTACTTTGAAATCGGCGCTCTCGAATGCGGCTTGGGCTGCTTGGGCCGACGCGGCATCGTCGCTCGTCACGGTTCGGCCCAAGCCGTACGTCAGCCACTGGGCCGTAAAGCACTCTTGGGCGGTGGGGCTCGTGGCCAGGAGTGGGGTCATGGCGATGGCATTGGCGACGGTGACGCTCTTTCCGTCCAGCGTGATCGCGATCGACGCATCGACCGGGAGATTGTTGTCCGTCGTCCGCCATTCGCCGAGGCCATCGTAATTCTCGAAGGTGTACCCGTACGGGTCCATAAGGCTGTGGCACCCGACCGCGCACGCCTGCTGATCGTGCATCTGGAAGCGCTGCCGCGTCGTTCCGCCCGCAGAGGCGGCAGCGGGAGGCGGCACGTTGGGCGGTGGCGCCGGAATGATTCCGCACAGCATTTGCGTGTAGAGCGAGTGACCTCGGTATACCGGATTCGACCCGGCCGGGTCGCCGTTCAGCGTGAGCCAAGCAGCCGTGGTGAGCAGTCCGGAGCGCTGCGCGGCAGGCAATGTGGTCGTCTGGAAGGTGGTGCCGCTAGCACCCGTCACGCCGTAAAGGGTCGCGAGGTCGCCGTTGATCGACGTGGTCGCGCTCGTGTAGAGTTCATTGAGCTCGCCCGTACGGTCGAAGATGACGCTCGTAATGAAATTCTGGAATTCCGTGTCCATCTCGGATGCGAGCGTGGCGTTCCAGGTTGGGTAGGTGGTGGCGTCCTTCGGCTGGGCGGCCAATTGGGTCATGCCGAGCCACTGCTCGAAGAAGTTCGCCACGGCGGTGCGCGCCTGCGTAGACGCCAACATCCGTGTGGCCTGGGCCGTTACTTGGGCTTGAGTCGAAAGTTGACCGGCGGCCGCCGCGGCGAAGAGCGTCGCGTCCGGCATGCTGCCCCAAAGGAAGTACGACAGGCGATTGGCGAGCGCGTAGCCGTCGAGCTGCACTTCGGTGCCGGAATAGACCGTCGCTCCGGGTCCGACTTCCCAGTGGTACAGAAATCCTGGCGATTGGAGCATCTCTTCAATCAGCAAGTCGATCGCGCCGTTGAAGTCGAGGCCGAGCGTGGAGACGCCGGTCTGGTAGAGACCGACCAATCCCGATATTTCGGTCGCGTTCAGCGGGCGCCGGTACATCTGCTGACCGAACGTCGTAATAAACGTGTTCGCACAGGTCAGGTCGCTGGAGCTCGCGTCGGCGGCCCCCGTTCCCGGGGTGCAGCTGAGAAGCGTCGAAACGTTCGGTAGCACCGCGGCGGCGAGCGCTTCCGCGTCGGCCTGGTAGGCGGTCGCCGTCGTCACGTCAACGAGCCCCGGCAGCGGGAAGCCGCTCGACGTGTTCGGCACCGGCGGCTCAGCCGGGACGTTCGTCGTGTTGATGCCCGCGGTCGAAACGGCCGCGGCTCCGAATAGAGATGTGACCGTATTGATGTATTCGAACTGCTCGAGGTGCCGGAGCACCATCGTCCCCGCGGCGGTCGTGTCGCTGGCCGTCGAGCCGAAGAGCGTGTCGACGATCGTCGGCGTGCCGGCGGCAGCCCCGTCTTCGCTGGTTGCGGTCGCGCCACCGCTGACGCCCGAAGGCGATGTGCTGCCCGAGCCCGACGTTCCCGGCGTCGTCGTATCGTTGTTCGCGGCGGCCCCGTTGCCCCCTCCCGCGGTGCCCACGGACCCGTTCTGCCCGGGTGGGTTGCCGATGACGCCAGTGCAGGCGGCCGCTATTAGGGTGCAGACGGCCAACCCTGTCGTGTGTACAGCGGTAAGTTTCCTCATTGTCACGCCTCCGCGCGGTCGATGCACTGTGCAGCAGCAAGTGCCGCTCCGCAACGGAGGTGGTGTGGTCCCCCCGGGGCGTTCGGCTGGTTTGCTCGTTTTGCTTCGTTCGTTAGGGCAGTGGCAAACCACGAAAAAATGGCTCACGGAAAGTGGCTGAAACCACGCGGAACTTCGGAACTTTCGTTTGCATAGGAAATTTGCGCCGCGATTGCGTGCCCCACATCGGCATTGCGCCCTCTGCTTCTTTCAATGCGGAATTTTGTGGGAATTTCGTGGAGGCAGGCGCCCTTCACGGACCCCCTTCGTGAGACGGCGCGGAGCCGGGTCCGGAGACGGCCGACAGGCTGGCGGGCCTGCCGACATCGGCCTTTCTCGCCGCAACGGAATTAAGCGTGGCCTGCGCTCAGGAGTCGCCTAGCCCGCGCCTCGAACCCGGCCCGTCGGGGCTTCGCCGTGGACGGCGAACATCGAGTTCCTCCTGCAATCTAAGGCGCGCGACGACTTCGTGGCCCGATCCATGCGCGGAGACCGCTTCGAACGATGACGGGAGCTTTTCTTTTGGCTCCAGGCAAGACAGGGGCGGATCGTATGCATACGATTTGGCCGAACTACGATATGGAACGCCTCTGTCGTCGCGACGCGCTCATCGCGGACCGATGTCCGCTCGTTTTGCCCATGACCGATGGCCACGTGCGGACTCCGACGCTTCTCGCAGGCCAGCGGCGCCCCGGAGGCTCACCAGCGACCCGCGATCCGCAGCTCTGCGCCTCCGAGCCACCCCGAGAGGTCGGCGTCTGCGATCTGCACCCTGAACGCAGCGCCTTGGCCCGTGGTCTTCGCATCCGGCGCCGGTCGAGGGGCCCCCGAACGGGTCAGAAAAAGCACCGTTGCCAAACCGACCCCCGCAGCACCCACTGCGATTCCCGCGGTCGCGTAGTTGGCAAATCGAATGGCCTGGCTGTTTTGGCTTTCGCCTTGCGGCGAGCAGAGGTTGTTCGGACAGGCTCGGTCGGCGTCGTTCTTCTCGGTGAGGGCCCGCACTCCGAAGTACGTCCCCACGCCCCCCGCGGCGAGCCCCAGGGTCAGGACGATCCAAGCGGGGGCCGCGCTGCCCTGGGAGCGCCCTCCGGCCTGGTCCGACGCGGCGCCCATACGAGACGACCCGGTCGAGGGCGGCTCTCGCACGGGCGCGCCCGGATTCGACGCTGCGGGTGAAGGGCTTACCGGTTCGACACGAACCGGGGCGCTTTCGAGCACGGGAACGACCGCGGTCTTGCTGTCCGCGTTCGGTCCGACGAGGATGCTCTGCTTCCACGGAAGCCTTCCCGGAGCCACGGCCTCGATGAGGTGTTCTCCCGGATCGACGGGAACCGGCGACCCCCACGCGGCCCGCGCAAGAATGCTTCCGTCGCACTTGACTTCGAGATCGGGGACGTCGGAACCCGGCGGAACTTGGATGGCCAACCGGGAAAGGAGCGGCGCGAGCAGCGCGATGTGGGAGCGCGCAAAGTCGACGCGCAGCGCATTTTCATCGCGTCTCGCGAGGCCCATGGCTTCGGTAAATTCCACCCACGCGGCGGCCGTCCGGCCTTGCCGCTCGTGACAGAGGGCCACATTGAGCAGCGTGCCGCCCCCGGGTTCGATCCGCTGGCTCTCCTCGAGCTTGGCGCATGCTTCCGCGATCCGCCCCTGATCCAAGAGAGCGCGCCCTTCGTTGAAGAGCTGAGTCGCCACGGTCTTGTCGGCCAACGACGGCTCGGCGTTCGCGGAGCGGGCTGGAATCCCCGCGAAAAGAAGGCATCCCGTGGTAGCCGCCAATCTGGTGCCAAGAATTTTCATGTGCGTTTCCCAAGTTCGCAGTTGCCCGCTTTCATGCGGCTCATCATTGACAAGGCCCGAGAGCTATTTACCATGCGCGGCGTGAGCTTGCCGGAGATCATCGGGGGCAAATATCGACCCCGGAGCGTCCTCGGGGCAGGTTCGACCGGGACCGTTTACTCCGTCGAACACACGCTGACCGGCGAGCTTCTCGCCCTCAAGGTGATGACATCGCATCTCGGCGGATCCGAAGACGCGATCGCGCGCTTCAAGCGTGAAGCGCTCGTCGTGTCGAAGATTCGGAGCCAGCACGTCGTTCGGATCTTCGATGCCGACGTGGCGCCCGAACTCAGTGGCGCGCCGTACCTCGTCATGGACTTGCTCGAAGGAGTCGACCTCGACCAGCTGTCGGACGATCAACGGATCGAGCCGCCCATCGTCATCGAATGGCTGCGGCAGGTCGCGGGTCCCCTCGACAAGGCGCACCGGCTCGGCATCATTCACCGGGATCTCAAACCCGCCAATTTGTTTCTTACGCGGCGTGACGACGGCAGTCCACTGATCAAGATTCTTGATTTCGGCATTGCCAGAATTGCCGCCGAATCGATGTCGGTAGGGTCAACGCAGTGGGGGCAGCTTCTCGGCACGCCGCTCTACATGGCGCCCGAGCAGGCCCGCGGCGATCCGACCCAAGTCGGCCCAGCCACCGACCTGTATGCCTTGGGGCTCACCGCGTACAAATTGCTCACCGGCCGACCGCATCGAACCGGTGTCACGTTGACGGAGATGATCGAAGAGATTCTTCATGAACCGCTCCGGGCACCCTCGGAGATCGGACAGGACTTCGGTCCCGAGTTCGATTGTTGGTTTCTTCGCGCGTGCCAGCTGGACCCCGAACGGCGATTCTCCTCGGCGGAGCAGCAGGTCGAGGCCCTCGCCGGCGCTTTCGGACTGCCGACCTTCGAGGTTGGCATCGCTTCGTCGAGCGGGTCACGGCAGATCGCGGTGACGGCTTCGGAACGAGCGCCGTTGCGTTCGGGAGGCCGTTTGGACGCCATGGTAACGTCGGGCTCGGGCATAACGAACGACCGTCCGCCTCCTGAGCGTAACGTGTGGCGCTGGGCGTTTTTTTCGCTCGCCGCCTTGGTCGCTCTTTCCCTCGTGATCGTTGTCGCCGCGTGGCGCCCGACTTTCCAGTCGCGCGTCTTGGTCGTAGAGCCATCGGTCCCCGCTCCTGCGTCCGGATCCGCCGTTACTCTACAGACGACTGCGGCTCCGCCTCCGCCCACGTCTGCGGCGCCCGCGGTCGCGACCGTTGCCGCAGATGTGACGAAAGTGGTGGCCCCGGTCGCTCCGAACGCCGATGTCCAGCCTGTTCACACTTTTCCGGTACGTACGGCTCTGCCGCGAGTCGCGGTGCCGGCGCCGCGTCGTGGGGTCGGCGACGATGACCCCCTAAGCTACCAGCAGTGAGCGTCCCCGTGCGCCATTCGAGGTACGGCTTTCCGTTCGGGCCGATTGCCGTCATAGCCCTTGTCGCAACCTCGGCGGGCTGCCAACAAATTCTGGGGCTTCACGAGCGCCCGGAACGCGCGGAAGCGGCCGATGCCAATGGAGTCGGCGTCGCGTCGACCGTCAGCCAATGCGGCGCGCTGCCGCAGCCTTCCGAGTCCTGTGCGTCGTGCATGGACCAACACTGCTGCGCGCAGGCGCAAGCCTGCGCCGCAATCCCGGCATGCGAAGAAGCGTCGGACTGCCTCGCCAACTGCAGCGACGCGACGTGTATGGCGCAATGCAATTTGTTTTACACACTCCCGACGACGCTGGTCGCGTTACGCGCCTGCCGAGTACAAAATTGTGCGAGTTCTTGCGGGAGCTCGTGCGGGGAATTCGTCTCAGGCAATTCGAGCTGCGAGTCGTGTCTGGCGACGTCTTGCTGCTCCCAAGGCGCGACCTGTGCGGCCAACACCGCGTGTGCGCAGCTCAATCTTTGCGTCTCGAATTGCTTTGAAGCGGTCTCGTGTCCTGCCGCGTGCGACACGGAGTTTGCCGATGGATCGGCGGACTACGCCACCTGGTACGGCTGCACGGGTCAGCAGTGCGCCTCGGCGTGTCAGCCGGGCACGAACTGGTCGTGTCTCACTGGCAGCAATCTCTGGCCACAGCCTCCAGCGGAGGCCAAGATCACATTTTCGGTGACCTTCGTCGACTTCAGCACGGAGGAGCCGTTCGTCGGTTCGGCGGTCAAAGCGTGCGACAAGCTCGACTATTCGTGTAGCTCCCCGATTGACCGCTCGACGACCGATGCGACCGGCCTGGTCACACTCAGCGTCCCCCCGGGACTGGCCGGATTCGACGGGTATCTCGACGTCACCGGGGGCGAACTTGCCGGCACCGCGAGCGACGCGGGGAGCGACGCGGGCGCAGGAGCGCCGGTGTTTCCGGCGATATGGTACCCCGTGCCTTACGTCGTTGCGGACGGGTGGCGCGGCCGAACCGTGCTCGTCGCGCAGGACGAGTTCGCACAGCTGGCCATGGCAACGGGCACGTCACCCGATGCGACCCGCGGTCAGGTCGCGCTCAATGCGGCTGACTGCTTATTTACCCCCGCCGCCGGAGTATCGTTCAGCCTGGACTCCGCCGATTCGCAAACCGTAAGTTACTACCTCATCGGCGGCGTTCCCGTCACATCGGCGAAAGCGACCGACGGCTCGGGAATCGGCGCGTTCTTGAACGTTCCCACGAGCGCGCCCGCCCGGCTGGTCGTCGCCAGCGCGTTTTCGACGGCCGCGGGCAAGAGTATGGGATCGCTCACGTTCGTCGTGCGCCCGGGTACGTTCACGACGTCGAGCCTATTTCCGCCCCTGCCCCAACCCTGACGCGAACTCAGACGAGCCGGGCCAGTCGCGTGGTTCACGTGCACGCCCCGCCGATTCTCAGGCCGGAAGTTGCCCCGTGTCACCTGGCAGCGAGCCGGAGGCCTCTGCGCATGCGCTGAGCAAGCGACCCCCTTCTCGTTGCCGAAATCTGGAGCGGTCGCTGCCGGGCGCGTAACTCCGCCAATCGAAAGCCGTGCTTTTCGGCAAGGGCAGCGAACATGTCGAGCGTGCTTTCCTGGAGATCTCTACCCAGGCTGGTGTGCTCGTAACGAGTTTCCAAGGCGAGCATCATCGTTTCCGCCATGCACGCATACGCGAGACCATGCCCAAGGCCGAAGTGGAAACCGAGATCGGGCCGCCGTGGGACTTCGACAATTCCGCCATCGATGACGATGACGTCTTGGCGACGAAGGAGCGCGTCGCTCACATTGGCAGGCCGCGACAAATCGCAGATAACCGTTCCAGGCTGTACCATCTCGGGCTTGACCAACTCGTCCGGGCTACTTGTCGCGAGGATCACCAAGTTCGCCTGAGCCAGCACAGAGGTGAGATCGGTCGTCCAACGAAGCTGCACATTGCTCACTTGGCTCAACACGAGCCTTTGATCGGCGTCGCTCAAGAGCAACCGCCCATCGCGTTGCAAGAGCTCTGTGGCGACCGGAAGGTGGCCGAGCGCGTGTCCCAGTGACCCTTTCGGAAGCTCGGCACCGCTCCGTCGTCGACGCGCCGCGTGGCGAATCATTCGCGCCACAATCACCGCGTAACGGCTGCGTACCGCGGTGGAGTCACCGTCGCGGCCTACGAGAACGAGCGACGGAACGCGTTCGGCAAGCAACGACGCCAGCGCGCTGCCGATGCTCCCACCACCCCCGACGATGACGGCTCGGGCCGCCCCGAGGGGACGGCCCGCGATCTTCGATGCTTCTAGAGCCGCGTCGATCGCTGAGACTACAGTGTAACTGTTGCCGCTCGTCAGCGGAACGCCGAGCTTCAGAAGCGCTTTCAGATTCTGAGTGACGACGGAGGTGTAACCACCGAGCCCCACAATCTTCGCGCCCCCCTTGATGCCCAAACGGACAGCTTCCGCAACCTCCTCGAGCGCGTCCTCGGGTGACAGGCGCAGCAGCTGCCTGGTCGTCTTGGGAAGGATGATGAAGTCCCCCGTGGCGGCATGACCCGCAAGGGATTGAATTCGGACCCGTGAGGCGACGAACGGATGGGCGGAGTCCGAGAACCGCTCCGCGATGTCTTGCAGGTCCGACGGGGCGATCCCTTCGAGTGAACGATCGTATTCGGACAGGCTCTTGCCGTCGAGCATGTGAACGATGAACGCAAAGCGCCCCTCTTCACCGTCGCCGCACGGTAGATCCGGCGGTTCCTCCCGCTCAGCGAGTGGAGAAGTCCCGGCGGGGACGCGAGGCTTCCGGACGGGATAAAAGCCCGAGCTCCGGATGATCGGTTCCGCAGGTGGCAGCAAGTGCCGCACGAACCGGTCGGACCGGCCCGAAGCCATCACCGACGCTAGGTCGTCGAATGCTCGAAGGATCCAGTCGCATTCGTCGCGGGTGACGGTCAGGGGTGGCTGCACGCGCAGAACACTCGTCCCGTTCAGCGTCGGAGCGACACGAACACGGCCGACATCGAGCAAGTAGCTCGCCGCAAAAAGGGCGAGGCCCTCTCCGAGCATCGGCAAGAGTGCACCCAGGCCGCGTTGGATGCTCGGGCGATCCGCCTCGAGCTCGACACCGAGCATCAAACCTCGACCGCGCACGTCACGGATGACCGAACCGTACTCGCGCTGCACTTCAAGTAAGCCACGCTTGAGGTAGGCACCTTGCCTTACAACGTTTTCGAGCACGGCTTCACGATCCGATACCAACCGCTCGACAACTCGAAGACCCACGCGCATCGCCAAGCCGTTGCCCGCGAACGTCGAAGAGTGCTTGAAGGCGAAGTCTTTTGTGTAGGCCTTCGGCGACAAGAGGCAGGCCGAGACCGGCACGAGGCCCCCGCCAAGGGCCTTGGAAAGCGTCAAGGCGTCGGGGGTGATTCCTTCGGTCAGGCAGGCGAAAAGCGCCCCCGTGCGCCCCAGCCCGGTTTGAACCTCGTCGACAATGAGCAAAACGTCGTGCTTGTCGCACAGCGCGCGGACCGCCTTAAGGTAATCCGTGGGCGGCTCGATGACGCCGCCCTCGCCTTGGATCGGCTCAACAATGAAGGCGGCCGTGCTCGCGGCGCACTCCCGGAGCACCTGAGCGAGCGCATCCACGTCCCCGTAATGGACGCGGCGGAAGCCCGCCACGGGAGCCCCGGAGCCGGTCTGGAAAAAATCTCTTCCGGTCGCCGAAAGGGCTCCTAAGGTTTTGCCGTGGAAGCCGCCTTCCGTCGAGATAATCCCGAGTCGCCTCGTGGCGACGCGGCAGGCTTTGATGGCCGCCTCGACGGCCTCCGTTCCGCTATTTCCAAATGCAACGTGACGAAGCCCGGGCGGGGCGTGACGAAGCAGGACCTCGGCAAGCTCCCCCGCGCCAGGCAAAAGGGACGGCTGCACAATGGCCGGTTCCCGTGACCGTTCGAAGTCCCGGACGGCGCCCCAGACCCAATCGCAATTGTGACCGAAGGGAACGGCGCCGTAACCGGATACGGCGTCGAGGATATGGTTGCCTTCGGCGTCGACCAGCAGATGGCCTTCGCCGCGCACGTAGCACTTGTCCATGCGCAGGCGCTCAAGCAAATCGGCGACGTGGGGATTGACGAACTCGGCGTACTTCTGCGCAGCACGCGCGTAGCGTCCGGTCGTCGGATCCTGCACGTCTGTTGAGTCGTTCGACTCGTCCGGGGTCCCCGACTCGTCACGCGAGCTGCCAAGCGTCCTGATTTTCGCTCCGTCTTGCTCTGAATGCATTTGGAACCTCGACTTCCTGGTCTCGAGTCATTCGGAGGTGTGCCGAGACGCCATGGTGAGCGAAATGTCCGTGCCTTCATGGCGCTCTCCTACCGTTTATGTCAAAGATTGAGTCGCTCGTCCACAGCGTTTGCGACCACCTGCCGGAGCTTGTCTAAGGCATTCGGTTTGCTGCTCTTGTCCGTACAGCGGACTTCGAAGTGCAGCAGTTCATCGCCACGATTCATGGGATTCCTGGGCCTTCCGTTCGCGATCTCTGCGTCGCGAATTGGCTACTTCCACGGCCACGCGCCCTGCCACGAACGAGAGTTCCGCAGTATGGACCAACCGCCTTTCGCCGACGGGATGGCCATGCAATCCAAAATAACCATTACGTAACAGGCTCAGTGCCATTCTTAGCAAGCGCAGCTTCGGTTCCGCCCATTCGCTGGCCACCTTGTTGCCATTGCATTCGTCACACGTGTTCGACGATTCCGGAGTTCGCTTCGATTCCGCACTAGCCACCGCCGACCTCGACCCCGCCT
>Ga0187863_10002227_pt1 | contig 14924 bp, 11 predicted proteins | sample June2016WEW_11_1_FD_132975 | JGI IMG/M metagenome (GOLD analysis project Ga0187863, IMG submission 132975) | Peatland microbial communities from SPRUCE experiment site at the Marcell Experimental Forest, Minnesota, USA - June2016WEW_11_10 | ecosystem: Environmental > Terrestrial > Soil >... | reverse complement strand
GTCCAGCGAAGACTTCAGCCGGTCGAACATATTCTGCCTCCGTCGGCGGTTCGGGGCCGGGCTCACCGAGGCCAACTTACGTGGAATCCCTTTTTTTCTTCAAAAACAGCACTAGTATAGACCCATTCCTTGTTTATAGTGGCGACGCAAGTTTTCCCGCCAGCACATCCAAGCCGGTCACGCAGGTTGTTGGCAAAGCTGCCAGCACGACGGCGGTGAGTTCATCCCTCAATCCATCGATCTACGGGCAGTCGGTGACCTTCACCGCAACCGTTGTCTTGGGCACAGAGTCTGGGACCATGCTAGGAAACGGGCTCCCGGAGGGTGCACCATTGGTTTTTCAGGGTTCAAGACGATGCCGATGGTTTCTGTTAGTAGGAAAACAAAGTGCCGTCAAAAGTTCTCCAGCAGCCAGGCGTTGTTCTCGAAGGTCTGCTGACTAAATGCCAAGTGGCGACCGTCTGGTGACGGGCAAGGGGAACCAAGCCACTGACTCCTCCCCCGATCGAGAAGCACGCTGATTTTACCGTCCAGTTCGATGCGTACAATCATGTATCCCGTCGACTTGGACTGCGCGGCCGCGAACAAAGCATTGCTATCCGCTGCCCAGTCATGGGCCCACAAAATCCAACCATGAGGGAGCGGGAGGGTGCGTTCGGTGCCATTCCGCAAATCAAGAACGCGCACCTTTTCAGGAAGTTGATCCCAGCCCGAAATGGCAATGCGTAGCCCGTCCGGCGAAATGCTCCAGTCCGCTGGCGGTCCCAACTTGGTCCTGGCGAGCTCTTTACCTAGCCCTCGGACAGGGTCCATAGCGTAGAAGACCAATTGGCCCTGCTCCGAGCGACCCAAGACACAAGAAGTCCCAGATTGAGAAGGACAGCCGAAATCGCTATCATTCTCTCCCAAATCCATAACTTTCTCAGGTGTTCCACCCAGCGCTGGAAGCCGCATCAGTCGAGTGGTGGTCGGTGGCGCGCCTCCAAGATCGTGGGAAATCGATTCGTAAAGAATCCAATTACCATCCGGGCTCAGCTTCGCACTCATTTCATCCTCCGGTCCCTGAATCAGCGGTTCGGCAGTACCCTGTCCAAGCTGTTGCTTGAACATCTGGCTCCTTCCCGTTCGATTTGACGAGAAAAGAATGGCCTTGCTGTCGTGGGTCCACGCGGAAACCGAATCGTAACTGTCGCTTTCGCTCAGACGCGTGGGAGGATCAAGGCGGGTACCTTTTTCTTTGAGCTCGCCAACATATATATCCAGCCGAACATGCTGTTTGTTAATGACTAAGCGCCGACCGTCTCGACTGACGCTTGCCCTCCATAAGTCTAGCCCGTGCGAATTCATTATTCTTGTTGGCTTGCCGGAGGGTTTACCAGTCTGCGGGTCAGCCATGATTCCCCAGACATCTTTGGCGTGGTCCATCGGATTGTCTGTCTCAGCGAAACTAAACAGCAGACGCCCATCGGGCAACCAGAGGAGGAGCCCGCCAGACAATCGCGAATCAGAAATCACCAGGCTCGGCGCCCTCCATCCAGTGCAAGTGTTTCGATGCTAGGCGCATTCCTACCGCGCGTTACCTTTGTGTAAACGAGACGGTTGCCCGTAGGAGACCATGCCACAGCAGCATGGTAGGTGTCCTTTTCGCTGCTCAGGACCTGTTTCGGATTCTCGCCATTGGTCCCCATCACCCATACTTCGCGAAACTGTGCGCCAACATACGCAATCGATGAGCCCTGGGGGGATACTGAGAACTCCCAATACGTACGACCCTCAATGGTGGGAATAATGGTGGCGGAGAGGTTTTCAAAATCACTCTGAGCGGTGTCGTAAGCACGGTTTATAGCTTTTGTGCCAAGCTTGACTGCAAGGATGGAGCTAACCCTCACTCAGGGCTGTGGCTAGGCTCGGACGGGAACTTCTACGGGAACACTTATTTTGGCGGGACCAACTTGCAGCACGATGACGGCACGGTATTCAAGGTTACGCCGCAGGGAGAGCTGACCACGCTGCATAGCTTCCATGGATTGGACGGGGAAAATCCCATAGGCGGAACGGGACAGGGCACGAATGGAGTGTTTTACGGGACGACTCTCTATGGAGGATCCGATGGTCTGGGCACCATTTTTAGCATTTCGGAAGGATTGGGTGCGTTCGTGCAGACGGCTCCGGGCGTGGGCATGGTGGGGCAGCATATCCTGATTCTAGGAACGGATCTTACGGGCGCGACCAGCGTTACGTTCGACGGTATACCCGCGCCGTTCAACGTTGTTTCGCCCACGCTGATTACGGCCATCGTACCCACCTCGGCGACTCCTGGCCCGGTACAGGTAGTGACGCCCGGGGGCACGCTTTCAAGCAACGCGAATTTCTTGGTGGTGCCGTGAGGAAATTGCGGAATCCCATTCATTCGTTCTTTGAAAGGTGGGATTCCACGGCATCGCTTCATGATCGAATGCATCCGCCTTCAGGGAATTTATCGAAACCGGAGTGCTCACTATGGTGCCAGAGAAAAGCCAGGACAACGAAGCCCGGATTGCCTAGAACGGCAAGGATTCTCCCAGTCGACTGGCTACTGCGACTTCGCGTACTCCGTCTTGGCTTCCTTCAGGATGGGAATATCGGGGTCGGCGTCTTTCCAGAGGGTAAGGTATCTCCACCGGATAACTATGTCAACCGCATTGAAGAGTGGGCAGTGGGTGAACTTGTGAGCCCCTTAAGCGCCAACCAATAAGTTTTTTTCTCGCGACCAATTCTCCGAAAAATCTCGCTTTAGTAGTTGACCACGCCTTAACTGCTGGTTCGGCAAATTTCCCGAGAACTTATGGACGGGGCCAAAACAATTCCGCGAAAAGGAGAATTCACCATGATATCCAGAGTCAGCATTCTGGGGGCGCTGGCACTGTGCCTGTCGCTAACCGCAAACGCTCAACTCAACAACCCCAATAACATCGTCTTCGACAGTTTGGGTAACCTGTGGGTCGCTAACTACAGCGCGAGTAATGTCCTCGAATTGAATGGGAAAACTTGCCCGAGGGGCCCAATTTGCGGGACTGTTCTCAACACTATTACAACTGGCGTGAATGCCCCAACCCGGCTGTTCTTTGTCGGTAGTGATTTGTATGTCGTAAACACCGGCGGTAATTCGATCAGCGAGTATGACGATCTGACCACCCCAGGGGCGGCCGTCGTCCAGACGATCGACGTCGGCGGCTACGTCAGCCGACCGCTGGGAGCAGCGCTTGACGCTTACGGTGACCTCTACGTTGCGGGCAACGGAACAAATAACATCATCGCTCTCAACATCGGAGGCGGCCTGGTTGAAAATCTTACCCAAGACAACAGCGGATTTCCGTTTACTGCTCCAGGAGTACTCGTGATCAATGGGCAGAACCTTTACGCCGGCTTCGGGTCGGGAAACAGCTCGAACGCGGTGGTTAGCTACAACGTGGGAGAGTTTCTGACCGGTGACCCGCAAGAGATCGTGAGGTACACCGATGGTGTAAACACCGGGCCTACCGGTATTGCTTTCGATAGCGCGGGGAACGTCTACATTGCGGAATACTACAGCGGCACGTGGGTGAAATATGCTCCGAACAACGGCACAGTGCCCGTGTGTGTGGTAAGTAGCCATGTTAATGGCCCCGAGGGGATCGCCGTCGCCAAGAACGGCAGAATCTACGTCTCAAATTCTGCGGCGAACAATATTACCTGGTACACCGCGGCGTGCAATTACGGGGGAACGGTCAACTTAAACGATCGCAGTTCGTGGTAGATGTGGGCGGTCCGTACGAACACCTGAGAAGGCCAGGGACTCCTAACTCTTCGAGGCTGCAGAGGTCGAGGCACCAACGAACGCCTTGACCTGCAGCCGTTTCTCTCCAGGTCAAGACAATGAGCGATGACACGCATTACATCGTCCTCGGTCTCCCTGAGACCGCAACGCAAGCTGAGATTGAGCGGAGGTGCCGGGAGTTCATTGCAGCTTACATGGTGCTCTCGGATTCAACCCTTCGCTCATCCTATGACCAACTGCTGGCCCGGCAGCGGCAACAAAGAGCTACCGCAATTCATCTTTCACGATCCTTGCATGAGTGGGATCACCAAGATCCACAAGTTGAAGGAGTTTACGTCAGGGTCGGACCGACTCGCCCAGACGGAAGACCGCATCCACACGCGGGTAAGACTGGCAGGATTACGAGATTTATAAACTTATACTCAAATCCGTACTGGCTCGGGCTACCGAGTGCAATGATACAACTTGACCCAGGCATCAGGCCCCGAGGATTCATCTGGGTTTCCACAGAATGTTTGGAGGTGCTGCCCGAAAACGCCAGTGCTTGCCCGCATTGAAGGAAACAGATGGGGGGACAGCTGAGTTTTAATCGGAAGGAATTTCATAAGACTGCTAAATGATCGGTATGCAGCCATCAGCAACACCCTGGCTTTCAGAGAGCGAGCACCGTGGAGGGAGCAGCCCGGTTTTTCCCACAGCTGCACAGTGGGGTTTGCATCGCGCCCCGCTAAAATGTGGTTGACCAAATTTAAGCTATCATCAAGCCGGGTCTTGGCAGGTATCCGGTGGGGTTTCAGTGACTTTCGATCGGGGATTTCTAACGCTGTCGATTTTGCCTGTGGAATTGGAGATTCCCGCAATTTCGTCGCGCGCGGGGATGTGAGTAACTGACGGCCCGCTTTTGCAATCGTCTCTGACTTACGACTGGCTCAAGAGGTCGTTTATGCGATACCCCTCAGGTTTGGCGCAGAGATCCTTTTTATTCTGCGCGTGTTTGCTCCTCTTCGTCCCCGATATCTGCGGACAGGCCGCAGATGCCTGGCCCGCCGTGCCCAAAGAAGATCTAGCGCTCAGCGAGAACCCAGCCGATCATGGCTCGGCCGCGATGATTCTGGAACGGCAGGTCTATATGGACGACGAGAAGCGTCTACAGACCGAGTTCCTGCGCATCAAGGTTTTTACGGAAGCGGGGCGATCTTACGCAGACGTCGAGATCCCCTACGTTGTGAAGAACACGTCAGTCGAAAACATACGAGGCCGCACCTTGCAACCAGACGGCACCGTAACTCCTTTTGCTGGAACCGTATTCGACAAGGTTGTGGTCAAGTACAAGAGATTTGCCTATAACGCCAAGGCTTTCACCCTTCCGGGAGTGCAAGTTGGATCGATCATTGAATACTCCTACGAAGTACGTTGGAAACAGCGGCTGCCGGACTACATCCGCAATCCCGCCGAGTATGAAGTGACCGAAGGATTTACGGTCCCAACCACCACCTGGACTATCCAGCAAAACCTGTTCACACGGCACGCTACGTTTGTGATCCGCCCAGTGAAAAACGGGAGGCTGGAATACGCCAAAGTCCGACTGCCGGACCATGCTCCCTCCAAGCAACCTGACGGAACCATGCGCATGGAGGTCGACAACGTCGCGGCCATCGAAGAGGAAGATCGAATGCCGCCGCGATCGATCTTGACCAGCCGGGTTCACTTTTACTACCCGGTCGGCTCGATCTTCAATTACTGGAGCAATATCAGCAAGGCGGAAGCGGATGCCCACGAAAAGCTAATTGAGAAAACGCACTTCCTGGAGCGTGCCGCGAACGAGATCGCGCCCGTGACGGATCCGCCGGAGACGAGGCTGCGGAAACTCTACGCGCATGTGCAGAAGATTCGTTACCTCAGCTATGAACCTGAGAGAACAGAGAAGGAAACCAAACGCGAGCATCTCGCCGAGAACAAGAGTGCAGAAGACATATTCCGGCACAACTATGCCTACCGAAACGAGATCAACTACCTTTTCACTGCCCTGGCCCGCTCGGCGGGATTTGAGGCGTCGATCGTTCAAGTCGTCGACCGCAGTTCCGCTGTTTTCGAAGAACTGGTGCCAGATGCCTCGCAACTGAATGCCAACCTGGTGCTGGTGCGCCTCAACGGACAGGACCTTTATTTCGATCCGGCTACCCGCTTTTGCCCTTACGGCCTCGTGCCCTGGTTTGAGTCTGATACTCACGGAATCCGGTGGGACAAGATTAATGGGAACATCCTAACGGTGAAGGCACCCTCGGACGAAACGGGAGCGACGGAGCGCACTGCCACCTTGAAGCTGCAATCCGACGGAAGTCTGGAGGGGACGCTTGAGATCGTTTTCACGGGACAGGAGGCGCTGGACCGGCGTGCGTCCGCTTCTGACGCCGATGACGAAGGTCGTCGGAAGTTGATGGAGGATGAAGTGAAGGATCTGGCTCCAGCAGGTGCGACCATCGACATCGACGAAGTAACCGGATGGCAGGATTCCGAACAGCCACTGCGGGTGAAGTGCCACTTGCACGCGCCCCGCTTTGCTACGTTCACCTCCAGGCGGATGGTGTTCCCACTTTCTGTCTTTCAAGTGAACAGCAAGAATCCTTTCCCGCAGGTTTATCGGACTCAACCGGTGTACTTTAGTCACGGATACCGTACCGCAGACAAGATTCAGATCTCCATACCGACCGGATACAAAATCGAAGCCCTTCCCGAAGAATCGGAAAGCACGACGGAGTTTGCAAATTTTCGCGCCAAGCGCGGCAGCGATAAAGGCGTCGTCCGGTTGGAGCGTCACACACAGATGACAGGATACTTCTTCCCTGTCCAGTCCTACTTTTCGTTGCGGGCGTATTTCCAGAAGCTGAGGCAGAGCGATGCCCAAAATGTGGTTCTGATTAAGGAGGACGCGGAATAATGCTCGACAGAGCTCTTCGACTTGTAACGACTCTCGCGATTGTTCTCTCGGGCGCTAACGCGCTGGCCGGGACGCCGGATTGGCTGAGAGACGTGGCAAAGGCGCCGCTGCCCAGTTATCCGGACGATACGGATGCAGTCGTACTGCTGGAAGAACGGCTTGTCACGTTTTCACCCGGTGGCGAAGTCCGCTCTACGTACCGCAAGGCGTTCAAAATTCTGAGACCCGCGGGACGCACGAAGGGCACGCTGTATGTGTATTTCGATAGCCAAACTGAGATTACATCGCTAAGAGGTTGGGCCCTTACAGCGGCGGGCGAGGAGTATGAGGTCAAGAAAGGGGATGCGCTGACGGCAGGATACTCTGAAGAATTGTATTCGGACACCCGCTATCAAGTGTTGCGGATTCCTGCCGCTCAGCCGGGAAACGTAGTCGGATATGAGTATCAGCAACTGGAACGGCCATTCGTATTGCAGGCACTGTGGTTGTTCCAGGACGAAGTCCCAGTGCGCCATGCGCGTTTCGTTCTGGAGTTGCCACCATCTTGGACGCACACGGCGTCCTGGCGGAACCGCGAGCCAGTGAGCCCCCAGCAGACGGGGGACAACCGCTGGACATGGGAACTCAGCGACATAGATGCCGTCCGCTCGGAGCCGGAGATGCCGACCTGGAGGTCGGTCGCCGGGCAGTTCGGGGTTTCTTTCTCGCCGAAGGCGTCCGACCCAGCAAATCAGAACAACGGATCGTGGGCGCAGCTCGGCCGCTGGTATGCACAGATCGCCAATGGCCGGCGTGAGCTCACTCCGGCGATTCGCGACAAAGCTCGCGAGATCGCTGCCGGAACCGCGAACCCGATGGAGACGATCGGGCGGCTGACGTCCTATGTCCAACACAACATTCGCTACGTTGCCATCGAGATTGGCATTGGTGGATACCAGCCCCACGCCGCCCAGGAAGTGTTCGCGAGCGGGTACGGGGATTGCAAAGATAAGGCGACACTTCTGAGCACGATGTTACGCGAAGCGGGCATCGACTCGTATTACGTGCTCATCAATGACAACCGTGATTATCTGTCGCCAGACTTTCCCAGCATGCTTGGGTTTAATCACGTGATACTCGCCATTCGCTTACCTGACGCTGCGGTCGCGGCGCCAATGATGCCGATCCTTCGACATGATAAACTCGGCCGCCTCCTCTTATTCGATCCGACAGACGACTCAACACCGCTGGGCTATCTGCCGCCGAGTCTCCAGGCGAGTCAAGGGTTGCTCGTGACCGAAACGAACGGCGAACTCGTGAGGACTCCGCTGGCGCCCCCATTGGCGAACCGAATCTTGCGGATCGCCAAATTGAGCATGGATACTACAGGGGTGCTGAAGGGCACGATTGAAGAAGTCAGGTACGGACCGTTTGCCACCACGCTGCGCGAGAGCCTGCTGAATATGCCGGCCAAGCAGCGCCAAACGATTCTGCAGAGCCTGCTTACGAAAATGATAGACGGTGCTGTGTTGACGGGCGCACGGACTTCACCTCTCCATGAATCTGCCGCCATCATGACACTCAGTTACGACGTGACGGTACCTGCGTATGCCCAGCACACAGGCAATCTCTTCCTCTTCCGCCGCTGTGTGTTGGGCCATAAAAGCAGCAGCATCTTAGAAGGCAACCCGCGCAAGCAGCCGCTGGTGTTTCCATATGCCGAGTCTGAGAGCGATATGCTGGAGATCGCCTTACCCGCGGAGTATCCAATCGATGAGGCGCCCAAGGACGTCAGCTACAGCTATCCATTTGCGGACTACAAAAGCGAGACCAAGACTTTCGGTCACGAACTCCGCTACAGCCGAACCTACGAACGCAGAGACGTTCGAATACCGCTTGAGAAGCTGGGGGATCTGAAGCACCTCTATTCCGACATCACCGACGACGAGCGAGGCTACGCAATTCTGCGAGTACCATAGCGGGTTCTCAGCGTTGACCACTGAGTCAAAGACCGACGGCGCTGCTTGCCGGTTCTCCCAACATCCCACAACACCGTCGAACGCTAGTGATTGAGGAACGCCTGGAAGTCTGCAATCAATTGCACTTGCGTTTCTGATCGCGCGGCAGTGAGCCAAATACCGGCGGGTTTTGAGTTCCACAGTCAGTTCTGCACCGTTATGACGGTTGTTTACTTTACTATATTTCTCAACGGGTCACCAGTATCGCAAGTTGCACCGATTCGATCCAAGCTGACCCGCTCTGAACATCGAACTACTGCAGTTTTACTACAGTGGGCGTAGCACTGGAACCCTCCCGTAGCTCCGGTAGGGACCTTGCGCACTGCAAGAGTGGAGTTGGTGTCCCTCCCAACAACATTTTCGAACAACCTGGCTGCAACTGGTCATACGACAAATGTGATAACGGAAACGGTTCCAATGCTGTGTGACCTCGAACGAATCGCCCGTGCGCCAAACGCTGTTAATGGGTTGAGGATTTTGTTTGATAGAAAATGCCTGCCCGGAGACGTACAAAGTCTTGTTTTCCGTTTGAGAACGGCGCAGAAGTGTGGAATCCATCGATCCCAACGTCGGTGCCCCAGTGGTGACTGTGGCCCCAGAACTGCTGCCCTCCCCAGCCATACATGACGCTCCGAGTGGAGCTGGTGGTGGCGATTGACGATCCGAACAAGGCACCCGTAGCGTTTTGACGGACGACACCGCCGCCGAATTGCAAATACCACCGGTCCCTCGTTGCCTTTCCCAACACGTTCACTCGTAGGCCGCCGTTCAAAGAGACTGCGTTGCCTGACACCGTTGCCGTGTTAGAGCCCAAAGAGGCCGTTGCTTTCCCGTCGTTGTACGAAGCGAAGTCGAAGAACGGGACAAGAGACTTCCATGCGGTCACGCCCACGCCAACGCTGACAGCACTCAGGAGGTTAGTCGGCCGGCTTGCGGCATAAGAACCGTCTGAGCCCACTATGATCGCCTGGTTCGCGGGCATGCCATACGAAAAACCTCCGCCGCTGTAGATCTCAATGGCACCGTTCTCACTAATCGGGGGAGCCGGGGGCGCGGTTTGTAGCTGCATTGCCGTTGATCCAGACTGAGATTGGACTGTTTGCTGCGCGAAACTGAGCGGGACTGCCAGCGCGAACGCAAACCCTACGAGTAGCGTGTGCTTCATATTCTCCTCCTCAGAGCATTGGTGATTTTGTTCAGGCTAGACTTGATTTCCAGTCCGCCATTGGCGGGATCCTTTCTCCGCCTCTATTCACTAACGCGATAAGGACCGACGAAATCCGTCATGACAATTGGCACATCTTTTTTTTCGTGGAACTTTCCTCGGTTACAATTGCGGCGAAGATCATGGAGGCGACGAAGTTGGAGCCTAGATCGACTGAAGTGACTTTATTGCTTTCTCGCCTTGCTGACGGCGATCCGAAAGCAGCCACCCTGTTGATGCCGCTGGTCTACGAGGAACTCCGCCAAATCGCTGCACGATACATGAACCGCGAACGGTCTGATCACACGTTGCAAGCAACTGCGCTTGTCCATGAGGCTTACCTACGACTGGTTGAGCAGCGCGCTACGAACTGGAAAAATAGAGCCCATTTTTTTTGTGTCGCTGCCCAGTTAATGCGGCGCATCTTGGTTGACCACGCACGGGGCAATCTCCGCGCCAAGCGCGGAGGGAAACAGCAACATGTTTCGCTCGACGAGGTTGCGATTCTTTCGAAGGACCAATCTGCGGAGATACTGGCTGTGGACGAGGCGTTGGAGAGGCTGAGGGTTTTTGACGTTCGGCAGAGTCAGATCGTTGAAATGCGGTTCTTTGGGGGGCTGACAACCGACGAAACGGCGGAGGTGCTGAAGACTTCGCCCAGCACAGTGGAAAGAGAGTGGGCGCTAGCAAGAGCTTGGTTGTACATGCAGTTGCGCGACAGCGATGGACATAGCGACGGACAAGTGGAGCAGGGTTAAGCTGCTTTTCGAAGAAGCCCTGCAGCGCCCGCAGGAAGCGCGAGCCGCGTTCCTCGAACAGGACTGCTCCGAGGAAGACCTACGCGGGCTGGTTCAGAAGCTCCTCGTTTGCCATGAGGAAGCGAGTGGGTTTCTGGCTACATCATACCCAGCCCGAGCCGCATCTTTGTTGCTCGACACCCATCGATCGACCTTCGCCAATGGGAACGTCCTTGGCTCGCGATTTAGAGTCAACCGATTGATCGCGAGAGGAGGTATGGGAGAGGTATATGAAGCCGAGGATCTGGAGTTGCATGCTCTGGTAGCGATAAAGGCCATCCGCCCTGACCTTCTAGAGAAAACGCGGTCGTTGGAGAGATTCAAACGTGAAGTGCATTTAGCAAAACAAGTGACCCATCCGAATGTCTGCCGCGTTTTTGATCTCTTTCGGCATGTTCCGGAGGGGGCTAATCCTGCCCAAGTGATTTATTTCGTAAGCATGGAACTTCTCTTGGGCGAAACCCTGTCTGAACGACTAAAACGGGTAGGTCTTATGGTGCCAAGCGAGGCATTGCCGATTATTGTCCAAGTTGCCTCGGCGCTGGATGCAGCGCACAGCGCGGGTATTTTGCACAGAGATCTGAAGCCAGCAAATGTGATTCTAGTTCCGGGCCGGGTTGGGGAGGGCACGAGAGCCATAGTCACGGATTTCGGTCTGGCCCTCGGTCCGAGCGAGGACTTTGGTTCTAGCCTGACGGTGACAGGTCCTAGCGAGGCGATGGGAACACCGGCCTACATGTCTCCGGAACAGCTCGAAGGCAAGAAGCTAACGCCTGCTTCTGACATCTATGCCTTCGGTCTGACGATGTACGAGATGATCACCGGCAGGCGTCCATTTGCAGCGGACACTCCGATCTCGATCGCTCTGAAGCGCCTGACCGAGGCCCCTCTTTCTCCTAGAGAGTACGCTCCAGATCTGAGTGAGCGTTGGGAGCAGATCATCCTGAAATGCCTCGACCGCGATCCCCCAAAACGTTTCGCCAAAGCCGCTGAAGTGATTGACGCACTGAATGCTCGCACAGAAGACGTCGACACTGGTGCTGCCCGGTCCAGACAGTCATGGGGGCGCCATTTCCGGCTCATTTTTGGCCTAAGCGCAATCGGTATTCTAAGTTCTTTGGTAGTGGCCTTACTGTCACTACGGGCTCGAACAAGCCCGCACACGTTTGGGTATGTTTGCATAGCAACCGCTGGCTTGGTTTCTTTCTATGTGCTCTTCAGATTCGACAAGAGGCGCAAAGCAGCAGATTTGGCACGAACGCGATTGGAAGACTGGGTGCGGACCTCTCGCTCGGCTGCGTTTCGAAGCCTAGATCCATATTCGGAAGGAGACGCCCTGCCCGGCACGGAACGAAAGCGGCAAGCGCGCAGACTCGTGACCAGCATCAAGGACCCGAGCTTCCGCTTCGGGGTTCTCAGCGGGGATGTCGGCTGCGGAAAGACATCTCTCCTGCAGAGTGAAGTGCGTCGCATCCTGCGAAGTGAGGACATGGCGCCCATTTTGCTGTCAAGGTCGGAACTAGGTGATGCAAAAGACGTCGCTGATGTTTGTCGCACATTCCAGGACGCTGTAAAGGCTCTTGGAGGCTCACAAATTCGTGTTCTGATCGTTGACCAGATCGAAGAGATCCTCATTCGCTTTCCTGATCGAGAGGCTCGGGCCAAGCTGGGCGCAGTCATCGGAGAAATCATTCGTGCTGATCTGCCATGCAAGGTTGTCTGCGCCATTCGGAAGGATTACTTTCTAGATCTTTATGATGTTGGGGCTGCCATGGGCATCGACCTGCGTTCTACCCTGATGCTGCACAATTTCACTCCTGCAGAGGCAACAGAAGTGATCCAGGAGTGCGCCGCCGAAGAGGCTCTGAGCCTCACTGATGAGCTGGTTGGAACAATCGTTGCTGATCTCACAAAGGAGGGCCAGGTCCGCCCGCCAGAGTTACAAATCGTCTGCACTGCGCTAACTGCAAACTTCACCGTGCGGCATTACAAGGAGCTTGGAGGAGCGAATGGGATCCTCGAATCTTATCTATCTTTAACCCTAGAAACCAGTGCCGATCAGCAAATCGCGCGATTGCTTCTGCGTCAAATGTGCGACTTTGAACGGCGAGCTAAAGCGGAGCCAAGAACAGCGAGCGAACTAGCCGAGGCACTTGGCCCCCAACTGGAGGACTTGGAAACAAGAGCGCTGGTCGTCCAGCAGGTCCTGGATCATTTTGCACGGTCTCGCCTCGCGGTGATGGTCGCTGGAAAGTACAGCTTGATTCACGACTACTGGGTGTCGCTCATTTATGACGCCACGATTCATGACAGATCCGAGCAGGAAAGGGCCGACGAATTGCTCAGGCGGAATCTTTACGAGCAGGAGACCGGGTTCTCGTTGACGCTTAGCTCTAAGCAACTCCGCGTGGTGAGACGCTTCGCCAGCCAGGAATTGTTGGCCACTGAAGAAGCAACAAATCTGCTGCGAAGGAGCGCGTTGCGTCTGTGGATTTCACGGAGCGTAATTGCAGGGGCCGTGATCGCCTTAATCATTGGCGGACTGTTGTCTAGTGAGCTGATTTGGGAGTCGATAACACTCAGTGAAGGAGCTGTCGGTTCCGAAAGAAGGTTTACTAGCCACTTCCTAGCAAATGCAGGGGAGCTGATGCTGACCTCATTCGGAGCCGAACGGATTGCGCCGTCCTCGATTTCGGTCTGGAGTATCGGAAGTGGCAGGCGCGTCTCGGCCCTTACCGTCGATGCGTGGGCCCTCTCTCCTGAAAGTAATCTATTGCTGTACGCCGATCACGGCCAGGGATACAGGGTCGACTTAGACCGGAATAGCACAAGTTTATTTCCTCGCATCTTTGCGCACGGGGATACAGTCCTCTTTTCTCGTTCTGCACATTGCGCCTTGTATACGACCTCTGGGAAAGACTCGGATGCGCCTTGGGCCCCCACGTCGCCGACGCCACATCTAATCCAGCTTTGGACGATGCCAGAAGGCAAGTTGGTGGGAAGCGCGAGCATGACGACGGTTGGCTTGTTCCCATGGTTTGTTTCGAACAAATGCGATCGAGCTGTACTCTCGTCGCAAGTAGGAAAATCACAGTTCGTTACACAAGAATTCGGAGGCAGCACGATCATTTATAAATTGTGGCTGTGGGATCCTCATGAAGGTCGACCACGACCCTTGCTTGGCAAGCAGACCGACCCTATCGGGGTGGGAGCAAATGAGGACTCGCAATCAGCCGTTCTCATTGAAAAGGATAATCAAGGCGCTAGTACCGTTAGGCGGGTCGACTTGCGGAGCCGTCGCGAGTTTGCCCGCTCAGTAAACTTAGGGGTGTACTGGTACGCAAACCCCCATTGGACGGACGGAGGATACATTTTGGTGGGTACTTATGCGCCGCCGGATGCCGCCGGTTTTATGGAAGAAAAGTTCACGGTTGTGCGGTCTTCTGATTTACAAGAGCCACCGTTTGTAAAGGACCAGTATCTGATTCGATGCCAGGGAGCCCTGCCCGATAATCATTCGCCGACGTATCTGCTGGGGTCGGTTCCGGGTGGGGCCGGATTCATCTGGCAGGTTGGCGCTACCGACCCTTTGCCGCTCCACGGAATCGATTCCACCGACGTAAGGCAATGCGTAATTTCGCCCGACGGTTCTCGCTTCGTGCTGCTCAAGAAGAACGAGTCAGCAGAATTGTGGAGCCTCAACGGCAATAGGCTTGCAGATTTTCGGGTTGGCGGAGCAATCGGAGATGTGGGTTGGAGCTTGCAAGGGACGAGCGTGCGGCTGATGAAAGAAACAGGCGAGATAATGCTGTTCAGTAAGGATGGAGTCCCTCAAGCGATCCTGCCGTCGCCCGGAATACAAGAAAACTATTCCGAAATGGAAGTCGATTCCGGCAGCGGCCTCGACGTGTCATTTAGACCATCGTGCGACCACATCATAGTCTGGACAGCGAAGGGACGGGTGGTTAAGTACACGAAGAAACTGAAGGTTTTCGGCCTTCCCTATCTAATCCCCACGGGTTGGCATCTTTCGGACAGCGGCTGTGCGAACTAGACTCCAATGGCCTGGGAGTGGGATTAGAAAACTACACATTCCTAACGCCATGAGTGGAGTCAAGAAGCCCAATCTTTCCTGGGGTCCCACGCGAGCGATTCTGGGCGGGTTTTCTAACACCGCGGCAGTAGTGGTGTT
>Ga0187863_10002224_pt1 | contig 14937 bp, 14 predicted proteins | sample June2016WEW_11_1_FD_132975 | JGI IMG/M metagenome (GOLD analysis project Ga0187863, IMG submission 132975) | Peatland microbial communities from SPRUCE experiment site at the Marcell Experimental Forest, Minnesota, USA - June2016WEW_11_10 | ecosystem: Environmental > Terrestrial > Soil >... | reverse complement strand
TGGCAGAAGTCCACGTCGATATCCGGCATCGTCACGCGCTCAGGGTTCAGAAACCGCTCGAAGAGCAGCACGTTCTGCATCGGATCGATGTTGGTAATCTCCATCGCATAGGCCACCAGCGATCCCGTCGCCGATCCGCGCCCCGGCCCTACCGGAATGCCGTGATCGCGCGCGTACTTGATGAAGTCCCACACAATCAGGAAGTATCCCGAGTACTTCATCTGCTTGATGATGCCGATCTCGTACTGCAGCCGCGCCTCATACTCCGCGGTTGTCGAGCGCTGCACGCCGCGCAGCTCCAGTTGTCGCACGGCCGTGTCGAACCGCTTCCTCAGTCCCACCCGGCACACCTGATCGAAGTAGCTGTCAATCGTATGCCCCGGCGGCACAGCAAACTCCGGAAACGGATTGTCGACTGCATGCAATTTCAGCTTGCAGCGCTCCGCAATCTCCATCGTCCGCTGCGTGACACCGGGAAAATCGGGAAAAATGCGCGCCATCTCGTCGGCGGACTTCACAAAAAACTGGTCGGAGTCGAAGCGAAAACGGTCCGCATCGTGAATCTTCGCACCTGTCTGCACGCACAGCATCACGTCGTGCGCATGGCTGTCTTCGCCGCACAGGTAGTGCGAGTCATTCGTCAGAACCAGCGGAATCTCCAGCTCCTTTTCCAGTCGGAACAGGTCCGCCTGAATCTTTTTCTCCTGCTCCAACCCCTGGTCCTGAATCTCCAGATAGAAATTCCCACGCCCGAAAATGTCCTGGTACTCGCGCGCCACTGCCTTGCTCTTTTCGTAGTGGCCCGCGCTCAGTTCCTCGCACAGCTCGCCGCTCAGGCAGCCGGAAAACCCGATCAGGCCTTTCGAGTTTTCAGCCAGATATTTCTTGCTGACGCGTGGCTTGCGATAGAAACCATGCAGGCTCGCCTCGCTCGTGAGCCGAATCAGGTTACGATAGCCCTCTTCGTTCTCGGCAAGAACCAGCAGGTGGTTGTACTGGTCGTTGGGTGTCTCGGCGCGATGGTCCTCGGCCTTGCACACGTAGAGCTCGCACCCCAGGATCGGCTTGATGCCCTTGGCCTTCGCCGCATTGAAAAAGTGCACAGCGCCGTAGATGTTCCCGTGGTCGGTCATCGCGACGGACGTCTGCCCCAGCGCCGCTACCCGATCCACAAGCTTGTGAACGTCGCAAGCCCCATCCAGCAGCGAGTATTCCGTATGCAAATGCAAATGCGTAAATTCAGACATGTCTAGATTGATTTTAAGCGGCCAGCGCATTCGCCACGCCTGAATACGGCGACGTCCAGACGAATTGCGGAACCTGCATGGATCTTATTGAGTTCGGTGATCTAAGAAAGACGGAATATCCCGCGCGCCTTGGATTACGCCCACGATTTCCACACGCTTGTTCCGCACACGGTACAGGATCACGTACGCCTCCACCGGCCAAAACAGAATGGCATGCTTGGTTAGATCCGGTCGCTTGTGCCCTATACCTGGGTTGCGCGCTAGCGTTGTAAAGGCGGTGAAGAGTCTCGATATCCAGCGGTCAGCGGCGTCAACGCTGTCCTGCGCAATGTACTCCCATATTTCATTCAGGTCCCGCTCGGCCCCGGCGCCGAGGATACTGCTTCACGCTGCGCGCCTTCTCCGCACGCGGGACTTCTGCCGCAATCGCGTCCGAGCCGCCGCCGGTTCCACAGTTTCGCCGCGATCGAGCGAAGCGAGCCGGGACCCGACTTCCCGGTTGAAAGCGGCAAGCTGGGCCGCGCGACTCTGTTCGTGCTCTTCAAGCAACCGCAGCGCCTCGCGCACTACTTCGCTCGCGGAAGTATAGCGTCCCGATTCCACTTTGGCAGCGACAAACTTGTCCAACGCAGGCGTGAGCGAAACATTCACGGCGGAAAGCCTCCTGCTTTCCATGTTGAATGGAATAACAGGCTTTGTCAATCTTTGTTATTCACGCTGCGCTCCAGCGCCTTAGGCCGGTCTGAAGCTTCCGATAGAACAAGCAAAGAGGCCTTCCCGGATGGGCCTCTTTGTCAGTCGAGGAAGCACTGTTTACTTCTTCCCCCAGAAATCCGGCGAAGACGTGATCCACGAATCGGGCACGTAGCTGAGTTGTGCATCGAAAGCGAAGAGATCGCTCTCGGAGGATTCGACAGCAGCATCCAGACCCTTCATGAGCGTTTGAAGCTGCTCTTCGCCCACGCCCTCGCTGAATTTCTTGTCGCCGCTGACCATCGCGTCCGCGACGGCGAGCGATTCCATGGGAGTGACGAGGATATATACGTTATCGCTGCCGACACCATACATCTTCTGGAACATAGCCCAGCGCGCTTCGGGAAGTGTCGATTGATACGCCTTGGCGAACAGCTTCGCCAGCCGCCGAAAGTCCGCATCATGGCCGGAGCGGACGTGGAAAAGCAGAATCCGCATGAAACGCATCTTGGAGAGGTCAACATTCGGGTTGAAACTCAACTCCTTCTCGTAGGAGTAGATGCTGTCGTGCTCGCTCGCCACCAGCGGCGCCTGCCCGGCTTCCGCCGTTTTCAGCGTGTCGATCATCTTGGGCAGGCTGAAGGTGTCTTCGTGTCCCTTCTGCAAGTCGGCGAACGAATCGAAGCCATGCAGAAAAAGCACATGGTTCGCACCGGTAATGCCCCACATGCCAACGAAGTGTTCCGGAGCTTTAGCCTCGCGCATCGCCTGCACCTCTTCCCCTTGCGACTTGGCATAGGCGAACGACGTGTTGGGTTTCAGCTCATCATTCTCGAGGAAGAGATATTTGCTGGGGCCCTGGGCCTGTCCAGCTTCATGCTGTGCTTCGGCCATCGGGGCCGGGCTGAGAGTGAGTCCTGCAAGGAAAAGACAGAGAGCGGCTGTTGAATTGAAGCGGTACCTCATGGGAACTTGCCTCCTGGGGATTTTTGATTTCGGGGGAGCCCCAAGCATACGCTGACGGCAAAGTCTTGCGGGGAAAAGATTCCCCGGCAGCCGCTCACCTCTCCTCTCCACCTCCTCCACCATTGACACGGGCGCGGAGCGAACGATCTGCCTCAGCTTGGATAAATCCAACGGGCAGAGGAATCTGGCGACATCGGCCCTCGGCAAATCTAGCAGAATGAGGAACTTCCATCCAAAAGCGAAAGGAGGGCTCCCACTCCACACGGGTGGCCGAACGCGCACATCACAGTACCTCCGGGCGTGCTCCTCCCACTCTCCTCTCCGCGTTTCTTTTAGCCCCAAGTAGACTCAGAAAAACACCTATATAGAGGAAACATAGATGAGCAAGCTAAAAGGTCTGTGTATAGCTATCGCAGTCTGTTGCTCAGCGTCTTGTGTTCGCTCGGCCTCCGCGCAAAAGCTGGATGCGACCGTACTTTACCGCCAGAACAGCGACTCGGATTACAGCGCCTTGATCCCCGGCTACTCCAACCCGGACAGCCCTGACTGCGCCGCCGACTTGGCCAATGCCGCTTGCTACAACCCGACCCAGGCCACGGCAACCGGCTCAACTCCGAATTCAATCTCCTACTACGTCACGGGCACCACGCTGTCGCTCCTTTTACCAGACGGAAAAATCGCTGTGGTCAACTGCATCAATAAATATTCGTCCAAAGGAACGTATATCCTGCGCCGCAATTGCGGCATGCCTCTCGTGGAACATGTGCAAGCGGAGTTCAAAGGCAACGTCGCCAAGCTCGAGTGGCCCGTTGGCCCCGACGCAAGAAAAGTCGAATCCGAAAAGTACAAAATCCTGGCCGTGCTCGACAAGCGGTAACAGATTCCGGCGCCGCGCCTCGTACCGAAGGTCACCCTGTGCATATCTTTTCAGTTGCACAAGCTTCACATTCCTCTGATACGTTGTCTGCGGAGGAAATAAGAATGAATCTTCGCAAGCTAACCTTCGGCACAGCGCTTTCACTCGCCCTCGTCGCCGGCGGCGTCACCGTCGCACAGAACGTCAATCCCCATCGCCATCCCAACCTGGCAGCCGCACAACGTTTGATCGATCAGGCCATGGGCCGCATTGACGCTGCCCAGCAGGCCAATGAGTTCGATATGGGCGGACACGCCGCCAAGGCAAAGGATCTACTGGCGCGGGCTAATGAGGAAATCAAGGCCGCTGCTATGGACGCCAACGAACATCGCCACTAAATCCTCACGTCTCATTGCAAATTGGTGCGAGTAGCCGCGAGTGGCCCTGGACCCCGACCTTTTGTTCAGCTTCAATGTGGATGCCCAGGTCTCCTTGTGGAGACCTGGGGCAGCACAAGTCCTAAACCCGGCCGGCAATCAGGCTTGCGATCGCTTTCAGTTGACTGTCGGTATTATCGCCAAGATTGAGAAAAAACCGAACATTTCCCTTGCACACATGCAGCCCGTGATTGGGATCGAAGTAAGCCTCGTCTCCCAGGCCCGGAACCGGCGTCGGCGGGCTGTAAAAGAACTTTAACTTCGCAAACAGGCTGGCCGCATCCGCTGCAGAAGGGTCGAAATAGATCCGGAACAGCAGTTCGCCACCCCCATTCGAGGCGGAGTAATGGCAGTCCGTTCCCTGCACCGTATTCGCATAGGGCCGCGGAGCAACAGTCTTCTCCGGTGCGCCATAGGTTTGTCCCATGCTCTTGCTCACGTCAGCCGCAGTGAGTAATGAGCAAGGATCTGACGGGGCAGTCGCTGCCCTCGCCATCGGAAGCATCGTCGCCGCTCCAATCAAAGTGGCGGCAACCAGCAATGCTTTTCCAGACCCAGCCATTGGAAATGACCTCCTGGCGCCTCAGCCGAAATTCCGCATTTTCGGTATCCCGGAAATGTCCGCGATTTTACCGTGCCCCAAGCTGCCCACGCCAAGAAAAAATGCGTTCAACGCTTAAGTTCAATGCTGTTAAATTGTCGCCATGCTCGGAAATCGCTCCGTGCCACCGTGCACCGTCATTCCCGTCCTCATCTATCCCGATCCCAGCGTCGCCGCGGACTGGCTCTGCGCCGCCTTTGGATTCACGGTGCGCCTCCGCATCGCCAACCACAGAATCCAAATGAGAGCCGGCAACGGATGCATAACGATTGCCGAAGGCAACGTCGCCCCTAACAACTCGCACATCGTTCAGATTCGCATTGAAGACGCCAATGCCCACTGCGAGCGGGCCCGCCAGCACGGCGCCAGAATCCTGACGGAACCCGTCGACCATGTCTACGGCGAGCGCCAATATAACGCGGAAGACTTCGCCGGTCACCGGTGGGATTTTACACAGACCATCGCCGACGTGGCTCCGGAACAGTGGGGCGGTACACCGGTCGACCTGTAGCACGCAGCCCGCAATTGCCTCAGTGCGGCTTGAACGTCTTGCCGGTCTCAATCAGCGTCTTCAGCCGCGATAGAATACGGGGCCACCCATCCGCGCAGAAATCGTAATTCGGATCGTCCTCCGCCCACTCATCGTGCGTCACGACAACCTTGGTCGCTTCGGTCTCCGGCGTCAGTTCCACCATTGCACGCGAAAACCGCTCGCTCTGGCTCGTTGCAAAGGTGTACTGCAAAACCTTGGGCGCATCGGCACGCAAAATCTTTCCGTGAACATAGGGAATGATCTTTCCGTCTTTCCCTGGTCCCATCCACGCGATCTCCCCGCCAGGTTTGAAATCGGCTTTCAGTTCCGCTCCCATAAAAATCAGGCGGTTCGACTCTTGAGAAGTGAATCCCTCCCAAACTTTCTCCGGAGTCGCAGCAATGTAAAAGGTGTAGGTCAGTGGCAATCGATCGGCCATTGTTCCTCCTGAAGTTTCTCGATTTAACTCTATCGCCATACAACTTGATGCACGAATGCAAGAAGCAGCGAGTGGATTCCTGAATATCTTGGGGCCTGCCTAACTTTCACATTCTCAAAAGGCTCGCCGCCCGCAGATCAAAGCCGTCCAACCGGCCCCAAATGCAAAACGGTGAACCCAAAAGATGCGAAAAATCAACTCCAACCAACCTCGCACCATGTGTCGTGCAACAAAGCAATACAGAGGACAATTATGGGTTCCATTCACACAATGAGGAGACTCTCAATGATCGAAGTGGGTCAGGAAGTTACTGTGATTAACGAAAAGGGCGTCGCCTACAACGGCTACGTCATGGCGACCGCGACCAGTGTCGACGGCACGAAAGCGTACAAGGTCGCGATCGATGGCAACGGATTGCAGCAGCTTGGGCAGTGGCACAAGGCCTGCGACGTTTTCGTAATCGATCCGCCCGCGCCTCCACGCGATGAGCCCATCCAGATAAATCAGATGAAGAGTTTCCTGCGCCACTAGGCGCAACTGGGTCCTCACGCCAACTCCCCGCCAATTCTCACCGTCCATCGGAAGATGGGCGCTTCGCCGGACCCAGCCCGGTCTCGATTGTTCTGTCAATTCTCCGCTCTCTTCCCCGCCAATCCACTCTCCGCGTCAAGCTATACTTACGCCAAGCCTATGCAGACCCGCGCCTCGCTCGCTCTGTCCGCGTCCCTTCTCGCGATTCCTTTCATGCTTCTCGCCCAGACCCCGCTCCTGACATCTCAAGCTTCCTCTGCCACCAAAATGAGTCCAAAAAGTCAAACCTCAGAAGCAGTGCAGAAGTCCGCCATCGTCATCGATACCCATGCCGACACACCGCAGCGCTTCGTCGATGAGAATTTCGATCTCGGCGATCCTCTGAACGGCGGCAACTTCAATCTGGAAACGGCTCGAAAAGGCAATCTGGGCGCAGAGTTTTTCTCCATCTGGGTTGACCCCGTGCCCAACAAGGGCCACTTCGCGCGGCGCACACTTATCCTCATCGACTCAGTCAAACAACAAGTCGCCAGACATCCGGATCAGATGATGTTCGTTACCTCGCCCGAAGGCATTGAGCTGGCGCACCGCGAACACAAGCTCGCCGCTTTGATGGGCATCGAAGGCGGCCACTCAATTGAGGATTCCCTTGCCTTGCTGCGCGATTACTACGCGCTCGGCGTGCGCTACATGACGCTCACCTGGGCGAATTCCAATGGATGGGCCGACAGTTCCGGCGACGTCGATGACACAAGCGTGCCGCACACCAAAGAGGGTCTGACAGAATTTGGCAAGGATGTGGTCTATGAGATGAATCGCCTCGGCATGATGGTGGATATCTCGCATGTTTCCGACCGCACTTTCTACCGCACGCTCGTCATCACGCGCGCACCCGTCATCGCTTCGCATTCATCCGCAAGAGCTCTGTGCGATGCGCCGAGGAACATGACCGACGACATGCTGCGCGCCGTGGCAAATTCAGGCGGGCCCAATTCCAAGGGCGGCGTGGTGCAAGTCAACTTTTACTCCGGGTTTCTTTCGCAGTCCTATCGCGATGCGCAAAAAGCGATCAAGCCTGAAATGGATAAGGCTGTCCAGGAGTTGAAAGACAAATACAAGGCCGAAGGCAAAGATGCGCCCGACGCGGAAATCTCAAAGCTGCAACGCCAGTTTGCCGATCGCATTCCGCGCCCGCCGCTTTCGGTGCTCATCGATCACATCGACCACATCGCAAAAGTCGCCGGGGTGGATCATGTCGGCTTGGGTTCGGATTTCGATGGCGTAAGCGGCCAGCTGCCCGAGGGCCTGGACTCTCCCGCGGACCTGCCGACGATCACTGCAGCGTTGATGGGGCGCGGCTATTCCGCCGAAGATTGCCGCAAGATTCTCGGCGGTAACCTGCTCCGCGTCTTCCGCGAAGTCGAGCAGGTAAGCAAGGAACTGCAGGCCGAAAGCCGGCCCCGCATCGCTGAGAAACAGCCCTTCGATAAACCTCAAAAGTAGCTTTGCTACGATCCACGCCCCGCGAGCCGTCACATTTCAAGGAGCCGTGCGTCGCACAAGCGTCTATACTGGCCCTTCGAACCATCCTCGATCTCGCACCATCCCCAATCTGGAGACATTCCATGCCCTGCCTTCGTTGCCTGAGCCAATGTGTTTTTGCCGCTTCCCTGCTGCTGTTGCCTGAAGCGATTTACGCCGCGGATGACGCGCCTGCAACAAAAACATCGCCCGCCGCGGAAAAAGCTCCCGAAGTACCGCCCGCCGACGTCACCACGCAAGGCTCCGTGGATGTGAAGGGACAGCACATTCTCTACACAGCGACCGTGGGAATCATCACGGTCGGCGCCAATGACACACAGGATGGGCAGCTTGGAATGGATGGGAAGCCGCTAGCTGGCAGCGAACTGGCGCTCTCCGAGCCAAAGGAAGCGAAAGACGCGCCCCCGGTCGCCCGCATGTCATACGTGGCATATTTCAAGAAAGACGCGAAGGCCGAGGATCGCCCGGTTACGTTCTTTTACAACGGCGGCCCGGGTAGTTCCACCGTGTGGCTCCACATGGGATCGCTCGGTCCCAAGCACGTGGTCACATCCGGCGACCAGCACTTGCCCGCAGCGCCGTACAAGCTGGTCGACAACGCGAATTCCCTGCTCGACGTCAGCGACCTCGTCTTCATTGACGCACCGGGCACTGGGTTTGGCCGGCTCGTTGGCAAGGATGCCCAAAAGGCTTTCTGGGGCGTGGATGAAGATGGCGGCGCCTTTGCGCGCTTCATCGCCCGCTTCATCACCAAATATAGTCGCTGGAATTCGCCCAAATTCGTCTTCGGCGAGAGCTATGGAACCACCAGATCAGCCGTGCTGGCGAAAATTCTCGAAGAGAAGAAATCGATCGATCTGAACGGCGTGATTCTTCTTTCGCAAATCTTCAACTTCAACACTTTCATCGACGCCGCAAAGACCAATCCCGGTGTTGACCTGCCTTATGTTCTCGCGTTGCCGACTTTCGCAGCTACGGCCTGGTACCACAAAAAACTCCCGCAGCAGCCATCGGCGCTCGAGCCCTTCTTGAAAGAGGTAGAGGAATTCGCGCTTGGTCCCTACACGCATGCATTATCCCAAGGAACAGATCTGCCCGACGCCGAAAAGCAGTCCGTCGCGGAGAAGATGCACGACTACACCGGTCTGCCCGTCGCGTACCTGCTCAAAGCCAATTTGCGCGTGAGCGGCGGCGAGTTCGAAAAGACCTTCCAGGATGAGACCGATCAGACCATTGGGCGCTATGACACTCGGTTCACCGGTCCCACCATCAATCCTTTGAGCGAAAATGCGGATTATGACCCGCAAAGCGCAGCCATTTCGTCGGCCTACGTTTCACTCCTGAATGATTACATGCGGCGCGATCTAAAGTACGGCGAGAACCAAACCTATCTGCCCGACATTCCGGAGTCGGACGGCGGCGAATGGAATTTCAAGCACAACGGTAACCCATTCGGTTTGAATGTCTCGAGCGATCTCGCCGACGGGATGAAAACCAACCCTCGCCTCAAGGTGATGCTGAACGGCGGGTACTACGACATGGCGACCCCTTTCTTCGGGGCGGAGTACGAAGAGAAGCATCTGCCGATTCCGCAGTCGCTGACCAAGAACATCGAGTACTCCTGGTACGAAGCAGGACACATGGTCTACGTGCGCGACGAGTGCCTGGAGCAACTCCATGACCGCGTCGCGGCCTTTATCAAGAACGCTGTCTCTGACAATAAGTAAGAGCCAAGCCGACGCCGGGTACGAAGCGAGACTCGGCGCATTCCGTCCAGGTCTGTGTTGCCTTGTATAGTAGCTGCCATGAAACGGATCGCACTCGCTCTGCTCTTTTTTGCTCCCGCTGCCTTCGCGCAGTCGTTTTCAGTCAGCTTTCCGGGCCGCCTAAGTGGCCAGCCGCTCGATGGCCGCTTGCTGCTCGTTCTTTCGACGGACCCCAGCGATGAACCGCGCAATCAGATCGACGATTCGCCGCGATCGCAAATCGTCTTTGGCGTCACAGTCGATGGCTGGCAGCCGGATCATCCACAACTCGTCGACAACACTGCATGGGGCTACCCTATTCGGAGCCTGAAAGACGTTCCGCCGGGCGACTATTTCGTGCAGGCCGTCCTCAATAAATACGAGACCTTCCATCGCGCCGACGGCAAGACCATCAAGCTGCACATGGACCAGGGCGAGGGCCAGCATTGGAATAGCTCGCCGGGCAATCTCTATTCAAAGCCAGTCAAGATTCACGTGGGAGCGGAGACCGAGAACTATCCCATCGTGCTCGGCGAAGTCATTCCACCAATCGTTACGCCCGCCGACACCAAATACGTGAGGCATATCCGCGTTCAGAGCCAGGTGCTGACTAAGTTCTGGGGACGACCCCTGTTTGTGAGCGCCATCGTGCTTGTCCCCGAGGGATTCGACGATCACCCCAACGCGCATTTTCCGCTCATGATCTTTCACGATCACTTTGTGACGGACTTCGACGACTTCCGCACTATACCGCCCGATCCGAATCTCAAGCCGGACTACAGCGAGCGCTTTCATCTCGCGGGTTACAACCGCATTCAGCAGGATGAAGCCTACAAGTTCTATCAGCGCTGGATCTCGCCCGGATTTCCGCGTGTGCTGATCGTGAAGATTCAGCACGCCAATCCGTACTATGACGATTCCTACGCGGTGAACTCTGCCAACGTTGGCCCCTATGGCGATGCGATCGAGAATGAGCTGATTCCTGCCATAGAAAAACAATTTCGCGCCATCGGTCAAGGCTGGGCACGGTTCGTGTATGGCGGCTCGACAGGCGGTTGGGAAGCTTTAGCAGTCCAGGTTCTGTATCCCGATCACTACAACGGAGCATTTGCCGCCTGCCCCGATCCCATCGATTTTCACGCCTTCACCAACATCGATCTCTACGATGATGACAATGCCTTCTACCTCACCGGCGCACACAAACGCGTGGCGCAACCCGCGATGCGCGACTACCTCGGTCACACGTTCATCACCACGGAAGAGATCAACGCTTACGAGCTTGCACTCGGTGACCGCGGGCGCAGCGGTGAGCAATTCGATATCTGGCAAGCTGTCTACGGTCCGGTGGGCGACGACGGATATCCGCAACCGATCTTCGACAAGGTCACTGGAAAGATAGATCATTCCGTGGCTGAGTATTGGCGGCAACATTTCGATCTTGAAGCAATCCTGGAACGCGATTGGTCGAAACTTGGACCAAAGCTTGAAGGCAAGATCCACATCTACGTTGGCTCAGACGATACTTATTTTCTGAACGACGCCGTCTATAGGATGCAGGATTTTCTCGACTCCACAAAGAATCCACCCTACGGCGGAGAAGTGGCGTACGGTCCACGTGCGGAGCACTGCTGGAACGGAGACCCAACTCTACCGAACGCCTATTCGCGCCTGCACTACGAGACCCAGTATTTGCCCAAGATCCTCGATCGCATCCAGAAGACAGCACCGCCGGGAGCGGATTTGACGAGCTGGCGGTATTGAAACTCGGGCGCAGCGTGAGGCCGATCCGACGAACGCCCTGTCCCTCAGCTGACAAGCACGCTGTGCAGCGCATCCAATTCTCGGGCCCGGTCAAGGGCGGCCTGAACGTTGGGCACAATATTTTCGTGGCCAACATGGGCGATGAAGCGCGGTTGCTGCAGCAGCTTTGACGGCTGTTCCATGGCGCCGCAAAGAATCAGGCTCCGCCCCGAGTCGCGCAGCCGCCGGGCAAATGTTTCGATGCCGTGAATGCCTGTCGCATCGATCGCCGTCATATTGCGGAGGCGCAGGATGACCACTGGCGTGAATGCCTCAATGTTCGCGGTGGCTTCGACGAGCTTCTCGGTCGTACCAAACAGAAACGGGCCGTGGATGCGAAGCAGCGTGACGTAGGGCGGGATGATGCGGCCTTGCAGGGTGTGCGGCAGGCCGTCGCGAATGTAGTCCTCTGTGACCGGCGAGACCGTGGTGGTTTCGGCGATGCGATAGATATAAACTAGCGCCGCGAGAGCCATGCCTACGCTGACCGCCACGGTCAGGTCGGCAAAGACAGTAAGCGCAAAAGTGACCAGCCAAACCGCTATGGCGGTAAAGCCCATCTGCAAGATGCCGCCGATTTCGCGCCACTCGCCCATGTTGTACGCCACCACAAACAGCACCGCAGCAAGCGCGGTCAGCGGGATATAGCTGGCCAGCGGCGCGGCGACGAGCAGAATCACAAGCAGCGTGAGGGCGTGCACCATGCCGGAAACCGGCGATCGCGCGCCGGATCGAATGTTGGTTGCGGTGCGGGCAATCGCGCCGGTCGCGGGAATGCCTCCGAAGGCCGGTGAAACCATGTTGGCGATGCCCTGCGCAACCAGCTCCACGTTGGGATTGTGCCGGTCCCCTGTCATGCCGTCCGCCACTACAGCGGAGAGCATGCTCTCGAGCGCTGCCAGCAGCGCTACGGTGAAGGCCGAGGGAATCAGTGGCAGAATGTGTTCGGCGTGAAAGTCCGGAATTGCGAAGGGCGGAAGGCCTCGTGGAATGCCGCCAAATCGAGTGCCAATGGTCTCTACATGAAGATGGAACAAGACGCTGACACCGGTGCAAACCAAAACAGCAACGATGGAGCCCGGCACGCGCTTCGTGAGCCGCGGCATTCCAAGCATAATTGCCAACGTTCCTGCGCCCAGCATCAGAGCCGATGGGTTCAAACCGGCAGAGTGGGCAATCAACGCCTTCATGCGCAGCAGGAACTCGCTCGGCACCGCACCAATGCGCAAGCCGAAGAAATCCTTGATCTGCGTGGAGGCGATCAGCACCGCAATGCCGTTGGTGAATCCGATAACGACAGGCCGCGGGATAAAACGCACCGCCGAGCCGAGCCCAGTCAGGCCCATCACCAGCAGGATGACTCCAGCCATCAGCGTAACCATGGCCAGACCGCTCATACCAAAACGGGCTACGATTCCGGCAACGATGACCACGAATGCGCCGGTTGGTCCGCCGATTTGCGTACGCGAGCCGCCCAGCGCAGAGATCAGAAACCCTGCGACAACCGCCGTATAAAGGCCAGCTTGCGGCGTGACCCCGGATGCGATGCCAAACGCCATTGCGAGCGGCAATGCGACGAGTCCCACCGTGATCCCCGCAAGCAAATCGTGCAGGAATGCCTGCCGCGAATACGAACGCAGCGCCAGAAGCGCTTTAGGCAGGTTTGGATTGCTGACTGACATTGAGATTTGGTTCTATTCTACTTCCAGCCAAACATCTCCTGACGCTTTGTGCCTGCGCAATCAGCCGGAGGTACCCTTCTTGAGCTGCTTTCGATAGACGTACGCTCCCCGCCCGGGCGCATAGTAGTTCTCCTCGTCGCCAGAGCGCAAAAAGCCATTGGTTTCATAAAGGCAAATCGCGCCAAAATTTCCGACATCTACGTGCAGCCAAATCGTCGAGGCTCCTGCTGCCAGCGCAGAGCCTTCCATATGCTTCAGCAAGGCGCCGCCCACACCTTGTCCGCGCAACTCGGGAAGAACTTCTATCGTCTGGATGTACGCGCTTATCTCATGGATCGCCTGCGTCCATTCGACAATGGCGAAGCCCGTCAGGGCTCCGTCGTCTTCGGCCACCCACGTGGCTGCATTTTGTGCCTGCACGAGCCATCGCATGTAGCGTCGACCGAACGTCATCGGCGGCTGAAAGCACAACTCCTCAATGCCATAAACGGCTTCAAAGTCTTCCGGCTTGTAAAGGCGGTATTTCATTTCGTTTTCAAATCCGGCGCCACCTCGCAAAATGCGATGAAAGAAAAAGAGCCACCCTCCGCGGGAGGATGGCTCCGATTGTATGCAGTGCGCTTAGACTTTGGCTTCCAGATCGCGAATCACGCTGAAGAAGCGCTCATCGAGCCGCCGATTCGAAGCGATCGCTTCCTTGATGGTGATATCCGTGATTTCCAGGCCTTTCAGAACCGCAATCCGGCCCCATTTCTTCTGGTGCACCATGTCGATCGCATGCAGACCATAACGCTGGCCGAGCAAACGATCGTAAGCGGTCGGCACGCCACCACGTTGTGTGTGTCCCAGGTTGACAGAGCGCGTCTCGAAGCCCGTTTTCTTTTCGATCAGATCGGCAAGTGCTTCTCCAATTCCGGAAAGGCGCGCGTGGCCGAAAGAATCCACTTCGGTCGAACCTGTCACCTGGCCCACTTCGGGCAAATGGCAGCCCTCCGCCACGACCACAACGCCATAGTGCTTGCCATGATCGTAGTTGTACTTCAGCAGTGCGCAAACATGATCGATGTCGATTTCGAGCTCCGGAACCAGGACAACGTGAGCTCCGCCGGCGGTCCCCGACGCATAGGCAATCCATCCGGCGTCGCGGCCCATCACTTCGACAACGATCACGCGGTTGTGCGAGTCGGCCGTAGTGTGGATACGGTCGATAGCCTCGGTGGCAATCGATACTGCGGTGTCAAAGCCGAATGTCACATCGGTGCCGCTGATGTCATTGTCGATGGTCTTGGGGACGCCCACGCTGGGCACGCCGTTTTCGCTCAAAAACAGTGTGACCGATTGCGTATCGTCGCCGCCGAGGGCGATCAACGCATCAATCTTGTTGAGCTTCAGAACCTCCTGCACCTTTTCAATGCCGCCCGGAATCTTCTTCACGTTGGTGCGGGAAGAATGAAGAATAGTGCCACCCTTTAACTGGATGCCATCGGTGCTTTCAAGGGTGAGCGGAATCCAAGTGTTGTCAAGTACGCCACGCCAGCCATTGAGAAATCCGATGAACTCGTCGCCGTACGTTTGAATCCCTTTTCGAACGGCAGCGTAGATCACCGCATTCAAGCCGGGGCAATCGCCGCCACCGGTCAACAAAGCAACTCGCATGCAAATTCTCCTGATCGAATTGGCGGCTCCCCGAAAGGCCGGCCGGGATTCACTCCCTAGCTGCGGAACACGCAGACTAGCGCCGCCGGACCCGCGACCTTAACCAGTGTACTCCGCCCCTGTAAAGCAGAATCGTGATAGCGCTCACTTCAAAGGACCTTCATCGATGACCTGACTTGGGGCGACGGCAGATTTCGTTTCTGGAATCCC
>Ga0187863_10002223_pt1 | contig 14938 bp, 11 predicted proteins | sample June2016WEW_11_1_FD_132975 | JGI IMG/M metagenome (GOLD analysis project Ga0187863, IMG submission 132975) | Peatland microbial communities from SPRUCE experiment site at the Marcell Experimental Forest, Minnesota, USA - June2016WEW_11_10 | ecosystem: Environmental > Terrestrial > Soil >... | reverse complement strand
AGCAAGAAAGCGGCGAAAGCCGTTGTTGAACAGATGCGTTACACTGGCCAGCCGGACTTCACATGGCCCAATCGCTCGACGCGCTTCTCAACAAGCTTGAAGCTGCGAAAAATAGCTTCGGACGAGCGGCCGCAGCTGCTGCCGTACGGGTTCTCGATCAGCTATCAGTTGCGACTTTCCGCGACGTCAAATCCCTGATTCGTTTCCACGAAACGTTACTATTTCTCCGCGCGTTTCCACAGTCTGCATCGGTCGTCTCCCGGACAGAAAAGTTTCTCGACTCGTTTCAAGAGCGCATGGAAAAGATTCGCGCGCTCGGTGCGGATATGTCGGACTTCGACGACTTCGATACCTCGGGCATCGCCGGCACAATCATGCAGGACACGCTAAGTTTTGAGGCTGCGCGATGGCTCGTCCGGCGGATTCCTCGAAGTGTTGAGATTGCGTGGAACGATTACGAAGAAGAGCGGGCGATGGCGAACACGTGGCCACGGTTCATTCCCCTGCTGTCGGAGGACGCTGATGTGGAAGCCAATATTCCATGGCGGCGCTGGCTTGACGCCGCACGAGGGGGCGAACACGATTTGCCATGGCTCATCCGCCAGTTCGAGCAATTGTCGCTGGGCGAGACAGCGGCGGAGAGCAACCGGGCCCGTATCGAACTGTACGACTCGTTGCGTATTCCCATACGGTGGAGTCTCGACAATCTGAAACTGTCGCGCACGCGAAACTGGAAGCGCCCTCGGAAGTTCTACTTTCACAGTGAGCCACTGATTTCACGGAAAGAGGTATGTCTGGCACAAGAATTCGGGCGGACTGCACCACGGCTTAAACGGGTCTCGCAACACGACGGTGAGGCCGTCATGGGCATGATTCGCGAAGTCATGGTTGTACGCTACCGGGAACTGTACGGCACAACGCTGGGAGATGCCCGCTCGGTAGTACGAGCCGACGTAGGCCGTGGGGTGGTGATCTATCTGTGGAATCTCCCGCCAAACCGCCGTCTTCCGCTCCGCGCTTACGTAGCCGGAGTGACTCTGAAGAACGGCGTCCCAATCAATTACATCGAGGCCATCGGCCTCTGCGAATGGATCGAAGTCGGCTTCAACACCTTCTATACCTACCGCCGTGGAGAAACTGCGTGGATCTATGCGCAGGTGCTCCGTTTTTTGTGTACTCTGACCGGCGCAACGGCAATTTCTGTTTACCCTTATCAGATCGGACAGAATAACGACGAAGCCCTGGATTCGGGCGCGTTCTGGTTCTATCGCAAACTCGGCTTCCGCTCGAGCGACCGTGCTCTGGAGGAGCTTGCTAGAAGAGAAGAACGGAAGATGTCAGCGAATCCCGATCACCGCACCTCGCGAAGAACTTTGAGACGCCTGGCAGAAGCACATGTGTTTTATGAGCTTGGGCGTGAAAACAACGCTGAAAACGAGATTGTTTCCGGACCATGGGACAAGTTCTCCACGCGGAATCTGGGTCTTCGAGTAAACCGGCGGATGTCTCGCGAGTTCGGTGGGGACGCGGCCAGAATGCGGGAGGCATCGATGGAGAACATAAGTCGCTCTCTGAATGTCGATGTGCGAAGCTGGTCAGAAGCGGAGCGCAGCTCGCTCGAAAACTGGTCTTTGATTCTCGGCTTGATACCGAGGCTCGCTGGGTGGACTTCGGAAGAAAAGCAGGAGCTGGTGCGAATCATCCGTTCTCAATCGGGCAGGAATGAGATGGAGTATTTACGGAATACGCAGCGGCACCCGCGGCTGCGCGCTGAACTGCTGCGTCTGGGATCGGCTTAGGTTCTTTCCGTCGTTGGCATGGCCTGTTCCGCCGATACCTACTTCATGCGTGAGCAGCCGCGGCCGAAGGCTTTTCCGTTTTCGATTTCTCGTCAGCACCGGTTGGTCCCGACACTCCGGAAATGGAATTCGCCGGCGGCGCAGCCGATTGTTTGTCGCAGAGTTCGATGACTTCAGATATCCGCTGGATCTCTTGCTGCATGGCCATCTGCCAATTGTGCAGAGTGGATTTCTCCAGGTCGACTTGTTCGCGATTGCGCTGAATTCGCTCGGCGTAGTGAACGCGGAGTCGCTCCACTTCAGCCTCGATTTGCGCATTCTCGCGGGATTTGTGCGCCTCGAATTCCTCTAACTGTTTACGGCGTCCAGCTTCGTAGGAATCGAGGGCCTGGCGCCGGCGCGTTGCGTCGCGCAGCAGGTCCTCTAATGAGGTCCCCGCCGCCTCAAGCGCCATGAGGACGGACGCCCGTTTCACGTCTTTTGCCAATTCGCGAATCCTCTCGCTGTTGAGCATGTCGACGACTTTCTGAATTCCGTACCCTGAGGGCGGATTCAGGATCCCGGCGGCGTGGTAGATGTCCTCGTACGAGAGCATATCGGCGCGGGGAATGGTTGGGCCGGGTGCGGATTCTGAACTTGGCTTATTCACTGGTGCCTCCGTGTGCGTGGCTTTGTCGGGCGCGGCTGCGTCGAGCGGCGTGCGCCAGAACTTGGAGAAAAGTTTCTTGGGTGGCATGGCATTCCTTTCGTGAGGAGGTATATGGACCTCCGACAGAAACGGGCTGCGCTGTGAGGGCAATTTCCTGGAATCGACGGGGGAGGACGGAACGGAACGAAGCGCGCGTTGAGAATGCTCCGTTGCGGATCTGCGATCCGGCATGGCATCGGCTGTTCGAGGCTTGGGTAGACCTTTTGCTCGCGTGGTTCGCAAGGTCGTCGGTCGTGCAGGCTGGACCGAGACCGCGGTCGATTCTGCTTGAAGCGAATTCGCGGTTTCGCTGGCTCTCTCCGCAGAGGCAGTCGTTGGCACCGTCGCTGGTTCTTTTGGTTCCTGGGTGCCGAGGGAAGAGTTCGTATCTGGCGCCCGCCGGACTCCCAGCAGAAACTCCTTGCCATCGGCCCGGCAATTCCGAGCCACCGCAGAAAACTGTTCCCGATGCCACTTGATTGTGACAAAGGAGCCTACATGAACCGGCGATTTGAGACGTACGCAGGCACCCGAAGCCGAGGTATCTTCCAGCGTTGCCGATTCGTGATTAGGCTTGCCGGTCTGGTCTTCCCAGGAAACCTCTGCCACTGCCCACATGACTGTCCGCGGCTCGATTTCAGGCTCGTCCATGCAGTCTGTATCGGCGGGATGGGGCTGAGGTTTAGTTACTCCTGGGCGTAGGCAGCGATTGCCCAACGATCAGGCGAAGAGACGCATGAATCCGGTGGGTCGAAGGTCCGGGCTGATAAAGCGGGAGTTGCTTAGGCCGGCGGAACGTGCAATCTCTTCGGCGGCGAGGTATCTACTGCGGACGGCTCCTTCCATGGTTGCTGGCCATCCCGTGGCTGTCCAATCTCCTGCGAGAAAAACGCGGGGCCAAGCCGTGACCGCCGTGGGACGATGCGCATCGATTCCGGGATGCGGGGAATAGGTCGCGTTGACTTCCTTAATCACCGTAGATTTCACGAGATTCGCATCGCGCGCGGCTGGGAAAAACTCACGGACTTCGCCGAGCGCGAGGTCAACAATTTCAGCTCGAGATTTGTCGATCAGCGTTTTCGAAGAACTGACGACCAGTTCGATGTAGCTGCCCACGAGGCCGGCATTCGTAGATCGCGTGCGGATCGGTTGCAAGCGTGACTTGTGAAACATCCACTGGATGGTGCGGTCTAGAAGAACGGCGTGATCCAGATCGGAAATTTGCCGGTCAAACCAAAGATGAATGCCGGTGATGGGAGAGTTCTCAAAGTGGGCGAGTTTCTCGCGAATGGGCGCGCTTTCGGAGGCAGCCGGAAGAATGCGGTCCAAAGCATCGAAGGGGAGCGCGACGATCAGATAGTCGAACCGTTCCTCCGCCGGACCTCGTTCCTCTTCGCGGCCACGGATTCGAACCTGCACCTGCGCGGCATCTGCCATAAAGGATTCGACCGGACAACGGAAGTGAAGAATGCCTCCGCGCCTGCGAACGTATTCTCCGGCGGCGTTATACAGGTCGGTGAGCGGGACGGTGGGAACGCCCATCTGGCGCGCTGCCGGCGATTTCATCGACTCGCGAACCACTTGGGCTGCGGCGGAGATGGAAATTCGATCCAGTTCTTCACTCAACGCGCTCACCAGAATGGGATGCCAGAAACGCGCGACTGCCGTAGGCGTCTGGCCATGTTGATCGAGCCAATGTTGAAAAGACTGTCCGGTGTCGCGCTGATCGGTCAGTGTGATGGGGATGAGCGCGCGCGCGATGGACAGTTTGTCCGCTGCGCTGAGGAACGAAAATTTCCAAAAGGACGGCGCAGTGTGTAGTGGCGCCGGAAGGATGGATGACTTCATGGTCGAAATCCGTCCGCCGGGTTCGATGAAGTTCATCTGATCGAACCAGCGAATCTGATCGGCTACACCGATGCGCTCATAAAATTCAATCAGATTCGTACAGAGCCGAAAGAGAACATGCTGGCAGTTGTCGACCACCTCGCCGGTTCCGGGATGTTCGTAGGAGGAAGCGCGGCCACCAAGGAACGGACGTTTCTCGAAAAGCGTGACGCGGCATCCCGCGTCAGACAAAGCGCAGGCAGCGGCGAGTCCGGCTAGGCCGCCTCCGGCGACGGCGACTTTCGGTTGGGATGAAGTTGGGGGCATGCGATCAAGACGGTGGATCGAACAGTTAGTCCGTAATTCCTTGTGTCAGTTGGCGAGCCAGGTCTCCACTGAGGTCACTTTTGCTCCGCTCCGGTCGGACTGACAAAGTTTTCGCCTTCATGTCAGTCGTTTGACGAAACCCTTTGCTAAAATGCGGAGCTTTTCGTTCGTGCTCAGGGCCACTTTCGTGGTGAAGACGTCGTATTGTTTTTCGGCTATTCGCTCCAGAAGGCGTCGATAAATATTAACCAGAACCCACAGCGCGGGCTGGCTATCTTCAGAAATATAGGAGATCAGTTCATCTCCTGCGGCATAAAACTCGCGCGCACGGCCGGCTTCGAGAGCCAGCAGCGGGCGAATGCGAGCTGGGTCCGGAGAACTGAGAAGATCTTGAGCTGATAAGCCAAATTGAGCTAAGTCTTCTTCAGGAAAATAGACGCGTCCCATGGACGCATCTTCTTTTACGTCGCGAATGATGTTGGTGAGCTGGAACGCCAGGCCGCAGCGTTCCGCCAGTTCCTCAGCCGCCGGATCGCGATATCCAAAGACGTGAATGCAGACGAGGCCGACGACCGAAGCGACGCGGTAACAGTACTGACGGAGGTCTTCGAATGTCTTGTACTGAACCTGCAGCCCTGGTGTCTGCGACGACGATTCGGAGTCTTCGATGTCCATCGCGGTGCCGGCCGCCAGTTCGTCGAGCAGGCCTGCGGGAATCGAATGCCGGCGTTGAGCGTCGGTGAGGGCTAGAAGGATTGCGTCGTCCGTGGGCTGTCCCTGCTGAGCGGAATGCAGAGCGTCGAGCCAGGAGTCGAGCTTTTGGCGCCTTTCGGAAAGGCTTAGCGTCGTGTCGTCGGCGATGTCGTCACAGCGGCGCATGAACGCATAAACCGCGCAAAGCGCCTCGCGCTTACGCCTCGGCAAAACCATGAACGCGTAGTAGAAGTTCTTGGCCGCAGTGCGCGTGATTCCCTTGCATACCGAATACGCCATGACGAGTTGAGGCGGTGCAGGCGTCCACGGAATGGGAACTTGGTGAGTGCCAGCGCTCACTTCAGGCCCCCGATCAGCTTACTCATTGCGGCGTGGGCCACCAAGGCCAGCTTGCGAGGTTTTGAGATCGATGGCCGGTTCCCGAGAACGGCATAGCCCTGCTTCTCGATCGCACGCAGGATTTCCTGGCCGCCGCGGCTGAACAGATCCAAATCGACGGCCAGTTCGTGATCGACCGTGGCGACGAGCGGCAGTCCTTGGCGAAACCAGTCGCGCGCTCGCTCGACTTCAAATTTCATCATCGCGCAGAAAGCGGCAGTGTTCTGATTGCGAGCGATGTTCTCTTCGTTCACTGCGAAAAGGCGAAGATCTTCGAGCGGGAGATAGATACGGCCTTTCGCGTAATCGACGGTGACATCCTGCCAGAAATTGGCGAGTTGCAGCGCGGTGCAGGTGTAGTCGGAAAGTTGCTGACGCTCGGGGTCGCGGTATCCGCAAAGATACAGAACCAGATGCCCGACCGGATTGGCGGAGTAGTGGCAGTAGGCGAGGACATCCTCGAAGGTTTCGAACCTGGTCACGGTCTGATCCTGGCGGAAGGCGACCAGCAAGTCAGAAAATTCGTGCTTCGGAATATCAAACTCACCGACAGTCTCTGCCAGAGCAACGAACACCGGATGCCGCGGAGCACCCGCATAGCAGGCATTGAGTTCGCGCTCCCACTGGTCCAGAAGCTCCAGAGAAGCTGCAGAGTCGCCGACCTCATCACCGAGATCATCCGAGATGCGGCAATACGAGTAGACATTAAAGAAATGCTGGCGCAGCTGCTTGGGAAGAAACCAGGTGGCGACCGAGAAATTCTCGTAGTGGGTCCGCGCCAGATGGGCGCAGTATTCGCGGGCCTCGTCGATCGTGGGAGGTTTGTCGGGGATTGCGTAACTCGCCGGCAGACGGCTCCAGCCGAGGGTCGCGACTGGCGAGGTTTGGTTGGCGAGTTGGCTCACGATGTATTTGGCCGTCCCTGCGGACCTGGTTCCTGCTCTGATGCTACCCGCGCTGCGGCGCCGGGCTTTCCCATGTCGCGTCGCGACTGGAATGCTGCTAGCCCTCAGTGGCCGGGGATGATGGCCGTCTTGATGTCGCCGCCGCGGTTCAGCATGTGGCGCAGAACCTGCTGCAGGCGCGACAATGGCGCCTCGCCAGTGATGTAGTCGGTTGGGCGAATCTTTTTGGCTGCAATCAATCCAAAAGCGCGGCGGACCGTTTCCGGAGTGTGATGAAACGTCGCCTTGAGCGTGATTTCGGAATAGTGGAGGCGATTGGTTTCGAGTTGCACCTTGGTTCCGCTGGCGCAGCCGCCGAAGAAGTTTACCGTGCCGCCCTTGCGTACCATGTCGACAGCCCACTCCCACGCTTCGGGCTTGCCTACCGCTTCGATGACGACGTCGCATCCGCGTTTCTGCGGAGACAACGCGCGGACTGCTTCCACGACATTCGTCACCTTCGTCGTCTGAATGATTTCGTGAGCGCCCATCTGTTTAGCAGCTTCGACCTGGCCGTCGCGCTTGACGACGGAAATCACGTTGCAGCCGATGGCGCGGGCTACCTGAACAAACATCAGCCCGATGGGGCCACCACCGAGGATGGTCACGGTGTCGCCGATTTCAACTCCGGTTTCGTGCAAGCCGCGAAGCACGCATGCCAAAGGCTCGGTCATCGCGGCGTCTTCGAAAGTCACATTCGGAGGAATGACCAGCATGTTGGCTTCAACGATGCGCCGCGGGACGCGAATGTATTCGGCATAGGCGCCGTTGTTGAAGAGCAGATCTTCGCAGAGATTTTCCTGATGCTTGGAGCAGTAGAAGCACATCTGGCAGGGCGCGGAGTTCAAAGCGACGACGCGCATGCCCTTCTTAAAACCGTTGACGCCCGCTCCCACTTCCTCGATCACGCCAGCCAGTTCATGGCCGAACAAAGCGGGAGGAACGATCATGCGGGCGTGGTAGCCGCGCTGGTAAACCTTGAGATCGGTGCCGCAGGTCAACGCGACTTGGACTTTGACCAGAACTTCGCCATCGCCAACCCGCGGGATGGGTACTTTTTCAATCTTGAGATCTTCTTTGCCGTATAAGACGGCGGCGGTCATTTTTCCGTTCACTGCTTGCTTCCTTCCCAGCTGTTGCCGGGCTGAATCATGATCTTCATCGACGAAGGCTGAGGATGGGCTGCCAAATCCAAAGCTTGCGGGCTCTGCGCGAGAGGGAAGCGATGGCTGATCAGCCGTTCCAGGTCCATCTCACGGTTCATTACAAAACGGACTGATTCGTCCTGCAGGTCCACCGACGCGCTGTATGAACCCACCAGAGTCTTCTCATCGACACAGATCGCTGCTGGATCAACCACGGTCTCTCCGTGCTGCGTTTGCGCAAATAGCAAAACCCGCCCTCCGGGACGGGCGGCATCCATTGCGGTGCGAATCAGCGAGTTCCCGCCGACCGCAAGAATGACTGCGTCGGCGCCACGTCCCTCGGTCAATTCGCGCACGCGATCAACTACATTTGCCTGCGATGCGTCTATTGTAAGGTCTAGTCCGAAACTTGACCCTATTCTAAGCCTCTCGGCATATAAATCGGAAGTAATTAAGGTGGCCCCCGCCCGGCGCGCCAGCACACTCAATATGATGCCGATGGGGCCCTGGCCGATGGCCAGGACTGTTTCTCCGGGCTGCAAGCGCAAAGCTTCGATCCCCTTCATGCAGGTATTGACTGGCTCGACGAAGCAGGCCTGATCGAAGGAAACACCGTCTGGAACGCGGACGGTACCGTGTTCGACAATCCAATCCATCACCCGGACATATTCGGCAAAACCGCCGCCGGAAGGCTCGAATCCGGCCGTGCAGCCGACCCTCTTGTAGGTGGCACATTGGGCGAAAGTCTTGTGCAGGCAGTAGAAACATTCGCGGCAGGGGACGTGATGAAACACCATGACGCGGTCGCCCGGCCGGTACTGACTTACCGCTTCTCCTACTGCGGCGACCACCCCGGAGGTCTCGTGTCCGAAGATCCGCGGGGCCGAGTGTGAGCCTGTGGATATCTTCTTGAGATCGGTTCCGCACACTCCACAAGAGTGCACGCGGACAAGCAACTCTCCGACACCTATTTTCGGTACCGGGACGGTTTCGAGCCGAACGTCGTTGATGCCGCGATAGACCGCAGCCAGCATGGTAGATGGAATAGTTTGCGGAGGGTCTTCGACCGCATATTGTCCAGCAATGGCCATGAAATGATTTTAGATGATACCGGGAAACGATTCGGTGCAAATCCGGGTTTCCCAGTGCCGGAGTCGCTACTTTATCGATACCGGTTATCCCGCTTTTTCATGCTATGCTGCGCACAACTTTGGCTTTCCAGGAACTGCCTGTGCTGATTGAACTGCGGCTCGAAAACTACGCGGTGATCGACAATCTTGTCGTGGAATTTGGACAGGGACTCAATCTGCTGACTGGCGAAACTGGGGCGGGGAAGTCGATTCTGATCGACGCCCTGGCGCTCCTGTTGGGAGAGAAAGCATCGAGCGACGTGATTCGCTCGGGAGCCGAGCGGGCAGTAGTCTCGGCAGTCTTCGAGTCTGGAGAAGCTGCCGAGAAGAGCCTTTCCAGAATTCTGGAGGCGAACGGCCTCGACGAATCCGACGACGGATCGCTCATCCTGCGGCGAGAGATTGCGAGCAGCGGCAAAGGCCGCGTCTTCATCAACAACCAGCCGGCGACGGTAGCCGTTCTGCGGTTGCTGGCTCCTTATCTCGCCATCATCCACGCGCAGAACGAGTCCATTCTTTCGTTCGACGGGCCTGCGCGGCTCGAACTGCTAGACACATTCGCTGGCAGCCAGACTGAAGCGACGTCGACTGCGTTCATTGCATGGAAGCAGATCCGATTACGAATCGACGAACTCGAACGTGGCGAGCAGGACCGGCTGCGCCTTGTCGATTTGTGGATCTTCCAAAAGCGCGAGATTGAGGAAGGACAGCTGCAGAGCGGGGAAGACGAGCGACTGGAGTCGGAGAAGCGCGTGCTCGCGAATGCCGAGAGGATCTACAACGCTGCGATGAACGCGTTCGATCTGCTCTACGAGGGAAACAGTTCCACCGCATCGTCATTGCGAGCGGCCCAAAAGCTGGTCGAAGAACTGGTGCGTTACGAGCCGAAGTTCCAGGAAGCACTGTCTGCTCTCGAGACGGCGCGCATTAGTGTCGAAGATGTTGGAGCCACCGTCCGCGACTATGCCGGCGGTATCCAAGCTTCACCCGAGCATCTGGCGCAAGTGGAAGATCGGCTTGCGACTTTGGATCGACTGAAGCGCAAATATGGCCCCACGCTCGATGAAGTGCTCGCGTTCGGCGCTGAGGTCTCACGGAAGTTGGCAGAAGTTGAAAACAAAGACGAAATCCTGGAGCAGTTGCGAAAAGAGCTCGCCCACGCTGCGGCCGAGTATTTGCATGCAGCGAAAACTTTATCGAAGAGACGCACGGAAGCGGCGCGGCGACTGGAAAAGTTGGTAGAGGCCGAAATCAATGATCTGGCAATGAAGGCCTCGTTCCGCATTGAGATCACCAGTTCTGAAGAAGAACGTGACTGGACGGCGTCCGGGTTCGATCAAATCGTGTACATGATCTCCACCAACCCAGGCGAACCGATGCGGCAAATGGAGCACATTGCCTCGGGAGGCGAACTATCACGCGTTATGCTCGCGCTGAAAGCCAGCGTGGAGGCCGGCCACAATCCCTCCCGCAGAAGCAGCGAAAAAAAGACTTCGCAGAAAACCCTGGTCTTCGACGAAGTCGATACCGGCATTGGTGGAAGAGCGGCGGAGGCTGTCGGCAAGAAATTGAAGGCGCTGGCGCGATCGAATCAGGTGCTGTGCGTTACCCATCTCCCGCAAATCGCGACCTTCGGGGATCATCATTACGTCATCGAGAAGAAGGAGTCCGGCGGCCGCACTCGTACCAGGATCCGCGAGGTCACAGGCGAAGAACGTACCGAAGAAGTGGCCCGCATGTTAAGCGGGGCGAAGCTGACGGAGACTTCACGGAAGCATGCCGAGCAGATGATTAAGGCTAACGGCTGACGATCAGGATGTCGGAGGCCCGGCTCTCAGCCAGTGTGGTGCTGGCGGAATTGTCGGCGACTTTGATAGAGAAATTCACCGTAATCTTTGCTTTGGTCTCGACTGCCTGACCATTCTGCAGAACCGGCTTGAAGCGCCACTCGCGTACTGCCTGCTGCGCGGCCGAGCTCAGGATAGCCGGACCACTCAGCACCCGCAGGTCTTGAACGACGCCCTCGGCGCTGATCACCGCCTGCAGTACCACAGAACCCTGAACATTCATGTGCTGCGCGAGCAGCGGATAAGAGGCGCTGACCGAGGCTTGCGGTGCGGGTGCGGCTGGCAACGGCTCGCGCTCGGCAGCATTTGTCTCGGCGGCGAGGTTGTCAGCATTCGCCGCAGGACTTGGAATTTCAACGTGGGTCGAGTTCGTTCCCGGATGAAGCTTCTTGTGCTTGTCGCCGGCGACTACTTCCACATCCAGCGGAGGCAGAACGGTCCGGGTCATCGCAACTCCGGGAGCGTCAGCCGGCTTTGGCTCAACCGAAGCCGCCGTCGTGTGAACCGACTTCTTCGCGGCAGCGGTTGAGGCCGACTTGGCGGAACGGGTGGCGGACTTGGTCTGGGTCGCAGCCGCAGATTCCGGCATATCGGACTCGATCGTGGCCTGCTCGGAACCGAACCAGAACTGCCGATCTTTTACCAACAGGGTGATGAGAGCAATCAAGAGCAAAGAGAGAGCCAAAATCAGTCTGCGCGGCTGCTGGGCACCGCTGTTGCGCCGACCCTGCGCTCCACCGAACGTCGCTCTTTGGTTTAGCTCTAACATTTTGCTTCTTGGGATGACGCGAGTAGATTGCTCCCGTTACGTTGGTAACACAATGGCACGGGGAGGGGAGAGGGGGGCACGACCGGGCCATGTGGGTTAACTCTCCAGATTCCTAGGGTTGCGGGCTGCCGAGCGCTCCGTTTTAGTGTGATTTCCGTCACAGCGAAGCCGAGTGCGAAGCCATAGATTCGGGGCATGGCTACCCCTCATAAGCAAGATCGTATGGCATGGCTACAGGGCCCATCGGCGCGTTGCGAGACCATACCGCAGTGCTATGCACGTCCCTGGAGGTTGGTGCTGTTGGGCGCCCCGGGAGCAGGAAAAGGGACTCAGGCGGATCTTCTGAATCGCCGCCTTCACGCCTGTCATTTGTCCACCGGGGACGTTTTCCGGTCGGCCGCGGAACAGAGCGACCCCAGCCCGGCAATGATGCAGGCGCTCTCGTACATGAATCGGGGCGAACTCGTGCCTGACGCAACTGTCTGGGATATTGTCTCGGAACGCACCGACTGCTTGAAATGTGCCGGTGGCTTCATTCTCGACGGATTTCCGCGAACTCTGGCACAAGCGGTGGCCTTGCAAGACCTGATAAAAGGTCGGGAACTCGACCTGCATGCCGTACTCAACTACACCTTGAAAGATGACGAGATCGTGGCAAGGCTAGCCGGCCGCAGAACATGTGGGGAATGCAAAACGGTCTACCACGTGTCGGATCGCCCTCCGAAAGTCGAGGGACAGTGTGACCGGTGCGAGGGAAAGCTGTTTCAGCGGGAGGATGACAGGAGGGAAGCAATTCAAGTTCGGCTTGAGACTTACCACCGCTGCACTGCTCCCCTGATCGAGTACTACGACAAGCTGAAACTACTGGTCCCGGTCGACGCGAGCGGTTCGCCCGAGGAGGTTTTCTCAAGAACTGTCCTCAACCTGGGATCGCTGCGGCAGGTGGAGTTCGCAAGAGAAATGTGGGTTCTCGGACAAGAGTGATTGCCGTTGGCTGCTCAGATCGTACCTTTCGCTGCTAATCCCAGCCATTTCTTCGGCTTACGTTGACCATCCCGGTACTTTTCGATAGTTTATAGATATCGTCCAAAGGCATTCGTGTACCCTGAAAGCACGGTTTTGCGGGCGAGTTGCATCTAACATCCGATAGCAGATTCCTAGTTTTGTCCGGAATGACAACCGGCAGGCGCTTCGTGGATCTGGGGAGCAAATTCAAATCGTGGCAGGCATTCTAGCGAAGACCGACGGAAAGACCTTACTTTTACTCAAGCCCCGGGGATTCTGCGCCGGAGTGGTGAGGGCGATTGACGTTGTCCGCATTGCGCTCGAGGCGTTCGGACCTCCTATCTACGTGCGCAAAGAAATCGTCCATAACAGTTTTGTCGTGGAGGAACTGCGCGGCAAGGGGGCGATCTTTGTCGACAGTGAGGACGAAGTGCCGAACGGTGAGCGGATCATTTACAGCGCTCATGGAGTTTCCCCTGAAGTTCGAGAGCACAGCGCCAAGCGAGGGCTTCGAGTCATTGATGCCACTTGTCCGCTGGTGACCAAGGTGCACGTCGAGGCCGTCAAGTTCGCCAAAGAAGGCTACTCGCTCATTCTGATCGGGCACAAGGATCACGATGAGGTGGTTGGAACGCTGGGAGAGGCTCCGCTGGTGACGCAGGTGGTTGGATCGCCGGAGCAGGTCAAGGCGCTCTCGGTGCCTGATCCGAATCGAGTCGCATATCTGACCCAGACGACGCTAAGCCTGGACGAGACCAAGGACATTATCGCCGCGCTAAAGCAGAAATTCCCCAACATCAAGGGTCCAGCGGCTCAGGATATTTGTTACGCCACTGAGAACCGGCAAGTTGCGGTGAAGCAGGTGGCGTCCGAAGCAGATTTGCTCCTGGTGGTTGGGTCGGAAAATAGTTCCAACTCGAACCGCCTGGTGGAAGTCGCTCGCAACCTGGGCACAAATGCGCATCTGATTGACAGTTGCAACGACATCGAGCCCGATTGGTTGAAGGATGTAAAGACGATTGCCCTCACGGCGGGCGCCTCAGCTCCGGAGCATCTGGTCGAAGAGACGGTTACATTCCTGCGAGGTAAGGGATTCGGCAACATGCAGGAACTGGAAGTTATGCCCGAGAACGTTCGCTTTGGGCTGCCACCGGAGATCGTGGAAGCGATCGCGGCAGCTCCCAACTAAGCCAGGACCGGAAAGACGAGGCAAGTTACCTCTTTCAGGCACAGGGTCGAATGAACTTAGGAGAATGAAACTGATGGACAACCACTCCCCTGATTCCGATTTAGCCGCCCTACCCGTAGGTTCAAATCCGCTTTTTCGATTTGGGAAAATTGAGGGACTTGGCAGCCGCGTGAGCGCGGCCATCGCGGCTGCGCGCAAATATCTATTCTCGCAGCAGGAAGAAGAAGGCTACTGGTGCGGAGAACTCGAGGCGGATACAACCCTCGAGTCCGATTACATCTTGCTGCATACGCTGCTCGGAACAGGCGGCCAGGAAAGGTTTCAGAAGGCGGCGAACTGGATCCTTCGCCATCAGAATGAAGATGGTGGATGGAGCATCTATGTGGGCGGCCCATCCAACATCAGCGCTTCGGTGAAAGCGTACTTCGGATTGAAATTGGCCGGATACACCGCCGATCACCCTGCCTTGGCGCGCGCGCGCAAGAAGATTCTGGAGATGGGCGGTGTCACCGAAGTCAACACGTTTACCAAGATTTATCTCTGTTTCTTTGGGCAATACGACTACGACGCCGTTCCGGCGATTCCTCCGGAAATCGTGCTCTTTCCAAAGTGGTTCTGGTTCAATATTTACGAAATTTCTTCGTGGTCGCGCGCCATTCTGGTGCCGCTCTCGGTCTGCTATGCCAAGAAGCCGTTCAAGAAAATCCCGCGCGAGATGGGCGTAGAGGAATTGTTTGTCGGTGGCATGCAGAAGTCGCGCATGCATCTGCATTGGTCGAAAAAGATCGTTTCATGGCGGAACTTCTTTCTGGTGCTGGACCGCATGACGCACTGGCTCGAGCGCGTCCACGTGCGTCCGCTGCGATCGGTCGCCCTGAAGAGCGCGGAGAAGTGGATGCTCGAGCGCTTCGAGATGAGCGACGGGCTTGGCGCGATCTATCCGTCCATGATGAACGCCATCATCGCTCTGCGCTGCCTGGGATATTCGTTGGACGATCCGCAGGTCATTCGAGCGATGGACGAGTTCGAGAAGCTGGGAATTGAAGAGGAAGACACCTTCCGAATGCAGCCTTGTATGTCACCGGTATGGGACACGGCCTACGCGCTATTCGCTCTGGGCGAAGCGGGCGTGCCAGCAAACGATCCTCGGCTGGTCAAATGCGCGGACTGGATCTT
>Ga0187863_10002219_pt1 | contig 14949 bp, 9 predicted proteins | sample June2016WEW_11_1_FD_132975 | JGI IMG/M metagenome (GOLD analysis project Ga0187863, IMG submission 132975) | Peatland microbial communities from SPRUCE experiment site at the Marcell Experimental Forest, Minnesota, USA - June2016WEW_11_10 | ecosystem: Environmental > Terrestrial > Soil >... | reverse complement strand
TAGCAGGCCAGGGGCAGGGAATTCCAGAAGCGTCCGTTGACCTCCATAAAAACCGGAGCCCTGCCTGGAACCTGCCGGAACTCGACCATGGCGACGCCGTGCCAACGCAGCGCCTGCAGAATCGCGAGCGATGCAGCGCGCACCTGTGGATCGGGTTCGACGCTGACGCGGACGGCGCTGCCTGATCCCGTGGGATGAACGTCGCGAATGCGGCGGTGCGCAAATTCCGCGCGCAACTCACCGTGGTGCATCAAAGCAAAATAGCCCGTGCCTTCGCCATCGACGAACTCCTGTACCAGGACTCGGGAGCAAGTGCGACTCATCTCTCGATAAACGGTTTGTAGTTCTTCCGCATTTCGGGCATAGCGCGGTCGTCCCGTGATCCGCAGAGCGCCGTCGGATTGCGTCTCGACCGAACTGCGTGGTTTAAGAACGACGGGAAACTTCGTCGTCTGACTCGCCGCTCGGGCTTCGTCTGCGTTGCAGATAATGGTCGTCTTGGGAACGGCGATTCCGAGCGAGGCTGCCAGGCGAACCGTTTCTTCTTTGTTGAACGCACGCAGAATCTGGTCGTGGGAAGGCAGTACGATCCTTGCGCCCGCCGTCTGCAGCACTTCGCGGTGTGCCGATAATGGAAGCGTCGTCGCTTCCGTCATGGGAAGCACCAGCGTGCCGGATTGCCGAGCTGCCACTTCCGCAATGCGAGCGACGAAGCCGGAGACGTTCTGATGCGGGTCGGGATATTGGAACGTGCCACGACAGGAGCGCGACCAGCCGGCCTTCGACCACGAACTGGATGCTCCAGCAAGAACCTGATGCCCTGCTTTCGCCAGCGAGCGCATGCTGGCCACGGCCTGATTCTGATTGCCATCGAGCACCAGAATTCTCACGGCTGCACCGGCAGCACTGCTGCGGGCGCTGCGCCTTGGCTCGCGCGAAAGCTGTCCGCGGCATCGCGAAGCACGTCGGCAAAGCGCCGGGCGATCTGCGACCAGTCATAGCGCGCAGCCAACGCGGCGGCATTCTGTTCGCAGCTGCGGCGCAGCGCTGGGTCGCGCAGAAACTGCAGAATGCCGACAGCAAACGATTGGGCGTCGTCGGCTATCACCACGTCACGGCCATGAGTTACGTCCAGACCTTCGGCGCCAATGGAAGTGGAAACCATCGCCTTGGCCATGGCCATGGCTTCGAAGATCTTGAGCCGCGTTCCACCTCCAATGCGCAGAGGCACGATCACCACCGTGGCCGCCCGTAAGTAGTTGGTGACGGAAGGCACAGTTCCGGTGACTTCGACCGTAGCCGAGGCCAGGCGCTGCACGCGCGGGTGCGGAGTGCGGCCCACAATCTGAAAACGCGCGTCTGGATACTCTGCTAGAACGAGCGGCCAGATTTCATGGCAGAAATATTCCATGGCGTCGATGTTGGGTTCCCAGTCCATGGAGCCGGTAAAGACGATCAGCGGTGGATTTCCGGAAACCGATGGCGTGGCTTGATATTGCTCCGTGTCCACGCCGGTCGGGACTACGGTGATGGGACAGTCGGATGAGGATGATGACAACGTCAGCATGGCGTCACGGTCATGCGCGGAAACCGCGATCACGTGCTGAAATCTTCGCAACGCGCGGGATTCGTAGGCCGACATCTTGCGAGCTTCGATGCCGTAGGCGAATTTGCGCACGGCGGACTTTTCCGTCTCCGCCATTCGCTGCCACAGCATAGTCTCGACATTATGTTGAAACAGGACAACCGGCGCCGGCGGACTGTCGGGAAAATTCAGCGACGCCGAGAGAAAGTCGCAGACTGCCACGTCGAGGCCGCGATCGCCAAGACGCCGCGCAACCTCCCGACGAACCCGCGGATGTGCGAACTTCTTTACTGCATACGGAGCAGCCGAAGGCAGCCGGAGAATATAGTCCAGTGACTGGGCCAGGGTTCCCTCGGGCGCAGCGGTGTAGATGGTTTGGGCTCCAGGCAATCGCTGCGCGATGGCAGCTTCATACTCCGGATCACGACGCCCGCCATAGTAAGACAGCAGCGTGACCTCATGTTCCCCGGCCAGGTGTCGCAGGATGTTGAACGAACGGATCTTGCCCCCGGTATCGACCGGCAACAATTTTCCTGCCTTGACCCAGAGTATGTTCATTGTTCAAGAGCCAGTTCAGCGCCGCAGTTCAGCGGCCTACCAGCACAAGCCCTCGTAGGAGCGCCCACCTAAAGATAGCCGACTGCGCCGGGTGCGGCAAACCGGGGCGAACGAACGTGGTTGTCGCGGGTCGAGATATTTCTATAAGCTATTTACTATTAATAGCTTAGTTGATTGTCTGGCGGTCATGAATGACGTCTGCGACCGGCCTGAACCGAGGGCTGACAAAACCGACTCTCGTGCCTGTGCAGTAGGCAGAATTGTCGCTAGTATGAAGGAGCATGGATTCGTCGAACCAGCCCTGCTCGGAGTCTCTTACCGTGGAGAACCCGGCTCCGGCGGCGCGGGGCAACCTCTCTGAGAGAGGCCCGGTCACGGCGCGGCGAAAAGTTTTTTTCCTGCTGGATTCCTTGAATGTTGGTGGCACCGAGACGCAAGCCGTGGAACTCGCCACCCGGCTCGACGCCGAGCGCTACGATGTGACCCTCGGTTGCCTGCGCGCGCGCGGCCCGCTGCTCGAGAAACTGGCGGGCACGGCGGTCTCGGTGCGCGAGTTCTATCCCAAAGGTGGGATGGATTCGATCCAGGGGATTTATCAGATGTTGCGCCTGGCAATTTTTCTACGCCGGGGCGGTTTCAAGATTTTTCATGCGCACGACCTTTATGCCAACCTGCTGGGTGTTCCGGCTGCCGTGCTGGCGCGGGTTCCCGTGATCATTTCGAGCCAACGCGATTTGGCTCATCTCGATTTGTACAAGACCAGGCGCCGGGTATGGCTTCGCCGTCTGCAGAATCTCTCTACCGCCGTTCTGACCAATGCAGGTGCGGTGCGGGACGCGGTGCTGGCGGAGAACCATTTTGCACCACAAAAAGTTCGCATCATTTACAACGGCGTTGACCTGGAGAAATTCAATCGCGGCTCGCGCGATCGAGACTGGCTCACTCCCGGTGGGCAACACGAAAACGCCAAGTGGATCGTGCTGGTCGGAAACATGCTCACCGATGTAAAGGGGCATCCCTGGCTGATCGCGGCCGCGCCGGCGATCACGCGCGAGTTTCCAGAAACCCGGTTCCTGCTCGTGGGGGACGGAGAAAAGCGACAGGATTTCGAGCGGCAGGTTGCGGAACTGGGCCTGGATCAGCACTTTCTGTTCCTCGGGCGCCGCGACGACGTTCCTCGCATTCTCGCCTGTTGCGATATCGGCGTTCTGCCGTCCCGGGCCGAGGGTCTGCCCAATGCGGTTTTGGAATACCTGGCGGCGGGCTTGCCCACTGTCGCGAGCCGAGTGGGAGGCAACGCCGAAATCCTTCAAGAGGGTAAGACCGGGTTGCTGGTGCCGCCGGAGGATTCGGCCGCTCTGGCCGAGGCGCTCCTTCGTCTGTTGCGCGATCCGGAATTTGCCGCACGCATGGGAAAGAGTGGGCGCGAGTACGTGGCCTCGGAGTTCAGTGTTCAGCGGATGATTGCAAATACTGACCAGCTCTATACTGAACTGCTGCGCTCGCGGGGTGTGGAATGAGTCCCACGCCGGCGGGTTGGATGCGAATTTACCGGCGCGTGCTGGCCATGGACCGCGCGGAAATTGCCGACCGCATTCGCCAGCAAGCAACCGCCCGCCTCGACTGGCTGCGCTACAAGGCGGGTGCCGACTTCGCGCCGCAGATGCAGTCCATTGCGTCCGGGGCGCGGCCGCGATTCTTCTTCTCGCCGGAGCAGGTTCCGGGGCTGTGCACAAGACTGCGCCAGCTTTTTCCCGAACAAGCCGAGCAGATCGTCGAGCGTGCCGAGTGCATCTGCGGGCATCGCTTCGACCTGCTGGGTTACGACGCCGTCGACTATGGAGCGGAGATCGACTGGCATTGCGATCGCGTCCACGGAAAACGTGCGCCGAGAAAACCGCGGTTCCGCATGAAGTATCTCGACTTTGCCGAGGTGGGTGACAGCAAAGTTACGTGGGAACTGAACCGGCACCAGCACTTGGTCACGCTGGCGAAAGCGTTCCGGTTGAGCGGCAACCAGAAATTCTCCGCGGAACTGTTCCGCCAGTGGGAGCACTGGCATGCGGAAAATCCGTATCCCATGGGCATCAACTGGGCCAGCAGCCTGGAAGTTGCCTTTCGCAGCCTTTCGTGGCTCTGGGTCTATTTCCTTTTGGCAGATTCGCCCGGAATGCCGGCCGGGTTTCGTGCCGCCTGGCTGCGTAGCCTGGCAGTTGCCGGACGCCACATTGATTGCTATCTATCTACTTATTTCTCGCCCAACACCCATTTGCTGGGAGAGGCGGTGGCGCTGTTTTTCATCGGAACGCTGTGTCCGGAGATTCCGGCGGCGCGGCGCTGGCAGCAGCGCGGCTGGCAGATTGTGCAACAGGAGGCGGAGCGGCAGGTGCAATCCGACGGCCTGCATTTCGAGCAGTCCCTCTATTACCACGTCTACGCCCTGGATTTTTTCTTGCATTCCGCCGTGCTCGCGTCCGTGAACCAGATTCCAACTCCCGTTCAATATGACCGGACGCTGGAACGCATGCTGCAGGCGCTGGCGGTCCTGGCTCGGGATGGAAGTGTGCCGCAGTTGGGCGACGACGATGGTGGGCGCTTGCTTGATGCTTCGCGAAATCGCAAGCAGAGTCTGCTCGACCCACTGGCGACCGGGGCCGTACTGTTCGGGCGTGGAGACTTCAAGAGCATTGCCGGAGGCCCGCGCGAAGAGACGCTCTGGTTGCTGGGCGAGGCCGGCCTCGAAGAATTCAACCGGCTTCCGGCAGTCGCCCCTAAGCGCAACTCAATCGCGTTCCAGGCCAGCGGGCTGTATATGATGAGCGGCGATTCGGGCCGGCAGTTGGTGATCGACGCGGGCCCGCAGGGCGCGCACTCCGCGGGCCACGGCCATGCCGATGCCCTTAGCCTGACGGCCAGCAGTGGCGGCGTCGATCTGCTCATCGATTCCGGAACGTTCGAATACGTTGGAGCCGACGATCAGCGCGATCGCTTCCGCGGCACTCGCGCTCACAACACGCTATCGGTAGCCGGCCAGGATCAGGCCGAGCCAAAAGGCCCGTTCAGTTGGGGCAGGCTGCCCAAGGTCGAAGCCGAAGGCTGGATCGTAGGACAAACTTTCGATCTTTTCGCGGGCAGTCACGATGGCTACTCGCGCTTGCCGAATGCCGTCGTCCACCGGCGTTTCGTGTTTGCGCTCAAGTCCGGTTTCTGGCTGGTGCGGGACCAGGCGCTTGGATTCGGCGAGTATCCGCTGGACCTCTACTGGCATCTGGGGCCGGGGTTGAAACCGGCGAGCGGGCAAGGGCACATGTTTCTCGGTAACGGCCATGGCCTGCGGTTCGTGGCTGTCGATGGCAACGGCTGGACGGAGAGTGTTGAAGATCAGCCGCACTCGCCGGCGTACGGGAAAAAGGAAAATCACTGCGTCGTGCACTTCACAACGAGCGCGCAACTTCCCGCCGAATTTGTAACGTTGATGGTCCCGGCTTCCGGGGTATCGCACGATGTCTCGCGATCGGAGCACAGACTCGCTCGGATTGTTGCGCCCTCCTCCGTTTCCGCGGTTGGATACTCCTACAAGACGAACCGCGACGAGCACCACATTATCTTCGGTGGGGGCAAGCCCTGGAAGCTTGATCACTGGAGCAGTGACGCCGAGTTTCTTTATTGGGGGCAAATTGGTGACTCGCCGGCGCAGACGCTCGTTTGTTGTAATGCGACTTATGTGCAATGGTCCGAGCGGCCGGTTGTGACGGCCAGGCGGACCGTCCTACGCTGCGAGATCATCGGAAGTGAGAAACAATTCGGAGTAATATCCTCCGATCCGGAGTCAGTCGCGGTCGACCGGGAAGGCTGGAGAATGTTGCTGGAGAGAAGTATTCTGCAACCTGCGGGCAAGTTTACCGTGGAAGAAAAAAGCTGAAAGCTGATCTATGTGCGGAATTTGTGGAATCTTCTTTTCCGATCGCGACTGGCACGTCAAGGGCGACGTGCTGGCGGGCATGAACCGTCGGATCATGCATCGCGGGCCTGACGACGAGGGCTTCTTCATTGAAGAAAATGTCGGCCTGGCCATGCGCCGACTGAGTATTATCGACGTTGAGACCGGACACCAGCCGCTGGCCAACGAAAATCACGATGTGTGGATCGTCTTCAACGGCGAAATTTACAATCATGCGGAACTGCGGGTCGTGCTGGAGGCGAAAGGGCATCGCTATCGCACTCGCAGCGACACCGAAACCATCGTCCATCTGTATGAAGAATACGGCCGCGATTGCGTGAAGCATCTGCGCGGCATGTTCGCCTTTGTGATCTGGGATCGCCGCAAGCGCGTCTTGTTTGCGGCACGCGACCGGCTCGGGATCAAGCCTTTTTACTACCGCTTTGACGGCAAGTCGTTTCTCTTTGGTTCAGAGATCAAAACGATTCTGGCCTATCCCGGCGTGGCTGCGGAATTCAACCGCGGCACGCTCGCGGAATATCTGACGTTTGGTTACATCACGGGGCCGGAGACCATGTTCACCGGAATTCGCAAGCTGATGCCAGGACACACTCTGGAACTTTCTGAGCACGGTGAGCCCAGGATCGAGCGTTATTGGGATTTCACCGCCGAAGTGGATCACGAGCCGCAATCGCACGAGTATTACGTGAAGACTTACCGGGAATTGCTCGAAAGTGCGGTCGAGTCGCATTTGATGAGCGATGTGCCGTTGGGCGTATTTCTGAGTGGAGGCCTGGATTCGAGTGCGGTCGCGGCTCTGACCACGAAAATTCGCGGCGATCAGATTCAAACCTTTGCCGTCGGATATGGCGAAGGTGAAGAGGAGTTCAGCGAACTCCCCTACGCCCGGCAGGTGGCCAAGCACATTGGATCGGATCACCACGAGGTTCGCATGAGCCGCAAAGAATTTTTCTCGAGCTTGCCGCGGCTGATCTGGCACGAAGACGAGCCGGTCGTATGGCCCTCGAGCGTCTCGCTATATTACGTGGCTCGGCTGGCGCGCGAACGCGTGACCGTGGTGCTCACGGGCGAAGGCAGCGACGAGACTCTGGCCGGCTATACCCGATATGCGTGGACGCTGGTGAACTCGAAAATGGACCGGACCTATCGCGCTCTGGTGCCGGCTTTCGTGCGCCGAGCCTTGCATGCCGGGATCGGTTCCGCGCCGCTCTCCGCCAGTCTGCATCGTAAATTCGAGCACACGTTTCTGATGCGCGACGGCGAGGACTGGCCGTCGTTTTATTTCGACAATTTCTATTCGGCGTTCTCCGCCAGCGAATTCTCCGAGTTGCTGACGCCCGCAGCCCTCGCGAGCGCGGGGCAGGCCTACGCCGGGTCGATGGGCGCGTGGGATCAGTCGCGGGGCGACCTGCTGCACCGCCTGCTCTATACCGACATCAACAGCTATCTGATCGAATTGCTCATGAAGCAGGATCAAATGAGCATGGCCGCGTCGATCGAAAGCCGGGTGCCGTTTCTCGATCATCCGCTGGTGGAGTTCACCGCGCGCATTCCCGCCAGTCACGAGATCAAAGGCATGGCGGGGAAATTTATTCTCAAGGAAGCGGTCGCCGACCTGCTGCCCGAGTCGATTGTCTACCGCAAGAAAATGGGGTTTCCCACGCCGTGGGCATACTGGCTGGCGGGCCCGCAACTGGAGGAGATTGAGCGACTACTGTCAGAGCCACGCAGTCAGGCGCGGGGACTTTTCCGCCGCAAAGCGATCCAGCGTATTTTCGACGAGCACCGCGCGGGACATCGCGACCATGGCAATCGCATCTGGCGTCTTCTGAATCTCGAACTGTGGCAGAGAGTGTTTCTGGATGGCGAGGTCGATCCGGCTGTGATCTCTGCGCGGAGCGACGCCGCGGTGAGATAGTCGTGCGGCCCGCGTAATCATGATCCCCTAATCATCCCATTGCAGATGCTGAGAGAAATAAAGCTCGCCGCACTAGATTTGCTCCGCAGTGCAGGGGCATTCGGTCTTATCGCCAACAGCCAGTGGCGCCGGGAACGACTGCTGATCCTCTGCTATCACGGAATCTCTCTCGAGGACGAGCACCAGTGGCGACCGGGGCTTTACATGCAGGCTGCATTACTCGAACAGCGGCTGGAAACGCTGCGCGCGATGCATTGTTCTGTGCTGCCACTGGGTGAAGCTCTCACCCGCCTCCGCTCTCGCGATCTGCCGTCGCGCAGCGTCGCGATCACCTTCGACGACGGTACGCATGACTTCTACAAGCAGGCTTATCCGTTGCTCAAGAAACACAACTATCCCGTCACCGTTTATCAGACCACGTACTATACGGATCACGAGATTCCGATTTTCAACCTCACCTGCTCTTACATGCTGTGGAAACGGCGCGGCGTGCGGTTCAGCGGGGCGAAGGAGTTGGGTCTATCGGAACCTTTGGATCTGACCACTGAGCTAGGACGGCACCGGATTGTCCGCACTCTGATTGAACGATCCGAACGGGAGAATCTGACGGGACTGCAGAAAAATGAGATCGCACGGCGATTAGCAGACGGTCTTGGAATCGATTACACCGCGTTTACCGGCAAGCGCTTGCTGCAATTGATGAACGCGCAGGAAGTGGCGGAGGTTGCAAGAAACGGCGTGGATGTGCAGCTACACAGCCATCGCCACCGAACGCCTGAGGACGAAAGTCTGTTCCGTCGAGAGATCACCGAGAATCGGGAAAGGATTCGCGCCTTGACGGGAAGGGAAGCAAGCCATTTCTGCTACCCGAGCGGAGTGTACCGGCCGGAATTTTTCGGATGGTTGAAAAAAGATGATGTCATCTCGGCCACAACCTGTGATGCTGGCCTGGCAGGCTGCGATGACAATCCGTTCTCGCTGCCCCGATTCGTCGACACCACGGGCCGCAGCCAGACGGAGTTTGAAAGCTGGCTCAGCGGTGTAGGATCGCTGGTTGCAGTGCGCAAGGCGGCGTCGCAAACGTACATCGTGCCTGAGGATTGAGAGCCGCCGATCGAGCATCTTCGTCGTCTAACGATGTGCGTCTAACGGCGGGCGTCTAACCGCGGCTGATGTTAGGCGCCGGCAAATGAGCTTGCAGAGCCGAAAGCAACTCCTCCCGAAGAAACGGCCCACAGGCCATTAGTCCAGTCAGAAGTGGATTGCGGTGGTTACAGTGGAGAGGCGCGTTGTCGAGCGTGGCGACGAATCCTCCTGCGCTTTCAACGAGCGCGGCGCCGGCGGCGACGTCCCATTCGTTCTTAGGCGTCAACGTGAACGTGACGTCGGCGCGGCCAGCCGCGACCAGACCAAGCTTGTATGCGACCGAGCCCATCGGGCGAATCTGATAATCGCCGCTCTGGAATTGCTGCCACTCGCCGCGTTTGACTTCGCTGCGGCTGGCCAGAATCAACGAGCCGGGGAGTGTGGTCCGCTGGCTGGGATGCGCGGGCTTGCCGTTGTAGAGCACTCCGGAATCGATGGAGCCGATAATAGTTTCGTTTGTGGCGGGATTGCAAATGCCGCCCGCGACCGGCCGGCCATTTTCGACGAATCCGATCGAAACGCAGAATTCCGGAATGCCGGCTACGAACTCGCGGGTGCCGTCGAGCGGATCGACCACCCATACGCGGCTTTTGCCGAGGCGCACAACGTCATCGACACTTTCTTCTGAGAGCCAGCCTTCGCCATCGCGCAGCAGGTTCTGCCGCAGCACAGCGTCGACGGCGCGGTCGGCCTCGGTGACAGGATCGTGTCCAATCTTGTATTCGGTCGCAATCGCGCCCGGTGTAAAACGGGAGAAGACGGTGCGGGCAGCCTCTAACGCGGCTGCGATGCGCTGCACGATATCGGCGTAAGAAGAAGTCATGTTTTATGAGGTTCGAAAGAACTCACGCCCACAACATGCGGGCCCCGGTAATCAACAGCAAAACGCAGAGAATCCGGCGTAGCCAGAGCATTGGTACGCGTGTGGCCAAATGCGATCCGAGTAGGCCTCCGGGAATGGAGCCGATCAATAGCGCAACGACCAGTCTGGAATCTACGTTGCCCGCCTTGAATTGAAGCCACCCCGTCACGCCGAAGAGTACGACCGCATGCACCACGTCAGTTCCGACATTGATCTTGGGCGGGAAACTGTAGAACAAGAGGAGCAGCATCATAATGATGCTGCCCGAACCGACCGAGGTGAGGCCCACAACGAAACCCACCGTGAGGCCGATGATCGCCATCCCCGCGAAACCCTTCATGGACGGCGCACGATTCGCGACTCGCTCTTCGATTCGTTTCTGCAGGAGCAGCATCGTGGGAATCACGAGGAGCAGCACACCTACTGCCGTCTTGATAAAGGTATTCACCCCGTTTCCGTAGAGGAGACGGATGTAGATCAGAAGCTTGACTCCAGCGAAGGAGCCGGGAATGCTTCCCAGCGCCAACGCTAGGACAACTTTCCGGCGGACCGTTTCATTTTTCAGGTGGAGCAGTCCGGCCGGGATTTTAGTGAAGAATTGAAATAGCGCGTCGGAACCGACTGCCACGATGGGCGAGTAACCCAAGCCGAAGATTAGAACAGGGAGCATGAGAACACCGCCCCCCACCCCGGTCATGCCGATGAGGACGCCCACAACAAATCCAGCCAGAATTTTGGCCGCTAGCAGTGGCATAGTCGATTCTTCTTCGCTCTAAGCTTTTCCGTTGACGCCGATGAAGCCTTCTCGCTCCAGGTGCAGAATGATTTCCTGCGCGGCTTCCTCGGCCGACAGTTCGCCGGTATTGATGGTTACGTCGGCATCAGTCGGGGCTTCGTAAGGATCAGAGATCCCCGTGAATTCCTTGAGAATGCCGGCCCGCGCCTTGGCATACAGGCCCTTGCGGTCGCGCTGCTCGCAGACTTCGACCGTGGTCGCGATGTGCACCAGGATGAAGCCGCCGAAGGGCTCGATCAGTTGCCGCACATGTTTGCGGGTCGCGTCATAGGGGGCGATGGGCGCGCAAATCGCGATGCCGCCGTTCTTGGTGATTTCCGAAGCGACATATCCGATGCGGCGAATGTTGATGTCGCGATGCTCTTTCGAGAATCCCAGTTCCGACGAAAGATGCTTGCGCACCAGGTCACCGTCGAGCAACGTCACCGGACGGCCGCCGACTTCCAGAAACTTTGTCATCAGCACGTTGGCGATGGTGGATTTGCCCGAACCCGAGAGTCCGGTAAAGAAGATGGTCACGCCCTGCTTGGCGCGGGGCGGAAAGCTGCGCCGCAGTTCCTGAACGACTTCCGGATAGGTGAACCACGCGGGAATGTCGCGGCCTTCGTTTAGACGGCTGCGCAATTCCGTGCCCGAAATATTCAGAACCTTGTCGCCTTTCTTGACTTCATCGTCGGGAACGTAGCGGTCTTCATCTTCCAGGTACACCATCATGCTGAAAGGCACCATGGTGACGCCGATGTCGGCCTCGTGCTTTTTGAAAGTTTCCTGCGCTTCATACGGACCGTAGAACGGCTTCTTGGTTTCAGGATCGGAGCCCGGTCCAGCGTGATCGCGGCCCACGATGAGGTGGGTGCAGCCGTGATTCTTGCGAATCAGGGCGTGCCAGATGGCTTCGCGAGGTCCGCCCATGCGCATAGCCAAGGGCAGCAGCGACAGCTTCTGAGTGCCTTGGGGATACTTCGAACTCAGCAACTGATAGCAGCGCACTCGAGTGTAATAGTCCACGTCTCCAGGCTTCGTCATTCCGACGACAGGATGGATCAAAAGGTTGGCTTCAACTTGCTTGGCCGCACGGAAAGTGAGCTCCACGTGAGCGCGGTGCATTGGGTTGCGGGTCTGGAACGCAACCACCCGCCGCCATCCGAGGCGCACGAACTCAGCGCGCAATTCCGCCGGCGTGAAACGTAGGGTACGGAAATCATAATGCGACGGCGCTTGCAGACCCTCCACGCGCCCGCCCAGATACCAGGGGTTCGCCTTGTTCATGGTGTAGTCGGCGCCGGGATGAGCCTTGCTGGTGCTGTTGAATACTGCCTTGGCTTCGGCCGCGCGGTCGGGCTGCCAGACTTCTTCGACGTGCAAGACGCCGAGCATGACGCCTTCGGCATCGCGCAGCGCGACTTTGCTGCTGCCGGGTGTGAGCTTCTTGGCAAATTCTTCAGTCACGTCGAGCGTGATCGGCATGGGCCAGAGAATTCCGCTGGCCAGCCGCATGTTGTGGCAAACACCTTCGTAATCGGCTTTAGTCATAAAGCCGCGCAGAGGAGAGAAGCCTCCGCTCATGAGCAGTTCGAGATCGCAAACCTGACGCGCCGTCAGGTCCCAGGATGGCCACTCGCGCGAGTGAGCTTTCAGTTCTGCAGCTTTTTCCGATGAGGTAACAAGATTGATGAGTTCGCCGCCGTGCGGAGCGATCAAATGACTGGTCGAAGCAGACAAGTGCGTGAACCTCCAAGGTTCGTTGATTTTGGATTTACTGCCTGCAAAATTTAAGTCTCACAGAAAGAATCAATGAAGACTTCCGGACTGCCAATCGGGGGGACACAGGAACAGATTACAAATTTTCAGCGGGCCAATGACCCTGATTAGCCATAGTGTACACCACTAAGATTGCACTCTGAAGTGCGCGCAAGTGCAGTGCCGAAGGGCTTTAGTTATTGTACTGTAAATTGATAAAGATAAAGGGAAAAGCTTGAGATTTCCGCTCTGCGCTCGGCATCACCTCTGTGCTCGTGTGCAAATCGTTGCGCAGAATGAGGATAACTTCCGCTCCTGCGTGGGTTGTGCGCAAGATCTTGCGAGAACCGAGTCGGACTGAATGTGTGACCAACTTTCGTGGAGCCCCGGACGCCCTCGTCCGGGGGGCGGCGCCCAGCGGACGGGGCGTCCGCCGCTCCATGATTGTCCAGCCGAGACTCCCGTCTCGGTTAAACTGCAAATAGGTCCGGCAACAGGCATCTTCGCCGCATGCATGAGAGATTTGGCCAAAAAAGCGATTCTTGCCAGCGGCGCGTTGCGGCTTGCCGGAGATTTGCATGCTCCCTCTGCGGCAATTCTGATGTACCACTCAGTCCTACCCGATCCTGCTGCGCAGGCCGACTCTCTCGGCGGTATCATCCATTCGGAAGTTGAATTTCGCGCGCAGATGGAACTGCTCGCGCGTGAGTTTCATCCCCTCAGTCTCGACGAGATGGTCAAACGTTTCCATGCCGGCGAGGATTTGCCCAAGCGCTGTGTGGTCGTCACTTTCGATGATGGCTACGCCGACAACTACGAAGTTGCGATGCCCATCCTCGATCGGTTCTCCATTCCGGCGGCGTTCTACGCGACGGTGGACTGCATCGAAAACAAAAAGCTGCCGTGGCCCAGCCGTTTGCGGTTTGCTTTTCGCAAGACGAAGCTGACTGCGTGGAGCGATCCGCTTTCCAAATCGTGGAACCTCAGTGATCCACCGCACCGCGAGCAGGCATATCTGGCGGCTTGCGACGCCTGCTGTCAACTCAGCGGTCCGGCGCAGGAGGAGTTCGTCAAGCGCATCGAGCAGGAGTTGATGACTTGCCTGCCCGTCGAATTGGGCGCGCTCATGATGACCTATGAGCAGTTGCGCGGGCTGACGCTTCACGGACACGTCGTCGGTTCCCACACCATGACGCATCCGAATATGGCCCAGGTGAAGCCGGAGGACGCGTACCGCGAGCTTGCCGAATCGAAGCAGCGGCTCGAACAGCAGCTGGGCATGCCGATTAACCATTTCTCCTACCCGTGTCCGGCGCTCTCTCCGCATTGGAGTGAACGCACGGTCGAGCAGAGCCGCGCCCTGGGCTACGAGACTGCAGTCACCACCGACAGCGGGCTGGCGCGCCGGGGCGACAATCTGCTCTGTTTGAAACGGCTGCGTCCCACCAAGACGCAACCTGGCCTGCGCTGGAACCTCGAAAGCGCTTTTGCGGGGCGAGCGGTTTAATTAGACTGAGACGGGTTCAGCGCTGATACCAAGGACGAAAGATTGGCAAGAATATTGGTTTTGGACGGGCACAGCGCAGCCGCATTAGCGATCACGCGGTCCGCTGGAAGGGCCGGGCATTGGGTCGCAGTCGGCGCCAACCGGGGTGTTTTCGCCGGGGCGCAACTCTCGCGATATTGCAATATCGCATTTGACTACCCCGTATCCACTAGCGCCGCCGCTGCCTTTGTGGACTCGGTTCTCGGGTTCGTGCGTGCCCATGCCGTCGATCTCATTATCCCCGTGACCGATTGGACTCTGGGGCCGCTCTCTGCACAGCGTGAAAAGGCTTCCGGAGTCTGCCGGATTGCGATGCCGTCGCGGGAGGCGCTTGAGTTTGCGTCCGATAAATACCGCACGATCCAGTTAGCCGAAAAGATTGGCATCAGCGTTCCAAGAACCGTCCTCGCTCGGTCAATCGGAGATCTGCCGCAGTGCCAAGACAAAGACGGCCCGTTCCCCGTGGTCGTGAAGGATCGCTTCTCCGTGCGCTGGGCCAATGACAAAGCCGTGTTCGGATCGGTGAGCTACGCTTATACGGCCGCCGAACTGGAGAAGAAAGTGGCGGATCGCGTACGGATCGCGGGCGATGTTCTGGTCCAGGAATTCAGGTCGGGAGCAGGATTCGGTTTTTCGTGTTTCATGGTTGGAGGAAAAGCGTTCCTGCCGTTTCAGTGGCAGAGAGTCCGCGAAGTGGACCCGCGCGGATCGGCCAGCAGCGCCAGAAAATCCGTCGCCTTGGATCCGGCTCTGTCCTCCCGCAGCGTGCAACTCATCCGGGAAATGGGCTTTGAGGGAATCGCGATGGTTGAATACAAGCAGGCTCGCGACGGCAAT
>Ga0187863_10002218_pt1 | contig 14950 bp, 9 predicted proteins | sample June2016WEW_11_1_FD_132975 | JGI IMG/M metagenome (GOLD analysis project Ga0187863, IMG submission 132975) | Peatland microbial communities from SPRUCE experiment site at the Marcell Experimental Forest, Minnesota, USA - June2016WEW_11_10 | ecosystem: Environmental > Terrestrial > Soil >... | reverse complement strand
TTCGCGGCTTCAGCTTGCACTCGGCCGCCGCCTTTACTTTGGCGATCAGTTCGCGCGCGGTCTCCGCCATGTGCGCCGTGGCGTCTTTGGGCTTGGGGACAAAGTCGAAGGCGCCCAGCCCCAAGGCCTTCATGGTCACCGACGCGCCTTCGGTGCTGTGCGAACTGAACACGATCACCGGCACCGGCTGCCGCCGCATGATCTCTTTCAGTGTGTCGATGCCGTTCATGCCCGGCATTTCCAGGTCGAGCGTAACCACGTTGGGCTTTAACTCTTCGATCTTTTTCAGGCAGAACGTGCCATCCATCGCGGTGCCCACCACGTCAATGGATTCGTCGGCCGCCAACATCTGCGGAATCAGCTTGCGCATCAGCGCCGAATCGTCGACCACCAGCACGCGCACGGGAGGCTTTTTCATGCCTGACCTCCCACGGCCGGAGTCGTGGCCGGGGCCATGGTAGGGGCCATGGCCAGCCGCATCCGGTCGGTGTGCGACAACAGCAAGCCTGAATTGCAATGCCCCAGTTCGGTAGGCCGGGCGCGAGCCACATGCTCCACCACGGCGGGCAGGTTCAGGATCAGCACCACGCGCCCGTCGCCAAGAATTGAGGCGCCGGAAACCAGATCAGTCTGGAACGTGTGGTCATCCAGCGCTTTGATCACCAATTCCTCTTCGCCCTCCAGCAGATCGACAATCAATCCGTACTTTCTCTCTCCGACCGTGATGACGAGAACAAACAGTTTGGCCTTGCGATCTCCGACGTTTACCGGACGGCCCAGCCGCAACAGCGGCAATACCTGGTTGCGCAACTGCAGAACCTCGTAGTTGTCGACCTGGTGCACCTCGGTTTCAAAAGTCCGCGCAATCTCCAGCACCGCGTTCAGCGGGATGGCATAGAGCCGCTGCTCCACCCAGAACAGCAGGGCTTTGATGATCGCGAGAGTCAGCGGCAAGTTCAGGCGGAACGTCGTGCCTTGCCCAAGATGCGTCTCCACGCTGATCGAAGCCTTCAGGCGGTGCAACACACTCTGCACCACGTCCATGCCAACGCCGCGGCCGGAGACTTCGGTGACCTGCTCGGCGGTCGAGAAGCCGGGCCGGAAAATGAATTCAAGTATCTCGGCTTCGCTCAGCCGGGAGCATTCCTCAGGCGTCGTCATGCCCAGTTCAATGGCCTTGGCGCGAATCTTTTGCGCGTCGATGCCGCGGCCGTCGTCAGTCACTTCGACTACTACCTGGTTGCCGTGATGGTAGGCATTCAGCCGGATCGTTCCGCGCAGAGACTTGCCCGCCTTGCGGCGTTCCTCGGGAGTCTCAATGCCGTGGCTCACCGCGTTGCGCACCAGGTGAGTCAGCGGCTCGGCGATGGAATCGAGAATTCCTTTGTCGAGATCGGTGTCCTGCCCGCTGATATCGAGTTCCACCTCGCGTCCGCATTGCCGCGAAACGTCCCGTACCATGCGGGGGAAGCGGCGGAACAGCTGGTCGACCGGCACCATGCGGATCTTCATGACCGAGCGCTGCAAATCGTTCAGCACCCGCGCCTGGAAGGCCATGGCGTCGGCAAACTTGCCGCGCAGCAGTTCTTTGGGATAACGCTTGGAGAACTCGCTCAGCGCCTGCTGCAACATCGACTTGCCGATAATCAGCTCGCCCACCAGGTTGAGCACGCTGTCGATGCGTCCGGCTTCAACCCGCAGCAGGTTCTCCGGGGTCGCGGCCACGGCCGATGCAGGGGCAGCTGCGGCGGGAGTCTCGGACGCGTTCAGCGCGGGTTCCGACAGACCGTCATCGGCGGCAGTTTCGGACGCGAGAACAGGTGCGTCCTCTGCTTGCGGAGCCGGGCTCGGCGCCAGCAGCAACTCCACCGTGACTTCTTCGGCAATGGTCGGAATGCGGCCTTTAGCCGAAATCTGCGCCACCGTCTGCGCGCTGGCCAGAACGAACTCGACCTGCTTCGACGCGGCCGGCGACTTGGCGTCAGGAAGCACTGCAATCACCTGACCCACCGCGCCCAAAGCGTTGTGAATCAGCTGCCGTCCGGCAATCGGCATGGCGCAGTGCGGATCAATCTTGACCACCACGTGGTAGACCGACAGCCCGCCCGCCTGCGCCTTGGTCATGGCCATCTTTTCGTACTCGGTCCAGAGTGAGGCGACTTTCGCGGCGGGCTTCGCGGTCTTGGCGGCGGAACTCTGAGCGGCCGAGTTACCGGCAGTCGTCTTCGCCGAACTCTTGGCGGATGTCTTAACGGAACTCTTCGCGGAGCGCTTGCTCGAGGTCTGGGACGAACTCTTCGCTGATTTCGTGCGCGCTGATTTCGCGCGAGCTGATTTCGTGCCAGCCGATTTCCTGTTTGCGGATTTCTTGCCAGCGGATTTTCTGGCAGCGGAGCTCTTGCTGGCCAACTTCTTGCCTGTCGCCACCGTGCCCAATGATTTCCTGGCCGCCGGCTTACTGGTCTCTTGGGCCTGTTCCGAGGCCGGCGCCGCGGTCAGGTCCTCGATCTTCTTGCTCAGCGTTTTGATGGAGGGCAGCTTCCCGCCGGTGCGGTAGGCCGCAATCATCTCGGTAAAGACGTCGGCGGCGGCAAAGGCGATTTCCGCCACGGCGGTTTGCGTGGCGCTGCCCTCGACCGACAGGGCGTCCTCGAACTGGTGCGCCAGTTCACTCAACTCGCGCATCCCGCAGGCCGCCGAGTCGCCTTTCAAGGTATGCACGGTGCGCCGGATGCCGCGCACGATTTCTTCGTCGCCGGGCTTCTTCTCCAGCTTCAGCGCTTCTTCGTTCAGGGCCTGCAACAGTTCCAGCGAAGTCTCGAAAAAGAGTTCGCGCAGTTCCAGGCCACGTTCATCGGGGGAATTCGTCATGCGTTAATCTCTCACCTCAACCCGCTGGTACGCCGTGCCGCTGTCCTTGTGCAGCATCTGGAATTTCTCGGTCAGGCCGAGAAGGCTCTCGGCATGGCCCACGAACAGATAACCGCCGGCGTTCAAGCAGCGGTAAAACTTCTCGACCAGCCGTTTCTGCTCGGCCACATCGAAGTACATCATCACGTTGCGGCAGAAGATCACGTCGTTACGCTGGGGCAGGTACTCGGTCTTCAGATTGTGAAAGTCGAAGTGCACCATCTCTTTCAGAGGTTTCTTGATGGCATAACGTTCGCCCACCTTGTCGAAGTAGCGCAGGCGGTAGCTGTAGTCGACCATCGACATCTGGTTCTCGCTGTAGGCGCCTTCCTGCCCGTGCCGCAACACGGAATAGGCAATGTCGCTGGCCAGAATTTCGACCCGCCACGGCGGCGGCACCAGCGGTTTGGGCAAGGGCAAGTCCATGGGCAGGGGATTGCGCAGGTAGTAGTAGGCCAGCGCGTCGGTGACGAGCATGGCCAGGGTGTAGGCTTCCTGCCCGGTGGAGCAGCCCGCGCTCCAGATGCGGATGGAGAATTCGCGCCGTGAACTTTTGTGCTTGAACATTTCTTCCAGCACGGTCTTCTGAAACAAATCCAGCTGCGCTTTGTGGCGGAAGAAGCTGGTCTCGTTGACCGTGAGGTTTTCGAGCAGCTTGGCCAGTTCGTCCTTGCCCTGCGGGCTGATCAGCAGCCGGTAGTAAGAGTAGAAGGAGTCAACCTTGCACTCCTTCAGGCGGCGCAGCAGCCGGTCCTGAAGAAAATGGGTGCGCCGCTCATCGAAATGCATGCCGCACTCCTGGTAGACGAGCGTCTGCAACAGCTTTAATTCCGCTTCCGTCAGTAGAGGAGCAGGTGCCGCTCCGGATGTGCTCATTCGTTTTCTCGTTCTCGCGTAAAGAAGAAGCTGAATTCAAAAAACTGCAATCTCACCCGGCCGTGCTTACTTGGCCGCGGCGGCCAGCGCCTCGGCCTTGGGCGCGATCTTTTTTTCTCCCGGCTCGCTCTTGACCTGCAGGCTTTCCGGAGCCAGCAGTTTGCTCATGTCGAGCAGCACCACCAGGCGCCCGTCGACCTTGCCGAGGCCGGTCACACAGTTCAATCCGCCATCCTGAAACACGGCGGGCGGAGCTTCCACGGCGTCGGCGGGAATCTTCAAAACTTCAGAGGCCGAATCCACGATCAGGCCCGCCAGTCTGCCTCCATGTTCGACCACCAGGATGCGATTCTGCCGGCGCAGCGTGGTTTCTTTTTCTCCGAAGCGCTTGCGCAGGTCCATGACGGAGACGATTTTTCCGCGCAGGTTGATCACGCCCTCCAGATAATCGGGAGCATCGGGCACGGCTGTGATCTCGGGTACGCGCACGATTTCGTGCAGGGAAGTGATGGGCACGCCGTAGGTTTCGCGGCCCACCTTGAATCCCACGATGTGAAGTTCACGGCTCATATGTTCAACGTGATTTTTAGCCATGCTCTTGAGTCCCGCTCTCAGCTTTCGGTTTCAGGCTCGGAGGTTCAAACTACGGTGCCAGCGATTCCCACAGCGGCCTCAGTACTGCGCTCCCGCCGCGGCCCGGCGCGCGTTGCCGCGACCGAAATCTCCGCCCGCCTGCCCGCGCGAAGCCTCGCCCAGCGAGAAGCGGTCGATGAACTCCTGCAGCCCGCGCGACATCTTCGACATCTGTTCCGACGATGCCGCCAGTTCGGTCGAACCCGAGGTGGATTGCTGCACCAGTTCACGCATCCGCTCCATAGCCTTGACCACGGCCTGCGCTCCGGAGGCCTGCTCTTCGACCGCCGAGTTGATTTCGTGCGTAATCTCGTTCAGCCGGGTGGTGGCGCGCGCAATCTGCGACGAGCCGTGCGACTGTTCGTTGGTGGCCGCGCCGATTTCCTGGGCGAACTTGTAGACCTCGGTGACTACGTTCGAAATCTTGCGCAGCGCCGCGTTCAGCTCGCCGCCCAGTTCCAGGCCTTCGTTGACGATGGTGGTGGAGCGGTCCATGTTCTCGACCGCCTTGCGGGCTTCCTTCTGAATGCTCTGAATGAGTTCCGAGATTTCTTTGGTGGACTGCGCCGATTTCTCGGCGAGCTTGCGGACTTCGTCGGCAACCACCGCAAATCCCAGGCCATGTTCGCCGGCGCGGGCCGCTTCAATGGCGGCGTTCAAGGCCAGCAGGTTAGTCTGCTCGGCCAGATCGTCGATGACCTCGATGATCTTGCCAATGTCGTCGGCGCGTTGTCCTAGCGCTCCAATGATTTCGCCCGAGGAGTTAATAGTGGTGTTGATGCGGTTCAGGCCGTCCGTGGCTTTCTCCATGGTGCCGATGCCGTTGTGCACTTCCTCGCGCGAGCGGTTGGAAATATCGAGCAGCACTTTGGCGGTATCGGCGACGCGCTGAATCGAAGCCACCATCTGGTCGATCGAAGCGGAAGTTTCACTCACGCTCGAAGCCTGCACTTGGGTGCTCTTCACCATGTTCTGCACGTTCACGCTCATCTCGTGCATGGTGCTGGTGACTTCATCAATGGCGGAAGAAGCCTGCAATCCAATCTTGGCCGCATCGTCGGAAGCGCTGGCCACTTGGTTGGAGGCGCTGGCCACCTGCGACGAGGCGTCGCGCACGCTGCGCACCAGGCCCGCCAGGCCCTCGATCATGCGGGAGAAGGCATTGCCTAGAGTGTCATGCGTAGACCTGGGTTTCACTTCCACCGACAGATCACCGCCGGCGATGGATTCCGAGATGCCCGCCATTTCCTTCAGGTAGGTCACCATTTTGTGGAAAGTCCGGGCCAGTTCGCCGATCTCGTCGTCGCGGTTGAGTTCAATGTTGTGGTCCAGATCGCCGGTGTTGCCGATGCCATTGGCCACACTCATCAGCTTGGCGAGCGGCTCGGTAATCGCCCGGGCGGTGCGGAAGGCAATCACAATGCCCAGGCCCAGCGCCACCACGGTGCCCAGAAACGAAATGACGACGGTGGCGGTGGCGGCTTTACCATCGGATAAGCCGCGCTCGTCCACCAGTTTGCGATTCTCGCCTTCGGCTACATCGAGCGAGTCGGTTGAATTCTTTACCCAGGCGGAAGCGTCTTTTTGAAGGTAGTAGATCTGCAGTTCGGCCACGGTGGCGTTCCCGGAGTCCACATCTTTCCGTTTTTCGATCAGGGGTTGCGCGAACTCCTTGCCCCAGGCAGTCTCGAGCTGTTGGACTTTGGTCAGCGCGGTCTTCACCTGATCGGAGTCAGCCAGGGACTTGCCCTCTTCCAGTTTCTCGTTCAGAGTGCGCAGGCCCTCGTTCATGCGGTCGACCTCGCGGGTGTCGCCGCTCAACAGGTAGTTGCTCAGGTAGAGGCGGTTCTGCATCATCATGCCGCGGACGGCCTTCGTGGCGTCCTCCAACTCACGGGACGCCGCGGCGGCGGCCTTGGCCGAATGCTCGCGCTGCACCGCGAACCAGTTCACCAGGAACAGCACCACGACCATGGTGAGGATGATGCCGAAATTCGTATAAAGCTTTTTCCCGATCGTCATGTCCGTCTCCTCCGCAGTACGTACGAAGCCCGTACAAAGCCCGCCTGACTACCGCGGCTCAAACTTAAAGTCGATTACTCCCGAGGCCTCTGCCGATGCCGGTTCAAAGCGCCATTTCTTGGCGGCATCCAGCGCCGCACTGGCCAGAACCGGGTGCCCGCCCACGATGCGCGCATCTTTCACCGTGCCATTGGGTGCGACCACAACCTCGATCTTGGCCGTTCCCGAAAGGTTCATCTTCCGGGCAAGCGCCGGATACTCGGGTTGCACCTTGCTCTTTGCCCGGCGGACAATTTCCTCGCTCTGGGCCTGTTGCGCCCCCACCTGAATCGCGCCCAGAATCACTGCTCCCAGAGTTATTGCCATAGTCAGGATCGAGAGCAGGGCCGTCGCGGTTCTTCGAGACACAATTCCTCCTCGCTTACAAGAAGCTGTCGACCCTAGGCGTGCAACGGCTGGGCCACCTGTACCTTCTTGAAAAAACCAAAGTAATAGGCCGTATCTATAAGTAAACAGGCTGGTTAATACGTCGCAAAAAGAGCACCGGACGTGCGGTCGACATTAGAATCGTCTCACTTCAGCCGATCCCAGCGTGGTTTCTCAGGCTGAGACAGATTCTCACGCCCGTCTCGGGATTTCACACTCAGGCACCCCCATTGCCATTTCCCTTGACTCAAATTGAGATGACAGGTATTTTCCCAATAGATTCAAGCACTTGTGAATCACGAACCCTATTCCTCCATTGTCGGTGCGGCACTGAGCATTTCTGGTCGCCCTCCCGTGATTCCCGGGGAGCGCAGTTTGTCTCCGGGCTCCGACGAGGGTTTCCAGGGGCTTCTGCTGCGCATCGCCGCGGAGTCGGTCGAATTCTCCGACGCCGATTCCCTGATCCGGCTGTTCTGCGGGGCGACGCGCGAGTTCTTCCAGGTGTCGGGAGTCTATTTTTGGCGCCGCGACTCGGCCGACGAGCTGGTCGGAGAGCAGGCGGATGGAAAGCTGGCCGCAAGCTTTGTCGGCATCCGCATGCGTCCGGACGAGAGTGCGGTTACGGCCGATGCCGTGCGGCAGCGGCGCGCCATCTTCGCCAATCGGGTGCATTCCGCGGCATTTCCGACGGCAACGGAATTCGCGGCGCGCTCTTTGTTGGCCGTACCAGTGGTGGTTTTCAATGAAGTGATCGGTGCCGCGACCTTCCTGCACGATTCCAGCGACGATTTCTTTAACGAAGATCGTGCCGCCAAGGCTACGATTGTGGCTGGCCAACTCGGCGGCCTGCTGGAAGCGGCCCGGTTGCGGGAGTCCTCGCGCCAGGAACTGCGCCGTACTGAGACTCTGGCGGATGTCGCGCATGCGCTCCATGGCGCGCCGGATGTTTCGGCGGTCATCGAGGCGCTGGCGGATCGCCTGCGCATTCTCCTGCGCACCAGGCTGGTTTGCGTCCTGCTCCGCCGCGAGGGACCCTTTGAATTAAAAGCGGTTTCGGCGGAGACGCCGCAACTGGCGATTGCCGCCCGGGCCCGCCATGACCGGCAAACCCTGCGCTTCGCGGCCGATCTGGCCCAGCGTGCCGTGTCCGCCGGAGAGCCCATCACGCTCTCGATCGGCGCTGACGTGCATAATGTGCACTCCCTGGGCAAGCTGGTTTCTCCGGGCATGCTGATCGCCGCTCCCTTCCGCACCTCGCGCACCCAGGGTGCAATCCTGATCTACCCGCGCGCGGACGGCATGTTCACCGCAGAAGAAAAGTCGCTGGTCGCTGGAATCGCCGGGTTCGGTGCCGTGGCTGTTGCCCATGCCGAGCTTCATGCCAGCGCTCATGCCCAGGCGCACGAACTGCACCAACTGCTAGAGATCTCCTCAGAACTCAGTTCCTGCAGCAATCTCGATCATCTGCTGCAGGCATTTGTGAGGCGGGCTTCCGATTTTCTTGGGTTCGGGCGCTGCTTTGTGGCGCTCGAAGAAGATGGCCAGTTCCAGATTCGTTATGCGGTCGAGAAGGGAGAGCCGCAACGCGCGGAAGCGCTGTTCCCCGAAGGCGTGGCTACTCGCGCCCTGCGCGGCAGAGAAGTCTTCTGGACCGACGAGGCCAGCCGCACCCCCGGAATCAACCTCGACTTGGTCACGAAATACAATGTGCATCAGTTCCTGGCTGTTCCTCTGGTGGGCGCGGGCGGCGCGGTTCTGGGCATGTTCGGACTGCTTGACCGTCGGGACGGCACCGGAATTTCGCAGGAGGATATTCGCCGCGCCCGGGCTCTGGCGAATCATGCCGCGATCGTGCTGGAAGGCGCCCGCAAGCTGCATCTCTCGGAGCAGAAGCGCCGACGCGCTGAGGCCCTGATTGAACTGACCGCCGAAATCGATGGCACACTTCGTTTGCCCGAGTTCGCACGTCGATTTCTCACCCGGACCGCGGAGTTGACTGGCGCCCACGCCGGTTTGCTGGCCTTACTGCAGGAGGGACGCTGGCAAGTGGCCGCATTGCAGAGCGGCACGGAATCTTCGGCTGAGACCTCCAAAGCGCTCACCTCGCCCTCGCCCGATCGCGGCTTGGAGCGTGGGTTGGATCGCGCTTCAGATTACGCGTCGGGCCACGCGTCAAATCGTCAAATGGGCGGGGCTTTGGCCGATTTTGTGGCACGTCATACTGAGACGGTCGCTTCCGGGTCCGGGGAACAGATATTGGGTTCCGAAGCCGCTTTCAGCCTGGGCTGGACTGATTGCACGCTGGTGCGCCTGCCCGACGCCAACGGGGAATTGGCCGGACTCCTCTGCCTTTCCGCGCGCTCATCTCCGCTGGATGCGGGTTTGGATGCGGAAGCCCGCGTCTTCCTCCAGGGCATGGCAGGCCACGCCGCGAAGGCGCTTGAGAACGCTCGCCTGTTCACACGCATTGACCAAGCCAATCGCCACTGGATGGAGATCTTCGACGCCATCACCGACTTCATCGTGGTGCACGACCAGGCCGATAAAGTTCTGCGCGTGAATCGCTCGCTGGCCGCGATGATCGGCGTGCCCCCGACAGAATTGATCGGCATGGATATGCGGGCGCTCATGGCCCTGACCAGCGACAACGCGTCCTACTCCTGTCCTTTCTGCCGCTCCATGGCCGATGACTCCGACGAATTCGATCACCCGGTATTCGACCGTACCTACCTGGTCTCAACCTCGCGGGTGCAGGGCGCCCAGGATGAGGGCCCGCAAACCATTCACGTTTTGAAAGACATTTCCGACCGGCGCGAGGCCGAGCGGCGTTACCGTGAACTCTTCGACAACATTCAGGAAGGACTATTCTTCAGCACGCCGGGCGGAAGCTTTATTGAAGTCAACGACGCCATGGTACGAATGCTGGGCTATAGCAGCCGCGAGGAACTGCTGCAGGTCGATACTTCCACGCAACTTTATCTTTCTCCCGGGCAGCGAGAGCGCCACTCGGAAATGCTCAGGGACAACGGCAACATGCGCAATTTCGAGGCGACTCTGCGGCGCAAGGACGGGTCGCCGATTCACGTCCTGATCAACGGCTTCGGCCTCTACGACAGTATGGGCCGACTGCAGCAGATTCGCGGATTGATGCTCGATGTGACGGGACTCCGCGCCTCCCAGTCCGAACTGCACCGCGAGCGCGATTTTTCTGGGAAGATCCTCAACCATACGCAAAGCCTGATTCTGGTGGCGGATACCGCGGGCCTGATCAGCTATGCCAACCGCCGCTGGTTTGACGCGGGATTCGAACCGCGGGAACTGCTGGGACGTCCCTTGCTGGAACTGGCCGCGCCTGCTTTTGTCCGTCCGCTCGCCGATGCGCTGGAGAGCACTTTGAACAGCCAGCAGGTCGATAATCTGGAACTCGAAATCGTGCGCCGCAACGGCCTTGCCGGGAAGTTCTCGGCCAATCTTAGCCCCATGCGCGACGAGCAGGGCATTGTAACCAGCATCGTGGTGGTGCTGACCGACATCACCGACTCCGCCGTGCTGCGCGATAAATTAGTCCACGCCGAGAAAATGGCCGCCGTCGGGCAGCTCGTGTCCGGCGTTGCCCACGAAGTGAATAATCCGCTCACCGCCATTCTCGGCTTCGCCGACCTGCTCATGGAGAACCCCGATCTGCCCGAAACCGCCCGCAAAGATATGCGGGTCATTCTGCAGGAGGCGCAGCGCACCAAGCAGATCGTGCAGAACCTGCTCAGCTTTGCCCGCCAAATGCCGCCCCAGCGCGCCGCCGTGCAATTGAATACGATTCTGCTCCGCACCATGCAGTTGCGCTCTTACGACTTCACCAGTCACGGCGTCGACGTAGTGGAGCATCTCGACGAGGATCTGCCGCAGGTCATGGGCGATGCTCACCAGTTGCAGCAGGTTTTTCTCAACATCCTCAATAACGCCTATGACGCCGTGCACGAGATAGGCCGTCCCGCGCGCATTGAGATCATGTCGACCAAGGCCGGTGACGCCGTTGAAGTGTCGTTCCGCGACAACGGTAACGGAATCTCCCACCCCGACAAGATTTTCGACCCGTTCTTTACCACCAAAGAAGTCGGTAAGGGCACGGGTCTGGGCCTCAGCATTTGTTACGGCATCCTGAAGGAGCACGGGGGAGAAATCCTCTGTCACAACAACACAGACAGGCCGGGCGCCACGTTCATTGTCCGCCTGCCCGCAGCGCCCCACACCGCAGCATTCGGTGTGGCGGCAGGAGTGATACAACCATGAGCCTACCTGCCCTCAAACCCCAGCCTATGCCCGTGCTGCTCATCGAGGATGAGCCCGCGGTCATGGCCTACGTTCAAGCCGCGCTGGAGCGCAGTGGATATCCCGTAGTCTGCTGCGAGTCTGGAGTCGACGCTCTGCGCCTGCTCGAAAACGGCAGCTTTCTGGGCGTGGTCTCCGACATGCGCACCCCCGGTGGAGTCGACGGCGGCCAGGTTCATGCCTGGGTGGCGCGTCACCGCCCTGATCTGGCTTCGCGCATCATTTTTATTACCGGAGACATCGCCAACGAGGAAACCGTTGCTACTTTGAAAGAAACTGGCGCCCCCTGCGTGGAGAAACCATTCCGCGTGCAACCCTTTATCGATGTGGTCTCAAAGACTTTTGGGAAGGCCGAGTGAACAGCACGGGCAGTAAAGAAGATCTGCGTATTCGCCTGCTGATCGTCGACGACGAACAGAGCATCCGAAAACTCTGCGTCACCGTGGGCGAGGCCTTGGGCTTTATCTGCCTGGAAGCGGAAAGCGGCGAGTCCGCGCTGGCGCTGCTCGAAGAGCAATCCGCCCACATGGTCCTGACCGACATGGTTATGCCCCACATGTCGGGGCTGGAATTCCTCGAGAAAGTAAAAAAGCTGCTGCCGCGCACCGAGATTGCTCTCATGACCGGACACGGGTCGATTGAAACAGCTGTCCAGGCCATGAAGCTCGGTGCTTACGACTACATCACCAAACCGTTTTCGCCGCTCGAAGAACTGCGGCTATTCCTGCGCCGCATGGCGGAAAAAATCCGGCTGGTCGAGGAAAATGAGTTTCTGCGCCAGCGCATGGACACAGAAACCGAATTGCACGGCATCATTGGCTCGTCCACCAAGATTCAGGATGTGTTGCGCATGGTTGCGCGCTTGAAAGACACGCGGACTCCGGTCCTCATCTACGGCGAAAGCGGGACGGGCAAAGAGTTAGTAGCCCGCGCCATGCACTTCCGGGGCGCGTTTTCCAGTCGGCCTTTCGTCGCCGTCGACTGCGGATCGCTGGTTCCGACGCTGATTGAAAGTGAACTCTTCGGTTACGAAAAAGGAGCCTTCACCGGAGCGCTGAAATCGAAGCAGGGATTATTCCAGGCCGCCGACGGCGGCACCATCTTCCTCGACGAAGTCGGCGAACTGCCTCTGGAACTGCAGGCCAAGCTGCTGCGCGTGCTGCAGGAAAAAGAAGTGCGTCCGGTCGGCAGCAACCAGAGAATTAAAGTGGACGTGCGCGTCATCGCCGCCACCAACCGCGATCTCGAAGCGGCCTACAAGAACGGAACCTTCCGCAAAGATCTTTATTTTCGACTCAACGTAGTTACACTGTACGTCCCCGCCCTGCGCGAGCGCCGCAGCGATACGCCTATGCTGGTGCACTGGTTTCTCGAACGCTACGCACCGGGTGGGGAGTTGCACGTAACCAGCGCCGCCATGAAGGCGCTCATGCAATACGACTGGCCCGGCAACGTGCGCGAACTGGAAAACTGTGTGGAACGTGCCGTCGCGCTGGGCAACGGACAGATCATCGACCTCGGCGACCTTCCCCCAGCAATTGCCTCAGGATCGGCCGCGGGATCTAGCGGAGCTGGAACGGGAGGAATCGCGTCGGCCTCGCACGTTGCCAGGCCGCCCGTGCTCGACCCCGATCTCGCAGCCGCACAATCTGCAGCCGAGTCGCCGCGCACTCCTCTCACGACCACCGACTTGGAAGACATCGAACGCGCCACCATCCAGCGCGTCTTCGAGCAAGTCAAAGGCGACAAAGCCCTCGCCGGCCGCATGCTCGGCATCAGCCGCGCCACGCTCTACCGCAAGCTCAAGCGCTACAACATCGGCATAGGATCATCCGGCTCGGGTTCGTCAAGCCATACGCTGCAGTGAGCACCGAAACTCAGAAGCTAAGGGCTCCGGGTGGCCCATTCTAAATTTCGCTTTCTTTGCGAAATTTAGAGCGGGGATTTGTGACAAAATCGGAGCGTCCGCAGGCTTGCGAAAAAAGAGTCCTGGCCATCGAATGAATCATCTGTTCTTGTAAGTTCTGTACTTGGAGCAGACCCGATGGCCGCCAGTCCAAACTTCACGGTACCGTCTCCTTCGAACCCTCCGCTGCTGAATCTGGATCAGGTGGAGGATCTCCTCAAGCTGCAGAAGGCCGCGCAGAAAATCAGCTCTATTCTTGACCTCAATCAGCTCGTCGATAAGGTCGTAAACGACGTCGCCCGCTCCTTCGGATGCCTGGATTCTGACATCTACCTGCACAACCAGGAGCGTGGCGAACTGTCGCTGGTCTGCGCCCATGGCTGCCCCGGCTGCGAGCTCTGCGGCCCCGGCCACAGCCTGAAAATTGGGAAAGGGATGGTCGGATACGTTGCATCTACCGGCCAGATGCACTACGCGCCCGATGTGCGCCAGGACCCCTACTACATTGGCTGTGAAGAATCCACGCTCTCGGAAGTTGCGATTCCGCTCCACGTAGAAGGGCAGTTGGTGGGAGTATTCACCGCCTCCCACAACGAATTGGATGCCTTCAGCCCCTGCCAGCTGCGGCTGCTGCAAGCCATGTGTAGCGATGTCGCAGTGGCGGTCCACAACGCCCGCCGATTTCAACGCGAACTGCGGCAAAGGGAGGAAATGAGTAGTGAGGCACGGGAGGCGCGCATCATTCAACAAGCGCTTTTCCCCAAGGCTTCTCCCTCGATTCCGGGTTTTACCATCTCCGGGCTATCCATTCCTGTGGGCGCCGTGGGCGGCGACTGGTATGACTTTATTCCCATGGATAGCGGCCGTTGGGGGCTGGTGCTGGCCGATGTTTCCGGCAAAGGAACCGCTGCTGCGCTGCTCATGTCGGCCACGCGTGGCATCTTGCGATCGCTGGCCGAAGCTGCCTGCACGCCGGGTGAAGTGCTGGCGAAGCTGAATCGTCTGCTGGTCGAGGACTTTCCCGCTGGCCGTTTTGTGACCATGGTGTATGGCGTGCTTGATCCGGCTAAACGGACTCTGACCTTTGCCAATGCGGGTCACCCACGTCCGCTCCTGGTGACCGGAAGTTCAGCCCAGTTTCTCGATGCGGAGCAAGGTATTCCGCTGGGACTGGGTTCAGGCAGTTTCTCAGAAGTGGAAGTGAAGCTCCCGCTGGGTTCTCGCCTCGTGTTTTATAGCGACGGCATTACCGAGGCGGAGAATCCAGCGGGCGAAGAGTACGGGTTGGAGCGTCTTCAAAAACATCTTTCGCGAGCGGACGCTTCCGCCGAGAGCCTGCTCGATCACGTACGCTCGTTCGCCGACGGTTCGGGTCTGCGCGATGATGCCAGCGTCATTCTTGTGAAGGGTTAATAACAATGTTGGCGGACCGAGGCTCCAGCGGTCCATGCGGGCTTTGAATCTGAGACAAGCGTCTCATCCTGAGATCATCGAACCGTAGCGCCCTCACAGATCGCCTCAAAAGCTGGCTCTAACCCTCTGAAAATGCACTCACCTCAGTGCTAGACCTTCCGTTCCCAGAGATGGCTGCCGTGTTGCTCCTCCTTTTTTGAACCGCGGAATCTGGCTCCCCACAACTCTTCCTAACCGGGAGGAGGGGAGCCCAGCCGCATTTCAATCGAGCTAAGGTTTTACGAAATTCGCTTAACGAGTCCGGGACGGGGGATCGATCGCTTGGCGCAACCAGCCACAGGAACGGCACGCAGCGCGCAGAACGCCAGCACCGTGGCGGGGCTTGCTCGTTTCTTCCCCGAGGCGTCGCCGGTCCGCATGCCGGTGCAACTTGCACGT
>Ga0187863_10002215_pt1 | contig 14959 bp, 12 predicted proteins | sample June2016WEW_11_1_FD_132975 | JGI IMG/M metagenome (GOLD analysis project Ga0187863, IMG submission 132975) | Peatland microbial communities from SPRUCE experiment site at the Marcell Experimental Forest, Minnesota, USA - June2016WEW_11_10 | ecosystem: Environmental > Terrestrial > Soil >... | reverse complement strand
CACAACGTGGGCATTGGCGAGCACTCTGTGATCGCCGCGCAGACAGGCATCTCCGGAAGCAGTTCCCTGGGCAGTCTGGTCTTGGTAGGCGGTCAAGCCGGTATTGGCGACCATGCGGTCATCGAGGACGAGGCGAATGTGGGCGGGCAGGCCGGGGTGCTGGTGGGTAAGACCATTCGCAGGGGACAAACCGTATGGGGTACCCCGGCCCGGCCGCTTGAGAAGTTCAAGCAGCACTACGCCTGGTCCGCGCAGCTTCCCGAGCTCCTGCCGAAGCTGATCGAGCGGATTCGCAAGCTGGAGGAAGGTGCCAAAAACCGTCGGTAGTCGCTCCGCCGAACAAGTCTCGTGCGCCACGGCGCTGCCACGGCGGGATGGCCACCTTCGCATTCCTTTCGCTGTGGCTCCTATTGCATCCAGGCACCCTGACGGCCGAACTCGGCATCCGAGTAGTCGGGTAGTTTGGCCTCCGGTGCAGGGTGTGTTTTTAGTTGACCATAATTGGGATACAAAAGATAATAGGAAACGAACCGTAACTGTTTGTAGCGTAGGGAATTGTGTAGTTTTAATTTCCCTCTAACAGTGGCGCGGCCCGCGGAGCTCTATCCCCTGGAAGGAGAAGTGAAGGGGCCGAATCCATACATTCGGGATGTTCGGATGTTCGATGGTGGCTCGCTTGTAACAGCCATCGGATCGAAGCTCTCGAGGGCATGTCTGAGGATTGATGGCACGGGAAGCAAGTGTAGGCGGCGCAACGGTGGATAGCGTGGCCCCTGGCGGGGCGGCGACAATGGCTGCGCGTTCGGTCACTCCGCACGTGGAAGAATCGGTTGCGCGAGCCACGAATTGGCTCTTGTCCGCCCGGACTCAGGACGGGTACTGGTGGGCGGAGCTGGAGGCCGATACCACGCTTGAATCCGACTACGTCCTTTATCTCCATATTTTGGGCCAGCTCGACTCCCCCAAAGTGGACAAGCTGGCGAGATATATTCGCAAACACCAGCTCGCCGATGGCGGCTGGAACATCTTCCACGGCGGTCCGGCGGAGTTGAACGCGACGGTAAAGGCCTATGTGGCCTTGCGTCTTGCAGGCGATTCGGCTGCGTCTGCGCACATCGAGAGGGCCAGGGAGAAAATCCGCGAGCTCGGCGGTTTGGAAGCCACCAACTCCTACGTCCGATTCTATCTTGCGATGGTCGGCGCGATCGATTGGGGCTTGGTGCCGGCCATTCCCCCGGAACTGATGCTGCTGCCAGACTGGTTCCCGATCAATATTTACGAGATGTCGTCCTGGACCAGAGGAATCGTTATTCCGCTGGCGCTTGTCTATGCCAGCAAGCCGCAGTGGCGGCTGCCGGAAGGCATCTCGTTTACCGAGCTTTTCAAACACGCCGGCGCAAAACCTGCCGCTTTCTCGTGGGACAAGCGCGTTGTCTCCTGGCGGAACTGCTTTCTTGCGCTCGACCGCGGTTTGAAGCTTTATGAGCAGTTGCCTTGGAAGCCCTTTCGCAAATTGGCTTTCGCGCGCGCGCGAACCTGGATGCTCGAACGTTTGGAGCGAAGCGAGGGACTCGGGACCATTTATCCCGCGATGATGAATTCCATCTTCGCCTTACTCGCGCTGGGAGGGGATGCAACCGACCCGCTCGTGGCCCGCGAGATCGGCTTCCTGGAACGCTATGAGATCGAAGACGCGGGGACCCTTCGCGTGCAGCCGTGCATCTCGCCGGTTTGGGACACGGCGATCGCGATGGTGTCACTGGAAGAAGCCGGACTCGATCCGGGGCATCCTTGCCTGATTGCGGCGGAGCGCTGGCTGCTGGAGAACCAGATTTTGGGTCCCGGTGACTGGCAGGTGAAGAATCCGAATGCCGAGCCGGGCGGATGGGTATTTGAATTTCGCAATGATTTCTATCCCGATGTGGACGATACGGCTTTCGTTCTGATGGCCTTGGGCCGCGTGGCGGACCCCGAGCCGACGCGGTTGCGGAATGCGATCCAGCGCGGGCTGGCCTGGCTTGTCAGCATGCAGAACAGCGACGGAGGGTGGGGTGCCTTCGATCACGAAAACAATCTGCAGTTCCTGAACCACATACCATTTGCCGACCACAACGCCATGCTGGATCCTTCGACCGCCGATGTGACGGCGCGCGCCGTGGAGTGTCTGGGACAAATGGGCTGGCCGGCGACCCATCCGGTGATCGAGCGGGCACGGACATTCTTACGGAACGACCAAACGGCGGATGGCTCCTGGTTCGGACGGTGGGGCGTAAACTACGTTTACGGCACAAGCGGTGTTCTGCGCGCGCTGGAAACACTGGGCCTGGCGTCGCGAGATCACTGCCAGAAGGCCGCGAATTGGCTCCGCTCGGTGCAGAATCCCGACGGCGGTTTTGGCGAGTCGATCTTGTCCTATTACGACGCCTCGCTAAAGGGAAGAGGCAAGAGCACCGCTTCGCAAACCGCCTGGGGACTGATCGGGCTGCTCGCGGCGGTGGGGCCCAACGACCCGGCCGTCGAGCGCGCCGTGGGTTGGCTTGTCTCCCATCAGAATCCGGATGGCACCTGGGACGAAGAAGAATTTACTGGAACAGGTTTCCCGTGCGTTTTCTATTTGAAGTATCATCTGTACAGGAACTCTTTCCCGCTTTACGCGCTGGCGCGTTACCAGAACATGAGCAAGGCGCGGGGGAGATTTATCGGGGTTCAGGTTTCTGCACAGGAAATAGAGAATCGAAACGGACATGGGGGCAATGGATGAGAGTTCCGCTTAGTTTGACCGCCAACATGGCGGGGTATCTTACGCGCAAGAGCTTCAGCGGGGAGAAGAAATTTCCTCTCGTGATGATGCTCGAGCCGCTGCACACTTGCAATCTCACCTGCACGGGCTGCGGCCGCATCCGCGAGTATAAGTCGACGATCAACGAAATCTTGACTGTCGAGGAGTGCCTGAGCGCGGTGGACGATTGCGGAGCTCCGATTGTTTCCATTTGCGGCGGCGAGCCGATGATCTATCCCGAGATCGGGCGGCTGGCGGGAGAAATCCTCGCGCGCAAGAAGCATATCTACATGTGCACCAACGGTATGTTTATCCGCAAGCGGCTCGCGGAGTTCAAGCCGACCTCCCGCCTGTTTTTCAACGTGCACCTGGACGGGCTGGAGAAAACGCACGATATCTGTGTGGAGCGCGACGGCGTGTTCCGCGAGGCCATCCAGGGCATCAAGGCGGCCAAGGCGGCGGGGTTCCTGGTCACCTCCAACACGACGATCTACAAAGAGACCGACATCGAAGAGATCGCCGAACTTTTTGCATACCTGCAAACGCTGGGGGTCGACGGGCACATGCTGTCCCCGGCCTATTCCTATGCCGCGGTGATGACGAAGGAAATTTTCATGTCCCGCGCGGAAATTCGCGAGAAATTCCAGCAGGCCAGCGCGCTTCTGGAACGCTACAACATCGTGACGTCGCCCATCTACATGGAATTCCTGCGGGGCGAACGCGAGTTGATGTGCACCGCCTGGGGAAATCCGACCTACAATCCGCGCGGATGGAAGGCCCCGTGCTATTTGATGACCGATGGCCACCACAAGACCTTCCAAGACTTGATTGAAAAGACGGAGTGGGAAAAGTACGGGCATGGCCGCGATCCTCGCTGCCAAGACTGCATGGTGCATGCCGGCTATGAGGCCTCCGCGGTGCTGGGCGGCAACAAAAAGCTCGGTGATACATGGAAGATGCTGAGCTGGACGTTTTCTGGCAAGATGGGCGGGCTCAAAGGCGGGCCGGCCAAGCCGAAGGGCAGCGGGAAATCCGCGCAGCCCTCGGCCGTGAGCGTGGCATCGGCCTCGGCGGTGGTGCAGGACAACGAGGTATTCCGCATCCTATGACCACCCTTGTCACGGGTGCCACTGGATTTGTGGGAAGCCACGTCGCGCGCCAGCTTGTCGGTGCAGGCCACGCCGTTCGGGTTCTGTTTCGGCCAGGCAGTAGCCTGCAGGCGCTGGCGGATGTTTCGGCCGAGCGTGTGGAGGGCGATTTGCGAGACCGCAGTTCGCTGGACCGCGCGATGAAGGGCGTCCAGCAGGTCTTCCATGTCGCGGCCGACTACCGCTTGTGGTCCAAAAATCCTTCCGAAATGTATGAGAGCAATGTGGAGGGCACGCGCCGTCTTTTGGAGGTTGCGGCGCGCCAGGGCGTCGAGCGCATCGTCTACACGAGTACCGTTGCGACCATCGCTGTGCCGGATCACGCAAACCCGAAGGCACTCCCGAACGAGGAAACCCACGCCACGCTCGGCCAGATGATCGGTCATTACAAGCGCTCGAAGTTTCTAGCCGAACTCGAAGCCACCAAGGCTGCCGCGGCCGGCCTTCCGGTTGTCATCGTGAATCCTACGACGCCGGTAGGGCCCGGCGATTGGAAGCCTACGCCCACCGGGCGCATCATCGTCGACTTTCTCAATGGCAAGATGCCTGCGTATGTGGATACCGGTCTCAATGTTGTGGATGTGGAAGATGTGGCCGCGGGGCATCTGCTTGCGGCCGAGCGCGGACGCATCGGCGAGCGCTACATTCTGGGTGGCCGCAACATGACTTTGAAGCAGATTCTCGATGCGCTCTCGGTGATTACGGGGCGTCCCGCGCCTCGCGTGCGGTTGCCGCATGCGGTTGTGCTTGCCGCTGGTTATGCCGACCAATGGTTCTCGCGCCTGGTCGGCCGCGAACCGCAGATTCCGGTCGAAGGCGTGAAGATGTCGCGGCACCGGATGTTTGTCGCAAGCGACAAGGCACAGAAAGAACTGGGCTACCGTTCTGGACCCGTGGAAGTTGCGCTCGAGCGCGCCGTGCGCTGGTATGAAACATGCGGGTATATCGGCGGACGCGGCCCCGGCCACAGGCCGGTGGCACATGCGCAGGCCGCGTAGGTTTTTGCATTGAAAATTCTGGTCACGTTCGCGCTGGATACCGAATTCGCTCCCTGGCGAGCGCGGCGCAGGTTTCGCCGTTCGAGGTGGGGTTCAGCGGAGATTTATTTTGCAAAGATCGGCGGGGCGGAGGTCGGCGTCCTATTGACCGGCGTTGGGTTGCGGCAAGCGGCTCTGGCGCTGTCCAAGGTGTCGTGGGGCGAACCCGGCACCATGCAGTTTTGTATTTCTTCGGGACTGGCCGGCGCTCTGAAACCGGATTATCGCGTGGCGCAGGTGCTGGCGGCGCGAACCGTTGTGGCAGAAAGTACCCCGTCAGGCGCCTCGGGCAGAGCGATGGAAAGCAGCGCTGCCCTGACATCGTTTGCCGCAGAGTGCGGTGCGAGCGTGGTGGATCGGTTCTACAGCGCCGAGCGCGCGGTTGCCACGGCGCATGAAAAGCGGCACCTGGGTGCCCACGCCGATGCGGTCGAGATGGAGAGTTTTCAGGTGCTGTTCAAGGCTCGAACCGACGGCGTCCCCGCGGTCGCGATCCGATCGATCAGCGACGCGGTGGACGAGGATCTGCCGCTCGATATGAACCAAGTTTTCACCGACGAAGGAGAACTCAGTATCCCCCGCGTGTTGGGGCAAGTGGCGCTACGCCCGCAAACTCTGCCCGGGCTCCTCCGGCTGGGCCGGAAAAGCAAGCAGGCGTCAGAATCGCTCGCTGAATTTTTGGATCGTTATATATTATCTGTCTCAGAAGGAGCCAAGGCCCTGGAATCGGTGGCCGAGGCCGCTTCACAGCGAGCGGAACACTAGGTAGAAGAATGAGCCAGACCATTGCACAGATCGGGCCGCAAGAAGCTTCCGAGCCGAATGGCAAGATGCGCGCCGGGGTGTACCGGGGCAAAGGGCGCGTCGTCGTAGAATCGGTGCCGATTCCCGAGATCGGCGAAGGCGAAGTCTTGTTCCGCGTAGGCGCGTGCGGCATTTGCGGCACGGACATCAAAAAGATCCATCACGGGTTTCTGGAGCCGCCTCAGATTTTGGGACACGAATTGGCGGGAACGGTCATTCAGGCGGGCTCCGGCGTGAAGAAATTCCAGCCGGGCGACCGGGTGGTAAGCTTCCATCACATCCCGTGCGGCGCGTGTTTCTATTGTGACCAGAAACTTTTCTCCCAGTGTGCGGGTTACAAGAAGGTGGGACTCACCGCCGGTTTCGATCCCAACGGCGGTGGCTTCGCGGAGTACGTTCGCGCGATGCCATGGATTGTCGAGCGCGGAATGCTGCGGCTGCCCGATGGCGTGACGTTCGAGGAAGCCACATTCGTCGAGCCCGTGAATACCTGCCTGAAGGCGGTGCGGAAGGCGCGCGTGGCCGCCGGTGAGACAGTTCTGGTGATCGGCCAGGGCCCCATTGGAATGCTTCTGATGATGCTGGCAAGCTATGAAGGAGCCATCGTCTATACGAGCGACCCGATGGCGGGACGGCGGGCGGCGAGCGTGCGCTTCGGAGCCAAGCAATCCTTTGATCCAGCGGCGGCGAACCTGGTCGAGCAGATGCGCGCGCGCACCGACGGCCGAGGGGCCGACGCCGTGCTGGTGGCCGTGCCCAACCCGTCATTGGTGCCCGAGGCCCTTTCGATCGCGCGGCCGGGCGGAAGGGTGCTACTGTTTGCGCATAACGATCCCGTCCTTCAGCTGGAATTTCCGGCTGCCGCCGTGGGAATCGAGGAAAAGGAAATTCTGGGCAGTTACAGTGCTTCGGTGGACGATCAGGAAGAGTCGGCGCAACTGGTGTTCGATCATCGTTGGCCCATGCGCGAGATGATTTCCCATCGTTTCCCGCTCGAGCGGATCGCCGACGCACTGGAATTGGCGGCTTGCCCGGCAAATGATACTCTGAAGGTGGTTATAACCCACGAATGAAACAGGAAGCGAATGGCCACATGAGAGCGGCGGTTTTATACGGCCGCGAGGACATGAAAATCGAGCAAGTGGATATTCCATCGCTTGCTGACGACGAGGTGCTGGTGCGCGTCGAGGTGGCGCTCACGTGCGGCACCGATCTTAAAGTGTGGAAGCAGGGTTCACATCCGCGGATGATCCACCCCCCTGCGCTGTTTGGCCACGAGCTCGCCGGGGTGGTGGAAAGCAAGGGTAGTGCGGTCAATGGTGGCGTGCACGCGGGCATGCGCGTGGTGCCTTCGAACTCCGCGCCCTGCAACGTGTGCATGTACTGCCGCAAGGGACAGCCCAATCTTTGCGAGGATTTGCTGTTCAACAATGGCGCCTACGCTGAATTCATCCGCATTCCTGGCCGAATCGTCCAGCAGAACATGCTGGAAATTCCGGACAATGTCCCGTTTGTGGATGCGGCGATGGTCGAACCGCTCGCATGCGTTCTTCGCGGGGCCCACGAGATCGATGCTCATGAGGGCGATGCGGTGGTGGTGATTGGCTGCGGGCCTATTGGCCTGAAGTTCATCCGTATTCTCTCCTCGCGCAAGGTTCGCGTGATTGCGCTGGGCAAGCGCAAGAGCCAGATCCGAGCCGCGGAGCGCCTGGGAGCGGTGGCGGCCTTTGATGTCTCCGAAATCGATAATCCGGTGAATCTGGTTCGCCAGTTGACCGAAGGCGGCCGCGGCGCCGATGCGGTCATCGAGGCGGTCGGCTCGGCCCAGACCTGGCAATGGGCCCTGCAAATGGTGCGCAAGGGCGGCAGAGTGAATCTGTTTGGCGGCTGCCCGAGCGGCACGCAGGTGAATTTCGATCCCGCCGCGCTGCACTATTCCGAGATCACCATCAAGTCGACCTTTCACCATTCCCCGCGGTTCATCCGCGAGGCGCTCGACACGATCGCGCGCGGCGAGATTCGCGCGAGTGATTTCATCACCGGCGAGGTTCCGCTGACGGAACTGCCGCACGTCTTCGAGCACATGAAACAGCGAAATGGCGAGCTGAAGACCGCCGTCATTCCCTGATCACGCAAGTTCATCAAGCAATACGCCCTCGATAGGGCTCCATGCTGCCCACACCAGAGCTAGAGATTGCCCGCCATCTTCCCCCGGAGGGTTGTGCGCCCGCCGAGGCCCAGCGCTACACGCGCTGGCTCGCGACGCACCACTACGAGAATTTCAACGTGGTTTCGTGGCTGCTTCCGCGCAACCTGCACCAGCATTTCTACAACGTGTACTCCTACTGCCGGTGGTCTGACGATTTGGGCGATGAGGTGAACGATCCCTCCCGGGCGCTCGAGCTGCTCGATGCGTGGGAAGACGAATTGCAGCGTGTCTATCGCGAAGACGGCGGCCCGGCGCACCCGGTGCTGATCGCATTGCGTGAAACGGTGCGGGTGAAAAACATTCCGATCAAGCCGTTCGGCGATCTGTTGCACGCCTTCCGGCAAGACCAAAGGGTGCAGCGCTACAGCACGTGGGAAGATGTGCTCGACTATTGTGTCTATTCGGCGAATCCGGTCGGGCGCCTTGTTCTTTATCTTTGTGATTATCGCGACCAGGAACGGCAGCGGCTTTCAGATCACATCTGCACCGCTTTGCAGCTCGCCAATTTCTGGCAGGATGTGTCGCGCGATCTGGAAAAGGGCCGGATCTACATTCCCCTCGACGCTCTCCTTGCGCAAGGGCTGACCGAAGAGGATATTGTCGCCCAGCGCTTCGATGAACGGTACGTGCGGCTCATGAAGGCGCTGATTGGACGCACGCGGGAGCTGTTTGGGGCCGGGGCTCCCCTGGCGCGACGGGTGGACGAAACCCTGCGAGTCGATATCGAATTGTTCAGTGGCGGCGGACTTGCCATTCTCAACGCCATAGAACGTTCCGGATACAACACGCTGGAGCATCGCCCGGCTTTGACGAAATGGACCAAGGTGCGATTGCTCGGAGGCGCGCTGGTATCGAAATATTCCGGTTCCACGCCGGAGCCGGCAGCTGCAGAGGCGCATGCTCCCACGCCCGCCGCGACGCCTGTGCCGTCCGGCGAAATCCGCAACTCGTACGCCGAATGCGGGCGGATCGCCCGCGAGTCCCGCAGCAGCTTTTACCTGGCCTTTTTCGGGTTGCGCAAGCCCAAGCGCGATGCGCTGTGCGCGCTATACGCCTTCATGCGTTTGATCGACGACGTTTCGGACGAGCCGGGCGACCTTGCATCGAAGCGCGGCGGCCTGGCCCGCTGGCGAGCCATGCTGGACGAAGCGGTGTCGGGGAACACGACCGGCCACGCAGTCCTGCCAGCCCTGGCGGATACGATTTCACGGTTCCAGATTCCGACGCGTTACTTCCACGACCTGATCCTCGGCGCGGAGATGGATTTGACGATCGATTCCTATGCAACCTTCGACCGCCTTTCGGAGTATTGTTATCGGGTAGCCGGGACCGTAGGGCTGACCTGCCTGCATGTTTTCGGGTTCCGCGACCCGAGGGCGCCGGAGCTGGCCGAGCGGCTTGGGCTTGCCTTTCAGCTGACCAATATCATCCGGGACGTACGCAGCGATTACCAGATGGGCCGCGTGTATCTCCCGCAAGAGGATTTGGACCGCTTCGGCTGCCGCACCGGAGACCTCCGCGGGCCCCTGACGGAAAAGCTTCGGGACCTGCTCGAATTCGAAGCCGCCCGAGCTTGGCGCTTGTACGAAGGAGGCGCGCCTTTGGTTTATCAGATTGATCCGGACAGCCGCGCGACGCTGTGGGCTCTGATTCGCACCTACAGCACGCTGCTCGCGCAGATCGAGGAACGTGACTTCGACGTTTTTTCATCGCGCATATCGCTGTCGAGCGCGGAGAAAATTCAATATCTTCTTGCGGCAGGAGTGAGCGGTTGGTGGAACAAGGATGCCCTCGCAAAGCGTTCTGGTGATCGGCGGCGGTCTGGCGGGGCTGTCCTCCGCCGTCGCGCTGGGTGAAGCGGGTTTCCGCGTCCGCCTGCTTGAAAAACGTCCTCACCTGGGCGGACGCGCGACTTCCTATACGCTGCCCGACGGCAGCGAAGTGGACAATTGCCAGCACGTCACGCTGGGCTGCTGCACGAATCTGGCCGATTTCTACAAGCGGGTGGGCGCGGCAGAGAAGATTCACTTCTACGACCGGCTGTATTTCGTGGATGCGGCCGGGCGGCGTTCGACCATGGAGAGTACGTGGCTGCCTCCGCCGCTGCACATGGCGCCGTCGTTCTTGTTTTTGGGTGCCTTGACGGTTGCGGACAAGCGCTGCATCGCGCGGGCGCTGCTTACGATCGCGCGAGCAGGTGGGCATCCGCCACGAATCGACGGCATCTCGATGCTCGATTGGCTGCAGCGCGTTCAGCAGACGCCGGCCTCCGTCGAACGCTTCTGGCGGGTCGTGCTGGTAAGCGCGCTCGACGAAGAATTGGCGCGGACCGATGCGCGTTACGGCATTGAAGTTTTCTGGAAAGCGTTTCTCGGTAGCCGAAAGGCATACCGCGTCGGAATTCCCACCGTGCCGCTCGCCGAACTCTACGACGGGGGCTGCGACTCGGTGATGCGGCGGGGAGGGGAAGTGCGGTTGCGATGTGGAGTTCGCGAAGTTCAGGTGGGAGGCGCCCGCTTTGCAAAGGCCGTGCTCGAAGACGGATCGGAAGTCACGGCGGATGCCTGCGTCATGGCGGTGCCGCACGGCATTCTCTTGGATTTGATGCCTAGGGAACTGAGCGCGCCAGGGGCCTGCCTGGAGGGATTGCGGCATTTGAAGACATCGCCGATTACGAGCGTGCACCTGTGGTTTGAAGGCAGGGTGATGGAGGAGCCATTCCTGGCGCTGCTCGATCATAGGACGCAGTGGATATTCAATAAGACGCTGCTCCATAGCGGGGGTGTAACCGGCGGCGGTGCTGCGCGTCTAAGCCATGAGCGTCCTCGTGGGGAATTGTCCAATGCCCAGTATCTGCAGCTGGTAATCAGTGCGTCGTACGATCTCGTGCCGAAGTCGCGTCAGGAAATCATCGATCTCTGCCGCCGTGAGCTGGCTGGCGTTCTCCCCGCGACTCGTGAGGCCAAACTTCTGAAGGCCACCGTGATTAAGGAAGTGCACGCGACTTTCTCTCCGGAACCTGGCGTCGATCGCTGGCGTCCGACGCAAGACGCGGGCATGCAGAATCTGTTTTTTGCCGGAGATTGGACGCGCACGGGCTGGCCGGCCACCATGGAAGGCGCCGTGCGCAGCGGATACCTCGCGGCAGAAGCGGTGTCCGCCCGACTGAAGCAGCCCCGCAAATTCCTGCAACCGGACTTGCCGCTGGAGGGCCTGAGCAGGCTGTGGGCACATCGGAATGGGAATTAGCCGACCCACCCATTGTTCGGCGCGTTCAGAGTTAGGATGGGGATAATCCCCCCGGGAGGTTTTCATGGACCGGAAGTATAAGCAAAGGGGCTATCGCGACAGCGATGCCGGAGAAAAGAAGCGGGAACGCACCGAGCGCCCGCCCGAAACACCCAGGCCGAAGCAGGACATGCTCGGCCCGCGCACGCCTCGCATGGTGGGGACGGTGATGAGGGCGCGCTGCTCAAGCTGCGGGGCCGTGTTGTCCCCCGGCTTCGATCAGAAGGGTGAATGCCCGCGCTGCCACGCCGCGATGCATTCGTGCAAGCAGTGCGTGCACTTCGATACGGGACGCCAGTTTGAATGTACGCAGCCGGTTCCAGAGCGCATCGCGAAGAAGGACGCGAAGAACAATTGCTCGTTCTTTGAGTTTCGCATGACGGTTGAGAAGGATACCTCGCCGGTGACTTACGCGACATCGACACCTACGCCGCTCACTTCCGGTCGTCCTCACGACGCGCGAAAAGCCTTCGAAGATCTGTTCAAAAAGTAAATCCCTTCGCTCACCAGACTCCCTTCTCTTGCAATTTCGGATGGCTGGGCGGCTTGAAACGCACGTTCCGTGGCGGTATCCTGAATTTGCCTCGATGCGAATGCCCCTTCCGTTCGCTAAATCGGACAGAAACCGGGTGCCCCAATGAAGATTACCTGCAGCAACGTAGCGGCGGAATATCGCCAAGCAATGGAGGAAGATTTCAAGCGCCACATCGATAAGTTGAATCGTTTGCTGAAGCATTACGAACCTGATTCTGTTGAACTTCACAGTTCGATGAAAAAAGTGCCTCGCAAACCTGAATACAGCTTTTCGCTAAATCTCAAGCTGCCGACCGGAACCCTTCACGCAACTGGTACCGCCGGAGATGTACCCACGAGTGCAAAGGCGGCCTTCGCTGAAATTGAAGTTCAGGTGAAGAAGCATCAGGAGAAACTGCGCAAAGATTACGTCTGGAAGCGCAAGCGCGGCCGCCCGGCCCCAAGGCTGAGCGAGCTCCCCTCGGCGGATTAATTCTCCGTGGGCCAAGTGCTTTGCCTGCGCGGCGCCAGACGCACGCGTCAGTTCGGAACCGGTTCGTATTTTTCCAGCCGCGGGTGCGAGACGACACATCCGTACACGTTCCCGTCGGAATCCGCCGCGACCCCTTCCGGCTCCGTCCCGGAGATGAAGTAATCGACCGCGCCGGTCTTGGTGCTCCCGATCCGGATGCCTCGCGGCCATCCCGGATGGTTCTGCGGGCTTGACTCGGAGTCGCTCACGTAGATCGTGTCCGTCTTCTTGTTGATGAAGATCCCGCTCGGCCGGCTGAACTGCCTCCAGATGTCGATAAAGTGTCCGTCCTGGTCAAAGATCTCGATCCGGTTGTTGGAGCGGTCGGCGACAAAGAGCCGGCCCTCGGAATCGATGGCGACGCTGTGCGGCTGATAGACCTGTCCGGGACCCGACCCGCGCTCCACGATGTCCTTGATGAACTTCCCGTCCTTGGAGAACTTCGCTACCCGGTCGCCATAGTGATCGATCGCAGAGCGATGGCCGTCGGTGACGAAAATATCTCCGTTCTCCGCAACCGCCACATCGGTAGGGCACACAAAGGTCTCCGGACCCGCCATGGCGACGCCCGCCTTGCCCATGGTCATCAATACGTTTCCATGCTGATCCATTTTGAACAGCTGATATCCCTTGCCCGCTTTCAGGGCAGCCTGGTCGGTCCCAGGACCAAGAGGGCAATCGGACACGTAGAGATCGCCTGCCGCATCGATCGTGAAACCGTGGGGGCCAGCGAACATCCCGGCACCAAAGCCCGCGAGCACCTTGCCGGACTTGGGATCGAGCTTGACAATGGGGGGCGTGCCCCGATGAAGCACCCACAGATTGCCCTGCGCGTCGGGCTCGGCCTGAATCACTTCGGCCCATTTCACGCTCGGGTCGGGAGGCGGCCAATGGGCGACGAGGCGGTAGGGAGCCGGCGCATAAGGGTTGAACGCCTCGGGCGCGGCTTGGCCGGGCGCGCTCTGTGCCATGCCTTGGTTGGGACTTTTTTCCTGGGTGCGCCCCGCCGTTCCACCCGCGACAACCAACGTTGCCATAGCGACCGCAGAAAGAAGCTTTACTCGAATTGAAGGCGACATGTCGAACCTCCCTCGTAGAAGGCGAATCGCGTGATGGGCCGCCGGTTGCAACAGGCGCCGTCAAAAATCGCTTGGAGCGGTCGTTTCGATTTCCCCCCAGCGGCCTCTGGCCCGCTAAACTACACTTGAACCCGCTTGTATGCAATATTGCGTATCGCGCCGTCTAAAATGTAACCGGAGGGCAAGACGTCGCGCCATTTAGAATGTAACCCAACCAAAAAGCGTATTGGAGGAGGTCAGGTTGGGGAACAGGGGACGATGGGAGTATCTGCGGGCGATTTATGACCGTTATCAGGAAGCGACACGGAAGAGCAAGAAGGTGATCTTGGGCGAATTTTGCGTCAACACAGGCTATCACCGGAAGTATGCGATCCGGCTGCTGAACGGAGGGCGGCCCGAGAAGCGGCAGAGAACGCCACGGCGACGAGGGGTGAGCTACGGCCAGGAAACACTGGCCGTGCTGACGGCGGTGTGGGAGGCGGCGGGCTACCCTTGGTCGGTACGGCTGAAGGCGCTGCTGCCGTGGTGGATGCCGTGGATCCGCAAACGTTTTCGATTGAGGCCGGAAGTGGAGAAGGAGTTGCTGAAAATCAGTGCGCGACAGATCGACCGTCGGCTGGGAGCAGCCAAGACACAGAGGCGACGGCGCATCTACGGGCGCACCAAGCCGGGTTATCTACTCAAGCACCACATTCCGGTGAAGACCGATCGCTGGGATGTGCAGAATCCTGGGTTCACGGAAGTCGACTTGGTCTCCCATTCGGGTAATTCGGCCAGCGGAGAGTTCGGGCACACGCTGAACGTGACCGACATTCATACGACCTGGACCGAATCCCGAGCGGTGCTGGGACGGGGCGAAGAGGCTGTACAACGGGCTTTAAACGAGATTGCCGGGACGTTGCCTTTCCGGCTGCTAGGAGTGGACTCCGACAATGGTTCGGAGTTCATCAACTGGCATTTGAAGAAGTGGTGCGAGCAGCAGGAGATTCAACTCACGCGGGGGCGGCCGTACAAGAAGGACGACAACGCGCACATCGAGCAGAAGAACTGGACGCATGTGCGAAAGCTGGTCGGCTGGGAACGCTACGACACGCACGAGGCCGTCGAGGCCATGAATGATCTGTATGAGCACGAGCTGCGGTTGTGGCTGAACCTATTTCTTCCCTCCGTGAAGTTGCTCAAGAAGGTGCGCGTGGGCTCGAAAGTGCGGCGGGTATATGACGGGCCGCGAACGCCGTTCGAGCGGGTGCGGGCCTGTCCGCAAGCGGATCGGGAGCAAGTGGCACAGCTAGAAAAGCTGAGAAAGCATCTCGACCCGTTTCAGCTGGCCAAGACCATCGACCGAAAGTTAGATCGGATCTATCGCTTGGCCAATCGCCACCTGAGTCCCAAAGAGGTGCAGGACCCAGTGACGAAGCGAGGCATACGGCCGGGAAATGGCTGTGCAAAAGACGCTCGCTCCGCGAGCTTGGAAATCACAAGTCGATTTCCACTTTCGCACAGCCACGGCGACGGCGAATCTTCGGTTACATTTCAAATGTCTCGACGACCATAGCTAGGGTTACATTCT
>Ga0187863_10002214_pt1 | contig 14972 bp, 10 predicted proteins | sample June2016WEW_11_1_FD_132975 | JGI IMG/M metagenome (GOLD analysis project Ga0187863, IMG submission 132975) | Peatland microbial communities from SPRUCE experiment site at the Marcell Experimental Forest, Minnesota, USA - June2016WEW_11_10 | ecosystem: Environmental > Terrestrial > Soil >... | reverse complement strand
GTGCGTCCAGGATTGGATCCAGTGAGGCATCGCCACGAGCGACGCTCCGATCAACAGAGTTAGAGTGGCGACGAACCCGATGCAGAAGCGGCCACGCACGCGCCAGTCGTGCGCGCTCCAGATCAGAAAATAGACGATTGCCAGCGCCGTTACTTGCGGCTTGATGGTCGAGATCGCCATCAGGATTCCGGCTAGCAAGAACCGGCTGCGCTGCAGGGCGACCATCGAAGCGGCGAGCAGAAACGCCACGAACAGGCCCAACTGCGCTGCGAACAAGGCCTCGAGCGCCGGGTAGCTGGACAGCGTGAGCAGAAGAATCACGCCGACCCACTTCGCACTGAGACGCCAGTCAAGCGCGCGCAGCCATAACGGAATGCTGGCAAAGGTCAACAACACAAGCACACAGACGACGGCCACCCGCAGAGGTGCAAAGGGAAATTCAGCCGCCGGCCAGAACAGCAGGTCGGCGTAAAAAGGATAAGGGAATATCCGGCGGTCGATGGGATCGCTCGGCCGGTTCGGATCGAGAGGCCGGCCGTACAGCCCGGTCTGGATTTCCCGCGTCATTTCCGCGCTGTAAGGATCGCGCCCGTGGCGCAGCCATTCCTGAGAAGTGAGCCATACCTGGTAGAAGTCGTTGCCGAATGAATAGCCGTTTCCCAGACCCTCGGCGGCCAGCGCCGTCGCGGCGCGAGGCAGGAATAGTTCCTGGTGATAGTAGATCATCGACCCTGCGCCAATCAGAGCAAGGCAGAGTGCAAGGCTGGACGAGAACGAGCGCCGACCGGATTGAGATGCAGGCATCAACAGGTAGTTGAGCGAGATTAGAGCACGCGATGAGAGTCCGTGCAAGGACAGAGCCACGCCTCTGAGCCTATGCCGTATCGAGTGCGCCGCACATGCCGCCGCCTCGCAGCGCTAGCTCGATGTGAACAGGTGCCCGAGCTTTTCCTTCTTGGTTCTGAGATATTCTTCGGCGTGCGGGCTGGGAGTGACTTCGCACGGGACGCGCTCCACCACTTGCACTCCTGCACGTTCCAGAGCTTCAACTTTTTCGGGATTGTTTGAAAGCAGACGCACGCGCGTGACTCCCAGCGCCTTCAGAATTTCCGCCGGGAGCGTGAAGGCGCGGTAGTCGTTTTTGAAGCCCAGCCGTTCGTTGGCTTCGACAGTGTCGAGGCCGGAATCCTGCAATTCGTAGGCTTGTAACTTGGCCATCAGGCCGATGCCGCGCCCTTCCTGCTGCTCGTAGATCAGGATGCCCGCGCCCTCGTCGGCCATCATCGACAGCGACAACTCAAGCTGCTGACGGCAATCGCAGCGCAGCGAATGAAAAACGTCTCCGGTCAGGCACTGCGAATGAATGCGCACCAAGGCCGGCGCGGATTTGACATCGCCCATTACCAGAGCGACAGCTTCTTCCACGCGGCGAGCGCCATCGGAGCCAAAGTTTCCGCGAAAGCCGTAGATGCGGAACTTGCCCCAACGAGTCGGAAAATCGGCTGACGCGACCTGCTGGATTTCGTTTTCGCTCACACCCTCATTATAGCGGGCGCGGTGGCGCGGGCGCCGTTCTGAGGATGGAGGATCAAGAAATAAAGATCAAAGAAAAGGGCCGTCAACCCAACGGCCCATCCGGTTCAATTCCGAAAACTAGATCACATCGCGCAGAGTTCTAGTCTCCAGTACAACCGTATTGTTGCTGGCCTGCCCAATGGCATAGAGCAGATCCACCGATTGGGAATCCAGGCCAAGGGTTGAAGCAGCCAGAGTAGTAGTGCCCTGATTGATTTCAACCGTGTAATCGCCAGACGGAAGAGTGACATCCAGCAACGCTCCCGGCTTGACCGCGTAGACATACAACTTCTTCGTGGCAGTGTTTTCCAGGATGACCTGGACCGCCGGGGAGTTCGCTCCGAGCGCAAACAGCAGTCGGCCCGTGTTGGCCACCACTGGCGTGAGGTTGTTGGTGAAGGTCAAGAGTTTGGGAGTGCCGTCGTCGTTCAGGGTCAGAACCGCGGAGTAATCAGTCTTCGCGTCGATGTCGACCGACTGGTCAATCAACGGAGCTTTGCTGCACGGCGCCAGCGAGTCGGCGATGCTGACTTTCACGTTATAGGTTCCGGGAAGAAACGTGAGTGGGCCAGTGATCGATCCGAAGGCCAAGCCATGCACATAGCAAACTTCGTCGTTCAACAGAATGTCCACGGGAAATGCGGGGTCAGTGGCAGCGGCGTAGTTCCGTCCCGCAATTCCCTGAACGATATACATGGAAGATGCATGCGCCCCGGTGACCAAGGCAGCGCACAGCAGGGCCAGTGCGAGGGTATAGCGAAGGGGAGTTGTCATAAAAGTTTTCTCCAAAGATAAGTGGGGTGGCTATTGGCCCAATAGCCAGCATTAACGGTAATGAGCGCCGCTCACAGATTGCTTGCCCGGGAATGTCGAGCCTGTTTTCTGCTCTCGCTTCGTCTGAACCCAGCCCTGTTATGGAAGTTCTCTCGCGTTGCAAAAATTTGTTACAGCGCAGCATCACAAACGCAGGATGTGCTTACGAAGCAAAAATTAACTCTGAAAAGACGAAGTTGGCGGGAATTCGGAAATTTGGATTCAGCCTGAAATCGAACCGCTTCGACTCAACCGCGCGCCTTGAAGGGGAAGATCGCGTCTTGCTTGGAGGGAATCGGCGCGCCGTTGCGCGTGGCCGGATGAAAGTGCCAATTCTCCAGCGCCGCCAGGCATTTGTTGTCGATGTCGGTGCCGAGGCTGTGCAGCACGGTCTTGCGGACAATTTCGCCGCGCTCGTCGATGGTGATTTCGATGACCTCGTTGCCGCCGTAATCGGGCAGCTGCCACGGGTAGACTACGGGATCGGAAGTCTCGATCGGCAAAGCCGGACGAACCTCATCGCCAAACAGAGGGCCATAGAGCGACCCGTAAGTAGGACCTGCTTGCGCTCCGTGGCCTTGGGCGGAAAGGGTCTGAGTTTTGGAATCGTCCTCAGCGCTGCTACGGGCCAGCGGATTCTTGGGAGCCTCGGATTTTGCAGTTTGAGCGGATGACTTCCACGTCAGCTTGTTGTGGCTGAGTCGCTGGTGGCGGTAACGCTGGGTCGCGCTGTCGGAGGAACTCTGACTGCTGTCGTCGGGCGACTTGGTGGGCCAGTAGATCCGCGTCACGGACTTGCCGTTCTGTCCTGACGCTACTGATGACACCGAGATCAGCTGCGGTTCGGGGGCGTGCAGCAGCCACACCAGCAACACTGCATGGCATGCGAGCGAACTGATGCGGAGCCGGCGCCCGGTCACGGAATTCAGTTGCGCAAACATCGGAGGCCCCCTGCGACAGGCGGCGTAGGCCGCAACTCAGTGTTAGTTAGACGTAAATCAGGGTATTTCGTCAAGGGAATTTCTGGGCTGGTACTGTTGCAGTTTGAGAACTGCAACAGTGCCTCAGGGCAGTGTGTGCAACAGGAACCAGTGGTAATAACTGCGAAGGCGGACCGTCTGGATGGTCCCTCCGGTTGGTGCCGACTCCGGATCGCTGATAAAATAATCGGGCAGCACAACCCACCCGCACGGGGCTATAGCTCAGCTGGGAGAGCGCATCGTTCGCAACGATGAGGTCGTCGGTTCGATCCCGACTAGCTCCACCAAATTCCGACAACGGTATTCGCCGGGGAAAAAGTTCTACAATCGGGCTCGGTCACTTGAACGAGCCCCAGCGGAACCTCGCTTTTTGCTGGCCGCGGGTTCAGGACAGGAGGGTCCATGTCGCCCCTGGATAAGTCCACGCGCAGAGAGTTCATGGCGATTACTTCCACGGCGGCATTGGGTGCAGCCGTGCCCGTGTCTGGTGCCGAGGTCGCGGCGCCGGTCTCGAACCCTGATTCGGTTGCCAGTGCGGAGAGTCCGTACTCCTCGCAAGAACTCCTTGCCACTGGGCCGCAGCGCACCTTCAGCGGCGATCGCGCCACGCAAGTCGCGATGCCGGTGGGAGGGATCGGAGCCGGTTGCATCTGTCTCAACGGCTACGGCGGGGTGCAGGATTTTTCGATTTGGAATCATCCATCGACCACCGCGTTACCGGAAGGCTACGCTTCCTCCCAGGCTGCGTTCGCCATTCTCCATGTAAAAGGGGCGTCTCCGGTCACTAAGTTGGTCGAGGGGCCGTTCCCGGTCTTGAAAATCTTTGATCAGGGGTTGCAGGGAGAGGGATACCGGCGTGGCGGGTTCGAAGGCTTCCCGCGTTTTCAGAAGTGCGTATTCCAGGGAGAATTTCCCTTTGCCGAGGCCAAGATCAGCGACTCTTCCATACCGTTGCAGATCTCGCTCAGTGCCTGGAATCCGTTTATTCCGCTCGATGATAAAAACTCGGGGATCCCGTGCGCCATCCTGGAATACACGCTGCACAACAATTGCGCCCACACGGTGGAGTATGAATTCTCCTACCATCTTTCTCACCTGGCGGCGGGCTGCGGCGAGGAGCAATCCCCCAGCCGCAATACCGTGATTCCTGGGCGGGGCGTGTTTCTGCGCAACGTTGAGAAGCCGAATGCCGAAAGCTACGGCAGCGCCAGCCTGACTGCCATCGGCTACAAGCCGCGCATCAAGGGCATGTGGTTGCGCAGCCCGGGATGGGAGTTCGATTCGCTGTCGGCGCTGTGGCGCGAAGTTTCCACGGGGACGTTCACTGCCAACGACGGCTCCAATGAAATCGATACTCGCGGACGGAATGGCGCATCGATTCTTCTCGCGGGAGCGCTGGCCCCGGGAGAATCGCGAACGTATCCGATCCTGATTGCGTGGCATTTTCCGAATTGTTATTCGGAGGCCGGAGGACTTCCGCAGGGTGAGGCGCAGGGCGCTGCCGGGTGTCGCACGTTTCCGGAAGGGACGTCGCCGCGGTGGCGGCCTTTTTACGCGTCGATCTGGAATGACGCCCGCGAAGTCGCATTCTATGTCGATGAGAATTACACTTCGTTGCGCGCGCGCACGCTCGCGTTCAAGCACGCGCTGTACTCTTCGACTCTGCCAACGTATGTGCTGGATGCGGTTTCTGCCAACCTGGCCATACTGAAATCTCCGACCGTGCTGCGTCTGGAGAATGGCGACCTTTGGGGATGGGAAGGTTGTTTTCCCGACGCGGGCTGCTGCCACGGTTCGTGCACGCATGTGTGGAACTACGCGCAGGCTTTTCCTAGTCTCTATCCGCAGTTGGAGCGGACTCTGCGCGAGCAAGAATTGTTCCGCTCGATGGATGAAAACGGTCACGTCACGTTTCGATCAGCACTTCCCGAGGGCCCGGTTAAACATGACTTCCACGCTGCCTCGGACGGGCAACTGGGTGGAATCATGAAAGTGTTTCGCGACTGGCAGATTTCCGGCGATACGGATTGGCTGAAAAAAATGTATCCGCTGGCCAAACGGAGCCTGGATTACTGCATTCGCACCTGGGATCCGGATCACCAGGGAGGTTTGTTTGAGCCTCATCACAATACTTACGACATTGAATTCTGGGGGCCGGACGGAATGTGCACCAGCATCTATCTGGGCGCGCTCTCGGCGATTACGGAGATGGCTGCAGCAGTCGGCCAAACTCAGGACGCGATGTTCTATGGCGATCTCGCGCAACGTTGCGCGCGCTTCATGGAAGAGCACTTGTTCAATGGCGAGTATTTTCAGCAGAAAGTGCAATATCTGGGATTGCGCAACACTTCGTTTGCCGCCATGGTTGCCCAGATCGACGAACACAGCAGCGAGATGCAGAGACTGCTGAAGCGCGAAGGCCCTAAATATCAATATGGAAACGGATGCCTGTCGGATGGAGTGATTGGCGCGTGGATGGCGCGAATCTACGGGATCGAAACCCCGCTGGCTCGCGAGCATGTTCGCAAGACGCTGCAGGCCATCTTCAAGAACAATTTCAAGACCGACCTCAGCATGCATGCCAATGCGCAGCGTCCCGGCTACGCCATGGGACATGAGCCTGGGTTGCTGTTGTGCAGTTGGCCGCAGGGTGGCAAACCTACGTTGCCTTTTGTTTACTCCGATGAAGTTTGGACGGGAATCGAATACCAGGTCGCCTCGCATCTTATCGCCGAGGGTTTCGTGACCGAGGGGCTGACTATCGTTAAAGCCTTGCGCAGCCGGTACGATGGGCGAAGCCGTAATCCTTGGAACGAGTATGAGTGTGGCAATTATTACGCTCGGGCCATGGCTAGTTATGCTCTGCTGGGTGCGCTGGCTGGGTTCCGTTATTCCGCGGTGAAGCGGACGCTGTGGTTTGGTCCTCAGCTCACGACGAGGCCGTTCAAGACTTTCTTCTCGGCGGCTTCTGGCTTTGGCACAGTTGAACTCGGCAATCAGTCGCTGCGCATTCAATTGCTGGAAGGGACCCTTGCGCTGGAGAAGGCAGTGCTCACCGACGGAGGGCAGACCCGGACTCTGGAATGGAAAACGACCGTCCACGCGGGCGCTCCCGCGATCAAGAACATTTGAAATCGAGCGGCTATCTTAACAATTTCGCGGGTTCTCGAATTGCGTCCGCGAGGTCGCTGAGAAACATTGCTGCGCGAGCGCCGTCGGCAACGCGGTGATCGCACGAGACGGTGAGCGTCATCATGGAACGCACCGCGGCCTGGCCCTGCACCGCCACGACCCGGTCCGCAATGCTGCCGACCGCAAGAATGGCGGCCTGCGGCGGACTGATGATTGCGCTGAACTGATCCACGTGATACATGCCGAGATTGCTGATGGTGAACGTGGCATCGGCGATATCCGCCGGGCGCAACTTGCCGGCCCGCGCACGCTCGGCAATGTCACGCCGTTGGGTCGAGATTTCAGCCAGGCTCGCGCTATGCGCGTTGGGAACTACCGCGGCGACCACGCCATCGTTGACGGCAATCGCGACTCCCATGTTGACGTGATCGTGCAGGCGAATTCCTTCGGCGCTCCAGCTCGCATTGAATCGCGGATGCTTCAACAATATGCGGGCCGTGAGTGCCACTAACAGATCAGTATGAGTGATGCGAACTTGATGCGAGCTCTCGATTTGAGCCAGCACGCGGTCGCGATATTCGTTAAGCGCGGTCGCTTCGATTTCGCGGGTTACGAAGAAGTGAGGGACCGTCGTCCAGCTCTGCGTCGTGCGCTCGGCCATGATGCGGCCGAGCGAGCTGGGTACTTCGATCTTTCCAGATTGTTTCTCAGCTGGACTCGATGCGGCAGCTGAGGCGGCCTGCACATCCGATGCGAGAATTTCTCCACCCGGCCCAGAGCCGCGCAGGGTTGCGATGTCTATGCCGAGTTCTTTGGCGAGGCGGCGGGCTTTGGGAGAGATCCGTGCGCCGGGCGTCGGCGCAGCGGCGGGTTCGGTTACGGCTGCATGAGAAGCCTCGGGTTTCGCGTGCGATCCCGCCCGCGCAGCTGGCGCAGTCGATTCGGTTTCGGCGGGAATCGCTTCTCCGGGAGAGACGATCCACGCGATGGTCTGCCCGACGGGAATGTCCGCGCCCTCAGCCGCTTTGATTCCCGCGAGAATGCCGTCGGCCGGCGCTTCGACTTCGACCACGGCTTTGTCGGTTTCGATTTCGAGGAGAGGCTCGCCCTTGGTGACGCGGTCGCCTTCCTTCTTCCGCCAGGCGAGGAGCTTGCCGGTTTCCTGGGCCATCTCGAGGGCGGGCATTACAACGCTGAAAGCCATGGTCGTTGAAGGGGATCGTTTATCTACGCACTGCGCTTCAGCCCGGAACTCCTACCCGCTCGGTTTTCGCGCTGGTCTCGATCATCTCGAGCACCCGTTCGCTGGGCGAAGCTTCGGATTCTCTTGTGGTCGGCAGCGGGCCGTTCACCGTGTAATAGTGCGCGCCGGCGACCAGAAGTTGCTCGGCCGGGAAGCGCGTGATGACTTCGTGCCCCGTGGCCGTGACCACGATTTCTTCTTCAATGCGCGCCGCGCTCCAGCCGTCGGTCGAGGGCCAGAAGGTTTCGAGGGCAAACACCATGCCGGGTTTAATTTCCACCGGATGCTCGAACGAAACCAGGCGGCTGATGACGGGCTTCTCCCAGATGGCAAGGCCAATGCCGTGGCCGTACTGCAGCGCGAACGCAGCTTCTTCGTTGGGGAAGCCGAAGTCAGTGGCCTTCGGCCAGACGGCTGCAATCTCGGCAGTCGTGCGGCCGGGGCGCACCAGTTCAATCGCTGCGTCGAGATAGTCGCGACAGCGCTTGTAGGCGTCGACCATGGCATGCGACGCGTAGCCAACGGTGAAGCAGCGGTAGTAGCAGGTGCGGTATCCCATGTAGGAATGCAGGATGTCGTAATAGACGGGATCGCCGGGCCGCAGCACGCGATCGGAAAACACGTGCGGATGGGGATTGCAGCGCTCGCCGGAAATCGCGTTCACCGCTTCAACGTATTCCGAGCCGAGATCGTACAGAACTTTGCTGACCAGACCGACGGCTTCGTTTTCGCGCAGGCCTGGTTTCATGGCGCGGTAAAGCTCGTCGTAAGCGGCGTCGACCATCATGGCCGAAGTATTGAGCAGGGAGATTTCGTCCTGCGTTTTGATGACGCGGGCCTCGGACATGAGCGCCTGGCCGTCGACCACTTCAATGCCTTCCTTCTGAAGTGCAAACAGCACAGGCAGTTCGATGATGTCGATGCCCACCGGCTCTTTGTGTAGGCCGCGCATTTCGAGCTCGACGCGAATCTTCTTGGCGACGTCCTCCGCGCGTCCCATCTGGGGCGTCATCGCGCCGCGCAGCATCGAAATTCCGGAGTGCGAACGGCCGTCGAGCCACGGGCAATTCAGCTGATGATGCCGGGCGGCCGATCCGAAGTCCCACAGGATGGGCTCGTCATTTTGCGGCAGCAGGGTGAAGCGATTGGCTTTGTCCTGCGCCCACGTGCCGATGTGCGTCGACGTGAGGTAGCGCACGTTATTCATGTCGAAGCAGAGCAACGATCCCATCGACGATTGCTTGAGCAGGTCCTTCGCTTTTTGCAGACGCTCGCGGCGGAGACGATCGAAGTCGATCCGGTTCTCCCAGTCGACGGCCATGGTTCCGTGAGTCTTGAGTCCCATAAAAATCTCCTTCGTAGAGACGTTCCTTGCAACGTCTTGCCGACGGCGCCTCGAAAACCGCGGCTTTACTTGTGCTGCCGGCAGAGACGTAGCAAGCTACGTCTCTACGATTTGTTGCACAACTGCCGCGCCGCTTCTGAAACGGTTTCTTCCGTCGGCACCGTTACATCTTCCAGTGGCGGAGAGAACGGAATCGGCACATGCATCGCGCCCATGCGTTTCACCGGGGCGTCGAGATCGTAGAACGCGCCTTCGGCGATCACCGCCGCGAGTTCGGCGGTTACTCCATAGCGCCCGTAGCCTTCGTCGAGCACGATCACGCGCGAGGTTTTCTTCGCCGAATCAATGATAGTCTTTTCATCCAGTGGCCAGGTGGTGCGCGGATCGACTACTTCCGCGCTGATGCCTTCCTTTTCCAGCATATTCGCCGCGCCCAGTGCGACCTGTACCATGCTGCTGGTCGCCACCAGAGTGATGTCGTCGCCGTTGCGCTTCACGTCCGCCACGCCCAGGGGAATCGTGTAATCCTTAGCGGGAACCGGGCCTTTCAGCTTGTACATCATTTTGTCTTCAAAAAAGATAACCGGATTCTCGTCACGGATCGCAGTCTTCAGCAAACCTTTCGCATCGTAGGGTGTGGACGGCAGAACAACTTTCAATCCGGGAACGTGGCTGAACCAGGCGTGCAGCGACTGCGAATGCTGCGCCGCCGAGCGTCGTGTGGCGCCCAACGTTGTGCGCATCACCATGGGAACGCGCCAGTGGCCGCCCGACATGTAGTGAGCTTTGGCGGCCTGATTGACCATCTGATCCATGGTCAGCGTGAGGAAATCGCCGAACATTATGTCGACCACGGGGCGCAGGCCAGTCATGGCTGCGCCGACGCCGACTCCGGTAAACCCGGCTTCGGAGATTGGCGTGTCGACGACGCGCTCGGCACCGAATTCTTCCACCAGGCCCGAGAGCACTTTGAACGGCGTCCCGGCCTCGGCCACGTCTTCGCCAAAAATGCAGACGCGCTCGTCGCGGCGCATTTCTTCGGCGAGTGCTTCGCGCACGGCCTGCGCAAATGTGAGTTCACGCTCAGACATAAACTCGCTCAGACATTGAACGTTCAAGCATAAACATCCTGTTCGACCTGATCGACGGTGGGATAGGGCGCGGCGATGGCAAACTTCACTGCGGCTTCCATCTCGACGCGCGCGTCCGATGTGATGTGATCGAGCGCAGCCGCACCCGCGTGTCCCTGCGTGAGCAGCCAGTTGGAATGCAGTTTGATCGGATCCCGCTCCGTCTTCCAGTGCTGCTCTTCCTGCTTGGAGCGGTAGTATTCGCGGTTGATGTCGCCCACGTGATGGCCGCTGTACCGATAAGTGTCGGCCTGCAAAAATGCAGGCCCTTCGCCCGCGCGCGCACGGTTGACGAGTCGGGTCGCGACTTCGTTCACCGCGCACACGTCCTGCCCGTCGACGAGTGCGGACTCAAGACCGAACGCCGCGGCACGGCCGAGAATGGTTCCAGCCGTCGTTTCCGAGAAGTGGGTGTACTCGTTGTAGAGATTGTTTTCGCAGACGTAGATCACCGGGAGCTTCCAAAGCTGGGCCAGGTTCATCACTTCATAAAGCGATCCCTGACCGAGAGCGCCTTCGCCGAAAAAGCAGACGGCCACGCGTCCATTCCCTAAACGCTTTGAGGCAAAAGCCGCGCCGGTGGCGATTCCCACGCTGCCGCCAACAATCGCGTTGGCGCCCAGGTTTCCGGTCGCGGGATCGGCAATGTGCATCGATCCACCTTTGCCCCGGCAGTAGCCCGCTTCTTTCCCCAGCAGCTCGGCGAACATGCGGTCGGGGGAAGCGCCCTTGGCCAGGCAGTGTCCGTGGCCGCGGTGCGTGCTGGTGATGTAGTCGTCGATGTTGAGCGCTTCGCAAATGCCCACCGCGACGGCCTCTTGGCCGCTGTATAGATGGGCCAGGCCTGGCATCAGCGCGCGCGTGTAGAGTTCATTCACCTGCTCTTCAAACAGGCGTATCCGTACCATCTGGCGGTAGGCGCGCAGCCATCTGTTTTCAGCCGCTGCTTCATGACCCGCTTCCGGCTTGGAAGTAGTGGTAGTCACTTCTTCGGCCCTCCTGCGGTGACGGGCGTGGTGACGCCAGACATGGCGGCCAGCACGTCGAACATGCAGGCAAAATCGTATTTCGTCCAGCCCATACCACGGGCCGCCGTCAGAAACTCGTTGCTCACGGCCGTCGTCGGCAGCGGCACGTCGAGCTGCCGGCCCAGTTCCATCGCCAGCACCATATCTTTCTGCATCATGTTCACGTCGAACCAGGCTTCTTCCGGTTGGTGCAGCACGAACGGACCGCGGTACTTGATCATGGGCGAGGCGACCGCGCTGTTGACCAGCACATCGACGGCAACTTCGCGCGCAATGCCGCTTTTCTCGGCCAGCAACACGCCTTCGGAAAACGCCAGCATCTGCACCGCAAGACTGAGATTGATGGCGATTTTCATGGAGAGCGCAAGCCCGTTGTCGCCTACGTAGCTGACCTTGGGGCCGATATCGAGCAGCAATGCTTTAATCTTTTCGAATGTCTCTTTCCGGCCGCCGACCATCACCGACAACTTTCCTTCCTGCAGCGTGATCACGCTCCCGGAAACCGGCGAATCGACCATGTCGGCGCCCGCGGCGCGTACTTTTGCGGCCAGTGCGCGGCTCACCGTCGGACTCACGGTGCTCATGTCGATGAAAATCTTGCCGGCACTCAGTCCGGCCAGCAGACCGTCCGGACCTTCCGTGATGGAAGCAATCGCCGCGGCGTTAGTGACCATGGCGAAGGTGTAGTCCGATGCACTCGCGACCGCGCGCGGAGAGTCGGCCCACTGCATGCCCTTTTCCACCAGCCACTGCGCCTTCGTCCGTGTGCGGTTGTAGCCGGTCACCGCGTGACCTTTGCTCAGCAGCCGGTTCACCATCTGGCTGCCCATCACGCCCAAACCGACAAATCCGACTTTCGCCATTCTGCATTCCTTCGCGGCCAAAGCCGCTCAGTCCGGGTTTGCGGTGTAGCGAAAGCCACACCCTTTTAAAACGCTCCGAAATCGTTTCCAATCAAAACGCGCGAACCTGTGCAATGCGTACCCGCCGTGATCTTCGTTAGTTGGTTCTGTGCTTGCCAGAAGTGCGTTTCGTGGTGGGCGAACCACTGTCGTCTCGCACTTGATCGAGATGCGCTCGCATGGCATCGCGCGCCTTCTCGGCATCGTGGTGCTCGACCGCCTCAAGAATTCGCTTGTGATGAACTTGCCCGCGCTCGGGGCCGCCGGGGACTTTGAAAATTCTCAGCCGCTGCTCCCGCAGAAGGGCAACGATGGAATCGAGCAGCGAAAGGATGATCGGATTGTTCGCCCCCTCGGCCAGCGCCAGATGAAAATCGAGATCGGCTTCGATGTAGGCTTCCGGATCCTGGCCGGCCCGGTCCATCGTGGCTACTGCCTCACGCATGGTTGCCAGTTCCGGTTCCTGGATGTGCTCGGCCGCCAGCGCCGCAATCTCCGGCTCGAGAATTGCCCGCACCTCCGCCAGATGAGTAGAGCCCTCCGGCTGACCAATCTTGACCATGAGATCAAACGACTGGCGAACCGCCTGCGTCGTGCCGTCGGTGATGAAAGTGCCGCGGCCTGAGTAGGCTTCGACCAACCCCTTTTCGCGTAGAGCCTTCACGGCTTCGCGCACGGCGGTGCGACTCACGCCGAAGCGCTGGGCCAGTTCGCGCTCCGCCGGCAGTTGGTCTCCCGCCTTCAGAGTGCCTTTTACGATCGACTCTTCAATCTGTTGAACGATTTGCTCGTAGAGTCGCGACGTCCGAATGAGTTTGTACACAACTTCGCCCCCCGCACTTGGTGACGCGCAGCCGGGTAGACCGACTATGGTCCGGCTACTATACCGCATATCCACAGGGCGTTGACGCGTTTGTTGAGCGAAGGACATCGGCCAGGCAAAAGGTATAGTGGTATGACCACAAGCAGCCTACTATAGTGGGCGCAGCAATGCAATCCCTGCCGTCCGCTTCCCCAAGTCCGCCGAAGATTCCGGGTTACCGTGTTAAGAACTCCCCCTCCAAGCTGCGGCCGGTGTAACCTCTCTCCCAGCTTCCATCCAAAATTTGAATATGCTTGACACTGTTTCTCCGATAGTGGTATGGCTGTCGGACCAGAATTACGGAGGAGCCATCTATGCTATCCCGCGCGGTCAGAGCCGCCTCGTCGCCCGACGTTCGGATGACTGCAGCTTTCCAGTGGATATTCGGCGCTTTCATGCTGTTCATGCTCGCTGCCTCTGCTGTGGCCCAGAGCACTGCGGGACGCATTCTCGGCACGGTGAGCGACCAGAGCGGAGCCTCGGTCGGAGGCGCCACGGTGGTAGTCACCGACGTCCAGCGCGGTACCTCGCGCACGCTGACCACGGATGATTCCGGTGAATATGTTGCCCCCGAACTGCTGCCGGGCAACTACAAGATCCGCGTGGAAGCCAAGGGCTTCAAGGCAAGCGAGCGCCCCAACATCGGCGTTGAGGTTGCCACGGATGTGCGCGCCGACTTCACGCTGCAACCTGGGCAGGTTTCGCAGGTGGTCGTCGTCGAAGAAGCAGTTCCGCTCGTCAATACAACGTCCTCCACGCTGGGCGGCACGCTCAGCAACCAGGAAATCAACGACCTGCCGCTCAGCGGGCGCAACTACGAGAATCTTCTGCAACTGCGGCCGGGCGTGATCCGCTATCCCGGCGGCGGATTCTCGACTACCAGCGCCAACGGACTGCGCGCCGAAGACAACGGTTATTACATCGAGGGTCTGTTCGATAGCGAACCCTACTCCGGGCAATCCATCGTGAACGGTGCGGGTATCGCGGGAGATTCGGCAACGATTCTTCCCATCGAAGCGATTCAGGAATTCAACCTGCAGCAGAATCCGCCCGCGGAATATGGGTACAAACCGGGAGCCGTGGTGAACGTGGGCTTGAAGTCCGGCACGAACAAGGTGCACGGCTCGGCGTTTGGTTTCGGCCGCGACGGGGCGCTGGATGCACGGAACTTCTTCAACGACGCACCCAATCCAAAATTAACCCGGACTCTGGAGCAGTTCGGCGGAAGCATCGGCGGAGCGTTCGTCAAGGACAAGGCATTTTTCTTTGGCGCGTATGAAGGCCAGCGTTACAACGTGGGCAACTCCTACGGGGGAATCACCAGTCCCTCGATGGTTCCCATGACCCTAGCTCCGACCGCGGCGCCGGACTGCACTTCTCTCGGACCTACCGTCGATTGCGCCGATAGCATTCCCAATGCGATTGCCGACCTGCAGGCCTCTGGCGTCGCGGTTGATGCGGCGAGTTTGAACATTGCAGGATGCACGCTTTCCGGAGCCACAGTCACTTGCAACGGCTCGGGATTTCCCCTGAACAACGCCCCCAGCACTAGTATCACTAACGGATTTAACAACGTGGTGCACGTCGACAACGCGGTCGGCAAAGTGGACTACCGGCTGAGCGATAAGCACTCGATCAGCGGGTCGTATTTTTTCGGCAACAATTCTGGAACGGTCGAAGACTTTCCTGAGCTGCAGCAGAAGTGGCTCTCCGATATTCACACTCGCGCGCAAGTGGTGGGGGGCAACTGGATTTGGACCCCGAGTTCGCGATGGGTTAATGAGGTTCGCGCCGGGTATAACCGGTTGTACCAGCCGACGTTGCCCGGCGATCTCGACGCTCCGGCCTCGTCGTACGGGCTGAATACCGGAGTTAGCGGACCCAACACGGGAGGCTTGCCGCGCATCGGGTTTGGCGGTTACTTCTTCCCCGGGCTGGGCGGTTTCAAATGGCCAAAGTTCC
>Ga0187863_10002212_pt1 | contig 14979 bp, 15 predicted proteins | sample June2016WEW_11_1_FD_132975 | JGI IMG/M metagenome (GOLD analysis project Ga0187863, IMG submission 132975) | Peatland microbial communities from SPRUCE experiment site at the Marcell Experimental Forest, Minnesota, USA - June2016WEW_11_10 | ecosystem: Environmental > Terrestrial > Soil >... | reverse complement strand
GCTTAAGATGAGGATCGCGCAAGAGATCGAGCGACGGCGACAGTTGGGAGTCTTTGCGTGTCCATAGGACGAGGGTTCCTTTGGCATAGGTAATCGGCGTCGACGAATCGGATGAACCCGCTGTATCGGCAACGCCGGCATCGATCAGGCGTTTTGGGTAGCTCAAATCTGCCGACAGGAAGAGATCGAAGGGGGCGCCATTTTGGATTTGTGTCGTCAGTACGGCCGAAGCTTGGTAGGTGGCTTCGGCGTCAATGCCGGTGGCTTGGTGAAATCGTGCAAGGATCGGCGGCAAGACCGGTTCAAGGTCAGCAGCAGCGGCAACGTGGAGCGGTGTCTGCCCAAGCAGTGAGGGAATGGCGAGGACAGCAACCAGCGGAATAAGAAACCTGCGCCGCATCGTCAGTCTCCGGGCTTCCGGTGCAAGCAAAAATCGTCTCACGCTGGTAGGCTAACACCAAGGATGAACGACAATCTGCATCAGTTACGCTGCTTCGGATGTGGCGACCGCATTGCTGGGTCAGACGCGCAGCCGGACTTTCGGTGCGCGCAATGCGGCGATCTTTTCGAAGTGGAATACGCCGGATGGAGTTTGCGCCAAGGAACGAATCGGCCCAATCCCGGTGCGCTGAAGTGGCTTTGGCGGGAACGGCGCTGCTCCTCTGAGGCACTTGATCAATCCGGTGTCTGGCGATTCCGGGAATTGCTGCCAATCCTGGAGAATTATGGCAATGCCGTAACGCTGCGGGAAGGGAACACGCCCCTTTATGCTTTGACCCGTGCCGCGCGCAGTCTCGGGATGGACCAGTTATTCGCGAAACACCAGGGGATGAACCCGACGGGATCTTTCAAGGATACTGGGATGACGGCGGCCTTGAGTGTGGCAAAGGAGCGAGGATTCGAGTGGGTAGCATGCGCGTCGACGGGGAACACTTCGGCGGCGATGGCCGCTTACGCCGCTCGTGCGGGACTGCGCAGCCTGGTATTGATTCCTGAAGGGAAGATTGCGTGGGGCAAACTTGCGCAAGCCATGGATTATGGTGCGGTCACTTGCCAGCTCAAGACCGATTTCGACGGCTGTGTCAAGGTGCTGGCGGAGATTGTGCGGCACGAGCCTATCTACTTGCTGAATTCCGTAAATCCCTATCGGCTTGAGGGGCAAAAGACGCCGGCGATGGAGATCGCCGAAGCGCTCGAGTGGGCGGTTCCCGATCACCTGATTGTTCCTGGCGGTAATCTCGCTAACAGCTCGGCTTTAGGTAAGGGTTTCCGCGAATTGAAAGAGCTTGGACTGGTGGCGCGGATGCCGCGCATATCGGTGATCCAGGCTGAGGGCGCGAATCCGCTTGTGCGCAGCTTTGCTCACAGCCATGGAAGCGAGTTGGAGCCGGTGGAGGCTCACACGCGCGCCTCGGCTATTCGCATTGGGAATCCCGCCTCATGGCGCAAGGCTGTGCGTGTGATTCAGGAGACGGATGGCTGGTGCCTCGATGTTACCGAAGCCGAGATTGCGATCGCGAAGGCGGAACTGGGAGCTGAGGGACTTGGGTGCGAGCCGGCGTCGGCGGTCACGCTTGCGGGTCTGAAAAAGCTTCGTGCCGATGAAAGAGTAGGTGCCGGGGAGACTGTCGTGCTTCTTCTGACCGGACATACGTTGAAGGATGCCGACTACACAATCGATTTTCACCGCAGGACCTTGCTTAAAGAACAGGAGATCGTCGGTCACGAAGCGGAAATTGATGGATTGCGGCGCAACGCGTTTGCCGTAGAGGCAAACCCGATCGCCGTACTGACGGCCATGAGGGGAAATGCCGGATGACGACCGTCTCGACTGGGAGCGGCCGGGGCCTTCGGTTGCGCCTTCCGGCTACATCAGCAAACCTGGGGTCGGGGTTCGATGCTGCGGCTGTGGCTCTCGATTTCTTTCTCGAAATAGACGCCGAGCCCGCGGAAGAATTTTCGATTGACGCGACGGGCCGCGATGCGGTGCGTTGTTCGCACTTGGAAGATAATCTCATCCTTGGCGTTTATCGCAAGCTACTCGCGGAGAATGGAAGACCGGAGACTCCACTCGCTTTACGCATGGCGAATGGCATCCCGCTCGGAATGGGGTGCGGGTCGTCGGCTGCAGGCAGACTTGCAGGAATTGCGATGGCTGTGCATTTTGGTCAGCTCGGATGGAGCTCTGATCAAATCCTCGAAGAGGCCAGCGCATTAGAGGGGCATCCCGATAACGCTGCTGCCTGCTGGTTAGGCGGCTTCGTTGCTGCGGCATGCGAGGGCCGAACGGTACATGCTGCACGCGTTTCTCCGCCCTCCGAATGGCGTGCGATTATCGCGCTGCCATCGAGGCCGCTCGCGACGAGCAAAGCGCGCGCAGTTCTTCCCGATTTGTATTCACGATTGGATGTAGTTGCAAACATCCAGTCGGCGAGCCTGCTCGGTCTGGCATTCGTCCAGGCGCGGGGCGACTTGTTGCGCGTCGCGATGAGCGACCGGATTCACCAGCCTTATCGAGAATCGATCTGCCCGCTGCTTTCCCGGATCCTGCCGTTGGCTGGCTCCCATGGGATACTTGGCGCGGCCTTGAGCGGGGCGGGCCCTGCGATGCTTGTCGTGGTCGACGGGGCACGGAATCTGGATATAGCGTCTACCGCTATCTATGAGGCTGTAAGCGGCCTGGAGGTGCCGGAGCTCCACCTTTGCAACTTTGAGCTCGGAGGAGCAGTACGGTTGCTAAGAGATGTCGTGGCATGACAGTGGGCTATCTTCGTTCCGATACGACAATGAACTCCCTCGGGTCAGATAGCAAGGGTCCATTCATCCGCGCAGGCAGTTATCGTAACTATAATTTGGACTTCTGTTCGGTTATCTATTTTGTTAATCACCTGTCGGTGATTACTCCTTGTATTACCTAAGTTTACTTGCTATTCGGCCCTGGAACACCTACATTCGCTCCGTGGGCAGTTCTGGGGGAGGGCTGCTCTAGCGCCCGTGATCCTTATTGGGATCCGGGCGCTTCTATTTGCATGGCCTGTAGCTATAGAGTCGCGATTTAGAGAAGCTTCGAGTATTTGGAATGAGCGCCCGTTCTCCTGCATTGGGTTGGACCAAGGTGTAGTCGCGGACTGCGACGTTTGAGCACCCAGCGCATCTAGTAATATGCGACTTCGATTAGACTAATCGGAGAGCGTGCGAGGAGGATCATGGCGGGGCTGGGAGTTATGGAAGTAAGCGATGCGACATTCGACCAGGAAGTGCTGCGGAGTGAGCAGCCGGTCTTGGTCGATTTTTGGGCGGTTTGGTGCGGACCGTGCAGAGCGATTGCACCGATGGTGGATAGTGTGGCCACCACCTACACGGGCAAACTGAAAGTGACAAAGATGAATGTAGATGAGAACGGTGCGACGCCGTCGCGCTACGGCATCCGGGGCATCCCAACGCTGCTGTTTTTCAAAGGTGGCAAGGTCGCCGATCAAGTAGTGGGCTACGTGCCCCAGAACGTGATCGAAGAGAAGGTGCAGCGTCTCTTGGCGTAAGAAGTGCAGAAAGCGATGGTTTCGAGAGAGGGGTCGGCATGTGCCGGCCTCTCTTTTTGTAGGTCCAGTCCCACCTGCGAATGTTAACGATATTTGCGGAGGACGCCGAGCACACGGCCTTGGATCGCGACATGCGCGGCTTGAACGTAAATCGGCTCCATTTCGATGTTCGCAGGCTGCAGCCGCACTACCTGTCCTTCGGAATAGAAACGCTTCAGCGTAGTCTCCGCTCCATGCACAAGCGCGACAACAATTTCGCCCTGACGTGCGGTGCGCGTTCGTTCGACGAGGACATAATCACCGTTGATGATGTGTTCATCGCGCATGGAGTCGCCACGGACTTCAAGAGCAAAAACATCGCGGTTGCCAACCACATCGTGCAAGGAGATGGTCTCAAGGGTTTGAGTGGCTTCCACCGGCAATCCTGCCGCGATTCTTCCTACCAGGGGGAGGCGGTCGGTTGAACGAGTGCGTGCACCCGGCGGGAGGACGTCGATTGAACGGCTGCGATTGTGAACGCGATCGAGCATGCCCTTTTTCTCGAGATTGGTGATGTGCTTATGAACGGTCGCCAAGCTTTTGAGGCTCATAGCCCTGGCAATCTCTTCAAAGGAAGGGGAATAGCCATTGCGGACCACAAATGATTCGAGGAAATCGAGGATCTCTTTTTGCCTGCGAGTAACGGCCATGGGCGAATTATAGCGAACAAAAAGCGAATCGGCTGGACTTTGCAGGCTTTTTCTTTCAGGACGGATCAAGAAGGGAAAGTGGCAATTCCGACCGCTCTAGCTAGCTCGGGCGCTGGCGGATGGAAAGATTGTCGATCCTGTTTTTGCGGATTGGATTTCGTGGTGAATAGGATGTGATTTCTGTCGTTCAACGCAAGTCCCAAAGTTCCATTTTGGAACCTATTTAGCTTCGTCTTTCCCTCGCTGGAAACTGCCTTTAATGATTTCTCTAATCCCGCTTGAGTTCTCTTTCGTTGCGTCGCAATGTGAATACAGCCGAATGTTAGTGCAAGGCTAACTCAGGCGGCGAAGAGGGAATTCAATTCAGCTTCCGCCGCATAGAAGGGCCCAACGTGGGATCGGACGATTAATCAGACCACCACCACCTCGGGGGGCGCGTCGATGGGTGTCGCGGGCACGGCGGGCGTGGCGCGATTGAAGGGGGCGAAACCGAAGCCCTCTAATGTCAACATCTCGCAAGAGTTCTCCGATCTGATTGTCGCGCAGCGCGCTTTCGAGGCGAACTCCAAGGCAGTGACTACCTTCGATACCGTGACGCAAGAAACGATCAACATGATCCATTAATCCGCTTGGAACCCAATTTGTCGATCCGGTAGTTACACGAATGCCTTGCTTTGAATGCACATCCGTGCGATCAGCGAGGTGTTCGTGTTTCTGTGAACTGCTCAGGACTCGACCATGTACACTGACTGCACCCCGCAACCGATCAACGTCATTTCTACTTCAGGGAGCCGCAGATTTTGATGGCAGTGGATGCGATTCCAACCGCGAATTCAACAGCGCTAGCGGCGCTCCGGGACCCACGGCTTCAAAATGAGTGGCTTGCAATCGCGTGGTCGCGCGAACTTAAATCGGAAAGTCTGCTTTCGCGGCGGATCATGGGGACAGATGTTGTGCTTTGGAGGTCAAGCGAAGGCCTCCATTGCTGGCGCGATCTATGCGTCCATCGCGGCTCCCGTTTATCGTTGGGCACGATACGTCCCGCCGCTAACGAAGGATCGAAGGCAAACTCCCGCGACTGCCTCATCTGTCCCTATCATGCGTGGGAGTACGCGCCGACGGGGGAATGCCTCCGTATTCCGGCGCATCCGGAGCTGACTCCTCCAGCCAGGGCCAGAGTCGAGACCTTTGCTATTTGTGAACGTTTTGGCGTGGTTTGGGTAGCGATGGGAGATCCGGGCGGCCCTCTAGCGGAGTTCCCGATTGCAGAAGAATCCGGATACCGTACTGTCCTGGCGGGTCCTTACCGATTCAGGGCGCAGGGACCTCGCGTAATCGAGAATCTACTCGATGTAGCACATCTCGGCTTTGTTCATGCTGGGCTGCTTGGCGATCCGCAGCGCGGTGAGGTCGAGGAGTACGAGGTCACAGCTGGAACCGACAATCGAGGGCCAGAGGCGCGACAGATTCGCATCTGGCAGCCTGATCCTGACGGGACAGGATCAGCGGCATTAGTCAACTATCACTATTGGGTTCATGGACCGCTGACCGCGGGTTTTGTGAAAACCCACGGCCAACAGCGATTTGGGATATTGGCGCAAGTTGCTCCGATTGACGCGGAGACTTGCGAATCGCGGCTTGTGATGTGTTTGAACTATGGCAATAACGTCACAGACAATGAACTGCTTCAGTTTCAAAACAGAGTGACGGAGCAAGATCGGGTCATCGTCGAATCGCAGCGGCCTGAACTCCTCCCTTTAGATCTGCAGGCTGAACTGCATTTGCGATCGGATCGCATGGCGATTGCTTATCGAAAATGGCTGCGGGCGATAGGACTGCGGTACGGAACCGCATGAGTACAACGCCTTCGCCGATCTCTGCGAATTCCCACCATCGCTTACCATGGTTCACTTCCGGCGATGTCGACGGATTCTTCGGATTGTTCTTTTCGGGATTTCCAGACCTGCTGTTGATCGTTGGACTCGCACCCGTGTGTGGGTTTTCGAGCGATTTTGTCACCAGGCGCGTGCTGCCCGCTGTCGCTGCCTCGGTAGTCGCGGGGAATATGTTTTACGCATGGCAGGCACGTCGGCTTGCGTCGCGAACTGGCCGCGGCGACGTGACCGCAATTCCGTTTGGGGTGAATACGCCCACGATCTTTGCATATGTGTTCCTGATCATGGGTCCGGTATACGTTCGCACACACTCCGGGCTCCTCGCTTGGCAGGCCGGAGTCTTTGCCAGTCTTGTCAGTGGAGTGGTGCAAACTGCGGGAGCTTTCTGCACCGATTGGATACGCAGGCATACTCCACGAGCCGCACTGCTTTGCCCATTGGCAGGACTTGCGCTCGCCTACCTTTGCCTAGGATTTGTTTTTGACGTATTCGAGAAGGCGGCGATCGCGCTGCTACCGATGATCGTTTTGTTTACGCTCTACGGATCGAAGCTCAGGCTTCCATGGCGCATTCCACCGGGATTGGTGGCAATTGGTTTGGGCGCGGCTCTTGTGGCACTGCTACGTTGGCTTCATGTCTACAATACGCCCTTATCACCGGTCGAAGTCCCAGGCCTCTATTCACCCCATATGTCTAACATATTTTCCGTTTTGAGCCGGCGCGAGTGGTGGGGTTATCTGGCGGTTATTCTGCCGTTGGCTTCTTTGGACACGCTGGCATCTTTGCAGATACTCGAAAGCGTGAAGATCGCGGGCGATGACTACCGCACGACGCCGTCCTTGCTGATGAATGGAATTGGCACATTGGCGGCGGCGGCGCTGGGCAGTCCATTTCCCACGACCCTTTATGTAGGCCACGCCGCGCACAAGGCGAACGGCGCACGATCAGGTTATTCCGTATTGAATGGATTGGTGACGCTCGTTCTGTGCACGACGGGCTTATTGCCATTGGTTCTGCGCGTAGTTCCGCTGGAGGTAGCGGGGCCGGTCATCGTATGGTTCGGACTGGTCACTGTGGGGCAGGCATTTGTTGAAGTGCCCCGCTCGCAATCCATTGCCGTGGCCCTCGGGCTTGTTCCCATGCTGGCGCAGTGGGCGGCGAGCATTGCGGATACCGTGGTACGGAAGGCAGGCAGTTCGCTGGCCGAGATACTGCCACGTATGGGGACTGAACTCGCCCTCGGAGGATTACTGGCTCTTGGACAAGGAGCATTGCTGACCTCGATGCTTTGGGCGGCTGCGATGGCTCTCGTAATTCAGCAGAAGTTCATGGAGGCGGCGGGTTGGACAGCGGCGGCAGCGATACTTTCCTGGTTCGGAGTGATTCATGCCTACGCGCTGACTCCTGCGGGGATCGAAGGGCACCTCGGCTGGAATATGGCGCCTGCATTTGCGTTTTCTTATGCCGCAGGCGCAGTTTTTCTGCTCTTCTGTCATTGGTATGCACGGCTCAATCTCGTCGTTCGCCGAACTGAGAAGGCTTAGGTCTGCTGACTTCCACGAAGAGCCCTTTGCCCTGCGCTAGTGCTTTTCCTTCGTTGTCGAGGATGCCCGCTTCGGCCCAATGTTTGCGGCCTTCGCTACGAACAACTCTGCCCTCTATTCGAATGAGCGTGCCAGAAGGTACGGGACGGCGGTAGTCGATCTCCATGTGCCGTGTCATGGCAGTGAGGCCCTTGGCCCGAACTGCCTTGCTCATCGACTCATCGAGAAGCGTTGCGATGATGCCGCCATGGAGAAAGCCGGGGTGACCCTCGAATCGATCGTCGATGGTTGCCGGACATATGACTGTGCCGTCGGGTGCAAGCAGGAATTCAAGTTGAAGCCCGCCGGCGTTAGCCTTTCCGCAACCAAAGCATCGATTCTGAGCGGCGTGGGCGAATGGGGTGAGGTTGTCGGAATGAGGCTGCATCATAGTGTGAGATTCCCGGCGAGGATCTTTGCAAAGACAGCCGCGTCCACATTGGCGCCGGTGAGTACTAATCCAATGCGTCGACCGCCCAGAAGTGAAGCCTGATGGATCGAAGCGGCCAGCGCGGCTGCGGCGGCGCCTTCGGCGAGATTGTGGGTGTCCTGGTAATACACGCGCATTGCGTCGACGATCTCGGCATCGGAAACCTCAACGATACGGGCCACGTTGTTCCAGATACTTTCCATTGCGGACGGATTCGGTTTTCGACAGGCGAGGCCATCGGCGATCAATGTGGCAGCAGGCGCCTCGACGATCTTGTGCTGTGAGAAACTCAGAGCATAGGAAGGCGACTGTGCCGAGACTACGCCGATAATCTCCGTTTTGATCCCCAAGGCATTGCGTGCCGCGGCAACGCCGCAGATGGACGATCCGAGTCCGATCGGAACGTAAATCGCGTCCAGCGGCGGTGCACCTTTGAAGAACTCCAGGGCATAGGTGGCGGTCCCCATTACCAGCCGTTCGTGAAATGAATCGACCATGGCAAAGCTCCGCTCGGTTGCTAGAGCACGCGCGAACTCAAGCGACTCCTGGAAATCGTGGCCATGTTCCACCAGTTCGACCCCTTGCGCCTGCATGGCACGGTTTTTCTCAGGACTGTTGCCGTGCGGTACGACAATCACAGCCTTCAATCCGATGAGCCGCGCCGCCATACCAACGCCTTGGCCGTGATTGCCCCGCGTGGCAGCGACAACGCCGGCGACGCCAGGTTGCGTCTGTTTGAGCCATTCAATGTAAACAAGCGCTCCGCGCAGTTTGAAGGCGCCCACAGGAGTATGGTTTTCGTGTTTGATCCAGACCTCGGTGCCGAGCCGCTGATTGAGGAGCGGCCACGTGTATTGAGGCGTCGGGGACATGTAGCGATAGACAATCGCCTGTGCGTCCTCAATTTGAGGGAGTGTTGGGAGGTTCATTCGTCCAGCATATCGGAGGTGGCCTTGGCAAGAATGCGGACCGTGTTAGATTCGTGCTGATGGATTTCCGAATTCGGAGGGCCGATGCAGCTGATGCGCAGGCGATTGCGCGCGTGCACGTCGATAGCTGGAGGAGTACTTACGCGGGAATCGTTCCTGAAGAGTTTCTGGCCTCGCTCAATCTCGACGATCGTGCAGAGATGTGGCGGAGAATGCTTGCGGCTGAAGATGGGTTGATGTTCGTCGCAGAAGACGAGGAAGGCGTCTTTGGTTTTGCGTGCGGAGGAAAGCTGAGGGAAGATCTAGACTCTTACGACGCAGAACTATATGCGATCTATCTGCTCCGCAAAAACCAGGGAAAGGGAGCTGGACGCGCCTTATTTCAAGCGCTCGTCGCATCGCTGCTAGAGGCAGGGTATGCGGGAATGGCACTCTGGGTGTTGAAGGATAATCCTGCCGTGCACTTTTATGAGCGCATGGGCGGGGAGCAGATTGCGAGTAAACAAATCACTATTGGCGGCGCCAATTTGGAAGAAGTGGCGTACGGATGGCCGAAGCTCGAGGATGTCTTGCAGAAGGGGATCGCGGCCAATGGGCAGCTATGAAGACCGGCAACGTTGGATCCTCGGCGGCGGTGTCTATTTGTTCCTTGGAATCGCGGTTGGCTTCGGTTATGGAGTGGGAGGATGTCATCGTGTTCCGCCCCTGACACCTCAAGAAGCGGAAGGGAAGCACCTCTACTCTGTGCGCTGCGCGCATTGCCACGAAGACAACGATCTGGCTCTGAAGAAGGTTCCGCCTAACTTGCGCGACACATTCACGCGGACCACGCTCCCAAGTGGAGGGCCAGCCACCGATCAGGAAGTGAAGCGTGTCGTTTTGTCGGGCAAGGGAATGATGCCCTCATTTGCCGGACGCTTCACCGACGAACAGATGATGGACCTTCTGGCTTACCTGCACACAGGGTTGCGCTGAGTGGCTCTGTGACTGCACGAACCCAACGCGCCCTTCATTCATACCGGATCGCCTTCATTGGATCGAGCCCGGCTGCTCGGCGTGCCGGCACTGTACAAGCCAAGGCTGCTACTAACGCAAGTACGATTGCTGACGCCAGCAGCATGAGAGGATCGCGGGAGCTTTCAGCGGCCCAGGCAGCCAACACCTTGTTCAATGAAAGCGTGAGCACGATCCCCACGAGAACGCCACCGCCAACGCTAGCCGCCATGGATCGGAAGACGATGCGCAGAACATGGCTTCGTTGTGCTCCCAGAGCAATGCGAATCCCGAACTCGTTAGTTCGTTGTGCAACGGTGTATGAGACGACACTGTAGAGCCCGACCGCGGCCAACGCGAGGGCCAACCCAGCGAAGGCGCCGAAGAGCCACGCGACGAGCTGCCCGCGCGCCCACTCAGGGGTACGGGTGATCCAATGCTCCAGATCGCGGACGTCTCCATTTGTCTGCTGGTCGTGATCGACCGAATTTACCTTCACCCTAATAGCATGGAGCAGCGTCAGCGGGGCAACCTCGGAGCGGACCAGGATCTGGGTGTACATACTCATTGCGAAGGTGAACGGCGCAAAGGCCTCGGGCAGGACCGGCTTTGCAAGCCCATCATTGAGTTTGTCGGCTACGACTCCAACAATGAGGACGCCATTTTCGTGTCCGGGTGCCAGTAGGAAGAAGGGAGGCTGTTCCTTGACCTCCGGAAACCGGATCGTGTGTCCAACGGCATCACCGTTGGGGAAATAGCGCTGGGCCAGCGTTTTATTGATGACGACGACAGCAGCGCCACGATGATTCTCTGACTCGTCCCAGATCCGTCCCTGGAGAATTGGGATCTTCAGAACCGTGAAATACGACGGGCTGACAATATTGACGCGCAGAGTCTGATCTTCACCCGATGGCTTACCCACAATTTCGAACTTGGTTTGGAAGCCGTTGTCCGGAGGCGTTGCATTGCTCGACACAGCCGTCATCGAAACACCGGGGACCGAGGCCACCGCAGAGTGGAGCTTCTCAAAGTAAGCCGCTCGCTCTGGCCAGGTCTTGTACGTGCCGTCATGGATCGGGATTCCAACCGACATGACATTATGCGGATCATAGCCGAGGTCCCGGTGGGCCACGCGAAGGAAACCTTCAATCGCCGCTCCAGCTCCGGCAAGCATTAGCAAGGTAAGGGCAATCTGTGTGGCGATCAACGTATTGTGCACTCGGCGCCCGCTGACGTCGCTAGTGGTTTTGCGGGTGTTCGATTGCATGATCTGGCTGACCTCGGGCCGCGACAGCTGCAGGGCCGGCCAGAGGCCGAAGAGGACCCCCGTTGTGACGGCGACCGCGATGCAAAAGATGAGAACAGGCAGATTGATTTGAATCGCCGCTTCATGCGGGAAGGAATACTCGGGCAGGTTGGCGACGATTACGGCAAGAGTCTTGTACGCGAGTACGAGACCGATCGCGGCCCCTGTGAGAGATAGCAAGAGCGCTTCAGTGAGAAGCTGGCGAAAAATACGTCTGCGGCTAGCGCCGATCGCCGAACGAACGGCGAATTCATGCTGCCGGCTTGTGGCCCGGGCGAGCTGCAAGATTGAAACATTGCCGCAGCCGATGAGGAGCAGCAAAGCAACTGCGCCAAACAGGAGGTACAGCGTTCCGCCGAGCTGCTTGATGAAGTCTTCATTGAGGCCGACGACGTGAAGGCGCAGCTGATCGTGGGGGAAATGGGTGGGGGTCTCACGGGCAAACTCAGTAATGAGGGGTTGCAGAGCTGCATCCGCTTGGGCGTGGGTCACGCCGGGCTTCAGGCGCACGCCTGCGTAGTAGTTGCGAACCTGATCCTGCGTCACCTTGAGAGGCAAATAGACGTCCGCGTCGCCCCAGGTGAAGCGCGAGGCTGCCACACCCACGATGGTGTAGCTCTTTCTGACCATTTGCATGGTCTTGCCAAGGACGGCGGGGTCGGAATTGAAGTGGCGCTGCCAGAATTTGTAGCCCAAGACGACAACGGGCTGCGGGTCTTGCCCGTCGACGGCATCGGAAGGCTGCAAGCCACGCCCAAGTGCCGCCGGGACGCCAAAAAAGTTGAACCCATTGGACGAGAGATAGACGGCATTCACGTCTTCCGGCACATCGCTGCCGGTTACAGTGAGGTTCCAGTCGTCTTCAAGAAAGGTGTCTTCCACAACAGGAGATTTGCGGAGTTGTTGCCACTGCGTGCCGGTTACGCCAAAACCGCGCAGATCGCCTTTTGGAGTAAGCAGTCGCATGTGGATCATCCGGTCGGGCGCTTTATATGGATATGGGTCCATGAGAATTGCGTAAACAACACTGAAGACAGCGGTGGTTGCGCCTATGCCCAGCGCCAGGGAAACCACCGCGGTAAGCGTGAACCCCGGCAACTTGACGAGCTGGCGGAACGAATAGCGCAGATCCTGCAGCAGGGTTCTCATCAAATCCTCCATATGCCGCTTTTTTGCGGTTCACTTGAATCAATAGAACTGGCTTGAACCCGGACGCGTCGGCTAGGTCTTCCATCCGGAGCCCGCCTGGCTCAAAAAAAGCCGACATCAACCCCAAAAAACAAAAAGGAGGGGACTTGCCTTTGTGAGTGCTATTGGCAACTGTCCCCAGGGAGACTACATGTCGATGGTAAGAGCAAGCGAACGGCCAAGCACATGCCGATAACCCTTTGATTTTGTGAAGGGAGATCGGCCCTCAACGATTAGAAACGTCCGCTTTCGTCCTTGGCTGTTCACAAATGAACGGTGCTGGGGACAACAGCCTGTCCCTGCCAGATCCGAGGAATTCTTTTCATGCTCTATACTCAGGATTGTTATGCCGACGGAAAAAACCTTCTATCTTGAGACGTTCGGTTGCCAGATGAACGCCCATGATTCTGAGAAGGTGATCGGGACGCTCCAGCAACAGGGCTATCGGCAGGTTGAATCGGAACTTGACGCCGGCCTGATCCTTTACAACACCTGCTCGATCCGCGATAAAGCCGAGCAGAAGGTCTTCAATCGCCTGAATGATTACAAGAAGCTGCACAAGGCCGGAAAGCGCTTTGGCGTGCTCGGTTGTGTTGCACAGCAAGAGGGAGAGAAGATATTCGACCGCGCCCCGTATGTCTCTCTGGTGTCCGGATCTGCCTCTTACCGGAAATTACCCGAGATGCTGTCGCGGCTGGAGTCAGGCGAGTCGCGCATTACGGGGCTTGACGATCGGCAGACAGAGGAAACCTTCGAAACCGAATTTACGGCGCGGCAGAATCCCTATCGCGGCTACATCACTATCATTGAGGGATGCGATAAGTTTTGTTCCTATTGCGTGGTCCCGTATACACGAGGCAAGGAGCGAAGCCGCGGATCATCATCCGTGCTCGCAGAAGCCAGACGGATTGCCGATCAGGGCTACACGGAGATTCAGCTGCTGGGCCAAAACGTCAATAGTTATCGGGATCCGGAAGGGAAGTCGAGCTTCGCGGAACTGCTTGATGCAGTGGGGCGGGTAGACGGAATTCGACGAGTCCGCTTCACAACCAGCCATCCCCGCGACTTTACCCGGGACATTGTTGAAGCGATCGATGCCAATCAAGCACTCTGCGATCACGTGCATCTCCCTGTCCAATCGGGTTCGTCTCGCGTGTTGAAGATGATGGCGAGGGAGTACTCCCGCGATTGGTACATAGAACGAATCAGCTGGATCAAGGCAGCGAAAAGGCCGATCTCTCTTTCTACGGATATCATCGTGGGTTTTCCGGGCGAGACGGCTGAAGACTTTATCGAGACGATGGACCTCTTGCAGCAGGTCCAGTACGATTGCGTGTTTGGTTTCAAATATTCGGCCCGGCCGAATACACCCGCGCTGACTATGATTGATTCAATCCCGGACGGCGAGAAGGCAAATCGACTTCAAGTGTTGCTGGATCGGCAACGCGAGATTCAGAGAGTTAATTATTCGAAACAGATAGGCCAACTCCTTGAAGTGATGGTAGAAGGTCAAAATCCGGCGCGAGGACAAATTTCTGGACGTAGCAGCCAAAACAAACCTGTGAACTTTACTCACTCGCAACCCATCGCACCCGCACCTGGAAGTTATGTGCAAGTCAGAATCACAGGGGCTTTCCCCAACAGTCTTGTTGGTGAGGCCGTCTAATAGCAGGACGACGCAGGAGGGGAGCCCATGGATGTCGAAGTTCGGATTCGCGGACTGATGATGGACCCAGCCACGAATATGCCTATTGTTGTCCTGAAGGACGTTGCATCGGATACAGTAATGCCGATCTGGGTGGGGATTTTTGAGGCGAATGCAATCGCGATTGAGATTGAAAAGCTAGCTGCCCCGCGGCCGATGACGCATGACTTAACGAGAAATCTCATCCGTCACTTGAATGGGACGCTTGAAAGAGTTGTCATTACAGAACTTAGGGATGATACGTTTTTTGCGATCCTATGGATGCGGCAGGATAATGAGCCGATCACTGTCGATGCGCGCCCTTCGGATGCAATCGCACTGGCGCTGCGCGCGGACTGCCCAATCTATGTGTCGGAGCAGGTAATGCAATCGGCCAAACTCAATACGTCCGGACCCGCCGAAGGGCCCACGGCCGAGCAACTGCGTGGCTGGCTCGAGGGCCTCAATGACGAGGACATGGGCCGCTACAAAATGTAGACAATCTGCGTTACAGGGAAGAGAGTACAGCCCCCCGGTACGCCAGGATTTAGAGCCGCTTCTCCAGTATTCTGATTGAGTATACAGAATATCTGTTATCAGACGTCCTGGTAATATTCCAGGTGTTGCGCTCAACCAGATCTAAGTCCTTTGCAAGTATCGATTTACGTATCTCCACAGTTGTCGTACGACCGCGCCGCTTACAAATTCTCTGGCACTTATCCTCTGTTGCTTATTTCTTTCGC
>Ga0187863_10002211_pt1 | contig 14979 bp, 13 predicted proteins | sample June2016WEW_11_1_FD_132975 | JGI IMG/M metagenome (GOLD analysis project Ga0187863, IMG submission 132975) | Peatland microbial communities from SPRUCE experiment site at the Marcell Experimental Forest, Minnesota, USA - June2016WEW_11_10 | ecosystem: Environmental > Terrestrial > Soil >... | reverse complement strand
TCCGCGGCAAGAATCACGGGCCAGCACAGCAAGGTGCGCCGCGTCGTCAACCAGATGCCCAGCACTGTTGTGAGAAAGCCCGCAATTTCCAGCCAATTTTCGGCGAGATATTTCGCGATCATCGTCCAGGTCATGACCGCACGACTCCAGTGGCGAACGGCTTTCGCTCGTCTGCCCAGCGACACAGAGCATCCATCAGCTGCCGCCCGGCTTCGCTGTGGAACCACCGTGCATGCCCAACCAGCCAGCCTTCCGCCGCCATCGGCGCCTTCTCTTCCGAGTGCAACACACTCAAGAAATAATCAGTTTCCGACAGCGCAAACTCCGCGTGACAAAGCGCCGTCATCGGCGCCAAGGCTGCAGCCTCTTCCGCCGAGAGGCGTCGCACCTGCTCATATCCTTCGAGCAGCGCCTGGAGATGATCGAAATGAACCGCTACCGCATCGGGATGCGCCGGATCGTTGACCAGCGTCAGCCACTCCACAATGTTTCGCTCGATCGCATGCGCAAGATCGTGCACTGCATTCGTGCGATCCGCCAGACCGAAATCGATGACTGCCGTGGCTTGCGCTTTGTCGGTTGCGTCGCTCCAAAACAGATTCGAAGCATGCAGGTCATTGTGTGTCCATAATGGCGCGAGAGCCTGGATCAGCGGCAACAATTCGGCGTGAAACGGAGCAAGGAGTTCGAGGGCCTCATCGCAATTACGGCGTCCCTGAAGGTAATTCCCGAGCGCGGGCCGCGCGGCCAGATAACGATTCATCGTCGCGCCCGCATCTTTTGCGGCAAAGATTGTGAAACTGGCCGCCAACGGGCGCGGCTTGCGCGGTGGCTCTGCAAAGCCACGCGCTGCTTGATGGAGCCGCGCAAGCGCCCTCCCCGCAGCATGTGCGTGGCCTGCGGAGCGAAATGGCGTCCACGAGATCGCTTCTTCGTACAAGTCAATCCCCGCGGGCGATTCATGGACTTCATAAGTCCACTCACCGCTTTCAATCGCGGTTTCCCCCGAGGATGCGGCAAGGACGCGCGGCACATCCGCACCTTGAGTCCACAAGTATTCAAGGAAGCGATGCTCTTCGAGCAGCCCCTCTTGGTCGCGCACGTCGCGATGATGCCGCTTGACGAAGATGCGCCGGCCGCCGACCTTCACCACGCTCGCCGCAGAAAATGGCCGCGGGCTCACCGATAAGATCTCAATCGGCCCATCGCATCCCTGATACTGCCGAAGAAGCGTGTGCACTTCATCGAGAGCGAGCGGCGGCCAATCCGGCTCCACCAGCGTTCCATCCATCCCGTGCGCCTTTGCAACTATGCTCATCTCGATCGTCCATCGTTCTTCAAGCTAGAACACATAGTGCGCCGAAAGGCGCACGGTAGCCGGCGCGCCTTGATGGATGAACGTATCTCCATAACTGGCGCCGGTGTCCTTCCAGTACCGTTTGTTGAAAATGTTGTCCGCATAAAGCCGTAGGGTCATGCGGCCCTGTTCGCCCCCAGGCGTATAGCGCGCCCCAAGGTTGAACAAGTTGTAACCCGGCACGCTTACCGCATCGTCGCGGGTCGCTTCCTTGCGGGTTGTGTAGCTCCAACCAGGCATCAGATGCAGGCCGCTCGTATGCGGCACCAGCATGTCCGCGAAGAGTGTCGTGTGCATACGCGGCACGTTGATCACCTGCTTGTTATCGAAGGCTGCCGTGCCTGTGTCCGTCGATTTTGCATTCATCGCCGTCACCGAACCGGTCAATTGCAACCAGCCGGCCGCTTTTCCCTGCGCGCTCAGTTCAACCCCGTCGTGTGTCTCGTGTCCATCCGATTCAAAGCACAAATCGCCCGGCGCCACGTCTCCTCCGGTGGAGAGATTGGTCGTGCAGAAGTCGTCAGGAGCTTGAAGCACCCGCGGATAGAAGAACGGTTGCCGCATTCTGAATAGATCCGCAGTCAGCAAAATCTGACGCTGATATTTCACGCCTACTTCCGCCTGCCGCGTGGAAAACGGATCCAGAAACTGATTCGCATTATCCACCCACCACGGCGCCTGTTGCCCAAGAGAAAGCAAAAGGCCATAGTTGCCGTACAGCGTCACATCCTTTACCGGCGCGTAGGTCAGGGCATATTGCGGAAGCCACAGCGTGCGGGGGGTCGCATAATTGAAATCGCTGATCCGCACAAATCGTCCCCCCGCAAGCGCCGTTATGCCTGCAGGAAAATGCACGCGGTCCTGCACAATTCCCGACACCTGGTGGTCAAAGTCCGCGAGGGTAGCCGGGCCTGCCTGCTGGTAAGGATTTTCCGGCGCATACGCAATGTCCGACTGAAAAATGTTCTCTACGCCTAGTGGACTGTAGACAATGGTCGGTGAAAGATCGACGCTGCGATGGAAGAGCGAACCGCCGCCGACAACGTCCTGCGAGATATTGCCCGTCGTGATGTGGCCCGTGACCAGCGCCTCTCCCACCGCATCGATGCGTAACTCGCCGGGACTGCGATAGTCGTAGATCTCATAGCTGCCGTCCGGGCAGAAAAAATAGAGCGGCGCATTGGGGCAAAGCGAGTTGCCATTCGCATCGAGGGCTGCGCCGTAAGGCCAGATTACGTTGTCGTCAATTAAAGAGTGGCTATAGGAGCCGCTCAGCCGTGCGGTCCATTGCGCATTGAACCGGTGCTCCAGCCGTGATCCTGCGTTGAAGACATCAAACGTATTCGGTTTGCTCCAGGGCTGGTATCCCAGCATCGTGGAAGGAAAGACCGGCTCAGGGATCATCGTTCCACCCAGCAATTGATAACCTGCTTCCGATCTTTGCACCTTGTGTTGGTATTCGAAATCGGAGAACAGGTTTGTGCTCGCGCCAAAGCGCAACACGCTATCGGCCGCGCCCACGCCGCGCCATCCATCGGCATGCTGCACATAGGTGTGAATATCCTCACCGGCAAGATTGAGGCGAATGCCCGGCTCGAGCCCACCCTGAAAGACATGGCCTACATCGAGTGCGCCGTAGGATGTTCCGCGGTGATCGGTGGCCAGGTCGATGGCCGGATGTTGTTGCGCGCTCGGCTCCTTCGTCACGTAATCGATGAGTCCGCCCGAAGACGCAACGCCGCTTTCCACCCCGGCGATGCCTTTCACAATCTCGACGTTCTCCTTGTTTTCGAGCGGAACATCCTGCTCGCCTGCAATGGTCATGCCATTGATCTGCAGGGCCGTTGCCAGGTCCAGCGGGAAACCGCGAATCTCGAAATCGCCATAGTAGCCAACCGGCGCGTAATCCTCACCCACCGACGCATCGTTCTTCACCACATCCGAGAGCACTCGTGCCACTTGATCGCTCAGCACCGCGCGCGTAATGGATGTAACGGAGAGAGGTGTTTCTTTCAGCAATGTGCCATCCAGGCTGCCTGCGGTTGTAGTGCCCGAGAGATAGTCGTCCTTCACCTCGCCGTGTACTTCGACGGTGGTGGTCACGCGCGGCAACTTCTGTGCGTCAAGGTTTTTCGGTTCTGTTTTTTGACCGGTCCCCGAAGTCTTCTGCGGTTCATTCTGCGCGATCGCGAAGGGAGGACTTGCAAGACAGGCTAATACGACGAACGGCACTATCCATCGCGCACAGCGATTGGCTGAGGAACAAGTGCCTTGCAATATTCGGTGAGAGATTCGATCCGTGACAGCGGTTGCAGGCCTTGGCATACGTTCCCCTTGCTTCATCTCGAAGAAACAGGAGAACTCGCGCTTGAAAGTGGAAGGCCGCTTCGCTTCGGAAAACTTCCCACGCCGGCATTATCCGGATCGGGTTCTAGGGTATTATCTCAGCCCCACTTCGTGGAGCACCCCTGTTTCAATAAACAGAATTGAAACACTTCCAGGAGAGTTTGGCAAACAGAGCGTCCCACCTTAACGCCAGAGCGCCTCTACGAGGGGCCGATAGGAGTCCAACACAGGAACGGCAAGGCCCTGGACTTTGGCGGCATCGTCCGCGTGGCGCAAGGCGATCGCGGCGAGCGCATGGGGCGACGCGAGAAATGCTTCTGCTTCAGCCGATGACATCGGACCGCCCTGCAGCCGCAAGCTCTGCACCGACGCCGGCGAGAGGGCAGCCAAATAGCGGGTCTCGGCAAAGCACATATACCGCTTCGCCGCTACGTGCAGATGGATTGGATTGAGCACCTCGGCTGGGAAGTGATCTTTGAGAGCTTCCACACCTAAATCTTCGTGGTGCGTATCGATGCCCCGCGACGCCGCATCTTCGCCCTCTTCGTGAAGCAGATGCCCAAAGTCGTGGAGCAAGGCAGCCACCACAAGGGATGATTCCGCATTTTTCCGCTGCACAAACCAGGCCGCCTGCAGACTGTGCTCAAGCACCGTGACCGGCTCGCCGAAATAAGCCTCGCGGCCGCCGCTCGCCAGCACATCAAGCACGTCGTCGATGGATTCGATCATTGCATCTCGTGTCAGGCCTCCGCGCTTCGGGCCCTGTGCAGCCTCTGATGCGCCACCAGAACCAGTGCCACCAGCGCGGTGAGAAACGCAGCACCCGCTAAGGCAAGAAAAGCATTCTTCCAGCCGAACGCAATGGTCACGCGCGCCACCGTATCACCCGATAGCCACCCAGCCAGATAGCCGACTCCGTCGATGATTCCCGCGGCTGTGGCACTACCGCGCTTGCCTCCAAAATCCAGGCTCATTGCCCCGGCAAGATAGGAATAAGGTCCCAGCAGCAGGAATCCCACCAGCGTTACCAGCACCACCGGCGTCCACTGGCTCGCGTGGCCCGGTGTCCGCGCCAGCAGCAACAAGCACACTGTGCTTGCCGCCATTCCTCCCACCAACACGACATTGCGGCCATTCAATCCGAGCTTGTCGCTCAGCACGCCGGCTACCAGCACGCTAATGCCACCGAACAGGGGGAAGAGGGCGCTGCGCGCGGCAGCCACGCTGCTCGTCAGTCCCACGTACTGCACAAAATATGTGGGTGTCCAAAAATTGAAGGTCTCCCGCAGAAGCGTTGTCCCCAGCGAGAGCAGGCACACCATCCAGAAGGGGAAGCTCGTGAGCAACGGCCGCAAAATCGTCAGCAGCCCCACGTGCTCCTCACTCCTGTGTCCGTCCCTCCCATAGACATTCAGCGGATTCGCCTCAGGCGCCGACAGTCCGCGCTCTTCCGGTGTCTCGCGCAGCAGCATGAGATTCGCCAGCAGCAGCACAGCCAGCGATCCGGCGGCAGCGAAAAATACACCGTGCCATCCCACACCGTGCGCCATCAGTTGGCTCATCACCCAACGGCAGCCCGCATCGCCAAACAGAAAGCTCAGACTCAGTACCGCCATTACGGTGCCGTAAGTCGAGTAGGAAAACCAGCGCGATGCAACCTTCACCAGGCCGACCCATCCCAGGGACTGAAAAAGTCGATTGCCGATCCAAGCCAGCGTGAACAGTGGAAATCCGCCGCTCAGCGCGAACAGAATCGTGAAGAGGATCGACCCCACCATCCCGGCGAGAAAGTTGCGACGGCCTCCAAACAAATCGGCCAGCGAGCCGGAGATGAATTTCCCCGCCGCGTAGGCCATCGTTCCCGCAGAAGCCATAAAGCCGAGCCGCACCTGTCCTTCGCTGGCGCTGATGCCATGGCGCGCAAGATCCTGGATCAAGTCGGGAAGCACGACCGACAAGTTAGATCGGCAAAAATAATATCCGGAGTATCCAAACGCGAGCAGCGCCAGCGTCGCTCCATGCCAGGCAGTGAAGCGCGCGCGTGCATCGGATTGAGGAATGTTGTCTCGTTCCGGATCGGCTTCTGCTAGCGTGGACACACCGGCAGACTACCATGGGCCTCGATAGGAAATGGTGAACGCGGGCCGAACTATTTCCCGCTTCCCTCTGAAATTGTCAGAATCCTATCCACTCCCGGTGTGAGAAAGTGCTCCACCTTCCGGCTTGGCCAGTGAACTTCGATGTCCTCGACCGTTGTCGCCTGACCCAATCCGAAATGCGGCCGCGGATCGTTTGTCGACAAATAACTGCCGCCGCTCAACACGTCTTGGCGTTGCCGCATGCCGTTCGCGGTTACATAGACTGTTGCTCCTACCGCTTCCCGCGGGCCTTTCGGGCCGCCAACGAGTTTCAGTTCGAGCCAATGATTTTTGTCGTCACTGACGTTGCGCAACAGAACCGGATGCCCATCCATTACATTAATCACCGCGTCGATCTTGCCGTCATTGAACAGGTCGCCCACCGCCATGCCGCGGCCTGCAATCACATCGGCGAGCCCTGTTCCTTCGACCGCCGGAACAGGAACAAATCTCTTCCCGGCCATGTTCCGGAAGAGCATCGGACGCTGCTTCCAACTCGTGCCCCACGCATATTTGTCCGCCTCGGGATAGACGTGCCCATCGGACATCAGCAGGTCTTTCCACCCACTATTGTCGTAGTCGATAAACGCATCGCCCCAACTGAGGAAGGGAACAGTGATCTCTCCGAGACCTATTTCGTAGCTGACATCCGTGAAGTTGGCTCCACCTTCATTGCGGTAAAGCGGCTTGTAATTGTCGGAGAATGTCGTGTCGAAGATATCCAGTCTTCCATTGTTCTGGTAGTCGCCCACGGCGAGGCCCATGGACGCCGTCTCCTGGCCCACGCCGTTCACGGCGAATCCCGAATCGTAGCTCGCATCCTGAAACGTTCCGTTGCCCTTGTTCAGATAAAGATAGTTCGGCGTCGAATCGTTCCCCACAATCAGGTCAAGCTTTCCGTCGTTGTTCACATCGGCAAAAACCGCGCCTAGCCCGTAGTAGCCCGCCTTATCGGCCACGCCCGCCTTCTCGCTCACATCAGTGAATGTCCCGTCGCCATTGTTATGGAAGAGATGATCCGGCTCGCCCTTCAAGCCGCGAGGCCCGCAGCTCACAGGCGCACCTCGGAACATACAGAAGGCATTGCGCACTCCGTTGACTTCGGCTACCGGAAGATGGTCGCGATCAAAATGCAGATAGCCGGCGACAAACAAATCGAGGCGCCCATCGCCGTCGTAGTCGCCCCATGTAGCGCCCGACGACCAGTTCCCCAGCGTCACACCGGCCTTCTCCGCCAGGTCTGTGAACGTCCCATCATGATTGTTATGGTAGAGACGATTCTTGCCCCAGTTGGTGACATAAATGTCGGGCCATCCATCGTTGTCATAGTCCGCAATGGCTACGCCCATGCCCCATCGATCGTTGGTCATGCCCGCCTGCGCGGCCACATCGGTAAATGTTCCGTCATGGTTGTTGTGAAACAGCGCAGCGTGTGGCGGCGTTTCCTTGCCATCCAACGCATCGAAGGTCGATCCGTTCACGACGTAGATATCGAGCCACCCGTCGTTGTCGTAATCGATCAGCCCAATGCCCGAGCCCTTGGTCTCGACCAGGTAGGTTTTCTCGGGCGTGCCCATCTTGTGCGTCCACTTTGTCAGCCCGGCCTCTTCCGAAATATCTTCGAAAACGACCGGACCGGTCTTCACAAAGCCACCTGCGGTGATAGGCCTGTGTTGCGCGTCCAGTTGGATTGGGTGCGGAGACTTGGCCGCTCCGCCGGCCTGTCCTGGCTGTGCGGTTGCAGCCGACTGCGTGCTCTGTAGTTGCGAAGTTTTCGGTACAGAGGTCGCGTTTTGCGCGCAGAGAAGCCCTGAAAATCCTGCCGACACCAACGCCCAAATGGCCACCCTACGCATCGCCTGGAACATTGCAGCCAGTATACGGATTCTGTTTGGGGCGAGTCGTGAACGGCTGACAGCGTCGAAGTTCTACGTCCCTGAGGGCGAGGCCGGCTGCACACTCTCCACCAGCCATCCGTTGTCACTCTTCACCAGATTGGCCGTTGCGGTGCGCTGCTGGCCAGTGTCCGAAGCAATCTTCGGAAATGCCGACTTCATCTCGGTTGAATTCGCCCAATCGGGAACACCGCTCACCCCGTAGTGATAGGTCACACTGTAGCGCGCGGAGTTGGCATCGGGCGGCGTGTAGCTGTCGATCGAGCTCACCTCCAGATGGCCGAAACAGAAATTCCCATAACCGGGCTGCGTCTGGTCGGCTGTCCACGTCGAGTGGCCTTTGTCTGACAGGTCATAATCGTTCACCTGTTTCGAGCCAATCAGGAACCGGCTCTTCTCCGCCGTCTTGCGAGCTAACAAGCCTGCAACGGTCAGGGCGTCGAAACCCTTGGTCTGCTCATCGTTTGACGTATCGGCCTGCGCGGGAAACTTCACTGGAGCTGACCAAACGCACTCCTGTTTACCGCTGTAATAGCTGTTAATCGCCGACTTGAACGCTTCCTTGTCAACCGTGTTCGTGTGGCAGCCGGTGCCCAATCCCATCACTCCGCTCAGCGTCAGCAAAACGAACTTCGTCTTTCGCATCCTTTTCTTCTCCTGAGAGCATTGGATGCGAAAAAACGATTCATGCCTGTTTCAGGGATGGATGACAGTTCCAGCCGCGGTGGTCGCGTGTAAGCCGTCTCTCGTTTTGCGTTAGAGCGAGACTGGCGATTCGGACTGGATGCTTCCATCGCGCAAGGATGCAGGCGCCGCGCCGGCCGACACACCCGTGGCCATTTCTTCGACCGATGCGGCACTCAAAACTTCCAGCATCGCGCGCTGAGCTTTTGCCCAGACGGGATGCGCCGGGCAGAACGCTCTGCGCTCGCATGATTTTCCCGCGACCAGGCATACATTCAGGCAAATAGGGCCGTCAATAGCTGCAATCACCTCGTACATCGAGGCACGCCGGCCGCGCGGCAGAATGACAAATCCGCCCGCTTTTCCCCGATGGGACTCAATCAGCTTGGCGCGCGACAATGCCTGCAAAACCTTCGACAAAAAGCTCTCCGGCGCATCCGTGGCCACGGCCAGCGCGGGAAGGAATGCCCGCGCCTCGGGCGGGAGCGTTGCCAGGTGGATCATCACGCGTACGCCGTAATCCGCGGCCCGCGTAAGTTGCATCGATGAGTTGCATCCCCGCATGAAAGCCTTTTTCGATTCAATCACTGCGGATGGCCAGGTCCAAAGTTAAACCGCCGCCGCTTACTTGATTTCCCCGGGCCAACCGAGACGCTCGGTCAGTCAGCAGCGTATCCAACAAGGTCACAATCTCATGTATCCGAGATCACAGACCCTCGTTCACCCGATCGGATAAATCTGTCCCTAAATTGGAGCGAATCAGTCCAAATGTCTCACCCGAATTCCTCTCACACTTTCTTCTACGGCGGCCGATGGCATTTATGTAGTGCGGTTGTCCCACTCCATCGTCCCGCCTCGCTTGGAGAGTAAAGGAACCTCAGTTTATGCATGCGTTTCCCGCAGTCGATCCCATTCCCTTGCCGGCGCCGATCTGGCTTTTCAAGCTGCTTCATATCGTTACCCTGTCGCTCCACTTTGTCGCAGTTGAGATGTTGCTCGGCGGCCTCTTGCTCGCGGTGCTGCTGAGTCTCTTCCGTGGTTCGGCGCATTCGCACGTTGCCGCGCGCGCCATTGCGCGAAGGCTCACCGTCGTGATGACCTATGTGATTAACCTCGGTGTGCCGCCCCTCTTGTTTGCGCAGGTGCTGTATGGCCGCGCGCTCTACACCAGCAGCGTGTTGATTGGCGCGTACTGGATCTCGATCATCGTCATCCTCACGCTGACCTACTGGCTTCTCTACCGATTCTCCGCGCGCCTCGACGCCGGTAAATCCGCGTGGTGGGTTGGTCTCAGTGCGTGGCTGCTCGCCGGCTTCATCGCCCGCCTGCTCTCTACGAACATGACGCTGATGCTTCGGCCGGAGGTCTGGCGCGACATGTATTCGGCATCGGCTGCCGGCATCTATCTGCCCACCGGCGACCCCACACTCACGCCCCGCTGGCTTCTGATGCTCGCAGGCGGACTCTTCATCGGCGGATTGTGGATGGTGTATCTGGCAGGCCGCTCCACCTTCAGCGTGGACGAAAAGAAATTCATCGCCGGCGTCGGTGGCAAAGTAGCCGCGTTCTTCGGCATTGTTTATCTCTTCGCCGGTCTCTGGGCTGCAGGCGTTCAGCCGCAAGCCGTCAAGACCGGCCTGACAACGCATCCGCTCTACCACTTCGCGTCATTCGCCGGCTACGGATGGCTGGCATTGGTCGTAGTCGCCATTCTTCTGGCTGCGTTCGCGGGATTCGGCAAGATCGCCGCCGGTTGGCTCGGATGGTCCGGAGCGCTCGTGGCCCTGCTGGTCGAGATCACGTTCACGATCTATCGCGATGCTGTTCGTGACCTCACCCTCCTTAGCAAGGGCTTCGATGTCTGGGATCGAGTTGTCGTTACCAACTGGTCCGTTGTCGGGCTCTTCCTCATCTTGTTTGTCGCAGGTCTCGGCGTTATCGGTTGGCTCGTGTCTGTCGTGGCACGCGCCCAGAAGGTCATGGAGAGCGCGGCCTGATCGCGCGAAAGGGTTTCTATGAGCCAAGTCTTGAACATGCCCCATATCGCGAAGGAGCCCGAGGAACCCGGTGAGCAAGTCTCGCGCCGCGCCTTCTTTGTCTCAGCTGGTGCAGCTGGATTGTGTTACACCGCAGCCCTCGCTTATCCCATCTATCGCTATCTAGCCTCTCCTGAGGAGATGGAATCGAGTGCCATTGCGGTGACAGAGGTGACTCTGAAAGACGCGCAAAAGCTGCCCACCAGTTCAGTCCTCATGTTCAAGTTCGGGACTGCGCCTGCCATGCTGATCCATCACGAGGACGGCCGCTGGGTCGCCTTAACCGCTGTCTGCACGCACCTTGGCTGCACGGTGCAATATGAGCCGCAGGCCGACCGCATTCATTGCGGCTGCCATGGCGGCGTTTACAACGCCTACACCGGCGCCAATGTGAGCGGGCCGCCTCCCAAGCCTCTCAAACTCTTCAAAGTCGCCGTGAACGAGACCGGCGTCAACGTTTCCCGTACATAACGTCCCAAGGATGACGGCATGACTTCAAAGACTGCTTCCATTTACGACTGGGTTGACGAGCGCCTGGGCATCTCCGAACTGGCCGCGTTCGCGCGCCACAAAACCGTCCCGGTCCATGCTCAATCGTTCTGGTATTACTGGGGCGGCATCTCGCTGTTCCTCTTCCTGGTCCAGTGCTTCACGGGGGTTCTGCTGCTGGTCTATTACCACCCCGGAGCAGATGCCTACGAATCGGTCCGGCAAATCACCTTCGTGATGCACTTCGGTTGGCTCATCCGCTCGGCCCACTCCTGGTCGGCCAACCTGATGATCTTTTCCATCCTCGTGCACATGTTCTCGGTCTACTTCATGAAGGCCTATCGCAAGCCGCGCGAATTCGGCTGGCTCAGCGGCATGGCGCTGCTGGGCCTTGCCTCCGTCTTCGGCTTCTCCGGATACCTGCTGCCGATGGATGACCTCAGCTACTTTGCCACCAAGGTCGGCCTGCAAATTCCCGCGGCCATTCCGTGGATCGGCCCCATCATTGGCAACATGTTGCGCGGCGGTCTCGAAGTCAACGAGTTTACAGTGCAGCGCTTCTTCGCGCTCCATGTCGTCGTGTTGCCCGCCTTGTTTCTGCCGTTGCTCGGATTCCATCTGTGGCTGGTGCAGCGTCACGGCAACGCCATGCCGCCCGCCGAAGAGGCCAAGCCTATTCTCGAGCGCAAGACCATGCCCTTCTTTCCCAACTTCCTGCGCAAAGACCTCGCCATGTGGCTTATCTCGCTCAACATCCTTGCGCTGCTGTCCTCGGTCTTTCCGTGGTCGCTCGGCAAACAGGCGGATATTCTCGTGCCCGCGCCGCAGGGCATTCATCCCGAGTGGTATTTCATGAGCCCGTTCGAAATGCTCAAGCTCCTTGGTTCATTCCTGCCGGGCGAATCCGGCGAAATCGCGGGACTTCTCATCTTCACCCTGGGCATCGCGCTTTGGGTTCTCATCCCTTTCTACGACTCCAGTAAGGAGTCCGGGCGCCGCGGCCGCGCCGCACACTACTTCGGCTTGATTGCAGTTTTCGCGTTGCTGGCCACAACAGCGATTGGTTATTGGACGATTCGGTGAGTCCAGTGAACAGTGAACAGGGTGCAGTGGACAGAGCGATGAAGAGCCCGAGGGTCCAATCATTTCGCGATCTGCTCGTTTGGCAAAAATCAATGGACCTCACCACGTCCATCTACCGCATCACGCAGAGTTTTCCGCGCGAAGAAATCTTTGGCCTCACGAGTCAATTGCGACGTTCCGCAATTTCGATCCCGAGCAACATCGCCGAAGGACAGGGAAGGTTGAACACCCGCGAGTTTCGGCAGTTTCTCGGCGTAGCTCGCGGATCAAATTGTGAATTGCAGACACAGTTGGAAATCGCCCGCCGGCTGGGACTGGGAAACTCACAACTCCTCAACGACGCTGAAAGTCTTTCGCATGAAGTCGGCAAGATGATCTACGCAATTTTAGGAAAGCTAAGGACGTGAGCAAGGGGCAACGCTTCTGTTCACTGTGCACTGCACACTGTTCACTAGTCACTGTTCACTGTCCACTGGAGTAACCAATGAACTATCCCTTCTGGTACATTCCGCATCTTGGCTCGGGCTGGGTCATCGGCATCATTGCCATCTTCCACGTCATGATCTCTCAGTTCGCGGTGGGCGGCGGTTTCTACTTGCCATTGGCCGAACGCAAAGCGATGCGCATCGCCGATCCAGCTGTGCGTGCCGGATGGATGACGCAGCTGATCAGCCATTCAAAATTCTTTCTACTTCTTACAGGCGTCTTCGGCACCGTGTCCGGCGTTGGCATCTGGTTTGCCATCGGCCTCACGCATCCTGAAGCCACCAGTACGCTCATCCATAACTTCGTCTTCGGTTGGGCCATGGAATGGGTCTTTTTCCTGGTCGAACTCACTACGGCGGCGGTCTACTACTACACCTGGAACCGGATCGACGAGAAGCTGCACCTCACCGTGGGCTGGGTCTACGCCGGAGCATCCGCCGCGACGCTCATAATCATCAACGGCATTCTCGCCTTCATGCTCACGCCGGGCGACACCTGGCTGGCTGTCGCCGGCACAGGCGCCGAAGCCAGCAAATTCTGGAATGCCTTCTTCAATCCGACCTATTGGCCGAGTCTGTTGCTGCGTGTCTGCGTTTGCACGTCGCTTGCGGGAGTCTGGGCGCTCATTACCTCAAGCCGCATGGACGGCGACAAGCAGCCGGCCCTCAAAACCAGCATGGTCAAGTGGAGCGTCAAGTGGCTCGTACCTTCCTTCGTGGCCACGCCGTTTCTGCTGGTGTGGTATCTCTTCATGGTTCCCGCCTCGCAGCGCGCCCTCCTAACTCTCGGCATCGACACCATCAACTCCGGTACGTTTTCTACCGTCACCCGCATGGCACTGGTCATCATCATCACTTCGGCCACCATCGTCGGCGTCGCGTATTTCCTTGCCTATCGCAATCCGACCGAATTCAATCTCTCGCACGCCATGGCCGTGCTGCTGCTGGCCCTCATTGTCACCGGCGCCGGCGAGTACAGCCGCGAAATGCTGCGCAAACCCTATGTCATCGGCCGCTGGATGTACTCGAATGGAGTGCGCGTTCCGTATGTGAACCGCATCAACGCGCAGGGCTATCTGCTCACTTCGAACTGGATCTGGGGCAGCGCCGGTGCCGCCACCACGAGCTACTCCCGCGGCGAGGCGATCTTCCGCGGCGAATGCGGTTCGTGCCATACCCTCGACGGTTACCGTCCGCTTCGTCAATTGCTCGATGGACGCGATCGCGCGAACATCCGCAACTTCATCGTCATGCTGCACCAGAACAAAGACGACTCACCCTACAAGAAATTCATGCCGCCCATGGTCGGTACCGAGCAGGACGTGAACGACCTGACAGACTTTCTGAATGCGCAGGTGAATCCACCGGCGCCGAGCGGGCAAAGGCCGGTATTGACTGCGCGAAAGTAAGGAAATGGAACGCTCCTCATCAAGACGAAAGTCCCGCAATTATGCGGGACTTTCGCTCAAACCTGAAACCTGATACCTACTCCCTGCCGACCACATACGGCATCCCAAACCGCCCAATCTGAATCAGCGCCTTGGCTCCAGGCGGCCAGATGCGCAGGCTCGCCACGCGGCTAGAACCTGCAATCAAATGCGCATCCGTAGTGCCGACTAACTCCCCAGTTGCCGCCTCGTTGAAATGCACACTCAACAAATCGCCCGCGTGCGTATAGCCAAACACATACTCGCCGGGCTTCAGCGCAACTCCGCCGATGCGAATCGGCGCCTGCACCACGAGGTAGTGCGAATATTTTCCGTCAGCCGAGTAACCGGCCGTGATTAAAACCACGCCCGCTATATAGCGGCCCTGGCTGTTCACAATGCCGCTTGCGGTGCGCATCTCGGTCTCAATGTGCTCCTTTTCCACAGGAGCGCGCGTAGGCAGCAGCGAAGCCAGCTCAGCATCCGTAGCTTGGCGCCACGCAGTCTTTTCCCCTTGCGCCAGCGGAAAAAGAAAAAGCAGCAATACCGCGGACCATATCCCCAGTTTCATGGCTTAGCCTTCTTGAGCGATTCGAGCGGAACAATACCGCGCTGAATCGCCGCCGTCGCTGCCTGGGTTCGATCCGTGACGCCCAGTTTACCCAGCAGGCTGTTGATGTGCGTCTTCACCGTGGCTTCGGAGATTTGAAGCTCGGTCGCGATCTCCTTGTTGCTCTTGCCGTACACAATCTGCTCCAGTACATCTGACTCACGCGGCGTCAGCTCTTCGGTTCCCATGCGCTCGGCAAGCTTCTGCGCAATCGCAGGCGGAATATGCGATTTTCCGGCATGCACTGTGCGTATCGTCGCGATCAACTCATCGCTCGTCATGCCCTTCAGCAGGTAGGCGCGCGCCCCTGCCTGCAAAGCGCGATAGATGTCTTCGTCTCCATCGTACGTAGTTAACACGATGAACCGCGCGTGCGGCGACTCCATACGGACCCGCTGAATCACGTCGACCCCGCCCATGCGCGGAAGG
>Ga0187863_10002207_pt1 | contig 14986 bp, 14 predicted proteins | sample June2016WEW_11_1_FD_132975 | JGI IMG/M metagenome (GOLD analysis project Ga0187863, IMG submission 132975) | Peatland microbial communities from SPRUCE experiment site at the Marcell Experimental Forest, Minnesota, USA - June2016WEW_11_10 | ecosystem: Environmental > Terrestrial > Soil >... | reverse complement strand
CAACTGCAGATTAATCGAATCCGATGGAGGTCAGCTATTCTTGTTTCTGGGGTGAAACTAGAGGAAATGGAATCGCCGCAGTCGGGGCGGTGGAAAAACTGGGAATCCTGCCGTCATTGCAGGATTTCCAAGCGTAGTGGGAAAGTCCCGCCTTTGGACTTTTCCACGGAGCGGGTTTTTCCACCGCCCTTTTACCCACAAATACTGCTATAGAGCCAAAAAATCAAAGCCCCTGATACTCATTTTCGAGTGCCAGGGGCTTCTTTTTTTGAGTTAATTTAGGCTTCATCGTGCCCAGATGGGCACGACAAGCTTGTTTTTCGACTCGTTTTTGACCTCACTTTTTTGATCTGTATTGCTGGGGTCCAACTGGGGTCCGTCCGACGAACAGGTTTTGGTAGCTAAGCGACGCCAAAACAAAGGCTTGTGGGTTTCGGCCGTGTAGTTAACAGCCGAATGCTCTACCGTTGAGCTACCGGGGAACCGAGCCAATAACTCTTTTATTGTACGGCGCTTCCCGCAATGACTGCAACCGGCAGTCGCGGTGCCTCCTTTTGTGGACTGAACCCTTAACTTGAGACACGCGGATAGGGCACACTTTGCAGGGAAAGCCACTGCAAGTGGCCAAGAAGAGACGAGTGGGACGGTATCCGAAGGAATTCCGCCGGATGGCTGTCGAGCGATTGAAGGCCTGCGACAACATCGTAGAATTGTCACAGGAACTTGATGTGCATCGGCGGCTTCTCTACAAGTGGCGAGATCAGTTTGATCCCTTCGATCCCGGTGAGGAGTCGCCACCAGGGAACTCGCGTGAGTCCACGCTGCGCAAGGAAATCAACCAGCTGAAGCGCGTGCTGGTTGATAAGACCTTGGAGCTGGATTTTCTCAAAGGTGCCTTGCAAAAAGTCGAGGCTCGACGCCAGAAGGGCGGCATCAGTGGCGAGAAGGCATCTACGACGAAATCCAAGATAATGATGCCTTTGCAAGGTAGCTTAAGCATCGAGCGAATGTGTCAGCTGGCCGGGGGCAGCCGCGCGGGTTTTTATCGTTCACTGCAGGACCGTGCATCCGTCGAGGAAGACATGGAGGTGCGCAGCGTGATTCAGCAGATCGCTGTTGAGCATCGACGCCGCTATGGGTATCGGCGGATCAGCGCCGAGTTGCGACGGCGCGGGATGCTTGTGAATCACAAGCGCGTGTTGCGAATCCTACGAGAAGGTCACCTGCTTGCCGTGCAGCCGCGGGCGTTCGTGGTGACTACTTCTAAACTCAACACTGAACTTTGCGGCTGACCAGCCTCATATTTGGTGGGGAGTGAGCGTTGAAGATCGAAAGTACGGGCTGCCACGTATCCCCGATTTGCAAAATGCCGATGCCGCAGTACGCTTTCTCTCTGTCGAACCACTGCACGAAGATCTCGGAAAGCTTCCTCTAGACGGACTCGGTTGGGTGATTGTAGGTGGGGAGAGTGGCCCAGGCGCGAGGCCCATGAAAAAAGAGTGAGTCGTGTCTGTGAGGGATCAGTGTCGCCGTGCCAAAGTGCCATTTTTCTTCAAACAGTGAGGGGGAATTCGCAAGTCGGTCGCCGGAAGAAAGCTGGATGGACGTACATACGATGAATTTCCTCGGCGGGTGAGCCATCCCGTCCTCGCAGCAAATCATTGTCTTGCGCTCGCTGCAAACTTCGAGGTTTCTTTCAGGAACCCAGAACTCCTGGATTGCTTGCTCTGAAGCTCGACGCGAGTTCCGCGATTGCGAGGTTTCGGGCATAGTCTGCAACCTGTACCTTGGGGACCACCCGTGACGACCAACTCTCCCTCTTTAAATTCATGCTTATACGGTTGCGTAGGAATGAACCTTTTCGGACCGGGGATTCAGGCCACTGGCACCTAGACTTTTGCCCCACCGCTCGAAAGCTGAGGATAAAGAAGGGGATCTTGGCGCCTCTGGCGGAGAGGGTGGCCAAAGCAGACACTCCACCGAATACCGCGATAGACGCGCTTATGTGCACCAAGCCAGTTGTAAACCCGCTTTCCGTGTGAAAGATCGAGGACCATCTCAGCACTTTAGCAGAAACGATTCTCTCAAGAAGTCGCGCAACAACCCGACGGGATATATATCGAGCCGTGCGGCCGAATCCTACCCTCCAGCATTGGGGTGTGATATGTTTTTGGAAAGCTCAATCGATAGGGAGGACTCGCAATGAAAAGACTGCTTTGGGGCACCGCGTTTGCGTTGACAGCCTTGCCCGTTTGGGCTGCGCTCAAAGTAGGCGACAAGGCGCCCGATTTCTCGGCTCGGGCTTCCGTGGCTGGAAAGGAATTTAATTTTTCTCTTACGGATGCACTGAAGAAGGGTCCGGTAGTGGTCTATTTCTACCCGTCTGCCTATACCAAAGGCTGTGACCTCGAAGCGCATACATTTGCTGAGCAGAAAGACAAATTCGATGCCGCCAGTGCCACCATCATCGGCGTGTCTGGCGACAGCGTCGCGCGGCTCGATCAGTTCTCTGCGGATCCGGATTATTGCGCCGGTAAGTTTCCAGTAGCTTCTGATGCAACCGGCAAGATCGCCGCCTCCTACAACCTGACAACGGCCGCCCCTAAACCTGACGCGAAGGATGTGCGCGGCGTCGCTATTGACCATGCTTTTATCGAACGCGAAACTTTCGTCATCGGCAAAGACCACAAGATCATCGCCACGTTTTCCTCGAAGGACGACAATCTTTCGCCCGATCAGCACGTGACAAAATCGCTGGCGATCGTGCAGCAACTCGCCTCCAAATAGCGTGGCAATCCATCGGCAAACCGGACAGATGATGGGCTCGTGCTCCAAACTTCCGGTAACCGCGTTTACCAGGACCGTTGAGCTGACTTGAGTGGAAAACTGGAACTTTTTAGCTCGCTAGGGTAATTAGATTCAAGCAGAAAAATTCTCTGTCAGGAGGGTTTCCCAACATGCGAAAACTTGCCCTTACGATCTTGCTAGCTTCATTTGCGGCGGCGGTTTTGTTCGCCCAGCATACTCCGCCAGCCCCAGCCACCGTTGCGCAGAACATTGTCAGCCGGTACACCACGCTGCTGGAGCTCAATTCCGCCCAGCAGACACAAGCACTTGCCATTTTCACAACGGAAGTCACGGCAGAGTTCTCAGCGCAAAAGGATGAGAGAACTCAGCGCGAGGCTCTCCACACCGCCGTGATCAATAATGACGGTCTCGGCATTCAATCCGCCTCAAGTGCGATTGGCAGCGACGCGGCTGCCTCCACTCTCGCCAGAGCTACTGCCGAGGCGGCCTTCTACCAGATTCTTACCCTTCCCGGCCAGCAATCCAAATACACTCAGCTCGTAGGAAGAGGGGGAGGCGGAGGCTGGGGCAGAGGTCCCGGCGGCCCAGGAAGATAGTCCTACTCCTGCTTGCTCGCTTCTACCGAAGATTAAGAAGCGGTTTGCATCATAAACTCAACCAACGCTCGATCCTCATTGCTAATTGAGAAGGCCGGACACAGGTTCCGGTCTTTCGTTTTCGGATTGCCAGACCGCCACCACACCGGAAGGCAAGGGTGGGATTCGTCAGCTTAACTCGCCACAGGGACCTTCACGCTTGATGCGTTCAAGAAGCTCTTCGATACGCTGAGCGCAGAGCCTGCATTTGTTGGCCTCCTCTTCGCTAAGTCGGCTTCGTAGCGATTTGGCCTGCTGGTTCGTCAAACGGGCCACCTCGTCCAGCACTTCCTCTCGATCTCCCATATCGTCCTTTACTCCAAATCCTCTTCCGCAATGCACAACATGTTGGGTCGGACTAATGCGTAGCGACTCGTGACGGCTGCGCGGTGATGTATGAGCCCAACACAAGAATGCCTGCGAGCAATTGCGCAGCCAGCGTCTCGACTGTCGGAAAAATCGAAAACCAAAGCTCCATCCACTCCGGAGTCAACTTTGCCAGCTCAGGAATTTCTGTTTTAGGAAGCCAATGAGCGAGTTGCATCTCCTGCGCTTGTTCACCGACCATCACAAGCAGGACGAATCCAAGCATCACGCCTGTCACGACAAGCATCTTCCTGTAAGGCAACCGACGGTGAGCCGCGAACGTAAGGATTGCCACAACGCCAGAAAGCAGCATGCCAAGGAGAACGCCTTCTAACACGGTACTGCCACCGGACTTGAGCCTGTAACTCTGAAGGAAGAGTACAACTTCAAATCCCTCTCGGTAGAAAGACGTAAATCCCAATAACCCCATCCCCCACAGCAAAGCTACTTTGGCCCTCTTCGTTCGATTGCTTTTCAATAGTGCTCGTTTGCGCTCGGTGTGGACCGAAATCCAGCCGGTCCAATAGGTCTTGTGAAAGAACCAATTCATGACCACAAGAAGAACAATGATTGCTAGGAGCCCAGTTCCGGCCTGAACGGCAAGGGCTGAAACATTCTTGCCAAGGTCATCGAGGATGAGCACCGCGAAATGCCAAGTCACAAGAGTTGCGAGGAACCCAATCCCCGCTCCCGCAGCAACGGGACGCAGATATCCCCGCCCCCATCGAGTCCTGTCTGCCGTGATGGCGGCCAAGACCAAAACACACTCTAGTCCCTCGCGAAAAACCAGAACTCCGACATTCAGCACCGCCGAGGTATGGACGTCTTCAAATGTGGAGATAAGCAACTTGCCAGCCGGTGCAATCCCGTGTCGAAACGTGAAAGCAAGTATCAGGAGAGCGGCCCCGAGAAAAATGGCCCATCGAAGGAGGTGCTTTCGTCTGGGAGTTGCCGCTGTCCCAACGATTGCATTTACACATCTCTTCTCAGGCATGGGACTTACACTCATTCCCATGTCTTTTCACTCGCAGTCCCGCAGATCAGATTCAATTTGACCCTTATAGTGCTCATAAATCCCAGAAGTGCCATCGTCGGAAGGGCCGTCGTCTCTTTGCCGGTTGACCGATCTTCGGATGAAAAATAAGACCGCCATGAACCCAGCAATCGCAGATACGGGCGGCAGGCCATACATGACCTTGTGCCTGGTCCCTTCAGGATCCACCAGGATTTGCAGGCCATACAAAGCTTTGTAGTGATCCAATATCTCCCTGTCCGACTTCCCGGCCAGAACCATCTCGCCAATTTCCTTCCGCACGTCGAATGCAATATCGCTCATATGTTTGGAAACGGGTTGCGTGTAACAGCACGGCGCTAACAGCGAGTCCTCAAGGTGCACAATGCGCTCCGATTGGTGTGGTGACGGTGTGGGCGGGATAACAGTCGTTGCCAGGAGAAGCAGTAGAATCTTCATTTTCGCGTCCTTACGCTAAATGTGCGCAACTATGACTTCTGGACTGGAATATTGTGGAACCGCTTGCTCACCGCGTCCCAGGAGATCACCTTGTGGAAGGCCGCGACATAATCCGCGCGAACGTTTTTGTACTTCAGATAGTAGGCATGCTCCCAAACGTCGATTCCCAGCAGCGGAGTTCTTCCGGCCATCCAGGGGCTGTCTTGATTGGGCGTTGTCTCGATTGCAATGCCACCCTTGTCATCGGAACTGAGCCAAGTCCACCCACTACCGAAGACACTCAGCGCGGCCTTCGTAAACTGGTCTTGAAATCCGGAGAAGCTGCCGAATTTGGTGTCGATGGCCCGCGCCAACTCTCCCTGTGGATGGTCCGAGCCTCCGTTGTGCATGATCTGCCAGAAAAAGGAATGATTTGCGTGACCACCGCCGTTGTTACGCACAACGGTGCGAATCGGTTCAGGAACTTTATCCAAGTGCCGAACCAGTTCCTCAACGGACATCGCGGCAACATCCGGGTAGTTCGCTACCGCGTTGTTCAGATTATTCACGTACGCCGCATGGTGCTTGTCGTGATGCAAATGCATCGTTTCGGCATCAATATATGGTTCGAGTGCTTCGTAGCCGTACGGTAATGCTGGCAGAGTGAACGGCTGCCCTGCCTTGGCAGCTTGTGTCTGCCCGCTTGACGAATCAGCCGTGACCACACCGAAACTCGCTAATGCCGACATTCCCGCCAATTTGATGAAAGCGCGCCGCTGTTGAAACATGCTCGTTCTCCTTTTCTATCGTTCTGGCCGATCAGTCGACACTGCGATTGACTGGTCGCTTCCTAATCTCTGTTGCCCTTAAAGCCGTGAAGAAACTGCATCAGGTCATCGACTTCATCCCGATTAAGAGTTTGTTGAAACGGAGGCATGGTGCCCCGTCCCTCTGATATCGTCTTCCGAACTTGCTCGTCTGTAGCCGCCGCGCCGCTCGGCAGCGTCTGCCGGAGGAATAAACCAGCCAGCCTCGGAGGATTTTTTACCAGATGGAGATCGTTCGCTTCGTGACATGGCGCACACCAGAAGGCGTAGAGCCCCTGGCCTCTTCGCTGGGCTTCTGAGGTTCGGCGGTCGCTGACGGCGGCGCCCGAACAGGAAGATAAGCAGATCGCCAATAAGAGAACACCTCCTGAAAACAATAAGGTCCCTCCTTCATCGATTGATGGCCGCTTGTTGTCGCAGTGCCGCGACCACATCCGAATTCGTCCATTGATTGTCGGACCAGCTGTGAGATACGGTTCCATCCGTGGCCAATAGAACGGTTTTCATCGAGTGCGATATCAGGTTGTCCTGTTCAAAATATTCGAGTCCAAACGCGGTCGCGAGCTTCCTCAAATCGTCCGGGCTGGTCGAGACGAATTCCCAGTGTCCGAACCCCTTGGGATCGTCGGAGAGGTAAGCGAGACCATACTTCCGTAGGACTGGGGGCGTGTCGTATTTAGGATCGAGACTGATAGTTATCAAATGCGTCTTTTCGTAGTCTCCCGGCGTTTTCGCCAGCTCCTTTTGGACCGCCGCAAACTTACTGCTGGTGAGTGGACAAAAAGTTGCGAAGGGGCAGCGCGTGTATACAAACGTGACCAGGAGGGCTTTCCCCCTGAAGTCGGCGAGATGCACCGCTTTCCCATCCTGATTCGTCATCGCTATATCCGGAACCGGTTCACCGGGCAAAAGCCCATGGGGAGGCAGCGACGACACTGCTCCGCGTCCGGCCTTGTCTTTTATTGCCAGGCGCTCCAGCCAGTAGTCATTATTTCCGCCCACAACAACATCTGCCGTAATGAGATCGCCTGGTTGGACCTGTTGGAATCCTTGGGTATCCTTGATGGGATACGTCATCGTCATCGCCGCCATAAAGCCCGGGATATCGCTATGGTTCACCGTGAGTTGCTGTGTCGAAGCGCTTTTTCCCAGCACACGACCTTGCAGGAAATAGTGTTTCGGCGAATTGCGGCAAGCAGTTAGAAGCCAAGGCAACGCACCTAACAGGAAAATTACCGTGATGCTGGATTTGAATTGACGACACATCGCTACCTCCGCAACGAATGACCTAAAAGTTTCTTCTGCCGCGGAAGAAAAATACGACACTCAGCCACAGCGGACGGATTACGACTCCATGCATAAGCACTCTCCTCGTCAATAGAGTTTTTAGTGCTTTGAATTGTCGGGAGTTTACGGACTACAGACGAGGAGGCTGTTCAGGAGGCCGCACGGATCGCGCAGGCTCAGCAGTGTACGAACTCAAGCCTGGAAACCGTGTTTGCAGGATCGAAACAACGTGGTGTTGTGCCAAAACTGCTTCCACGAAAAATAGAATTCCGAAATCAGAACGATGATCGCAGTTGCAGATTCCCATATTGCAAGGCTGGCTCGACTCATTTTTCCTGCCGCAAAGCTTTCTTCCATGCGTATCTTGAAAATGAGAAGGCCGGTGCATGGGGCACATCGCGCCGCAACAGCAGCAGGACGTCGAAGGCTGCAAGATGGCAGAAGCCATGGCCGCAATGGGATTAGCCATCATCGAAACGAAAAGGAACAACGCATGCACACGTCGCATTGCTAGATTTCTACTACTGAAGTTTTTTAAAAGCAAGCTTCTCGTGAAAAGAAAAAGGCAGCCGGGCCGCATTGGCACGGAAAACAAGCCAGCCTCGTGATCCTTGTCGCCCGTCAAGTGGGCAAAAGCACCAGCTGCACCACGCTCAGATATGGGTTGCGTTCACAACTCTTTGAGAGTACAAGGTATCTGATGCGGCGCATCCAAGCACTCATATTATTGGTCGCTGTGCTGTCGAGCCCTATATTGGCGTTCGCGGAAGTGATCCATCAGCCGACTGCGTGCTGTTGCTGTGGCTCTTTGTGTCCGATGCACAAGCATGGTTCGGTACGGCAAGGCCCACACGGAGAACCACTCTGTGGCGGTGCTACGGGGCGCAACGAACAGTGCAACATGGCCGTCTGTAATCGCCAATCGTTGGATGACAGAATTCTACAACCTGCACCCAAAGGAGTGCTGCCCCTTATTAGAGTTTTGCTGTTACCCGAGAATGTGCCCATCTCTGCTGTATCTGAATATCGAAGAGAACCTTCGCGATTCATTTTGCCTCTAGAACAGCCTCCTCGCTGTTAGATCAGCGCCTTTCCAACAACCACCTGAGAATATCTCCACTCGGCTGCCACGGTCGGATTGTGAACGGTTTCGGGACGGCAAGAGTATCGCTGCCAAGCCACTGGTGATGTGCCTCCTTTCCGACCCTAAAAAACGGTTGTACCCCAAAAAGGTGCCACAGAATTTACGGAGGATGACGAAGATGCGAAATATGAAATTGCTTGTGTGCGGTTTGCTTCTACTTCTTGCCGGATATGCTTACGCCGCCGACAAACTGCCCGGAGGCGTTCAGACACGGAAAGCAGATTCCGGGACGGTTGTTTTGGCGAACGCGAAGGGAATGACACTCTATACGTCCGATAGGGATACTTCGGGAAAATCGACCTGCAATGGGCAGTGCGCCATGAACTGGCCTCCATTGGCCGCTTCAGCGGACGCGAAGTCCACGGGGGACTGGAGCGTTGTAACTCGCGATGACGGTTCCACGCAATGGGCCTACAAAGGGAAACCGCTGTACACCTTTGTCAAGGATATGAAGGCTGGCGACACTACTGGTGATGGTGCTGCCAAGGGCAACTGGCATGCCGCTCTGCCGTAACAGATGTTGAACGAAGGGGCCGTCCTCGTCATCCTGAGCGCGGCCCCTTCTCATATCGATCGGTTGGTTCTCAATGTGCCGGAGCAACCTTCTGGCTTTGACATTCAGGTGAGACCGATTTTTCGCGGAAGCCGCGGATGTTTCTTTCGCTGGCACCAAAGCGACGCCGCGCGAGGTTTGTAGCTGCAAATACCATCATTTGCACCAATGGAGGCTTTCATGCGGAAGTACGTAATTCTACTCGCGGTCTGCTGTTTCGTATGTGCACTCGCCGCTCGGGCCACTGTTTTCGGAAGCATTCGCGGAATCGTGCACGACCCGCAGCATCGCCCGGTCGGCGACGCTACAGTGAAGCTCCAGTCGTCGAGTTCGGACTACTCCCAGTCGGCGCAAACCAACCCCGACGGTGAGTTCTCCTTTCCTGCCGTTCCCTTCGGTGATTATTCCGTGACGGTGACGGCTTCGGGATTCAGCGCCGAGAAGCAATCGCTGACCCTCGCTTCCGACACATCGTCAGTGCTCCATTTCCAGCTTTCCATCGCGCCTGTGAGCGAGACCGCTGTCGTTACTTCTGAGCCTGTTGAGATCGCTCCGGAGACATTTACTCCCACGACGCTGGTCGACCGGCAGGACATTGAGCACACGCCTGGCGCCGATTTGACCAACAGTGTGGCTATGATCACCGACTTCACCCCTGCTGCGTATCTCACGCACGATATGCTCCATATGCGCGGGGGCCATCAAACTTCCTGGCTGATCGATGGCGTTCCCATCCCGGATATGAATATCGCCACCAGCCTTGCTCCTCGAGTAAGTCCACAAGACATCGATGACGTGGAAATTCTTCGCGGCAGCTACGGGGCCCAGTACGGAGATCGCACCTACGGGATGTTCAACATCCTTCCGAAGTCCGGCTTCGACATGAACAACGAGGCGGAGTTCACGGCCACGCTTGGCAGCTTTTACCAAACCGACGATCAGCTCAGCCTCGGCGGTCACACAGAAAAGTTCGCTTACTACGCCAGCGTGAACGGCAACCGAAGCAATCTGGGATTGGAGACGCCGGTTCCGCAGGTCTACCGCGACGCCGAAAACGGCTTCGGCGGATTCAGCTCACTGCTCTATAACCTCGATTCGAAAAACCAGTTTCGTTTCGACGGGCAATTGCGGCGGGACTATTATCAGATTCCCTACGATCCGGATCCGAACGACTTCGAAAATTCGCAATGGCCGACCAGCGGCTTGCGCGACTACGAGCTGGAAACGGACGGCTACGCTCTTTTCTCCTGGGTGCACACCTTCAACCCGAACCTGGTACTGACTGTTTCTCCCTTCTACCACTACAACAATTCGGGCTATCACGGCCCCGCAACCGATAATCCGGTTGCCACCAACGGTGTATTTTCCTCCAATTACGGTGGCGGTCAGGCGGTCGTCGACTTCCACCTCCCGAAAAATGACGCCCAGGCCGGGCTCTATGCATTCGCCGCGAGTCAGAAGGAAACCTTCGGATTGGTGTTCAACGACGGCAGCGGAAATCCTCCCGTCAGCGAGGCGGACACGGTGAACGGAAGCGATACCGCCGTTTTCGCCAGCGACAAATTCACGGTTACTTCGTGGCTGACGCTCATCGGGGGGCTTCGCGCCACCCATTTTTCCGGCGGAATTACGGAGAACACCACCTATCCGCGGATCGGCGGCACACTGCGTATCCCACGGGTGAATTGGGTATTCCGTGCATTCTGGGGCCGTTTCTACCAGCCGCCGCCGCTGGTAACGCTCTCCGGCCCCCTGCTGACCTACCTGGCGGAGGTCTCCCAGACCGGTACTCCCACCTCCTTTGAACCGCTACAGGGCGAGCGCGACGAAGAGCATCAGTTCGGCGTCACCATTCCCATTCGCAACTGGTCGCTCGATATCGACAGTTTCGAAACTCGCGGCGTGAATTTCCTCGATCATAACAACATCGGCGAATCGAGCATCTTCATCCCGGTGACTTTCGCCGAGTCGCGGATCCGCGGCACGGAACTCACGATTCGTTCCCCGCGCATCTGGAACCGCGCGCAAGTGCACCTGGCTTACTCCAATCAGATGGCCCAATCGCAGGGAGCGGAAACCGGCGGCCTGATCATCGGCACGTCACCTGGGCCGGGATGGTCCGCGCTCGATCACGACCAGCGGAACACCCTAAACGTGGGCTTCAACGCGAACTTGCCTTGGCAAAGCTTTGTGTCCTCCAACGTTTACTACGGCTCAGGCTTTAGCAATGGCTCTGAGGGCATTCCCGGCGCTCCGTATATCAACGACGCCTATCTTCCCGGCCACACGCAGGTGGATGTATCCGTCGGCAAGGAAATCGGCGAGCGGCTTTCTGTGTCGGTGAGCGCGCTGAACATCGCCAACAGCCATCTGTTGATCGACAACAGCCTGACCTTTGGAGGCTTCCACTACGACAATCCGCGACAGGTTTACGTGCAGATTCGCTACAAATTTCACTACTAATAGAGTTCGTATGGTTAAAAAACATACTGTATGAGACGACGGTCTGCGACGCCTAATGCCTGGCAAACGCTCTTTGTCGGGTGCTTTGACACTCTCACCAGCTCCAGGCAGCCAATTGCGACCCCGTGGATTTTTGTGAAATAGCCGAAAGCTCATTCATTAACCGGCAGACAGTAGCCCTCGACACGCGATGTTTCTTTGCGACCTGCGTGAGCGACATTCCGGAGTGACGGTCACGGACAACCTGTTCCCGATTAATATTCAGCGGTGAACGCCCAATCTGTCGCCCCTCCAACCGCGCTCTCCTCATTCCGGCGCGAACCCACTCGGCGATTGCCCCGACAATCACGACCATCGCCCGACCGAGCGGACCTCCGGTGTCGATATTCTCTCGGAAGCTAACAACTCGATGCCCAGGTGATTGAGTTCATCAAGGATTTCGAGAACGTGCCTGACTGATCGCGCCATCCGATCGAAGGCCCGGACGAGCACGGCATCGAACTTGTGCCGGCGGGCATCGGCCATCAATTGATCGAGGCCGGGGCGTTTCTGCTTAGCACCGGAAATCCTGTCGCTGTATTCGCAAACGACATCGTAGCCACGCCGTTTGGCCATCTCACGCAAATCATAAAGCTGCGTTTCAGGATGCTGATCGATCGTGGACACACGGGCGTAGATGACGGCGCGCTTCGATTTCGCTTTTGAGGAAATTGCTTCAGGTGATAGCTTTTCGATAGCCATGGCTCAACCTCCAGTTGAGTTGTGGTCAGGGGCGTCTCGGTGCTCTAACACCGTGGCGTCCCGTTTACTTCTGGCGCTTCAGGAATTCGTCAATCGCCCTACGGATAAGCCAAGAAACAGGAAGGTCCTCTCGGACTGAGATTTTTTCTAGCTTCTCCAGTTGCTCTGGCTTGAGCCGTACTGCGGTGAGCTCCTTCCTAACGTATGGCATTGTATAACACTATTATACGCACTGAGCAAAGAAAGTCAACTCAATTCAATAGATCACAACAAGTCGACGGTTGCAGTGAACTCAGTTATTTTATACGCAGAGCACCGCGTGTTATGAAATGACCGGATCGGTGAGAGGATCATATTTTCGATTCTCGCTGATTGGAGCATCGTGGATTAAGCTCTGCTGGTGTTTTCAATACGACTGCGGAAAAAGTTCTCAGTATTCTTATCCATAAAATGGACATAGCAGCCCTTCATACCGCGGGTAAGGAGAACTCGGTAGGTGTTTTGTACCATCTGTGTGAATCGATCGCCGGACCTCTTCACCACGGTGTCGCAGGACTTCGTTTTGTCGCCTTGCCAATCTGCCGCCTCGGGTCGGTAGACGAGGTCGGGCCCGAAGATGACGCCCACATAATCGAATTCAAATCCCTGGGCCGTGTACACGCACCCTATTTGGTTCACACCACCCGCTTCATAGGCCCAGAGACTCTCTTTCGGGATACCATACGCGAGGCTACCCGAATCAGATCTGGCGTTCCAAGGTCGAGCATACTCGCCGATAACCACGTCGTTCACAAGTGTGCCGTCGGACTTGGCTTTGGACCACGGCCAGCAAAAGCCAGCTGCTAGCCGCGCAGTACATTTCGTTCCTACTTTTGCTCTGATGGCGTCTTCAAGAGCTTGGGGAGTGAGCATGATCCTAAAGTCGAAATCGGTGGTTTGATTCCACATCACGTGAGCCGTGCGTTGGATCCCCAATGTATTGTTTATCCAACTGACGAACGATTCGGAACCGGCACAACGGAACTGCGCTTCCAATTCGAACTCACAAATCTGGCAGTGGAGCTTTTCTGCTTCCGTCCTAATATAGTGCGCCGAACCAATCTCTCCGGGCCTGACAATCTGGTTGTCATCGATGAAAAACACTGACGTTCGGCTGGCTTTCAACAACTCTTGGATTTGCGGGAGTTTGCTCTGCTTTGTTTTTGGGGTGAAGCGGTTGTTGCTGGTCTCGCGAATTCGGTGAGCCTCATCAGCGATCATGACATCAATCACGTTCACGTCCGCACCCATGTAGCTGTTGAAATAACGGACTTGCGCAGCCCCACGAGTGCCGACAATTTCTCGAACAGTCGAGGTGAAGGCACGGGAGCCGGTCACATAGTGAGCGTTGAGCCCCATCTCAGACAAATCACCGAGTAAATTCATTGCAATAACCGATTTCCCGGTGCCCGGACCACCTCGTACGATAATGGCAACTTTGCTCTTCCCTTTAGCACTCTCCTTTGTGACTTCCATCACCTTGTCATAAACCACCAACTGCTCGTCGAGTAAGACGTATTCCGGCTTACCTTTGATCAGTTGTGCGACGTGGTCGAGAAGCTTCTTCGTGGGCCGGTATTTACTTTGCTCCACTTTGGCGGCAACTGCACCGCGGTCGCCCTCATGGATTCGCTCGTCTAGAAATGTGGTGAGACCCGGTACGTGATCGGCGGTGAAGACAGGAAACCGAGTAATCTGCTCTGCAAATTGGGGAAGGAAAAGAGGATCGTTGTTGATCGGGCTATAGTTGTGCAAATACGAACACGCGTTGGCAACGATTCCGTTCTCGCCCTGAAAAGCTGTATGGCAGTCAGTAAGGTATGTCATGTACTGGCCGACTTGGACCGACGGATGGAGCACATCGCGAACATTGCCGCCGACGAAGGTGGCCACCTCGTTCTTGCCAGACGCACCTCTGCATCCGCTCCATTGTTTTAGTTCGATGATGACTGCGTTCGGAAGTTTGTTACCGTCGTAACCGGTGACAAGGCAGTCAAGCCGCTTAGAGGTGAGCGGAAGTTGAAGCTCCAGCAACACACCGTGGTCGAGCAGGTCTGCCGCCTGAAATACTTGCGAAACCGCGCGGAGAGAATTGTTCCAGGAATTTACTTCACCAGCCGAGGGCTGATAGCGGAATTCGTTAAAGAAAGCATCCCGCAGCTTTGTGGCGATACGATTGAAAGTTGAGTCTTCGATGAGGGATGTGGTAGTGCCAGAGTAGAGGCGCATGCGATTGATTGCTCAGGTCGAAAGGCTGCCGGGACCGAGCCTAGGCTATGACAGCTCGGCCGCTGCGGTCTACTGTTCTCGAATAGAATGTCTCCCAACAAGCACGCCAACATGGTCAAAAAGGCTGCGGGTTGCACTCAAAAGGGAACCCGTTACCTTTTGTGACGGCCATTGTTGCCTCTAACTCAGGCGACCTTGGTTAGGGCCGCGTTCGGTGTGCCAACACCAGCGCGGCCCGTCTAGATGCCATGGATAGATCTGGAGCAGCTTTCCGAACTACTGCATCTGGCCCTACTAACATAGCCAGTCGCAGGGTATTCTGGCGATGCCATGACAAAGGATAAACGGTTCTGCACAAGAATTCGTAAAAGTATGCAATTGGCGCGGGTTTCAGAATGCAGGGCTTCGGCGTTTAGAGGATAGGTTTGCCATCATGGGCCGTTG
>Ga0187863_10002205_pt1 | contig 14987 bp, 10 predicted proteins | sample June2016WEW_11_1_FD_132975 | JGI IMG/M metagenome (GOLD analysis project Ga0187863, IMG submission 132975) | Peatland microbial communities from SPRUCE experiment site at the Marcell Experimental Forest, Minnesota, USA - June2016WEW_11_10 | ecosystem: Environmental > Terrestrial > Soil >... | reverse complement strand
GCTCGCGTATGGCGGCGACTCGGCATCCAGGGCCGGATTCAACTGCCTCCCGGGGAATCCACCGCGCCTCATCCAGCGCACATACGAGCTCATCGGCCCAACCGTCAACGGACGGTGGCAGGAGACCAACATCACATACACATGGCACGGGCCGAGGCTCGTGCAGACCGCGGCGCGCACATTCGAACGCCGCGGCGCGGTCACCGCCAGCGCGATGGGCATCGGGCGTGGATGCACCACAGGCATCGGCTAGACAGAGCGAGTTCGAAACACGCGCACCCCGGGCCTCCTACCAACAAGCAGCTGCGCGCTGTCGCTTGGGTTGCTACGCCCGTTCTTTCGTCGCGTAGCGCTGGCGGGCTGCTTCGCCAGAGGTGCCGAGGAGCGAGCCGATTAGTGCCCACGAGTAGCCGTGTGCGCGGGCGTTATCGACTGCGGTCTTGATCGAGCGTTCCGCATCGGACCTCGACAGCGCTGCGTCGCGCAGCGCGAGGAGTGCCTGCAACACCGTCGCGGCGAGGATGCTGCTAGTCCCCAGTCCGGAGCCCACCGGCAGACTCACTTCGGTGCGAATCTCCAGGCCATCCATCGGTTCGCCGAATCTCACAAAGCCCAACATCTGGAGGGCGGCGCGATGAATCGCGAATGGGGAGCCAACGCGGGCAGCGGACGAAAAAGACCCGGCGGCGAGCACCTCGGTAGCTTCCGCGGAAACCAACCGCACCACAGGTTCATTCAGCGGACGGACGATCGTTCGAATGGGGTAGGCGCCGTTCACGGTAATCGCCATGTTGAATACCGTGCCGCCCCAATCCAGGCAAAACGGCGGAGTGTCCGACCATCCGCCGCCAAAGTCGATCCGCGCCGGAGCCGACACCGTCACGCAGGAGCCGGGCGCCGCAGGCTGGTTGCGGCCGGCGCGGAAAGACTCGGGCGTGCGTCCGGCCACGGCTTTATGCACCGCCAAGAATGCCGCGGAACGTGCGCGCGCCGAATCCTCCGCAAGCCCCGCCCGATCGTAAAACAGACTGGCCTGAAAGTGGCGGCTGGCCGCCTCCGAGGGAGCGCTCGCTTCGATCCCCACCGCTTCCGCACTCAGCGTGCGGCCGGTCTCGGCAAGCGCACCGATGCCCGGCGCATGGATCAGCAGCGGCCGCACGTCCGTCTCCGCGCGCGCCAGCGCAACCGCGGAAGCCCGCCAGTTCGCATCGCGACGCCGATCGCGCGCCTCCACCAGCGCCTCTCGATCCGCGCACGCGGTGCTGGTGGCCATGGACAGGCGAGGCAACTCGCGGTTGTTGAACAGGAAAAGCCGGGCGTTCCAGAGGCAGCGTTCGGCCGGCGGAACACCAGGCCAGACCTCTTCCGAGTCGAGGTCCAGCGTCTTCAAGGCTTCCGGAATCGGGCGGCCGAACCAGATCGGAGTTTTCGGATCGTCCTCGACCCCGTAAGTACGCACCACGAATCCGCGCCGTCCATCCGGCAGATGCACGGGAACCTGGTGCACGACGGTCTCTTCGGCCACCGCTATGGGACCGGACGCATCCGTCAGACCATGCGCGATGGCGCCTGCGCCCACGCGAATTGGCTGCGTCGAGTGACATTCGATCGCCAGCGCGCCGGACCCGAGTTCGCTTCCCGGCGCCAGGATGGTATCGACCACTCCGCCCTGGAATAGCCGCCGCAAATGAGACGTGGTACCTACGTGTGTGAACGTGCCTTCCACCAGCGAGCAGTGAAACGGAACCCCGCGCAGCAGTGCGGCCAATTCGGGCAACACGCAAGGCGCTTCGCCGGTGAGCGAGAGCGTGAACTGCCGATAAAGATCGAGAAACGGTATCTCGGACAAGGCGGAAGACAACCGGGACAGTCTGGCGGACAGCGCGGCGTCGAAATGAAGGAGACCAGTGTCGAGCGCGACATTATTTCCGGATGAGACATTGCCGGATGAGACACCGCTGGATAAGACCCCGCCGGCGGCGCGCACCTCGGCTAGAGTCGGCTGTTGCAGGAAGGAATACACCCGGCCGCGTTCGTCGAGGACATAGATACCGTGGCGCGTGCTGGTTTCCATCGGCTGCCGGATGGCTGCGCCGGCGACTCCGGGAATGTCCCACTCGAGATTTGCTGCGTCGAACGCGAGGACGACATCGCCGGAAGAAACCACCAGCCCGGAAGAGAACCGCTCCAGCCAGAGCGTGGAAAGAACCAGCGTTTCGTCGAAGACGGTGCTGTTCTCGCCCCAAGGCGTGCGCGAGGGCAGGATGCCGAAGAGTTTTCCGGTCAGGCTGTACTCAGGCAGCCGGCGGGATTCGCCGCCCGCGTGGATGACCAGCGTCCGGTTGCGGTTCCACCACGCCGGGTCGCATTTGCCGATCACCTGGAGGGCGCGCAATGTCGCTCCGCCGCTGCCAATGTGGCGGCCTTCCGGATCGGGGACCACGTGCCAGGAAACACCGCGCGGCAAATAGCCGTGCTCGGAACGGCGATGAATCTCCTGGCGGTAGATCTCGGCCTGGGCCTCAGACCCGGCGGTGATGACGATCGCGGACCACCACGGAAATCCGGCCGCCGGCTGGGAAAGACGCCGCAGGAAAACCTGGTAGGAGCGTTGACGGATGTCGCCCCGTTCCGCCTGTGCGGGCACTGGCTCGTCTTCGTTCATTCGCACTCACTCGGAAGTCGACCGTTCCCCGATTGTAACCCGGAGCGCGGGAACTCGCGGCTTCCGCGCCTGCCGCCGTTGCGGACAAGTGTGTGTCCTAGCGCTGAGCCCAGTATCGATGGCGGGCTTGCACCACCAGGCCCTTTTGCTTGGCTGTCAACTGAATAGTTCGAAACCCGGAAATGGTGACCGGCTGATCTGACGTGTAGCCCAGACTATACTGGTTGCGCAGTTCCTCCTGCAAGACATCGAATATCTGGTCTACCGTTTGCTTCCTCGAAACCTCAAAGAAGCTGCCGCCGCTATCGTTCGACATGCGCTGCAGGACGCGGGAGCCGTCGGGACCCCCGAAAATTCCATAGGCGCCCGGATCGGAATAGAGGATCGAGTAAATGAGCGTGTCGACGCGCAGCGCAGCGTCCACCGCATCCTGAAGAGTGCTCTCACTGCCGACGTCCACGCCGTCGGACAGCACGATCAGAGCTTTTCGGCCGCGTTGCTTTCGCATAACCTCGCCAGACGCCCGGACCACCGCATCGTAAAGCAGGGTGCCACCGCCCTGTTGCAGGCGCAGTTGCTGCATGGTTTCCGTGTCTACGTACGCCAGCGCATTTTCTAACGTGCCAACGGAGGAAGTAAGCGCCTGGCGCATTTGCACGGCGCTGTCGAACTGCATGATGAAAACCTGGTCCTTGTTTTCGCGGACCACCCGATCCAGGAAGCGCCGGCAGGCGCCGCGCTCGGCGTCCAGGACGCGCCGCTGGCTGGCGCTCGTATCCACCATCAGGCCGAGCGTCAGCGACAGGTCGCTCTCCCGTGCGAAATAGCGAATGGTCTGCGGGCGACCATCTTCGGACAGTGAGAAGTCCTCCCGGCTGAGGTTGCCGACCAGCGACCCGGTTTTGTTCCGCACCGTCGCCAGGACATTAACCACCCTCACGTCCGTGGAAAAAACCGGCTCGTCCTGGCCACGGGCAAATCGGACGCCGCACAGCGTTGCCGCAGCCTGAAAAACATCGCGTCTGGTGAAAGGCCCCCACATGGAGGTGTTTGGCACTTCCGGTGGATTCAGCCGGCAGGGTGCCGGCCGGCCAAGCCGTGGTATCCCGTTGGCGAGGCGGCGCACTCCCGGTCTCACATCGCCCCTCTGTCAGTCTATTGCATCTTAGTTGCCGATGGCCGTGTACAGCGTTTGCGTGCCGGCCGCGCCGCCGAGGGTGAAGGTAACCCGGGTCAGATCGTTGGCCGCGACGTTGGGCACCACGACGTTGAACTGGTAGAGACCCACCGATCCGGGCGTCAGGCCGGCATACTTCACCGTGGCTGGCGTACCGTCGAAAGAGATCTCAAAGGAGCTCGTGGGCAAGGTATTGCCCAGTCCCTGCGCGATCTGTCCGGCGGGTAAGTTCGTCGTTACCGGGCCAAAGCCGATGCCGTACAGAATAATCGTGTCTCCGGGCCGGGCACGCTGACTGGTGAGGCCGCTAACCGCGCCGGGCGGCAAAACGAACGTTGCGAAGTCCGGAAACAGCGCACCCACGTACTGGTTCCCGACAGTCAGGAGAGCGGACGGGGCCCAAAAGCCCGGTGCCGTGGCGCCGATAACGATGGTCTGCGGCTGGCTGACATTCGACCCCACGGTCACCACGATCGGCTGCGCGCCGGTGGGAGCCGTGGACGGCACCTGCACGTTGACCTGGCCAGGGCTGATGTACTCGACATACGCGGGCTGGCCGCCGATGGTGACCGACGTGCCATCGAGCGCAGTTGGGGCCGTGAGACCACTAGCGCCGGTGAAATCGGTAGTTGCCCAGGCCCGCGAATCGGTAGCCAGGTTGGAGCCGTAGATTTCGATCCACGAACCGGGCGCGGGCGAGGCCAGCGCGCCAAACTGGTAGGCGCTGATCACTCCTCGATAACTGACCGTTGGCCCTGGCAGAGCTGACAGGGGATATGGAGCAAGCGCAAGGATGCCATTCACCGACGGAGTGGACACAATGGTCTCGGCCGCCGTCGACGTGTTCAGCGTGCCAATTTGCGGACCTGTGTTGTAGCCAAGAGCGGCCCACAACGTTCCTCCTTCGAAGAGCATCGCCTCGACCGACCCCGAGCCTGCGCCGTTGCCCGTCGCGCCCACCAGAGTCGCCTCCCCGGTCGACGTGTTGATCCTGTACAGCTCGGGCCCGGCGCCACCGTTGTTGTCCCAATACAACGTGGTCGAATCGGCCGAAGTCGACAAGACCCCGGCACCTAAGCCCGAGGTCACACCGGTAGAACCGATGAGCGTTGGGGCGCCAGTCGAGGGATTGACGGAAATGAGATCCCCGTACCCGTCGACCACGAACAACCCGGCGGTGGTCGAACCAAAGCCCTGCAGATTATTGCTTAAGGAATAGTTCGGGGCGTAAGTGAGGGCGCCCGTCGAGAGATTGACCTGAAACACGTAATCGGCAGTTATCCCGTACAAGGCTCCGCCGGACACGCCGAACCCCCCGGTCGAAAGGCCGATGCCCAGCTGGGTGAAGACTCCTGTGTTGAGGTCGACTGTCCCAAGCTGGCCGTTGTAGGAATTGCACGCGTAGGCGATAGTGTCCGCAGCGTGCAGCGTGGCAGCGCTGAGAGCTGCGGCAATGCCGGCCGACAGCAATAATCGTCGACACACGTTTCGTTTCCCCTGGTTTTGATCCATTCTCCTCCCCTCCCTGTCACAGCGCGAGTGCCGCGCAGTGATGTTCCTATAGTCTACGCGAATCGCAGGCGCCTTGCTGTGGCTCTATTCGTGAGCGCGCCGGAGGCGAGCGGTCGCCTCGGGGCGTTCGCGTGGATGCGCCGGGATTCACGGCTCAGCCCTTACGCGCCGGGGTAATCAACCTCGTTAGCCTCTGCGAGCCTCGAAGCTTCTGACTGGCAGGAACGGACCATCGATACAAGTTAGATGGCCGCTCGGGGAAGCACACTTGCCGCAGATGCCGACACCACAGCTTGTCGGGTACTCGACAGCCGCCACGATCCTATCGTCCGAAACAACCTTCCGCTCGATGTCTGCGCAGGCAGCGATCATACGTTCCGGCCCGCAGTTGACGAATACGGAATCACTATTGAGCTCTCCGCCGGCGACATACTGGCTCAGTAATTCCGAGACGTTACCGTGGAAGCCAACCGTGCCATCGTCGGTTGCAACGGTAACCGCGCCAAGGCTCTCAAATTCCCGCAAACCAAATAGCTCAGCCTTGGTAGCCACTCCCAACACGAACTCGAGGGTGGCGGAACGCCGCAGGGCGTGACCGGCCTCAAGCAGGGACGCGATTCCCGTTCCTCCACCTACGAGAATATAGCGGCTAGCTCCCTCAACGCCACGAAAGTGCCGCCCATAAGGTCCGCGCAACAGAAGCATCGAGCCACTAGACACTTGAGCGAGATGCGAAGTAAGGCAACCCACGGACTTAATTACAATGCTCCGCTCTTCCGAAGAAAAAACCGCGAACGGTTTCTCTCCGAAGCCAGGGGCGCAAAGGAAATAGTATCTTCCGGAAAGGTCGCCGGATTTAGGAGCGCCTGGTAATTGGTCAAGCGTCAATTCGTAAAGCCGGTCGCTGTAATGTCGAATTCCCACTACCTGGCATTGGTGGTATTGCATACTCACAGCGGTATCCGCCGAATCCGTGCCGAGCGAACTGTGTGGTGAATCAGAAACCGAATACCTCTCGAGATCCGCAAAATACTCGCCGAATCTGTGAGTGTCTAAACCGGTAACGGCACTTCCGACCCCAAACACGTCAGCCCCCGCTTTTCTGAATTGGGCGACGTGTTCCGGGGTTCCTATCCCACCCATGCCAATGATAGCCGGGGTAGGACCTATCGCAGCCCGGATCACCTGTACTGCGCGAAGGGCAAGCGGCCGTATCCCATTTCCCGACAATCCACCTACTTGGTTCGACAAGATCGGAACGTCCCCTATGTCAACCACCGACGGGCCTATAGTGTTTGTCACTGTGATTCCATACGCGCCGGCGTTGATTGCCGCCGCTGCCGTGCGGCCAATTTGAGGAATAGTGGCTGATAACTTAACGAATACGGGAACCTGCACGGCCTGGACCACTGCATGAGTAATTGTTGCGACCAGGTCCACGTCCTGACCAATCTCAATTCCATAGCCGGCAGCATGGGGGCAGGACATGTTCAGCTCAAATCCATCGGCGACCGGCTGTAACGCGTCCGCGGCAGCGACGAATTCCTCGGCATTACCGCCAAAGACGGATACCAGCAGAAACTTGTCACTGGGAACCGCGATGTCCTGTAGTTCCCGGCAGGCAACCTGTGCTCCCGGATTCGTTAGCCCGACGGCATTGATATAGGATCCAAAGGAGTAACGAGCATATATGGGCTCACGATAACCCTGCCGGGGAACTATGCTGATGCTCTTAGTCGTAATTACACCTAGTGGATGGACGCTTGAAAAGCACCTGTCGATCACGCTCGCCTTGACACATCGAATGCCCGACGGTATAGCGAAACGCCCTCGGATCAACTTGCCGCCCAGTGGAAATGGACTTAGAAAGAATGACTCTGCGCTCAAGTACTCTGAATCGACTCGCGAATACGTCATTGAATCTCCGGAAAAGAGCGGCTATGGTCTGACGTCTCAGGTTATCATTCTTCCCGCAGGAGTTTGGATGGATCGACGGCAAGCGCTCGCCAGGCCGGAATGGCGGACGCCGCCACGCCGAGCAGTGCCATCGTCAGCACCGTGCCGCCCACGACCACGGGATCCCGCGGATTCGCCCGATACACAATCTGCTCCAGCAGGCGGCTCGCGAAGACTCCCGCCGCGAGACCCAGCACCGATCCCACGCCGAGCAGCATGATCGGCCGCCCTACCGCCGCGCTCATCACTTGCGTCCTGCGCGCGCCCAATGCCACGCGGATGCCCAGTTCCTTCATTCGCCGGCTCACGCTATAGGCAGCCATTCCGAAGATGCCCGTCACCGCCAGCATCGCCGCCAGCAGACCCATCGCGCCCAGTGCCACTGTCGCCGCCCGTGCCGGGAACAGCTCGTCCGCAAGCGAATCGGGCCAGCTCTGGACTGTAATTGGCAGATTCGGCGCGACGCCGCTCAGTGTGCGTGCAAGCGCCGCCGCCATCTCGCTCGGCGCCCGCCATGACCGCACCACGAAAATCGTTTCGATCTGCTCGCTTTGCGATAACGGCACATACACCACGGGCTGTGGCGACTCTTCGATGTCGTGATACTTGCCGTCCTGGGCCACGCCGACCACTTCCGTCAGGTTGCCCGACACAATAAAGTGCTGTCCGATTGCCGGCGTTTCGCCAAACATCTTCCGCGCGAACGTTTCGTTCACGATCGCCACATACGGCGTCTTTGCGGTGTCGTGCCAGGAGACATCCCGCCCGGCCAGCAGCCGTGTACCGGCCGCCTCCAGGTATCCCGGCGAGATCTGAAACGCGTACGGCGCCAGCACCGAATTGTTCAGTTTGAACTCTGTCGTCCCCGGCCGGAAAATCGGAGTCCCATGCAGCCCGCCCGTGAAGGGCGTGCGGTTCACCGTCCCCGCTGCCGTCACGCCGGGGATGCTCCGCACCGCCTCAATCATCGCTTGCGCTTTCTCGGCCGTCAGATCGCCTGCCTGTCGCATCTGGCTCAGGTCCAGATCCACCAGCATCGCGCCCCGCGGCTGGAAACCCAGCGGAGCGTCGAGCGCGCGCACCAGGCCGCGCACAGCGACGAGCGAGGCCGTTACCAGGAGCGTGCAGATTGCAATTTGCGCGCCCAGCAACAAGTCACGCAAGGCAAACCGGCGCAGGCGCATGGCGTCCGCCCCTCCGCTCTTCATCATCTGCAGCGGACTGCTCCGCCACGTTTGCCACGCCGGCGCCAGGCCAAACAACAGCGCGCTTCCCAGTGTCAACGCCAGGCCTGCCAGGTACACGCTGACATCCACACTCACTGTCAGAGAGCCGACGAACGGCCGCGACCGGTTCAACACACCCAACAGTAGGTCTGCGCCGGCGAGCCCCGCCGCGCCGCCCATCAGCGATACCATCACCGCCTCGGTCAGCAATTGCCTCACCAGCCGCCGCCGGCTCGATCCAAGCGCCACTCGGAGCGCCAGTTCCCGGCTGCGATCCGCCGTGCGCGCAGCAAACAGGGTTGCCAGATTCGCGCATGCGGCCGCCAGCACCAGCAGCGCCAGCACGGTCACGCTCCAAAGAAATCCGCGAATGACGTCACCATCGTCTCCGTAAAGTCCCGGATGAATCAGCCGCAGCGCCTGTCCGTCGTCGGTCTCCGGATACTCCTTCGCCAGCTCAGCCGTAATCGCATTCAGGTTCTCCGTCGCCTGCCGTGGCGTCACGCCCGGCTTAAGGCGGCCAATCACCGTGACAGCTACGGACTTCCGGTTGTTCCGGAAATCCGGCCCCATCATGACGATGGGCATCCAGTAGTCCGGCCACACAAACCGCTCGGTGCCGTGGAACCGCGCCGGCGCCACGCCAACCACGGTAAACGGATGCTTGTCGAGTTCCACGATCGTCCCGACTACGCCCCGATCGGCATCAAACATGTTTCGCCACAGAGCATCGCTCAACATCACATACGGCGCCGAATACGGGCCATGCTCGTCGGCCGCGTGGAAGGACCGTCCTACCTGCGGCTCGACGCCCAGCAGATCGAAATAATTGCCGGTGACCGCATCGCCGTGGACCTGCCTCACCGCGTTGCGCCACGTCAGCGCCGCATGAGAATACCCATAAATCCCGGCCATCCCGCTGAAGGTGGCGTTTCGCCGCTCGAAATCCTCAAACGCGGGATACGACGTAGTCAGCAGCCGTCCGATCATCCACTGCTTATGGCGAATCTGATACAGGCTTTGCGGGTCGCTCACTGCGAGCGGCTGCAGCAGGACCGCATTCAGCACTCCGAAGACGACCACGTTTGCCCCAATCCCCAGCATCAGAGTGAGTAAGGCCACGACCGTGAACGCAGGAGACTTCCGAAGCACGCGAAACGCGTAGCGAACATCCAGCAGCAGGTTCTCCACGAAGGGCAGGCCTTCTTCGGCGCGGTAGTCTTCCCGCACCGCCTCCACCGCCCCGAACTTCAAGCGGGCGTGGCGGCGGGCTTCCTCGGGAGTCATGCCGGCGCCGATGTTCTCTTCAGTCTGGATGGCTATATGCGATTCAATCTCCTCTTTGAGCCGTTCGTCGCCGCGGCGCCTGGCAGTGAAGTTCAGAAAGCGCGCGAATAACCGATGCAGGGCTCTCATGCCAGATCCTTCGCTTTCACTGCGAAGAAGCGCGCGATGATCGCCGCCGTCTGCCCCCACTCGCGTCTTTCGGCTTCCAGCATTTTGTGTCCCGCGCGCGTCAACCGATAAAAGCGCGCCCGGCGGTTGTTTTCCGAGGGACCCCACTCCGAGGCGATGGCGCCCTCCTGCTCCAGCCTCAGCAGGACGGGATACAGCGTGCCCTGATTGACCGAAAGCAGGCCGCCGCTGATCTGCTCGATGCGCCGGGCGACGCCGTACCCGTGCAGCGTTCCCAGCACATCGAGGGTCTTGAGCACCATCAGGGCCAGCGTTCCCTGCTGGACATCCTTTTTCTGTTTCATGCGGCTTCGTCCCGTATGACGGTCATTTGGCTTACCAACACGAGAATGCCACAGCTCTATTGGGAAAGCAACAGGTGATCTCGATGAGTCGCCCGGTGACACGGGGCCGCTCCTTCGAGCCGTGTAATCATTCCTGCGCCGGACCTATCCTCACAGCCGGGCAAGCATGGCGTTCGGCCCGGTGAGTTGGCAGAACCGGTCGAGGGAAGCTCCCACGGGTATACTCCCTTGCAGCAGTTCTTGCCTTTAAACGGCAGAACCTGCACGTGACAACATGGGAGAGCCTGGGCGAACCGCCATGTGTTCCCACCAATCCGGCTTCGGCCTTCCGCCTGCATGACATTCCAACGGAAGGGAGAAATTGATGACGACCATACTGATTGTTCTCCTGGTGCTGTTTGTACTCGGTGGCGGCGGCTGGGGTTACTCTCGTTTTCGCGGTTAGCGATCATCGTGGCGCGTCACCATCCCGGTCCTGTATCGCCAGGACCGGCCTGTTAACTCGATGGAGGTTGATGGATGTTCGCGACCAAAGACGATCTTGCCACTCACGACGACGACGCCGGCATAGTCGATATCGTGACCGAGGTTCGACGCGAAGAAGCTCTGCTCAAGACAGGGGCGTTGCAGAACGCGATCTTCAACAGCGCCAACTTCTCCAGTATCGCGACCGACGAGAAGGGCGTCATTCAGTTGTTCAACGTCGGCGCCGAGCGCATGTTAGGCTACACGGCCGCCGAAGTGCTGAACAAGATCACCCCGGCCGACATCTCCGATCCGCAGGAAGTCATCGCGCGCGCCAAGGCGTTGAGCCTGGAACTGGGAACCGGGATTGCTCCGGGCTTCGAGGCGCTGGTATTCAAGGCTTCACGCGGGATCGAGGATATTTATGAATTGACCTACATCCGCAAAGACGGCAGCCGCTTCCCGGCAGTGGTGTCGGTCACGGCGCTGCGCGACGATCGTGGGGCCATCATCGGCTATCTGTTGATCGGCACCGATAACACCGCCCGCAAGCAGGTGGAAGCAGACCAGAAGAAGCTCGACCAGCGCCTGCGCGACCAGCAGTTCTACACCCGTTCCCTCATCGAATCCAACATCGACGCGTTGATGACCACCGACCCGCGCGGCATTATCACCGACGTCAACAAGCAGATGGAGGCGCTTACCGGTTGCACGCGCGACGAGTTGATCGGTGCGCCGTCCAAGAACTACTTTACCGATCCGGAGCGGGCCGAAGCGGCTATCAAGCTGGCACTGAGCGAAAAGAAGGTCACCGACTATGAGCTCACTGCGCGCGCCCGGGATGGCAAGAAAACAGAGGTCTCCTACAACGCCACCACGTTCTACGACCGTGATAGAACGCTGCAGGGCGTATTAGCGGTCGCGCGGGACGTCACGGACCGCAAACGGAACGAGCAGGCGCTTCAGGAAACGAACGTCGAGCTGGAGAGCGCCAAGTCCGCCGCGGAGCAAGCCAACCTCGCAAAATCGGACTTCCTTTCCAGTATGAGCCATGAACTTCGCTCGCCGCTCAATGCGATCCTAGGCTTCGCCCAACTCATTAATTCCGAATCCCCGCCGCCAACACCCTCCCAGGCGGCAAATATCGATCAGATTCTCCAGGCGGGATGGCATCTGCTGAAGTTGATCAACGAAATCCTCGATCTCTCGGTGATCGAGTCCGGAAAGGTATCGCTATCGACGGAATCCGTGTCGTTGGCCGAGGTCATGAACGAATGCCAGGCCATGATGGAGCCGCAGGCGCAACAGCGCGGCATCAGCATGACCTTTCCCCGGTTCGACAACCCGTTCTTTGTCAGTGCCGACCGGACCCGGTTGAAGCAGATTATCATCAACCTGCTTTCCAATGCGATCAAATACAACGAGGAGCGGGGAACGGTCATCGTTAATTGCACCACGACCACCCCGGGGTTCACTCGCGTCAGCGTCCAGGACACCGGCGCGGGATTGTCTCCGGAAAAGCTGGCCCAACTGTTCCAGCCGTTCAATCGTCTCGGACAAGAGGCGGGCGGCGTGGCAGGCACGGGCATCGGCCTGGTGGTGACCAAGCGGCTGGCGGAGTTGATGGGGGGCGTACTCGGCGTAGCAAGCACAGCCGGCGCGGGAAGCGTCTTCTGGTGTGAGCTGGTCTCTTGCGCGGCGCCACAACTGGCACTCGAAAGCGGCGAAGCCGCATCGCTCGGCGAACCGCCAGTCGCGACCGGCGAACCGCTGCGCACCCTGCTCTATGTCGAAGACAACCTGGCGAACTTGAAGCTGGTGGAGCAGCTCATCGCGCGGCGCTCCGACCTGCGACTGTTGACCGCGGTGAACGGTACACTCGGCATTGAGCTCGCGCGCGCGGCTCAGCCGGCGGTGATCCTGATGGACATCAATCTGCCCGGCATCAGCGGTTTGGAAGCCTTGAAAATCTTGCGCGCGGACCCGTCCACGGCGCACATTCCCGTGGTTGCCCTGAGTGCGAACGCAATGCCCCGCGAAATCGAGAAGGGCCTGCATGCAGGGCTTTTCCGGTATCTCACCAAACCAATCAAGCTGAGTGAGTTCATGGATACGCTGGACGCCGCGCTGGAATTCGCGCGACAGGAGGCCGGTCATGCGAAGTGAATCGGGACGGAGGCCATGGTCAGCTCAGCCGACATCCTGAACGCCAGAATTCTCGTCGTGGACGATCAGGAAGCCAACGTCCGCCTGCTGGAGGGCATGCTGCGCGTCGCCGGCTATACTTCCGTCGAGTCTACGATGGATCCGAAAAAGGTCTGCGAGCTGCACCGCAGGAACCGCTACAGCCTGATCCTGCTCGATCTCCAGATGCCTGGCATGGACGGTTTCCAGGTGATGGAATGCTTGAAGGAAATCGAGGAGGGTGGTTACCTTCCGGTCCTGGTCATCACTGCGCAGCCGGCTCACAAGCTGCGCGCGCTCGAAGCCGGCGCTAAGGATTTCGTCAGCAAACCGTTTGATCTGGCAGAGCTGCGCGCGCGCGTTCACAACATTCTGGAAGTGCGCCTGTTGCACCTGGAGACCAAGATTTATAGCAAAGTGCTGGAGGAGACGGTCCGCGAACTCGAGGCAAGCCGCGAGGTGATTCGTCTCAAGACCCTGGAGGAGCGAAAGAAGGGCGAGCAGGAATTGGCCTTGGCGCAGGAAACTCAGGAAAGCCTGCTGCCCCGTTCCCTGCCCCGGTTTGAGAATTATCGCGTCCATGCGTTTAACACTCCCACGCGCTATGTGGGTGGGGATTTCTACGATTTCCTGCCGCTGAGTTCAGGGGAGTGGTTGGGGGTTTTGGCGGATGTCTCCGGCAAGGGGATGTCCGCAGCATTGTTAAGTTCGATGTTGCTGGGCGCGCTCAGCATGGAGTTTCACTCGAGGCCCCAACCGCAGGGGGTCTTGAGCCGGGTTAACCGGCTGCTTTGTGACAAATCCCTTCCCCACCAGTTTGTGACGCTCTTTCTCTTTCTCCTCGGCCCTCAGGGTATGGGACAGTTCATCAGCGCGGGACATACTCCAGCCTATCTGTTCCGTTCCGCCACCGGAACCATCGAAGTGCTGGTCTCTAACGCCACTGTCCTGGGACTGTTCGATGACGCCTGTTATGAGTCCAGCGCGTTCCGCCTCGACCAACGAGACATTCTAGTGGTATATTCCGACGGTGTTACGGACGCGGAAAACCCGCAGGGAGAGATGTTCGGAGAGGAAAGACTGCTAAGAATCATCCGGCAAGAGGCCCCCTCGGGAGGCCAGGCGATCGAGCAGAGGTTCTTGACATCCATTGAGGAATTCACTCATGGCATGCCGCAGACCGATGACATTACCTTCATGGTCGTGGAAAACTGTCAGTGAGGAACTCGTGTCGGGGCCTGCCGAACAGACACTGGCAGGCAACTTGCTCTAAGCGGTTGTGAGGTGAAATTGATGCGCGGATTTGCATTTCTAGTGGTAGCCGCCGTGGCTGGAATCGGCTTAACGGTTAGCGCTCCCAAAGCAGAGGCTCAGGTTGGCGTCTCCATCGGAGTAGCCCCCGAATGTCCCTATGGCTACTATGACGTCGCTCCTTATAACTGTGCCCCTACTGGCTATTACGGGCCGGAGTGGTTTAACGGGGACGGGTTCATTGGCGCTGGCCCATGGTTTCATGGCCCCAGCGACTTTCAGGGCAACGTGAACAATCGGCTCCATGCGGAGCACGGCTATAAGGGCCCGCTGCCAAAAGCCGGCGAGAAAGCCGAACCGGCAAAGCGCGTCGATAGTGCGCATTTCAGCGGCAACGAAGCGCGGGATGGACGTGGCCATGTAACTGGGGGCAAGAAATAGCTGACTCTGGCGAAGTAAGAGTAGAGCGGTAGCGGCAATAATCGACAGCTACCGCTTCGCCAGTTATGCGCACTTGCGTGTCATATCTCGGGCCAGCCTGCAACATCGATCCCTGCATGCAGGAATTGAGGAAACATGCGGCTTCTGCAGCTTATGCCGTGGGCCGGAGGAGTTCCTGAATCCCGTCCGAGGTGTAGCCGGCCAATGAGAGAAGTCGAGTTGCTGATAGGGGGAATCATCGTCGGGCTGATGATTGCGATGCCGGTGGGACCGGTAAACATCCTGTGCATTCACCGGACGATCGAAGGAGGATGGAGGTCGGGCGTGATCTCCGGCCTCGGAGCGGCGGC
>Ga0187863_10002202_pt1 | contig 15015 bp, 16 predicted proteins | sample June2016WEW_11_1_FD_132975 | JGI IMG/M metagenome (GOLD analysis project Ga0187863, IMG submission 132975) | Peatland microbial communities from SPRUCE experiment site at the Marcell Experimental Forest, Minnesota, USA - June2016WEW_11_10 | ecosystem: Environmental > Terrestrial > Soil >... | reverse complement strand
CTGCTGATTGGAATAGTTAAGAAGAATGCGATCATGATTGTGGACTTCGCGCTGCAAGCGGAGCGCGTTGAACGCTTAACTCCTGAAGCCGCCATCTTCCAAGGCTGCATGCAGCGTTTTCGTCCCATCATGATGACAACGATGGCTGCTCTGCTGGGAGCAATTCCCATTGCGCTGGGGGAGGCGAAGGTGGCGAGGCGCGGCGTCCACTCGGGATTGCAGTTCTCGGAGGACTTCTTCTCTCTCAGTCCCTCACACTTTATGTCACCCCGGTGATCTATCTCTACCTTCATCGATTTGAAAGAAGAGGTTCCCGCAAAGTCGAGGATGAGATATTTACGATTCGTAATGATGGCCGAGAACGTGCGATCGCCAACTGAGTCAAATAGCCTTCAGAGAATAATGGCACCGACGTTGTCTATGAAGTCAGCAATCGATTCAGGTCTATCCGTCCAACTCGAAACTTCGCACCGCGGGACTACGCACCATATTGCTCGTCGCTCACCTGCTCCATCCATTCAACGGTTTTGCCGTTCAGCTTCTCCTGAATAGCGAAGTGCGTCATTGCTGTCGTTGGGCCGGCTCCGTGCCAATGCTTCTCTCCCGGCGCAAACCAGATGACATCACCTGGGCGGATCTCCTCGATTGGACCACCCCACCTTTGCGCCCGGCCGCATCCGGAGGTGATGATGAGCGTCTGGCCGAGCGGGTGAGTATGCCACGCGGTGCGGGCACCGGGCTCGAAGGTAACGCCGGCGCCGACGACGCGCGCTGGATCCGGCGCGTCAAACAGCATGTCGACGCGCACGGTGCCTGTGAAGTAATCTGCCGGCCCCTTTCCCGAAGGCTGTGAGCCGACTCTCTTGATCTCCATTGGTTCCGTTCTCCTGTTTCAATGAGCGTCTCGATTGACCGCTCAGAGGCCGGTCATTTTTTCGATGTGTTCCGGATACCGCGCGCCTTCAATCTTGATCTTCGATGCGGCACTTTCGATCTGCTCGAGATCGCCCTTCGAAAGCTCAATGGAAACCGCTCCTACATTCTCTTCCAGACGATGGATCTTCGTTGTGCCCGGTATAGGAACAATCCACGGCTTCTTCGTCAAGAGCCATGCTAACGCGATCTGCGCCGGCGTCGCTCCCTTGCTTTTGCCAATCTTCGCCAGCAGCTCCACCAAGACCTGATTTGCCTTCCGGGCCTCCGTGGTGAAGCGCGGAATACTGCTGCGGATGTCAGTTTTGTCGAATGTCTTGTTCTCGTCAATCTTTCCGGTAAGGAAACCCTTGCCCAGCGGGCTGAAGGGAACAAAGCCGATGCCTAGTTCCTCGAGGATCGGAATGATCTCCTCCTCGGGCTTCCTGTACCAGAGCGAGTACTCGCTCTGGAGGGCCGCAACCGGCTGCACAGCGTGGGCGCGGCGGATGGTCGTCGCTCCAGCTTCTGACATACCGAAGTGCTTGACCTTGCCCTGCTGGATGAGGTCCTTGACGGCTCCGGCGACGTCTTCAATAGGAACTTTGGGGTCGACGCGGTGCTGATAGAAAAGGTCGATGGCGTCGATCCTAAGACGCTTGAGGGACGCTTCGGCAACATGGCGGATGCGCTCCGGACTGCTGTCCAGACCCTTCGCCCCATGACTTCCGTCGGGATTGATATCGAATCCGAACTTGGTGGCGATGACGACTTTTCCCTTGTAAGGCTCAAGTGCCTCGCCGACCAGTTCTTCATTGTTGAAAGGACCGTAGACCTCCGCCGTGTCGAAGAAAGTTACACCGCGCTCGACGGCCGCTCGGAGAAGTGCTATGGAATCACTTTTTTCCGGGAACGGTTTGTAGGAAAAGGTCATTCCCATACATCCAAGCCCGAGAGCCGATACTTCCAGATTGCTTCTTCCTAATTTCCGCTTTTGCATTGTTTCTCCTGGATTGTCCAAAACTGTTCTGAATCGGACTAGACTGTGGCGAAGCGAGGCATCGTCGTTTTGCGATTACTCCGATTTCAGAGACGTCATATCAATGGAAAACCGGTATTTCACATCTGACTTGAGCAGGCGCTCGTAGGCTTCGTTGACCTTCTGGATGGGGATGACCTCGACGTCGGCGGTGATGTTGTGTTTGCCGCAAAAATCGAGCATCGCCTGGGTCTCCACGAGGCCGCCGATGGGAGAGCCCGAGAGGCTCCGGCGTTTGAAGATGAGGCCGAAGACTGAGAGGGGCAGCGGCTTTTCCGGGGCGCCCACCATCGTGATGTTGCCGTCGCGGCGAAGCAGGTTGACATAGGCATTGATATCGTGTTCGGCGGCGACTGCGTCGAGGATAAAGTCGAAGCTGCCCGCGTGCTTGGCCATCTCGTCGGCGTTGCGGGAAATGACTACCTCATCGGCTCCAAGGCGGAGAGCGTCGTCCTTCTTGCCAGGAGAAGTGGTAAACACCACAACATGCGCTCCAAAAGCATGCGCGAACTTGACGCCCATATGGCCCAATCCGCCGAGACCTACGATGCCGACGTTTTTGCCTTTGGTCACGCCCCAGTGCCGCATAGGCGAGTAGGTTGTGATTCCAGCACAGAGAAGAGGAGCCGTTCCCGCAAGATCGAGGTTAGACGGAACGCTGAGCACAAAACGCTCGGTCACGACGATACTGTCCGAGTACCCGCCGTACGTGACGCCTCCGGTGTGCTTGTCTGGGAAGTTGTAGGTGAGAGTCATGTTGGGGCAGAACTGCTCGAATCCGCCCTTGCATTCCGGGCATGTACCGTCAGAGTCCACGAGACAACCGACTGCCGCGAGGTCGCCAGGCTTGAATTTGGTCACGGCGGACCCAACCTTGGTGACGCGACCGACGATCTCATGACCGGGGACGCAGGGGTAGACGGTGGGCATGACTTCCTTCCACTCATTGCGCGCCTGATGGAGATCCGAGTGGCAGATGCCGCAGAAAAGGATTTCGATCTGAACGTCGTGCTCGGTGGGATCGCGCCGTGTAATCGTAGTGGCAGCAAACGGCGATGTCGCACTGGGAACGGAATAAGCTTTGACCCTATACATGAAGTTGCCTCAACCCTTCTGCAGATAGCGAAGAACTCGCCTGTGCATCAGACTACGAAAGAGTATCCTTCCAGCGGTATCCTGATTCTGCCAATCTCTTGCCTATTCCTGTCGACACCTGCATTTTTGTGCACGGTATCTTGAAATCAGAGTTAACTTGATTTTGAGGGAGTCAAGTGGATGAGGGGGTTTAAACGCGACGGAGCGACTGCAGGTCAACGCGTGGTTGCGTTGCGGAGGGAGCTGGCTCGCAAGATTGCTGATCGTGCTCTAGTGGAAGGAGACACGGTCACTGAGATACCAGGCCTGCGCGTCTACCGCCGCTCCGTAACTACCGCTTGCACCTCGGCTGCTTACGAACCCAGCCTGGTTGTATTTGTGCAGGGAAAGAAGCGAATCAACGTTGGCAAGACGACCTACGTATGTGACGGTTCGAACTTCCTCCTGACATCTGTCGATCTTCCGGTTGTCAGCCAGGTAATCGCAGCATCAGAAAAAGAGCCAATCCTTGGATTGCTGCTCAAACTCGAGATGCCGGCGGTGAGAGAGATTCTTTCCCAGCAGGAGTTTCATTTGCGCGAGGAACCTGCTGACGCTCGCGGCATGGCCGTCGGTGTAACTTCTCTCGAACTCCTGGACGCTTGTTCCCGGCTCGTGAGTCTTCTGGACACGCCGCAGGACATTCCCTTTCTCTGCGGCCTGATCCAACGTGAGATCGTGTTCCGTTTGCTTCGCAGTCCGCAGGGAAAGCATCTCCGCGCCATCGCCACGCTTGGCGAGCAAAGCCACAGGACCGCAAAGGCGGTCGAATGGCTCAGGATGAACTACACGAAGCCGCTGCGCGTCGAGGAACTCGCAACCATGGCGCGGATGGGCGTATCGACATTGCATCATCAATTTCGATCACTCACCGCGATGAGCCCGCTGCAATATCAGAAGCAGCTTCGGCTGCATGTAGCCAGGGAGCGCATGCTCAACGAAGGCCTTGATGCGGCCAGCGCTGCCTTCGAGGTTGGCTACGAAAGTGCAAGCCAGTTCAGCCGCGAGTACAGCCGTTTCTTCGGCCAGCCACCGATGCGCGACGTGAAAGCACGTCGTGTGGCGGACTCTGAAGCAGCTCACAATTGAATTGCAAGTGACGATCGATGGCGACCATACTGACGCGCAATATGTAATGGTTCATTCAGTCGGCCGACAAGTTCATCGACCACACTCCGCCGCAGCGGGTTGCAGGCGAACTAGAGAATTTTCCCTCCTACCCATCGGTCGCGGCGGTCCTTACGTGGTGGCGATCCTGAGTCGCCGGAATGATGTTTGATTCCAAGCTACGGGCGAATTGCCCATGCTAGCCCATCCGGCTCACCGCCAACGTCGATGTGTCCTGTCACCTCAAGGGTCTTCAGATCCAGCACGGCGACGTAGTTGTCCGGCCCGCAGGCGACGAAAGCGCGATTGCCAACGGGGTCCATCAGGATGCCCGCCGCTCCGTGCCCGATTTGCACTCGTTTGAATTCCTTGCGCGACGTTGTGTCGTAGATAACCAGATCGCCATCGCCCAGCATTGAAATCAGCGCATACTTTCCATCCGGAGTAAACTTCAACCGGTTTGCGCTAAACGTCTTCGCGTCGAGTGTGGCCGTCACGTTCCCCTTCGTGAGATCAACCACCGAAAGAGTTCCATCCTGCGCATTTGCGGTCCATAGCTCGCGCCCATCTGGCGATACATCAAATCCTTCATCGCCTTTGCCGACCGGAATGATGGTCTCATTCCAATCCATGCGCGGTTGATTCCCTCCCGGTGGCGGTGGAGGAGGCGTCGAACCCGCTGGTCGCTGCATACCTGGAGGAGGACCCATCGGCGGGAGAGTGACCTTCTCCAGGATGCTAACCGTCGCAGAGCTTACGTTTGTTGTGTAAATCTGCTTCTCGTCTGGCGCGACATAAATCATGTGGGTGCGGTTCTGCCCGGTGCCCATGATCCAATCGATCTTTTCGGAAGCGGGATCATACCTCCCAATCGCCTTTGCGCCTTCGGCCGTGAACCAGAGCTCTCCTCCAACAAATGTGAGCCCGTGCGGGCCATTCAAGGCTCCTGTGTCGATGTCAGGCAGCGCTTTCTGCCCAACCAGGTCGATAACCGAAAGAGCATGATAACGGCCACCACCATAGATCGAAACGTAGGCCGTCTTCCCATCGGCAGACGCGATCACTTCATGGGGATCAGGACCGACAGGCGCGAGGGCTATAACTTTTAATGTGTTCGGGTCCACAATGGCGAGCGTGTGGTTACGTTTCGATAGCGCCAACAGAGACCGACTCGGCGTCGCCTGAGCCGCTCCGATGAGTGGAACAGAGACGAATGCCGCCAGGGTAGCACCGGTGATCAGCAATTCTGTCGATCTGGTTCGCATGTTTATGACCCTTTCCCCGAGTATTCACTTCCCTGCCGGATTTATCCCGATTTCGATATTGCTATGGATCTCCGGTTCTTTGGATTCTAGACTCAGACGCGCCCCGCGATCTCATCCTCACCGGATTCGGGTCTCTCTGCCCAACGATCAGTCGCCAACTGAGCCATCGTTTCCATCTGGGTCCTGTTGGACCTTCGCCGGTTCGTTGGCTGAAGTCCGCGAGTATCGAATGACCTCGACACGGGACATTGCAATCAATCCCTCTTCTACCATCATGTCCAGATGTGGAATCAGCTTCTCGATTTGTTCCTCTTTGTCGATGATCGTGAGCATCATCGGAGCATCCTTGGAAAACTTCCAATGGCTGCTATGGTGAATCCTGGTGCTCGCCCCATATCCTTCAATTCCTCGATACACGGTGGCGCCGGCCATTCCCAGTTCCATGCACTTCGCCACAATTGCCTCATGCAGGGGCTTACCTTGCCATTTGTCACCTTCGCCAAAATGGATGCGCAACATGCGTGCCTGAAATTGGTCTTTCATGATCGAGCCTCCGCTCATTGGGGCTTGCTGTCCGACTGCGACTCTGGCTGATCAACATCCTGCGCGCGATAGGAGTACTTGATGATGTCCACGTCCGAAAAAACGACCAAACCTTCCCCCACGATCTGATCCACGAGGGGAAGAAGGGCTCGGAGCTTTTCTTCGCTATCAACCGCCGAGAGCATGATGGAACAGTCGTGAGAAAGGTGCAGAGCCGTATCCTTGTGCATTCGGCGGTGCGCACCGTACCCGAGGATGCCGCGATAAACGGTGACTCCGGCAATATCGTTGGCCCGCATGGCCTCTACGAGAGCCTGGTAGAGTGGCTTATCCTTCCAGCGATCTGATTCGCCGATGTAGATCCGCATCATCTTTGCCTTGCCCTCCATCTTTAGATGAGAAGGGGAAACAGCGGCCCTTTGTTTTGAGACTTGGGCGGGTTTTGCAACGGTGGTCTCCTGCACCTCAATCATGCCTGTGCCAGCAAGTTCTTCGAGTTTGCCCAGAATCGCATTCACCTTCTCGGGCGTCTCGATGAACTCGATCTTGAGCGGCATGTGGTCCGAGATTTCGACGATGCTCGCGGAGTGCATGTGATGATCGGCCCCGAAACCAGCGATGCCCTTGACGACTGTGGCTCCAGACACACCCCTATAGAACAGAAAATCAAGAATGCTGGAATACACTGGGATTCCGTGATGCTTCGATCCCTCGCTGACGTAGATTGACACCTTCAGAGCTTTTCCCGCTTTCAGCATTTACCCTCCGTTATGCTCTTAATCCACATTGCGAAACGAGGAACTCGGCGCCTCAGCCGAGTACACCCCAGCCGTTCCGATCTATCCCCGGCTCGTGGCGCAACTGATCTAGTTCTACCTTCAGTTGCTACCGATAATTCTGCACCATGCTCAAGGTCGCTCAAAATTCCAATGTAGGCTCGCGAGTCTCTCCATCTGATCGGTTCTGCAGACGGCTTGCTTGAAACTCCTTCAGAAACTTGCATGAATGAGATCCAGGTTCGCGCAGAACCTGAAGGATCGACTGATACATGACAAATTGCCGATGAGTTCTCACCCCAATACCTCCGCGAGAAGAGAGCCACCCCATACAGCGACCAGTCCAAGAAGGAGGCTGCCGACGGCATACAGCGCTGCGAGCAGGAAAGCGCCGGAGCGAAGATTCGAGAGCGTCTCCCACTCATAGGTGGAGAATGTGCTGTAGGCACCCACAAACCCGACCGGGACCAGGAAACGCCACGCTGGATTCAGATCGGCGCGCCTGCCCAGGTACGTGAGGGCAAATCCGATGATTACGCATGCCGTAATGTTGATGACGAAGGTTCCGTAAGGGAACCTGGTGCCGAGGCGGCCGGAGATTGTGGAGCCGACCCAATACCTTGCGATAGAGCCAAGTGACCCTCCGACGGCGATCATCAGATATTTCTCCAACGTCTATCCTCCTTGTTCACTCTCGTATTTGAACGGTCTCCATGTTACCCACTGCGTATTCCCGGCCAGGCCGCCGTGCGCAAATCCGAAGAGCCCGGTAAGGAATACGCCGATAACCAGCTGCGCCACCGTGCCCACCACAATCTCAGAAAGCGCCGTCGAAATCTTGAACCAGATCGCCAACAGCGTCGCCGCCAACGCGAGCCACACCCAGAGCGCACAAAGAGCCCAAGTGTTCGTCATGAATACGAACTCCTAGATTGTCATTCAGGGAACTCGGCCGGGACACAACTCCGCAACAGGGTTCCCTGTCAGGAGTCATCATCTGTCCGGCCAATCGGATGGGACAGCGGTTAAAGGTGAACTCCTTCACCTCAACGTTGCTTGAATCGTAGGATCTTGGGTTTCTAAAGTCAAGTGACCGGAGATACATCAGTCGACGACGCGAATCCGCTGCCGTCTCAGTTGAGTGCACGTGGGACCGATCAAAATTGCCCGAAACGTTGGCGGGAGCGACGGGCTCGAACCCGCGACCTCTGCCGCGACAGCACTGAAGTAGGCAGTACCCTAGTGCAACTAAGCGTCACGGATGGCTTCTTTTGGCGCTCTGAGGTACCCCAGGTAACCGTTATTGGATCCTTATCGCACCTGCGACCTCTACCCTACAGACCTCTGCCCAATCTAGAAGCTGCCGAAACAGCAGTTGAGACTCGAAGGCCGAAATTCGCTGGACACTAGCCTGGTCAGGGAGTTCTCAGCGGCTACTCGGAGAAGTCCAGCACGACCTTTTCCTGTCCTGCCTCACCATCTGCTAGGCGAACTGCCTCTTGGAAGTCCATGAGTGGATACCGCACAATCGCCGGCGGGGTGAGCGATCCGTTCGACAACATGGTGAGAAGATCGCTCGTCGCTGCCCTTACTTCGGCGAGCGGCTGCGACGGCACCCAACGCGGAAGCCACCACCCGCGTACCGTGGCGGTCGAATAGATCAAACGCGGTGCGAAGATCGGCATGATGAATTTCGCGGGGTCCGTCTGCCGATGACTGGAAAGGGCTCCATACACAAGCATCGTTCCACCGGGAGCGAGGTTGCGGGCAACCTCAGCGCCAAGTTCGCCGGCAACGCCGTCAATCGCTCGTTCAACGCCCTTACCCGCGGTCAATACCTGCAGGCGCCCCCTGAGATCCTCGTCGGCTGTGCAGATTACCTCGTTGCCTCCGAGGTTCCGTATGATTGATTCCTGCTCGCGTCGCCGAATGACGTTGATCGTCTTGAATCGATACTGCTGCGCCAACTGAAGCACAAACTTCCCGACGCTGGATGCAGCCGCCGTCTGCAGGAGCCAGTCGCCCTCCTTGAGATTGTGAGCCGATCTCGTCAATGCCCAAGCCGTTAAAGGGTTGATGTAGGAAGTGGCGGCGGCCGGATCGTCCAGGCCGTCTGGAACCCGCACGAGTTTGTCCACTGGGCACACGATCTGCTCCCGCCAGGTATTCCACGTGTCTACAAAAACTACGCGAGTTCCGACCATGGGACCTTGCACGTCCGGACTTATGGCCTCGACAATCCCCACGCCTTCAATGCCCGGGCTGGCCGGCAACTCCGGCTGATAGCCGTAGCGCCCGCGCACCATATGCAGATCCGATGCGTTGATCGGGCTCAGAAGCACTCGGACGAGCGCTTCGCCAGAGGCCAAAGGCGGAGTCGGAATCTCTTCCACCTCCAACACGTTCTTTGGTTCACCGGTCTCGCGAAAGATCAATGCTTTCATTAATACCTCCTGGGTCTTAAAACGACGGCTAGTTTCGGCCGGCTGTTTTACGACTTGGGGAACATGAAGGTGGGTGATGATAAAGGGGAACTGCTTCTGTCCGGGGATTTTTCTGTACGGGGGAGTCTCATGTCAACGTCGGATAAAAACCCCGGGGGGGGTGAATTATTCTGAATCTCTAGACCGACTGGTCTACTCTACCGAATTGCGGGGCAGAAGCCTCACAGGTTTTCAGGAGGTATTCAACATGTCGGCTCACGAATTCAACGGCACGGCTCTTATCACTGGCGCTTCCACGGGCATCGGCGCGGTCTATGCCGACCGCCTTGCGAAACGCGGCTACGATCTCATCCTGGTTGCCCGCGGCGAAGAGAAACTTTCTGAGGTTGCGGCGCGACTGAAGTCTACCGGCCGCGCGATCGAGACGGTCGCGGCAGATTTGACCCAAGCAGCGGGCGTCGAGCGCGTCGCGGAACGGCTGCGGATCGATTCCACAATTACTGCGCTCGTTAACAATGCAGGCCTCGGCAGCACGAGGAGGCTCCTCGATTCGAACATCGATGATCTCGAGTCGATGATCTATCTCAATGTCACCGCGTTAACACGACTGGCTCTTGCCGCTCTGCCAGGTTTTGTGACACGCAAGAACGGGCTGCTGATCAACATCGCTTCTGTTGTTGCCCTTGCACCAGAGCTCCTGAATGGCACTTACAGCGGCACCAAGGCCTATGTGGTGAACTTCACCCAGGCGCTGAAGAATGAAGTCGGCGGCACCGGCGTTACCGTCCAGGCTGTTCTGCCCGGTGCAACGTCTACACCTTTCTGGGAAAAGTCCGGTCGTCCGGTAGAGTTGCTGCCAAGCGAGATCGTGATGACGGCCGAAGATATGGTGGACGCTTCCCTCGCCGGTCTTGATCAGCACGAAGCAATTACGATTCCAGCGCTGCCGGACTTCGCAGACTGGGAAAGATTCGAAACTGCGCGCAAGGCGCTGGGTCCGAACCTTTCCCACCAGAAACCCGCTGCACGGTACGGAATTGGTGAATGAACGCTTAAGGGGGGTGGACTCTCCGGAGCGGCCACCCCTGCTTGGTTTGTGCCCTAGGGCAATAGGACTCGCCATAATCGAATCGCGAGCAGAAGCGAGGAACTGTCATGACCGAAAAATCGACACGGGAACATTTAATCGACGTGGGCCTTGGGCTGATGCACCAAAACGGATACAACGCCACCGGGCTGAACGACCTTTTGAAAGCAGCAGACGTGCCAAAGGGGTCTTTTTACCATCATTTCGGTAGCAAAGAGGATTTCGCCGCAGCTGCGTTGGAAAGGTACGGGATGCGCGAGAGAGCGCATGCTACGGCCATTCTGAATGATGCGACAGCTCCTCCGTTGAAGCGGTTGAGACGTTATTTCAGCGATCTCGCGAGGATTTATGGCCAAAAGGGAGCGATTCCTGGATGTATGATGGGCCGATTCAGTCTGGAAATCGCTGAGGTGAGTCCGCTGTTGAGGAAACAGATCAGCGCTACGTTCGACCACTGGCAGCACACGATCACGATGGTCATCCAGAAGGCAGTCGCGCAAAAGGAATTACCAGCCGACACGGATGCCGAATCGCTGGCCGGATTCCTGCTTAACAGTTGGGAGGGAGCGCTCTTGCGTTCGCAGGCCGAAAAGAACGACGCTCCGCTCGAGATCTTTCAGCGCCACGCGTTGGATGCGTTGGCCAAGAAGCCTAACCCAAGAACTCACCGCAAACGGCACTGATCCGGAGTACGAGAGCGCTTTTTCAGATCCCGTCCGTCGGCAAAGCGAAGTTCAACTTGAAAAGGAGAAATGCAATGTCTACGATCCATCTTCACCAGACAACCAACCTGACGCCCGAGCAGTACATCGCTGGACTCACTGATTTCGGCCCCGGCCGTGCGGAGATCTTCCCGAATAGCGCTGACGAATATCTCAAGGTACACGAACGGAGTCGCACTGCGGCTGACGTCACGGAAGGCTCGGGCGGCGTGTGGGAACGCTTGCACTACGATTGGTCCGATCCGAACCACGTCGTCCTCACTACCACTGACTCCAATATTTGGGGCGGAGCATCCGGCCATACCTACACTTTCACTCGTCACCTCGACGGCCGGACCGATATTGACGTTGAAGTAATCCGTGAGGGCAAGAACTTCAAGGGACGGCTGCTTGGCTTTGTGCTCAGCACCATCGGCAAGAGGGCTTTGGAGAAGGCATTTCAAAAGAGCGTTAAAGCTATTGAAGCTCGAAACGAATTGATGAGGCAGCCCACCGCCGCATGAGCCAAAGCGTGAACAACCTGTGACCGCGCGACCATGATCGATCCAACGATGAGATCATCGCGCAATCTCAGCATTTTTGTCGCGGTTCGATCTAACGGAGGGCGCGCATTCACATCAGATTGGGCTCGTTGAAACGATAGCCGATGTGCGATTCGGTCAACAGGTATCTGGGATTTGCAGGATCGTCTTCGATCTTCATGCGCACCTGCCGGACAAATGTACGCAGATACTCGAGTTCATTGCCGTATTCCGGTCCCCAAACAGAGCGCAGCAGTTTCGCGTGGGGCACGGGCTTTCCAGCGTTCACCATCAGAAAATGGAGAAGCTCGAATTGTTTTGGTGTCAAATGGACCATGCGTCCTTTTTTTTCAACGAGGTGACGATCGAAGTCCAGTCGGACATCGCCGACTTCGATGATGGACTTTTCCTCCTCTCCGAGGAGAGAGTTGCGCCGCACCGCCGCACGAAGGCGGGCGATAAGTTCGCGAAGCTGAAACGGCTTAGTGATGTAGTCGTCGGCGCCCGCATCGAGTGCTTCGACTTTCCTGTCTTCGCTGCCCTGCACGGTCAACATGACAATCGGCAGTTGTGGAGAGTTTCTGCGCATCACTCGGCATACGTCGATGCCGCCCATACCCGGCATGTTGATGTCGAGCAGAACCGCATCGAACCGGGCCGTACGAGCGAGTGAGAGCGCCTCTTCGCCGCGGGCAGCTTCAACGATTTCGAAGCCCAATCCCGAGAGTATCGTCCGTAACGACACTCGAATCGATCGCTCATCGTCCACGATGAGCACAGTGCTTTGCTCCTTACTCACTGTGGTCTCCTTCCTTGCTGCGGTAGAGAGAGAAAAAACGTTGTTCCTTCGTTCGCATCGCTGATCACCCAAACGTGGCCCCGGTGTGCTTCCGCTGCCATCTTTACGGTGGAAAGACCTATCCCTGTCCCAGGCGCAACTTTCTGGGATCCTTCACTGCGGTAGAAGCGCTGAAAGATCCTTTCTCGATCTGCCATTGGAATAGCTGGTCCAAAGTTGTGCACGGAGATCATCACCTCCGAGTGGCTCTCCCACGCAGATACCTTGACCTTGCTGCCTTCGAAGGAATACTTTGCGGCGTTGTCAAGGAACTGAACAAGCGCCGTCGAAAGCAGTTCGGAATCGCCACGAATCGTGAGGGCTTGATCAGGCACGGCGACCTCGACCGGATGTCCAGCCATGCGCCCGGCCTCTTCCTGCAAGACCTTTGAGACGAGGTCCGCTACATGGATGTCGTCCTTCTTCAGGCTGAACTCATTGGCCTCCAGTTTGGCTGTCTGCAGTAGACGCGTGCACAACTCATTGAGTTGGGTCGACTCTTCTTCTACGAGAGCTACCAGCCGCGTCTGCGAATCGTTGAGGCTGCCCACCTCGCGCAGACCAGAGCTCGCCGTCTGGATTGCAGTCAACGGCGTTTTGAATGCATGTGCGAGGGAATCCAGGACTGCAGCTCGCAAACGTTCGCTCTGATGCGCAGCTTCGATCCTGCTTTCCTTCTCAAACGACACAGAGCGATCCAGTGCGACGGCGGTCAGCGATGCGAGCGCGTTCATGACCAAAGCGCTCACCTCCCCACGAATCGCGATGGCTCCCACGGAATTCGCGCCTACACGTAGAACGCGTGTTGATGTGCGGTTGTCCGGATCTTCCTGGTCTGCATGGACGAAGAAGCAATCCCTGGCGATAAACTGCTCGTCCTCCGTCCAGCTTCCCGACGAATGGGTTCTGCCCGAGTTCGTATCGAAGATGGACACAGCTTCCAGCGAGAATATCCGCTGGATCAATTCTGTAAGTTGTGGGCCTGGCGCCTGGTGCAGATTGATGAGCAGTGTGCTCCGGCTGAGCTCGTAGAGATGCTCCATGGCCGCGCGCTGCAGAGCGGCGTCGCGGGAACTGTGTTGTTCCCGCGAGGAAACGCGACTTACCACAAGAGCGCTGATCTCAAAAGCGGCCAAAGATACCCAGTCCTGAGGATCGTTAACGTTCAACGAGAGACTCGGGGGATAGAACAAATAGTCGAGAAAAAGGCTCGCTGTAACCGATACCACCGTGGCTTGCCAGAAACCGCAGAGGATTGCCTCGGATACAACGACAATTAGAAACAGGAAGCCGACGGGGGCCGAGCTGAAGTGCAACACGTAGCCTGAGAAGCCAAGGAGCGCTACGACCCAACATCCAGCAAGGCTCTCGCCAAGGAACTGCCAACGACTCTTTCGGCTCTCTGCTCCAAGAATGTTAGGAATCTTCATGGAGTCCCTAGAATTCCTGGTTATGCATCTGCCTTAGATGAAGACTATCGGCCAGGACATGAATGAGACATAAACAAATCACAAAGAATTAGTAGGGATGGAGGGCCCGGTATGCAGCCACATCCACCCCGTCTATGCACAAAAGCCTCATCTGCGATAGGCGCTAATTCAAGCCCGCAGAAAGACTTTCGTAGTGAGCCGCCTGGCGATCCATTTCCTGGGCCTCTGCCATAAAGTACTCATATCTGTTCTTCGAAGAGTCGACCGGCCTCGGATACTTGGCGGCCGGGCCGGAGACGTTGGCGGAACGCCGGATCCACTCCTCCCTTTCGACTTCTGCCTGTTGCTCGAAATGCTTCTGTTGCGCTCTAAAATAGCCGGCCAACACGTGATACTGGGCTGACGTATGTGCATCGCGCATCATTCGCCGCAACTCGGCCTTTCCAACCTGAGGCGGATTGATTGAGTCCGCCGCAGCGGTGAGGGTTACAAGAGCGCCTGCAAGCGCAATTGCGATTTGTAGACTCCGCTTCATCGATTCTTTCCTCCATGTTTAGTATGGAAAGAAAGGAGTAAATGAAGCATGAAGTGTAAATGCGGAATTTATAAGGATAAGTTAGGGTCCATTTCTAGACATGTTCCGCGATAAACTGCACAAATTTGGCGTGAAGAACTGTACCCTCTCACTCACCTATTCCTACGATGCCTTACGAGCTTCTTTTACATAACCCAGGAAGCGTCGCGCAAGCTCATGGATGCGATGGCTCTGACGCCTAGCAACCGCCTCTCGAGGGAGCAGTTCCATGCCGACTCCAATCGCGGTGGAACCCGCGCGTAGGAAGTCGACCGCCGTCTGCTGGTTTACTCCGCCTGCGGCAATGATCTTGACGTATGGCAGCGGCAGTTTGAGCGAGCGAATATAAAGGTCGCCTCCCAGCGATGCCGCCGGGAAGATCTTGACGTAGTCCGCTCCCATCTTCCAACCAGCGATCACCTCAGAAGGAGTGAGTGCACCTGGAATGGCTACGATCTTCGCTTTACGCACAGCATCAACGACCTCACTTACTAAACCAGTGCTGGTAACAAAGCGCGCTCCGGCGTCGATACAGCGTCGCGCAGTCTCGGTATCGAGCACGGTTCCGGCTCCAACTGCCATGGTTGGGAACTTTTGAACCAGTGCACGGATCACCTCCACGG
>Ga0187863_10002201_pt1 | contig 15017 bp, 12 predicted proteins | sample June2016WEW_11_1_FD_132975 | JGI IMG/M metagenome (GOLD analysis project Ga0187863, IMG submission 132975) | Peatland microbial communities from SPRUCE experiment site at the Marcell Experimental Forest, Minnesota, USA - June2016WEW_11_10 | ecosystem: Environmental > Terrestrial > Soil >... | reverse complement strand
AAGGAGGGAGAGAAGGTGCGTTTCGGCTTTCACAACTTCCGGCATTCATTGGCGACGGCGCTAGTCAAAATGCGAGTAGATGCGAAGACGGTGCAGGGAATATTGCGTCACGAGGACTTCGGCACAACGATGCAACTCTACGCGCAGTCTGATATGGAGTCGATGCGCGATGCCCAGGGCAAGTTTCTCGAACAGCTATTGGGCGATAGAATGCACCTGCTCACGGAGAAGGTTCAGTGAGAAATTATGGGTTGGAGCACCGAATCGTGGGTTGGATCGTGGGTTGGGAATTTCGGCTCTTGGCCGCTAACATCTTTAGAATGATGGTGGCCAGGGACGGAGTTGAACCGCCGACGCCAGCCTTTTCAGGGCTGCGCTCTACCACCTGAGCTACCTGGCCACTTCTGGTTCGCACGCCTCCGTTCCAGACTTCATCCCCGAAACGACGGAAGGCTCATATCTACCGTGCATTGGGCGTTCTCACTGGGCGGGTTGCCGGAGCAAAACTGCCGATGTGCTGAGACCGTGCAGAACTCATGAATTATAGCAACCCGGCGCCGTTCGCTCAAAATGCAGATCGACTTTCGCCATGCAGTTTCTTATCTGCCGGCAAAAGTTTTTTGCTTTTCCCCACAGCTGAAGCGCCCGTCGCTCCGTTCACGATCGTCAGCGCGCAATGATTGGCGCCGAACCAGTAGGGAATCTCGCGATAATCTCTGACGTCAAACACTGCCAGGTCGGCATCTTTCCCCGCTTCGATAGTACCTTTGCGACCGGCCACGCGCAGCGCCCACGCTCCATTGGCGGTCGCCGCCGTGATCGCCTCCGCTGGCGACATCTTCATATGCGTGCAGGCGAGCGACATCGCCATCGGCATGCTCAACGTAGGAGAAGATCCAGGGTTATAGTCCGTCGCCAGCGCCACTGCCGCGCCGGCTTCAATGAATCGCCTCGCATTCGGATACCTCGCCAATCCCAAAAAGTAATTGGCCCCGGGCACAAAAGTTGCGACCGTATCACTCCGCGCGAGCGCCACAAGGTCCGCGTCGTTTACATGATCCATGTGGTCAAGCGACGCGGGCTCGTAATGAAGCAGCGGGCCCAGGCGGGTTTCACTGAGTTGTCCCACATGTCCTCGGACGGCGAGACCGTGTTGCCTCGCAGCCGCGAAAATCTGCTCGGTTTGAGCCGCGCTGAAAGCTCCATGATCGCAGAACACGTCCACAAACTGTGCCAGCTTCCGCCGCGCAACCGCCGGAATCATCTCGTTGCAGACAAGATCGACATAGTCCTGCGAATGTCCGCGAAACTCCGGCGGCGCCACGTGCGCGCCGAGAAACGTAGAAACCACCGTTCCCGGCCATTCCCGCGCGGCCGATCGAATCGCCTCCAGCGATTTCAACTCGGCTTCCAGACTGAGGCCATAGCCTGATTTCGCCTCGACTGTCGTGGTTCCGTGCCGGGCGAAATCCTGCAGCGCTGCAGAAATCTTCAGGGTCAACGTGGACTTGCTGGCCCTGCGCACGCTGTCGATGCTCGATCGGATCCCTCCGCCCGCCTCGGCAATCTCTTCATAGCTCGCGCCATAAATCCGTTGCTCAAAATCCACCAGCCGCGGCTCCATGAACACGGGATGAGTATGCGAGTCGACAAAGCCGGGCAAAACCACGCGCCCACCACAGTCGATTTCGATAATATTCTTGCGATGTTTCTTCAGCCACGGATCGCGAAGCGCATCTTTCGTTGTGCCCACCGAAACAATCTTTCCGCCCGCGCACAGCACAGCCGCGTTTTCGATGATGCCGAGTTGTGAAAGGGAAGCGCCGCGGCGCGGCCCCTTCGCCGCCGAGCGCAGCGTAAGGAGTTGGCCGATGTTCACCAGAAGTATGGTGCGCTGAGATAGCGCGTTGCTTTTCGCGGAGGTGATCACGCTGCAAGAAAGTCTATCAGCCGCAAGAAATCTTATGCGATCACTTCATCAACGCCTGCGCCTTGGCTGCCCGTCTTCGTATAATTGCAGGGACATGAAAAGATTCTCTTACGCTCTGTGCTGCATCATTGTGCTCGCTGTCTTTTCGCATTTTGAAATTGAAGCGCAATCGAGCGAGAAGGTTCCTGTGATCGACGGCAACGCAGGGCCCTGCTCCGTCGAACTCACAGTGTTGGGTGCGGACGGCAAGCCCGCGTACGCAGCCACGGTCAAGGTTCATATCAAGTATGGCTTTGGCGGAATGCGCAGGCTCGATCTTGAAGCCGGATCTAATTCGGATGGCAAGGTGAAATTCACCGGAATTCCCGCCCGAGTGCAGCGGCCCCCACTGGAGTTTCGCGCTTCGAAGGATGAGTTTTCAGGGATTGCAGTCGTCGATCCCTCAACCCAATGCCAAGCCAAATACGACCTCACTTTGGAAAAATCGAAAGCGCAAGACAGCCATTAATCGGCGCAAGTCTCGCGAGACTTGCTGAGTTTAGAAACCGAGAGAGATCTCGTTCCGGTCGAGGGGAATCCGCAAATCAATTCCGCGCTCGCGGTTCGCGCTGATGGTTGCGTTGATGTCAAGCATGTCTAATGGCAAGTCGCGTTGTCGACGATCAACGCTCAAAGTCAAAACGCTGGCGGTAAGCAAAAAGCGCCGAGTCTCCACCCGCTCCCCATTCGCCAAAATAAAAATGGCCGGCGATGACAGCCTGGGTGCTCCCGAATTTGGAGCGGATGGAATGTCAATGACCAGCGGCTTCAACGCGTGAGGCTCCGGTTCTGTCAACGGCCCGTCTTCGGGTCGCTGAATTATGGCGAAAGGCATAGCCTCATCCGCCATCATTTCACCATCGGTTTGCGTAGCCAAACGGTTCGTTGTACGGGAATAAGCCAGAACCGAAGCCGCCGTGGAGGCGCGAACGTCTTGAATAGAATCCGTGTTGAGAAACGCGATGGCCGGCGAAACCTGAGCGACAGGACAAGCGGGCAGAACCGCCGCTGCCATGAAAACCTGCAGTCACTCTCTGGGCACGGAGAGAGCCGCCCAGAAGGGAGACGACCAGCAGCGCAAATAAAGCTGCCCGCAACATGGAGAGATTATAACTCCGCAACAGTAGCTCGATCGTTTTAGACGATTAGCTTCCGCTACCCCGCCGAATCGTCTGACGTCGGGCGACAGTCGAGACACTTCTACGTCAGGCTTTGCCGGACTTTGCGGCCTTCTTCGTGAGCTCTTCCGATAGCTTGTGCGCGTTCATGGAGTGCTCAAGCGCCTGTTTGCTGAGGTCGTGCGCGCTTAGATGATCTCCCTTGCCGTGAGCGACCGCGGCTGCGGAGTGGGCATGGGCGGCCAGGTTGTGAAGCTCTGCGATTCGATTATGTGGGCTCTGTGGCATCTTCTTCTCTCGACTAGTGTAGATGCTGTAAATGTAGGTGCTTTTCGGTTCTTGCGCAACGTGCTCGTCGGAAATTTCGGGACCGTGCCTTCCGCGCAAATTCGCAACCTATGGTCAAGATCCTGTGTAGAGCTGAAAAGGCGCCCAGAAAAAGGGTTTGCGGAAGGACCCGCTTGACCGAAGCAGGGTTAACTTGGCATTGCGCAAAGCTGCGTCGGGAGGCTCTCCTTTTTTCAACTCGCCGTAAAGCTCGTCCATAAGCTGGGGAGTTGAAGTGTCGCTGACGTCCCAAAGCGCTCCAATGACATGGTGAGCGCCGGCGCGCACGAAAGCCCACGAGAGCCCCACCAATCCTTCTCCGGAGTACGCCCGCTCGCCTGCGCTGCGGCAAGTAGAAATGGTGACGAGCTCAGCGCGTAGCGGGTAACGAATGATGTCGCGCGCATAAAGCTTGTATGAGTCTTCGTCCGCGTTCGGTCTCGACAAAACAATGGCGGAGTCTAGCGGGCTGAGACGGCTGGCCGTGCCATGCGCCACAAAATGAATGTAAGAGAAGCGCTCCGGCTTGCTGGCCAGATACGAGGGCGGACTCGCGTGATCGCGGGCAAACACCTGTTGCTCGCCAGCTTCGAAGTGCTTTTGGATGTTCGCCATCTCGATCGCGGCTTTAGGCAGCTGCGGAAAATCTTCGTTGGGAGCGATGGCATCGCCGAAGAGGAGCAGGTTGCCCGCGCCTTTGTGGCGCGCAGTGTTAGAAGCCTGCAATATTCGCAGCGAGCCGGCGCTTGAGATCGTGGCATCCTCGATCCAGTAGTGCGGATTTGTTTCTCCTTCGGGCGCGGAGACGAGCAGCGTTTCGAAATTCAGGCTGTTCAGGACGCCATCGGGGACGATGAAGACTTTCTCGTTCTTCGCGTCCTTCGAAGAAATGTGTTGCGGCAGAAGATCATTCGCCGGTTCGACCAGGATGCGATAAAGCGCGGAGCCATCGTCGCTGGCGGTTAGCGTGGATTCGCGTTGTTCGATGATGGCTTTTCGATAACGCTCGACTCTGGTCTTTATTTCCGGCGCCGGGGGCAGCGCAAACAGAGCGACCTTCTGCGGCGTGATTGCCCAGAGGTACGACTGTTCTTCGCCTAGCCAGTAGAAAAGGACGGTGCCTCCGGCGTGGCGAGCGATTTGCGGAGCACCTAAGGGAGGCGGTCCGAGGGAAGCTCCCTTGGGCAGCAATCCCAATCCCTCACTCAGAGTACGAGCGCGGCTGAAGTCGGCCCAGCGCAGGGCTTCATTGGGCTTTTTGCTTGCCACCAGAAAATGGACGTAGTCGTCGTAGATGCGGCGGGCGTTGGTGAGGAAAGAAATCTGTGAGTCTTCATGCCGCACGTCGTCGCGTGCGCCTTCGAAAGTGGCGAGAGCGGTTTGATACTCATGATCGGCCGCGTCCCGGTGCTGTTCATCTTCGTAGAGCCGGGCCAACGAATGCTCCGCCTCCCACTTCAGGAAGACGGGACAGTCTTTGTCGGTCTCGACTTGGTGAAACGCAGTCTCGGCCTCGCCGGTATCACCGCGACGAGCCGCGATCTGCCCCTGCACGAGCATCGGATAGAGTTCGTCGAGATGGTTCCCGTCTTGTCGCGCAATATCGACAGCCTGCTGAGCATACTGGCTCGCATCGGCTAAATCGCCGGTCTGCAACGAGAGGCGCGCCATCACGCGCAAAGCGTTATAGATGTCTTCCTTCGCATTAATTCCCCGGGCAAGGCCCAAAGCCTGCTCAAACGATTGCGCGGCCAGATCGAACCTGCGCTCGTCCATGTAGATGTAGCCGATGTTCGTGAGTTCGTTCTCCTGATCCCTGACGTCCCCCAGTTGTGCCGCAAGCTGCACTGACTTGGCCGCCAACTCCAACGCCTTTTCGGGATCGCCAATCTTGTAGTAGGCCCAGGCTATGTTGAGCTGTGTAATGAGTTCGATTCGTTGGACGCCAATAGACTTCGCGATCTGGAGCGCAGCTTCTGATCCGTCGATCGCTTCATCGAACCGGCCTTCTGCGAGCGAGTCATACCCAAGGTTGAGAAGGGCATAGGATTCTAGTAACGGTTCCTTGTGGGCGCGCGCAAAGGTAAGGGCTTCTCCAAATAGCCGGTCTGCAGACGACGATTGGCCCTGCTCGCTGGCAAAGAGACCACGCTCGTTCAGAAGATATCCGCAACTTGCGGAAACAGAATTAGCGCAGAACGCCGTCGCGTCGTTCAGCGATCGCTCCGCCTCTCCGAAGTTATGCATTTTGGCATTGGCTTCTCCGATAAGCGTCGATATGGGTATTGCCAGGTCTGGCTTATCGGAAGGCAACGGCTCTGACTTGAGAAGTTTGAGGGCATCCGGGTACCGCCCTTGGTGGATCTCCGCCCTCGCTTCGAGGGCTCGGAATTTCCACGCCCATTCCGCGTTCGAATGGAACCGTTGACATTCGCGATGTGCTTCGTCTTGGGCTTGCTTCAGGTCGCCATGTAAGAGAGCTGCGTAAGCGTGATCATAAGCGTCCTCGGGCTTCTGTTTGAGACACGACAATAAGTGACCCAAAAGCAGAAGGGACAGCCCGGCGGCTATCCCGGAGCGGACTGCCCCACGATACTGACCAATGAGCATTCGGCGTTGCATTCTTCGCGCAGCTGAGACGGAATGCCAATAGTACTGCCGCCGATCCGATTCCGAAGGACTGCGACAATTTCACAACGGATGTTGCGGTCATTCCTACTTCGAAACGCCAAGGCGGAAGTCTTGTCGATCTCCGTTTTCAACGATTTCCAAATCACTAACTCCGTTTCATCAAATTGAGGGGCCGTTGCTCCCATTGGCGTTGGCCGTAGGCCCATTGACGTTCCCGCCAGCCGGGCAGCCCAGACGCATTTTGAGCATATCCAGTGTGAAGTAATTGCTGCCGCTCGCTTCGGTCTGAGAATCAAACTTCTTCTCGAACGAGAGGGGGCTATGCTCTTTTTTGATGCCGACTTCGACTTCACCCAAAGTCACGGTGCCAAAGTTTTCAATGAAAATGTGATTGCTGAAAGTTCTGACCCCAGGCAGCGGAATCGGCTTGATCTTCTTCACGACGGTAAAAGTCATCGTCGGATATCCGCCCTCACCGTTAGGGATCACATCGACCGCTTCTTCTTTGGCACGCTTCCTCAGGTCGTCGATGTAGGCGATCTGGGCGCCGTATTTTTTCTCTATGCTTTCCGGCAAATCGTCGTGGTCGACAAAGTCATCCAACCGCCGCTGCACCCGGTTGAGAAAATCGACATCCTGGAAATAGTGGCAATCGTTTGCCGGCTTCTGGCCAAAGATTCCCAGATCGAGTTCCAATTCGACCGGGTATCCGCCCACCCGCAAATTGTCGAAGCGCGTGCCGATGAAGCTTACCCGGGGAACGTTGCCGTTCGCCTCCGGATGATTCGTGGAAATCTGTGCCACCACGCGGTCGGCCGTGATGATGTCTTCCACGTTGTACCCTTCGAGCGCCGCCGTCGACAGCGTGGCCCAGCCGGAGTGATCCTGGCCGAAGATATCCACTTTCTGCTGGAGGTGGGTGCCGGCAACGCGAGTGTGTCCGCGGCGGAACGAAATCAGGCCTTCGATATTGGTCTCGCCGACTGATTGCGTGATGAGGCTTTCGCGGCGAGTTTGATCCAGAACAACGCGCCCGTACTCCTGAATCGGCTGCTGGATGGGATGCTCGATTTCTCCGCGGAGCAGGTAAGCCTCCGCGTGGTACACATGGTATTCCGCCTGCGCTGCCCCGGACTGTATCGGAGACTTCGGATTGGCTGCCATAGGTTTCTCTCCACTCGCTTAGATCACTTCTTTGTTTACTTCTTTTCGTTCACTTAGGATTTTGTAACTCGATCGGATATCGGCCGAGATCTTCGCTTTCACCGCTGGCGGTGAGGCCATGCACTGCCAACGTGCAGGGATCATGATCGCCCCCCGAAACGCCGGCAGGAACATAGAGCGACAGCGTGTCCCCGGAAGCAGGGACCGTGCGCGACCATTGTAGTTTTCCCAGCGGACTATACAAGTCCAATTTGTAGGAAGAAAAGCGGGCGTCGGGGGGAAGATTCAGGGTCAAACCGAATGCCTGACCGGCGCGGGCCGGGACCGAAACTGGCTCCCCGCCCCTGACATTGAGGTTAACGACCGCCGATGCCAGCACTTGCGGACTGTCGGCTGCCTGCTGCAACCGAACATTTGCGCGATTCTGATAGGCAATCACGACCAGCAGCAAGGCGAGAACGGGCACGGCAAATGCAGGCCGCAGCCATCCTAACCATGCAGAACGGGCCGGCACCGTCATTCGCTCAACGGAAGGCGCGTTGTTTTCAGGGCGAACTCCGGTCCGAACTCCGGTCCGAGCTTCAGCCCGAACTGCGGCCCGCGTTTCCGCCCGCAATACAACCTTGCTCTGTTCCACGAACAAAGCACCAGCGTGCACGTCGGCCGCACAATTCGGGCAGTCGAAATAATGCTCTTCAAATTCGTCTCGTGCCTGAGCATCGAGTTCATTCAGCAGATATCGTTCCGTCATTTTTTGACGAACCACCGCATCGTGGTCCATAGGTATCAATGCCCCCTCATACATTCAATGGTGCGCCGGCGCGACCCAGCGTTGCACCGCTGTCAGGCCGGAGTAATCTCCGGCGCATCATTTTTTTTTAAATACAATGCCTTGAACAACTGCTTCGCGCGATAGAGCAGCACTCGTAGATACTCGCGATCGACCCCGAAGTCGCGGCAAACTTCGTCCTTGTCTCGCTCTTCGAGAAAAACTTCACGCAGCAGTCGCCGGTCGCGCTCGGGAAGTTGATCGAGAATCTCGCGAACTTTCTGCTGGATTTCTCGGGCAGTAAACATGGCCAGCGGATCGAGGACCGGAGAGGGAAGTTCCTTCGGTTGGTCGTTATCATTATCGTCAGCACTATCATTGCGAGTGCCGTGTCGCGCCGCCGCGCGATAGTGCTCCAGCAGCACGTTGTTGCAAATCGAGTTAACAAACGATCCCAGCCGCTCCGGATGAATGATCTTCCCCTCGCGCAGGGCTACATAGAATCGAGCGAAGGTTTCCTGCCGCACATCTTCAATAGCTTCCCGTGAGCGTAACCGGGAACGCAATTTCACCTGGATCAACGCTGTGAAGTACACGCGAAAGTGTTCCTGAGTGCGAAAGTCTCCCGCCCGCAGCCACTCGACGTAGGCTTCATTAAAGGAGTCGAATTGCAAGAGTTTGCCCCGAGTATTGGTAGGTGGCAGACAGTTTAGCACTCGCGATGGGGAACTGTGGTCGGCTTCCGGCGCGGTGACGGGCGGCGTCAGCGGCGGGGTAAGCGACAAGGCGGGGTGTTTCAGGGCCGCATGGTTGCCGCGGCGTCGTCCAGTTGGCGAGATGGAGCGTATGGCGTGCACAGGGAAGCGTGAGATTTTTTCAAATTAGCCAGATCAGCCGATCTTCGTTCGCCGATCTGACTTCTCTGGAGAAGGCTCGTGAACTAAGCGCCGGAACCGCTTCCCCGACGGCTCCGGCACTTTTGCTGGAACCCAAACTGGAGTTTCCAGAATTGAGCTCCTAAACTGTGGCTTCATCGCCTCATCCAGCGCGATGTCTTCCACTACTGGGATAGTGCGGAAGGGCAAAGAATCGTTTCAAACAAAATTTGGGGCGCAGAGCGAAGCGTTTGCACCTCCCTTCCAGTTCGCACCAAACATGTTCGATTCCGCGAAGGAGAACGAAGCCGATTCTCGTTCTGGAGTTAGAGGTGTCTTCCACACCGGACTAACGTTTCGGATGAGTGCGGGACTCCTTTGTAGTAAACAAAGCGGCCCAATTTCATGGCCGACAATTTTAGGGAGGTGGGCGGCCTTGAGCGCGAAAACTTGGACGACGTATCCAGCGTATCCCCATGCTCTCCCTTTCCGCACCATCTTTGGTGAGTACCGTGCACGGCGCCCCGAGGATCTCGCCGACGCGGTGCTGCGAGTCATACGGAAGCCAGAGCGCATTCCCGAAGAGTGCGACAACCGGTCATTGGCGGACATTCTGAAATCGACGCGCGGCTCGGAGGAACTTGCTGAAACCGCAGCGCAGCACATTCTGAAATCGAAGCATGGGACTGGCGAACTCACCGCCGCAGTTGCGAAACACATTCTGAAGTTAGAGCTGACCCCGCAAGACCTCGGAAGCATATGGGCGAGGCTTGATGCCGACATCGCGAAATCTGAGCAAGCGTATCGCGACCTCGGATTGGCGAAAGAATATTTGCAGTCCCAACGCCAGACCCGCGGAGAACCCAGCGAGGACTTCAAGAAGAGGCTGGTCGAAGCTTACGAGCGAATGTTACTCGCCGAGATCGTTTGCCAGATTTATGATTGGCCGCTGAAATCCATTTTGCACGCCGTGCAGGCCACGGCCGTGTGCCTTTCCGGCGGCGGCATACGGAGCGCCAGTTTTTCGCTCGGCATCCTCCAGGGTCTGGCGCGATTCAGCCGGCGCGCGGCGTGCGAGGAGAAGCAAGGGCCGTTGCTCGATACGCTGGACTATTTATCTACTGTTTCCGGCGGCGGCTACATTGGCAGTTGGCTGATGGCTTGGTCACAACGAAGTGACTACCATCAGGTGATCGATCATTTGGCGGCGGCGGCGCCCACCTCGGGCGACCCCGAGCCTCAGCCTATCCGGCATCTGCGCGAGTACACCAGCTACTTATCGCCGCGGTACGGCTTTACGCTGGACACGTTGACCTTGCTGACGATCATTATGCGCAACATGATCCTGAACTGGCTGATTCTTGTGCCCTTGGTCATGGCGCTGTTCTGTTTGCCAGAATTCCTTTACGACTTTTCTTATGGCTGGGCTTTCGCCCATCAGCAGTCCGCGGCAACTTGGCTTCATCTGGTGATGGGTTTGGCCGTCCTCTGCGTGGGGTTCGCTTCTGCGATTGCCGTTTGGCGCATGTCGGCCCCTCTGTATAAGCCGCCGGATAAGTCGCAGGATAAGTCTGGAGTTATCGATCCCGAAAAAGAAGGCAGCACCTTGATTGAGGTCCTGCTCTTCGCTTTGCCCGTTATGTTGAGCGCCTGGCTGTTAGGCGAAGCGTCCTTTTGGGCCTATGTTAAAGGCGCATTGACGAGCCAGTGGTCGGTCCTGCATCTGGCCCTCTGGCTCACTGTCTACACCGTCGTTCCGCCTTTGACCATGTCATCGGTCCGCCTGCGGTTGCTTTGGCAGGGTGATGACTCGAATCCAACGCCTTTTCATCACCATGACGGAAGCGGACGACTGGACTGGAGCAGGTTGACCTGGTCGTTCGTCGCGCCTTTCCTGGTAGCGATGATGGCAGCCTGGCTGCTGGCTGAATGCGGGCTGCACGTCGGCAGACGATTGCTCGTAGTCGGTCAGTGGCATCTTGTTTTGAGCCACAAGTTTATGGTTTTGACAATCCCGATCGTGCTCTGCGTGATGATGCTGTCATCGACCCTGTTGACCGGCCTTTTGACCCACATCGAACAGGAAGAAGAGCGCGAATGGTGGGCGCGCGCGGGAGGTCTGCTCTTCTCCTGTCTCTTGCTTTGGGTTGCGCTGAATTCCATCGCTTTTTACGCGGCCAGCTCTTTGCACCTCATGTACGGCTCGATACTCGCGGCGGTTGGTCTCGGCGCAGGCTACATCGGCAGCGCCGCCGGGCTGAGCGCGGCCACCAGTTCCGGCCTCAAGCGCGTCAAGGCCGAGCAACTTACGAAATTCGAAAAGTTCCTCGCCGACCATGGCATGATCGCTCCCTTTGCCTCCGGCGTCGCGTTGGTCTGTATCGGGTTGGCATTGGCGACTCTCACCAGTTGGCTGCGGGTGAACCTTAAGGACTGGATGATCGCAGCCGCGAAAGCGCAGGAGCCCGCTGTCCTGCAACAGTACTTATTCCAGCATCTCAATCTGACAATCCACGTCGCAGGCTCGGTCCGCTGGATCGGGATCCTCGACCAGTGCAAGCTCGACGCGCTCGCCACCTTCGTCGTGTTCGCGGCGGCTTGCCTGGTGGCGTTCTTCGCCAACAAGTTCGTCAACATCAACACTTTTTCCCTGCATGGCATGTACCGCATGCGCCTCACCCGCGCCTACCTCGGCGCGTCGAACTTCGCCCGCCATCCCGATTCTTTCACCAACTTCGACAGCAGTGACAACATGCACGAAGTCGACGTGCTGTGCAAAGACTCGCCGCTGCACATCATCAACACCGCGTTGAACCTGGTCGCCGCGCGTAACATGGCATGGCAGCAGCGCAAAGCTGAACCCTTCAGCTTTAGCCCGGTCAGCGTCGGTAGCTGGCGGCTAGGCTACGTGCCCACAGAAGCCTTCGGTGGCAGTAAGGGTGTCACCTTGGGCACAGCGATGGCCATCAGCGGTGCCGCGTTCAACCCCAACATGGGTTACCACTCTTCGCCGTTGGTCACTCTGTTGATGACCTTCTTCAATACCCGGCTGGGCTGGTGGCTGCCAAATCCCATTTGGCCGGTTCTGCGGAAATGGCCCGAAGGCGGCAGGGCGCGCTACTTCCTCGGAAGGAATGGGCCCAAGTGGGCTTTAATGCCCTTGCTCAACGAAGCGCTGGGCAACACCGATGACTCCTACAAATGGGTCGAGCTATCGGACGGCGGACACTTCGAAAATCTCGGACTCTACGAGATGGTCTTGCGCCGTTGCCGGCGCATCATCGTGGTGGACGCTGATGCCGACGGAGAATTTCAGTTTGAAGATCTAGGCAATGCGATTCGCAAAATTGAAATTGACCTGGGTGTCCCGATCACGTTCCCCGATTTCCCTCAGGGCTTGCCCATGAAAAAAGGAGTCGAGCCTCTGAACATCTACTGCATTCGTGGAGAGATTCAATACGATTGCGTCGACTACGGCGAGTGCAAAGGCGAACTGTTGTTCATCAAGCCTATGCTGAACGGCAGCGAGCCACCTGACATTCGCGCCTATGCCGCCTCCCATCAAACCTTCCCTCATGAGGCCACATCAAACCAGTTTTTTAATGAAGCGCAGTTTGAAAGCTATCGCCACCTGGGATCGTGGATGATCTCGTCTTACTTCGAAAAGGGCTCCAAAGAGCCGCCGCCATCCCCAGTGGGATGCGACATGGCCGCATTCTTTACCTGTGTGAAGTCTGTAGACAAAGGCGGCAATAGCGCCCGAATGCCTTCGGCCGCGGCCATTGTCTCGGCGAATGCAACTACCCTCCCGGCCGGCGAGATATAGATCACGCCCTCCTTGCAAACGCCGAAGTAACGCCGATCCTCGCCGATTTCTGGCGGACGAAAAAAGATTTTTATTACCGCCGTTCTCCTGGAGGCGCCGTTTTGTGAAACTTTTGTCCAGTGTTATGCGTTTCAATGCCATGCGCTTCTAGGACTACGCCTTGAGCGCCGGAGGAATGATTGCAACTTGTCATCGATGGAGTCAGCAAACGCTACAGCGGCGGAAATTGGGCGCTGAAAGGATTCACCCTCGAATTGAAACCTGGCGTGTTGGGATTGCTCGGGCCAAACGGCGCTGGCAAGACCACGCTGATGAGCATCCTGGCAACGATCACGCGCGCGACTGAGGGCAGAGTCCAATGGAATGGAACCGACGTGGCGTCGCATCCCGACGAGTTGCGCACGGTGCTTGGCTTTCTGCCGCAAGACTTTGGCGTTTATCCCAATTTAAATGCGGTGGAGTTTTTGGAATATCTCGCGGCGGTGAAGGGATTGGATGCGGCGACTTCGCGACGGCGCATTGACGAACTGCTGAACCTGGTCAATCTGACAGATGTGCGAAAGCGCCCGCTGGGCGGCTACTCCGGAGGGATGAAGCAGCGAGTCGGAATCGCGCAGGCACTCCTCAACGATCCGCAGTTGCTGATTGTGGATGAACCGACGGCTGGGCTTGATCCAGAAGAGCGGGTTCGATTTCGCAATTTGCTTTCCGATCTTTCGGGCGAGCGGATCGTGATTCTTTCAACGCACATTGTTTCCGATGTTGAAGCCACTGCCACCGATATCGCGCTGATCGCGCAAGGCACGCTGGTGGCGCACGCTTCGCCTGAGGATCTGCTTCGCCAGGTGGAAGGCAAAGTGTGGGAGTGGGTTCTGCCGAGCGCTGAGTTGAATACCGCCAAACAGAAATATCTGATCAGCAACACTTCGCGGCGCAGCGATGGCGTGCATGCACGCGTACTGGCCGATGCGCCTCCGGATGGCGCACAGCCGGTCACTCCGAATCTCGAAGACGCTTATCTCTTCTGTCTCTCGCATCATCGCGCCGGAGTTGCGGCATGAATCACGCGCGAGTTTTGTATCACATGGTGCGCGCGGATTTTCTCGAGCGGGTGCGACGCTATAGCTTTCTGTTGACGCTGGCCTTCGCCGCCTATCTGGCTTGGGGCGCTGCTACGGGGCGAGTGGTTTTGCGACTGGACGAATATCGCGGCGTGTTCAACTCGGCGTGGGTGGGCAGCATGATGACCGTGGTGGGCACTATGTTCATCTCACTCGTCGGCTTTTATATCGTGAAGAATGCGATTCTGCGGGATGAACAGACGCGGGTGGGAAGAATCTTGGCCAGCACTCCGATGAGCAAGCTCTTTTACACGCTCGCCAAAACGCTGAGCAATTTCGCGGTGCTGACGCTGATGATCGCGGTGTTGGCGGCGACGGCGCTCTTCATGCAATTCACGCACGCTGAAGATACGCACTATCACCTGGTGACGCTGCTGGCTCCGTTTCTTTGGGTGGGGATTCCGGCGATGGCGGTGACGGCGGCGGTCGCCGTGTTGTTTGAGACGTTGCCGATATTGCGTGGCGGCGTCGGCAACGTGATCTATTTTTTTATTTGGACCGGTGTGTTAGCGGTGAGCGACAAAAAGGGCGCCGACGATTATCTGGGATTTTTTGTGATCGCGCGCAGCATGCAGGCGGCGCTAAGGAAGGTCAATCCCGCCTACAACAACGATTTCGCGCTCAACATCGGGGACGCGGCCCACGTCACCAAGCGATTCGTGTGGACGGGAGTGGATTGGACGGCGGCAATCATTTGGCATCGTATGCTGTGGGTACTTATCGCGCTCGCGATAGCAGGAGTCGCGTCGTTATTCTTTCATCGGTTTGATCCGGCGCGGGCGTGGTCATTGAAATTGAGAAGGAAGAAATCGACTGATGCCGCGAGCGCGAATGGAGATGCGCTGACGGTCGGGCCTGCGGCCGAAGCTCGAGCTTTAGGCGCTGCCTGCGGGCATCTCACGCCGCTAGGGTCGGAAGCGAGAGAAACTCGCTTCTGGCAACTTGTTGTTTCCGAATTGCGCCTGATGCTGCAAGGGCAACGCTGGTGGTGGTATGTGGTCGCGCTCGGATTATTGATCGCGAGTGTGGCTTCGCCGACGCTCGATGCGCGCTCGATCGTGGTCGCGGTGGCATGGCTGTGGCCGACACTGGTGTGGTCGCAGATGGGGGCGCGCGAATCGCGCTTCGCGACCGAGTCGCTGATTTTTTCTTCGGCGCGTACCTTGAATCGGCAATTGCCCGCCGTGTGGGTCTCGGCCTTCATCATGACCCTGCTT
>Ga0187863_10002196_pt1 | contig 15033 bp, 15 predicted proteins | sample June2016WEW_11_1_FD_132975 | JGI IMG/M metagenome (GOLD analysis project Ga0187863, IMG submission 132975) | Peatland microbial communities from SPRUCE experiment site at the Marcell Experimental Forest, Minnesota, USA - June2016WEW_11_10 | ecosystem: Environmental > Terrestrial > Soil >... | reverse complement strand
TTAATCTCCCGAACCTTTTCTCGCATGACCCTACGGATCGTTTTGGCCTCGCGCGTGTGGAGCCCGTGCTTGAACCGTCCGTTGCGCTCGCCCGCAGGGCCACCGGAGCCTTTGGCGCCACCGTGTATACGACACCTGCGACTACCCCTTACGGCCGCCTGTCGGCAGGGGCGACCGGCGCGGGTCTTTGCCCCACATCTGCGGGCTCTGGCCATATTCGACAGTCGTCGCGCAATGTCCGCCTGACGCATGGGGTCGTGTGTCATTTCTCGCCATCCCCCTCGCGCTCTTTTCCGGCAGTGTTGACGATACCAACCACCCCCTGGGCGCCGGGATGAATGTGGAGGTGCCGAACCTCTACCGTCTGCTTGTTCCCCCGCCGATGCCGGTCGAGGGCTTGGATCATTTCAAGCTAAAGTCGAAGAAGCTTAACGGCGTAGTTCCCATAGACGCTGATATAGATCTCATCGAGGTGATGCTGGGACTGGCGCAAAAATTTAGGGCCCGCGAACCCGATAGCCGCAATTTCGACCGCGAGCAGAGCTTCGAGCTCGGTCTGAGGCTGCATTGAGGCTACCAAGGCTATAGCGGCGTTTAGCGTTGCCTCATCGAGCTGCTCGAAAGGGTTTGGGCGAAGGGCTGCAACGAGCTTCCCGAACATCGTCTGCGAATGATCTTCCGACAGAGTACCAAAGACGCGCCGCAAAGCCGCTCGATGACCCTCCAGGTCCGGCGTCGGCGCACGGACCTGGTCGTTTGAGCGTGACGGTTTTAGCACTCGTGGTGGAGCAGTCCGAGACTCCGCGGTGACTTTAACAGGGACCTGCGATGCAGAGACTGGATCGACCGAGCCGTCGGGGGACGGGTCAATGGCGATTGGCCGACGTTTATCGTTCTCGACGGCCATATAGGTAGCCTCGCGTCCGCTAATGTGCTTCTTCTTCTTTTCCTTTTCTTCCGTCATTATCGTACGACCTCGTTCGTTGCCTGTGCGCGATGCTCATTCTTTCTTGCGCGACCTCTTTGCGAACGGGATCGTGCCATCGCCATCCGTTGCGCACTTGCCGGCGTTGCCGAATTTCGCCTCGCGATATCGTCTCAATTCGTCGGCCTCCTGCATGTGCCGCTCAGCGCTCCAACGCAACGCCGATCCGTCCCATACGCTCGGCGGCCAGTGGCTTTTTCCCGCGCGGCGTCCATGCCTTTACATATTGCGTCCAAGCTATTGATCTTGAACCCCACGAAATCATTCCCTTTACAGCCAGCCCATTGTTTTCTCGGCAAAAACAGCAGTCTCTTAATCAGCGGGTCCAAGGTTCGAGTCCTTGTGCGCCCACCATTCACTCCGTCATTTGTGGAGATTTCCCGACTGTCGACGAATAATCCCGGTTCGGCGGGGTTTCGAACCAGCAGGTCGTCTTCGTTCGGTGTCGCGGTTTCGGTCGCAAGCTCCTTGAGTAGGCGCCCGATCTTTCAACGTCTCTCGTCAAGGAGTTTCCAGGACTTGCCTTCAAATCTGGCCATTCAATAGGATTTGGGAAGATCGAGCACCTTCTCGGCGATGAAGGAAAGAATGAGCTGCTCGGTGATGGGGGCGATGCGCGTGAGTATCACTTCGCGCAGCAACCGCTCTACATGATACTCCTTCGCATAGCCAAAGCCGCCATGCGTCAGCACGGCCTGCAGGCAGGCGTCATAGCCGGCGCGGGCGCCGAGGAATTTTGCCGCGTTCGCTTCCGCGCCGCACGGCTCGCCGCGGTCATAAAGGTCGGCCGCCCGCGCCGCCATGAGGTACGCCGATTCCAGATACATCCAGCACTCGGCGAGCGGGTGTTGGATGCCCTGGTTCTTACCGATCGGCCGGTCGAACACGACACGCTCCCGAGCATACTTGGCCGCCCTTTGCAGCGCGTCCTGGCCGATCCCGATCCCCTCCATCGCGACCAGAATGCGCTCCGGATTGAGACTGTCCAGGATGTAGCCGAACCCTTTGCCTTCCTCGCCGATCCGATGTGATTCAGGAATGAACAGCCCGTCGATGAAGATGGCGTTGGAGTCGACCGCCTGGCGGCCCATCTTCGGGATTCTGCGCACCTCGATCTTGGAGCGATCGAGATCGGTGTAGAAAATCGTGATTCCGTCCGTGGGCCGCTTGACGTCCTCATAACGCGTGGTGCGCGTCAGCAGCATGATCTTGTTGGCGACCTGCGCCGTCGACGTCCACACCTTCTGGCCGTGCACGATGTAGCCGCCCGGTGCCCTCGCGGCGAAGGTCTTGATGCGCGTGGTGTTGAGCCCCGCGTCGGGCTCGGTGAAGCCGAAGCAACATTGGTCCTCGCCCGCGACCAGGCCGGGTATCCACTCGGATTTCTGTTCGCGCGTGCCGTGAACCACGATCGGGTGCGGTCCAAACAGATTGATGTGCACCGACGAAGCCGCCGCCATGCCGCCGCCATGGCTCGAAACCTCGTGCATCATGATGGCCGCCTCGGACACGCCGAGACCCGAGCCGCCGTATTCTTCGGGCATCGTGATGCCGAGCCATCCATTGTCGGCCATGGCTCGGTGAAACTCTCTCGGAAACTCTCCGTCTTCGTCGCGCTCAAGCCAATACTCGTCGTCGAAGCGCGTCACCACCGCGCGAACGCCCTGCTTGATGGCGTCGAGATGGGTCTGGCGATTATGGTCGACGGGAGTGTGCGGCTTTGTTTTCATGGCTCACCTACATCAAATCGATATAAGGACTCTCCAGCAAGGGGCGATCGAGCGGTGCCGCAAAGCCGCGCTTGCGATCGATCGATTTTACACGAAAGCGCATATCTGCATATTTACAGAGCGGCAATGAGGACACGGCATGAAGTTCGGCATCGGTCAACCTATACGGCGTCATGAGGATCTGCGTCTTATCACCGGGCGCGGCCGCTACACCGACGACATCGCCCTGCCGCGGATGACCTACGCCTTCGTCCTGCGCGCGCCGGTTGCGCACGCGCATATCAAGCGCATCGACGCGACGGCGGCGCGGCGCATGCCCGAGGTGCTGCTTGTGGCCACCGGCGAGGACGTTCGGGCCGACGGCCTCGGTGAGGTGCCCTGCATGGTGCCCCTGGTCAATCGCGACGGTACACCCCGGCACAACACCCCTCGGCCCGTGCTTGCTCTCGGCAAGGTTCGACACGTCGGTCAGCCGGTGGCGTTGGTCGTGGCCGAGACTTTCAACGCCGCACGCGATGCCGCTGAAGCAATCGAGGTCGAATATGATCAACTATCGGCGGTCACCGAGGCCAAGGATGCGATCGCCGCGGGTGCGCCGCAGCTGTTCGACCACGTTCCCGGCAACATCATCTTCGATTGGGACAATGACATGGGCGACGCCAAGGCGACCGAAGCCGCCTTCGCCAAGGCATCGCGCGTCGTCGTGCTCGAACTCGTCAACAACCGTCTCGTGGTCAACTCGATGGAACCGCGCAATGCTATTGCCGATTACGATCGGGAAGGCGGCCGCTCGACGCTCTACACAGCGACGCAAGGTCCGCATTTCCTGCGTGACCCGCTTGCCGAGGCAGTGCTCAAGATCCCGAAAGACCGGCTCCGCGTGATCACACCTAATGTCGGCGGCGCTTTCGGCATGAAGGCCTTCGTCTACCCCGAGCACGCGCTCGTCGTCTGGGCAAGCCGCAAGCTGGAGCGGCCGGTGAAGTGGCAGGAGGACCGTTCCGAAGGATTCGTCTCCGATAATCAAGGCCGCGATCACACAACGCGCGCGGAGCTGGCGCTCGATGCTGCCGGCCGCTTTCTCGGCTTGCGTGTTTCGATCCTGGCGAATCTTGGCGCCTATCTGTCGCCGTTCGGCTGCTTCGTGCCAACCCGCTCGACGGATCTCGTCTCCGGACTCTATGCGATCGGGGCGATTCACGTGAACGTCAAAGGCGTCTGTACTAACACCGTACCGGTTTGCGCCTATCGCGGCGCCGGACGACCCGAGGCCGCATACCTGCTCGAGCGCCTGGTCGACGCCGCCGCGCGCGAGCTCGACATGAGCCCCGACGCCATCCGCCGCGTCAATTTCGTGCCGCCGTCGGCGATGCCCTACACATCGGCGACCAAGCTCCTGCTCGACTCCGGTGAATTCGAGGAGGTGATGAACCGCTGCATGGCGGCGGCGGAATGGTCCTCGTTTCCGCAGCGCCGCGCGCGAAGCGAACGCAACGACAAACTGCGGGGCATCGGCATGGCGACCTATACCGAGCGCTGCGGCGGCGGCTTTCCCGAGACCGCCTCAATCGAATTCAAAGACGAGCGCGTCGAGCTGGTGATGGGCAACCAGGAATATGGCACCGGTCTCGTCACCTCGTACAAGCAACTTGTCTCCGACCAGCTGGGCATCGATGCTGACCGCATCGACGTCATCATGGGCGACACCGACCGCACGCCGGCCGGGCTGACCGGAGGTTCGCGCGCCATTGCTGTCGCCGGTGTCGCGCTCTACGAGGCGGGGCGCACGATCATCGGCAAAGGCTCACAGCTCGCGGCGCACCTGCTGGAAGTCTCGGCGCAGGACATCGCTTTCGCCGACGGGGTATTTTCCGTGCCGGGTACCGATCTCCGGATCGATCTTCTGGAGGTCGCCAAGGCGGCGCGCGATCCCGCGAAACTGCCGGCGGGCATGGAGCCCGGGCTCGACACGACGCATCACCGCGTGCCGCCGGCACAGACCTTCCCCAACGGCTGTCACATCGTCGAGGTCGAGATCGATCCCGAGACCGGTGTCGTCAGCATCGAACGCTATACCGTCGTCGACGACTTCGGCCGCACCATCAACCCGCTGCTGCTCGAGGGCCAGGTCCATGGCGGGATCGTACAGGGCATCGGCCAGGCGCTGCTTGAGCAGGCGGTCTATGATCCTGAGAGCGGGCAACTGCTCTCGGGCTCGTTCATGGACTATGCCATGCCGCGCGCCGGCGATATCCCGAGCTTCGCTTTCTCGACGCATAACGTGCCGTCTACGGCCAATCCGCTGGGCGTTAAGGGTGCCGGCGAAGCGGGCGCCGTCGGCGCGCCGCCAGCGGTTATCAACGCGATCGTGGACGTTCTGCATCGGCGTGTTGGCTTGCGCCACATCGACATGCCCGCGACGCCGCGTCGCGTGTGGGAAGCGCTCAACGGAATACACTAAAATTAGCGGCGCGCCTGACGAACGCAATTCGTCGAATACCAGGCAACCATTTACCGCTTGATTTGCTTCTGGTCGCTGGTCAGTTGAACGCCCGCATATTCATGGGCGAGGGCCTTGAGGCGGTGGCAGTTTTCGTCACTGAAGGCCGGGTTCGGGCTAAAAGCCAGGAGGACTCCAGCGGAAAGCGCCGCACCAAGTACTGACCGAGGGAGAGAGGGATAGGTTTCATTCGTGCGCCCCTTGCTGTTGCGGTTGGTGCAGCCGCGTCTGGTATGACTGCGCAGGCGGGACGGCATGACCGGACGGAGGGATGGCTCTCCGCGGAAGTGCTGAGGAATAAACCTTCAGGACCCGGTGTGATTCCGTATAAAAACCCGCCAAAGACCAAGCGGTGGCGTAGAATGATGATAGGCACCGGGGGAATAGCCAGATGCCCTATGACGCCGACGCGATCATCGTCGGAGCCGGACTTGCCGGCCTCGTCGCCGCGGCGGAGCTTGCCGAAGCCGGCAGGAAGATCATCGTGCTCGATCAGGAGCCCGAGCAATCGCTGGGCGGTCAGGCATTCTGGTCGTTCGGCGGCATTTTCCTGGTCGATTCGCCCGAACAGCGGCGCATGGGCATTCATGACTCGCACGCGCTGGCGCTCGAAGATTGGATGGGCACCGCCGCGTTCGACCGTGACGAGGATTTCTGGCCGCGAAAATGGGCCGAGGCTTATGTCGCCTTCGCCGCCGGCGAAAAGCGATCGTACCTGTACGAGCGCGGCGTCCGCTTCTTTCCGGTGGTCGGCTGGGCCAAGCGCGGCGGCGGCAACGCGACCGGCCACGGCAATTCGGTGCCGCGATTTCATATCACCTGGGGAACCGGGCCGGGGATTATCGCGTCCTTTGTCCAACGCGCGCGCGAGGCCGCAAACCGCGGGCTACTGACCTTCAGGTTTCGGCATCGCGTCAACGAACTGACCAAATCGGGCGCAGCGGTTGACGGGGTGGCCGGCGATATCCTCGAGCCGTCGGGCGTCGCGCGCGGCCAAAAAAGTTCGCGCGAGGTCGTCGGCGCTTTTGCGCTGAAGGCGCAGGCGGTGATCGTCACCTCCGGCGGCATCGGCGCCGATCATGAGCTGGTGCGAAAATACTGGCCCCAGCGGCTGGGACCGCCGCCGCAGCGGATGATCACCGGCGTCCCCGACCATGTCGACGGCCGCATGTTGGCGATCACGGAGGCCGCCGGCGGCACCATCATCAATCGCGATCGCATGTGGCATTACCCGGAGGGGGTCAAGAACTGGAACCCGATCTGGACCGGGCACGCCATTCGCGTCATCCCCGGTCCATCCGCGCTGTGGCTCGATGCGCGCGGCAAACGGCTTCCAGTGCCGCTTTACCCCGGCTTCGATACGCTCGGGACGCTCCAGCACATCATGGCGGCCGGATACGATTACTCCTGGCTCATCCTGACCCGGAAAATCATCGAGAAGGAGTTCTCGCTGTCCGGCTCGGAGCAGAACCCCGATTTTACCGGGAAAAGCTGGCGCCAGGTTTTGGGCCGCGCGACCAAGGGCATTCCCGCACCGGTCAAGGCGTTCATGAACAAGGGCGAGGATTTCATCGTCGAGCGCGATCTGGCGCGGCTGGTCGAGCGCATGAATGCGCTCATCGGCGGCAAGCCGCTGCTGACGCTCGCGGGCATCGAGCATGAAATGACCGCCCGCGATCGCCAGCTCGATAATCGGTTTTGCAAGGACATGCAGATCAACGCCGTTCGGGCGGCGCGCCGCTACGTTGGCGATAGGCTGGTTCGCACGGCGCGGCTGCATAAACTACTCGATCCGGCCGCCGGCCCATTGATCGCGGTTCGCCTCAACATTTTGACCCGCAAGACTCTGGGCGGCCTGCAAACCGACCTCGACAGCCGCGTGCTCGGCGCCGACGGCCAGCCGGTCCCGGGGCTTTACGCCGCCGGCGAAGCGGCCGGATTCGGCGGCGGCGGCGTTCACGGATACGCCGCACTCGAGGGCACGTTCCTCGGCGGCTGTATTTTTTCCGGGCGCGCGGCCGGCCGCGCCGCAGCGCGAGCGGTGGCGTGAGCCCCGCTCCGCGTGGACGTTGCGCGAATTGATTTAAAGAACAGTCTTCAGAGCGCGCCGAGCGGCGTCCACAATGCCGATTTCGCCGGTTGCGGCGGCTTGGATGAGGCCTTCCAGTTCGCCGCCGGCGGCATCCCGAATGCGATCGTGAACCATTCGCCCGGCGGATTGGGCGATCAGGCGGCGCATGCGCCGCTCGCGGGTTTTTTGCTTGTCGCCGGTCGCTGTCCTCTGCAGGCCGACGATCGCCTCGTGAAGGGACTCGATTCCGGTCTCCTTGGTCGCCACCGTCTCGATGACCGGCACATCGAGCTTCTCTCGCCGCAGCTTCAACATGCTCTTGAGCTGCTCGGTGGTGCGCCGCGCCAGCGGCAAGTCGGCCTTGTTCACCACCAGCACGTCGGCGATTTCCAGAACGCCGGCTTTCATCGCTTGAATGTCGTCGCCCATGTTGGGTGCGTTGACCACCACGCAGAGATCGGCGATCTCGGCCACCTCGACTTCCGATTGGCCAGTGCCGACGGTCTCGATGATGATGAAATCGCGGCCGGCGGCGTCCATGACATCGACGATGCGGTGGATGCTCTCCGACAGACCGCCGAGGTGGCCGCGCGACGCCACGGAGCGAATAAAGACATCGGAATCTTCGGCGTGCCGCCGCATCCGCACGCGGTCGCCGAGAATGGCGCCGCCGGAGATCGGGCTTGACGGATCGACGGCGGCGACGGCGACCTTAAGCCCGCGGGCGCGCAGCACGCCGATATAGGCGTCGATCAATGTCGATTTGCCGGCGCCGGGCGCCCCGGTAAAACCGATGATCGCCGCGCGCCCGACGTGGCGACAGATGCGCTGATGGACAAGATCGGCGGTCGGCCCGCCGGTTTCCATCAGCGTGATGCACCGGGCCAGCGTCGGCGCGTCCCCGGCGATGAGCTTGTCGACGACATCGTCATGCATCGGCGGCGGTTCGTGCGCGTGCGCGGGCTCACACTACGACAAGGGGATGGCCAAAGCCAAGCTCCTTGCGAAGCAGGCTGACGATCTCGCCGTGGGTGACGCCTGCTCCGGCCGCTTCGACGATCCGCTCGTAAACGTTCTCGCGCGGGCTATTGGCGGCGCGCGCCAACGCATCGAGAGCATGGCGCACGTCAGTTTGGCTGCGCACCGCCTTGTAGGCCTTGAAGCGCGCCACATGCTCCTTCATGCGTTCGGGGTCCGGGCGCTCGGTCGGCCTGCCGCGGCGGTCGGTTTCGTCGATTTGATAGGAATTGACGCCGATCACCTTCTCGTCGCCAGCTTCCACCCGCTCCTGGAAGGCCAGCGCGGATTCGCCGATCATCGATTGGATGGTACCGGCTTCGGCGGCCTTATACATGCCGCCGGCCTCGTCGATCTTGCCGATCAGCGCCACCATCTCCTGCTCCATCTGATCGGTCAGCGTCTCGACATAATAAGAGCCGCCGAGCGGGTCGATGACGTCGCACAGATGCGCTTCTTCGCGCAGGATATTCTGGGTGGCGACGGCGATGCGTGCGGTCTCCTCGGTCGGCGTGGTGATCGCCTCGTCGTAGGCGTCGGTGTGTAACGACTGCAGCCCGCTCATGATGCCGGCCATCGCCTGCACCGCGACCCGTGCGATGTTGTTGAGCGACTGCTGCTCGGTGAGATCGACGCCGGATGTCTGGCCATGGAATTTGAACCGCCACGAGCCCGGATCCTTGGCGCCGAGGCGCTCCCGCGCCAGGCGCGCCCAGATCCGCCGACCGGCGCGGAACTTGGCGACTTCCTCGAAGAAGCTGATCGAGATGTCGAAGAAAAAGGTAAAGCGCCGCAGCACGAAGTCGATATCCATGCCGCGCTCGATACAGTCCTGCGCGTATTGGAGCGCCGTTGAGATCGTAAAAGCCATGGTTTCAACCGGCGTGGCGCCGGCCTGCTGCATGTGCTGACCGACGACCGATACCGGATTCCAGTTCGGCACATGCTTGCGGCAGAATTCGATGTGATCGAGCAGAACCCGGCGCGAGCCGGGCAGCGACAGCCGATAGAACATGTGATTGGCGATAAAATGCGAGAGATAATCGCTCTGGTTCGAGGTGCCGCTGATCGAGGTCCACGGGATGCCGCGCTTCTTGGCGACCCCGAGGGTGAAGGCCAGCAGCGTGAACGGCGAAGGATCGTTCATCGCGGTGGAGATTCTGCCGAGCGGCACGCCGTCGAGCGCGCGATCCATATGGTCGGTGGTGTTGATGACCGTGCCGCAGGTGCCGAGCAGGACAGGGTCGACTTCATCGCAGTCGACGCCGCGGAAGCCGGAATTGCACGGCAACAGGCTGATCGCGGTGGCGCCGGCATCGAGAATGATGCGCACGCGCTTGTTATAATCCTCGGGCGTGCCGAGCCCGATCAATTGCCGCTGCGTCCAGGTGCGGCCGCGATGCATGGTCGGATAGATGCCGCGTGTATAGGGATATTGGCCGGGAAAGCCCAGATTTTCCAGGAAGGCGTCGCCGTTCCAGTCGCGCGGCGTGTAGAGCGGCTTGATCTCGATGCGCGAGCGGTTCTTGATGATGCGTTCGGTGCCGATCTGCTGGCCATATTCGACGCGCCAGCGGCCGTGCGCCTGCTCGAAACCAGGCAGCGAAAGTTGAATGGCTTCTTGGGTCATTGGGCGATCTCCGTGAACTCGGCGTTGCGTCTCTCGCGCGCTTTGACGGCCAGCGCGCCGACATGCGCGATGATGTCATCGCGCGCGGCGCCCGGTCCGAAAATCGCGCTGACGCCCGCCTGGATGAGCGCCGGGCGCTCGTCTTCGGGAATGATGCCGCCAACCACCAGGCCGATATGACCGAGGCCGGCTTGGCGCAACGCATCCATGAGCTTCGGCACAATGAGATGGTCGGTTGCCAGCGAGCTGACGCCGATGACATCGACGTCTTCTTCCATCGCCAGCTTGACGACGCCGGGGACCGATTGCCACGGCGGCGTGTAGATGACCTCCATGCCGGCATCGCGCAGATAGGCGGCGACGATGCGGCTGCCGCGATCATGCGCGTCGAGTCCGATCTTGGTGACCAGAATGCGAGCCGGCGGGGATAATGTGCTCGCCGTCATTTGCGCCCCCGCAAGGATTTGACGCCGGCCAGCGCGCGCAGCGGCGCCAGAAATTCCCGGGCAATGGTCTGGGCGGATTTGCCGCCTTCCTGGTACCAGACGGGAGTCCAGTTCATGGCGCCGAGCAGCGACAGCCGCGCGATCGCGGCGTCGCGGTCCCGCGGCAAGGTAATCGCGGAAAAGTAGCGCCGGAACCGCGACTCGTATCGATCGCGCAACTCCTTGAGCTGCGCAGCGATCTCCGGGGCATCGGTTGGCAGGATGCGAATGACGACGCGCGCGAAAGCGCTGGCGTCGAGAATGGATTCCAGATGCGCGGCGACGGCCTTTTCCAGGCGCGCCCAGGGCTCTCGTTCGGCCGCGACCGCCGCTTCGACCCGGTCGAGAATGCGCTGCACGCCTTCCTCGTAGACGGCGAGCAGCAGCGCCTGCTTGCTGGCGACGTGAAAATAGATCGCGCCGGGCGTCATGGCGATCGCGGCGCCGAGGTCGCGCATGCTGGTGGCGTGGTAACCGCGCTCGGCGAACTGCGATGCGGCGGCATCCAAGAGCGCCGGCCACCGATTCGATTGACGTTTCGCGACGGTCGCTGCCACGGCCGGTTTCTCACGAATTCACCAATCGGTCGTTTAGCACGGAAAGGGCTCTTGTAAAAGCCTGCAGGCGGCAGGGGCTTTGGTTTATCGCTGGTATTCTCTCATAGCCGCCATCGCCAACAAAACGACCGTTTTGTTACCGCTGGAAGGCAATGCTCTTCATCCGGCGGCGATACGAAGCCCAACATAGGGCAAGCAGGCGCTCAGAGCTGCAAGCACGGTCAGCGCAGCACAGCGGCCATCGACCAAGCGGTCGGGGAACCACTTGCAGCACAAGCCGCGCCGGGAGGGTGGATAATCCGCGGCGGATGAATTGCCGCATAACTGGGGATCAGCGGCGACGTGAAGCAGGCCAAATGGACGTCTGCGACCCTCACGCGGCCTGGTGCCGCGCAAGCTCGGCCCTGTACAGTGCAAATTCTTCCTGAAACGCCTTGGCGACGCTCGGTCGTTTTTGCAGCCGCTCGTGGTAGGCTTTGATGGCCGACCAAGGCGTGAGATCGACCCGCGTCGGCACCGTCCAGTTCAATATGGTGTACAGATAAGCGTCGGCGACGCTGAAGCGGTCGAGCAGGAATTCGCGGCCGGTAAGGTGGTTATCGAGGGAGTTCAGGCGTGACTCATATTTCTTCAGCGTGTGCGCGCGCGTTCCATCGGGTGCTTTTTGGTCGAACAGCGGGATGAACAGACCCTTGTGCAGTTCGGTGCCGATAAAACATAGCCATTGCTGCAGGCGCGCTCGTTCGATGTCGTCGCGCGGCGCAAGCTCTGCCTGAGGATATCGAGCGGCAATGTATTGCAGGATCGCGGCATTCTCGCTCAGCAGCGAACCATCATCGAGCCGGACTAAAGGAACGAGTCCGAGTGGATAAATTTGCAGATAGTCTTTGTCACTCAGCGTGCGCTTGGTCTTGGGGTCGACTTCGATGAACCGGGTATCGTCGGCGCCAGCTTCGTAAAGCGAAATCCGGCTCGCCAGCGAACAGCCATCGGTGAAAAATACAGCTCCATGGGGCTACCTCCTTGATTTGTACTATTTGCGGTCATCGCTCGCGCGAGAGTCCGACCGCTGCCCAGAACGGTTCCCCGCATTCGGCCGCGATCTGCGCAGACGTCAGGCCAACATCTTTGACGAACCGGGAGTCGAGCATTTGGCAGCTCAGCAGTCTGCGCCGCGTCAGGTAATTCTCGGTCCAGGTGCTCGGTGTGATGTACCGCGCGGCAAGCACCCGCCATGCGCGTGAGTGCCGCCTGCGGCTTGCGGGTAAGACGTCAACAGCCGGGACAGCAGTCAACTGGGTCGTCAACGCGCGGAGCGGCATGCGCATGCCGTTACTCCTTAAGGGCATCTGATCGATGCCAGCTTGATTTATGTACCATCTTGCATATAATAGCTCGTGTCAAGGATTTTTTGCGAAATGGTACATAAAAATTCCAAGCTGTCGGAGGCACGCCGGCGCGGCCGACCCCGGCAATACGACCCGGATAAGGCCCTTGAGAAGGCAGCCGAATCTTTTTGGAAGAGCGGCTACGCCGCCACGTCGCTGGACGATTTGGTTGCAGCGACCGGGATGAACCGGCCTAGCCTTTATGCCGCATTCGGCGACAAGAGCGCACTATATCTCAAGACGCTTCAGCGCTATCTGCGGCAATCGCGCGCCAAGTCCCTCGAAATCCTCGCCGACAGCCCGAGCTTGCGGATGTTCCTCAAGCGTTTCTATGAAGCCGCCCTGGATATTTATCAGGCCGGCGGCGACGAAGCGCGCGGCTGCTATTCGATTTCGACAGCGCCGGCGCAGGCCGTTACTGATGCCGCCGTCCGTGAATTTTTGGCGGCGAGCATTAGCGGCACCGATGCTTTCTTGTCCGCCGTCATCAGCAAAGCACGCGCGCGGGGTGAGGTCCCTTCGACCGCCGACCCGATGGCGTTGGCCCAACTCGCGACCGCAACCTTGCACACGATCGCCGTCCGTTCTCGCGTCGGCGTGTCGCGCAAGCAACTTATGGCGCTCGCGGCCACCGCCATCGATTTGATCTGTGGGCCGGAAAAGTAGCGACCCGCGAATGTAGGCGGCTAGCTAAAGAGGCTCGTCTGGGTTAACAGCGTCGCCGTCATGATGGAAACAAAACGGATCGACGGCAAGGCGCGCGCGGACCGCTTGGTTGCCGGCATCGCGGCCGTCGCGGCGAAATTGAAGGCTGCGTCGGGAGTCGTACCCGGGCTTTGCGCGGTACTCGTGGGCGACGATCCAGCAAGCCAGATGTACGTGCGCGCCAAGGGCAAAGCCGCAGCCGCGGCCGGCATTGCGAGCTTCCAGCGGAACCTCCCGGACACCACCAGCGAAGCCGAGCTCCTGGCGCTGATCGCCAAGCTTAATGCTGACGACACGATCGATGGTATTTTGGTGCAACTGCCGCTGCCGAAACACATCGATCCGCAACGCGTCATCGATGCGATCGATCCAGGCAAGGACGTCGACGGATTTCACGCCCAGAACGTCGGACGTTTGTGGAGCGGCGGTCAGGCTCGAGCACTCATGGCCTGCACGCCCTACGGTTGCCTGCTGCTGCTGCGGGACGTTGTGCCCGATCTGAGCGGCGCCGCGGCGGTCGTGCTCGGGCGCTCCAATATCGTCGGCAAGCCGATGGCGGCGCTGCTTCTATCCGAGAACTGCACGGTGACGCTGGCTCATTCCAAGAGCCGCGATATCCCGGCCATCGTGCGCCGGTCCGATATTCTGGTCGCGGCGGTGGGACGGCCGGAATTCGTGCGCGGCGACTGGATCAAGCCGGGCGCCGTCGTCATCGATGTCGGCATCAATAGAATCGCGGTACCGGGCGGAAAATCGAGGCTGGCCGGCGATGTCGCTTTTGCCGAGGCGCAAGGCATCGCCGGCGCGATCACGCCGGTCCCGGGCGGCGTCGGTCCGATGACCATCGCCTGCCTCTTGCGCAACACGCTGATCGCCGCTTGCCGGCGCCGCGGACTAACGGGACCGGAAGTCTGAACGGAGTGAAGTTTGTCGACCATGGCAGGACTGGTTTCGCCGCGCGCGTGATCGTAGACTCATGCGAACCCGCGAGGAACCGGCATGAACGTGATCGCTGCCGAAAAAGTCGAGACTTTGAACGTCTGTCTCGGGACTTACCCGCACACCAGGGCGCTGAAACAAGGCGATATCAAATCCGAGCGGGTTGTCTTGAACTTCACCGAAATCGATCCGATCAACAGGGCGTTCCGCATGATGGCACGCGAGCAGAAGTTCGACGTGAGCGAAATGGCGATCGTCAGCTATCTGCAGGCCAAGGCTTACGGCAAGCCGCTCGTGCTGCTGCCGGCCACGATGCTTGGGCGCTTTCAGCACGGTGCCATGCTGTACAATTCCGAACGCGGCACGGTGCGGCCGCAAGACCTGCCCGGCCGCAGAGTAGGCGTGCGCGCCTTTACCCAGACCACGGGCGTATGGTTGCGCGGCATTCTTTCGAAAGACTACGGCCTCGATCTCGGCAAAGTGCAATGGGTGACGTTCGAGGACGCCCATTTGGTCGAGTACAGCGATCCACCGGGCGTAGAGCGCGTCGCCGGCAAGGACATGACCAAGATGCTGCTCGAGGGTGAGCTCGACGCCGCGATCTACGGCGGCGTCATGCCGACCGACCCGCGGCTCAAGAGCGTGATTGCCGATCCCGAAGCGGTGGCGGAAGACTGGTACGCGCGGCACGGCATCGTGCCGGTCAATCACATGGTCGTGCTCAAGGAAGACCTGTCAAAGTCGAATCCGAGTGCGGTGCGCGAGCTGTTCCGCATGCTGCTCGACAGCAAGAAGGCCGCCGGCCTGCCGAAGGCGGGCGCCATCGACTTAATCCCGTTCGGCTTCAACGCGGTCAAACCGGCGCTCGATCTCATGAGCAGCTATGCGCTCGAGATGAAGATTATTCCACGCCGCCTTTCGGTCGAGGAATTGTTCGACGACACGACACGGGAGCTGCGCGTGTGAGAAGCGCGGGTGCGCTTCGCCGATAATGTCGCCTGGTCCACATCGGCACGCGCCGACTTC
>Ga0187863_10002194_pt1 | contig 15037 bp, 9 predicted proteins | sample June2016WEW_11_1_FD_132975 | JGI IMG/M metagenome (GOLD analysis project Ga0187863, IMG submission 132975) | Peatland microbial communities from SPRUCE experiment site at the Marcell Experimental Forest, Minnesota, USA - June2016WEW_11_10 | ecosystem: Environmental > Terrestrial > Soil >... | reverse complement strand
TCGAGGAGCTGCCGTTCCCGCTCGCGCCAGTCGATGGACGCCTTCTTCCCGGCATACCGGCAGGCGCTGCAGACTCCCTCTTCGTCGAAAACAATGGTCCGCTTTGGCTGTCCCGGCCGGTTGTGGAACTCAACTACAGAGTTGGGGCGCTGGTTGGAAATGACGCAACGCTTGCAGAAGCGCACGTCCGCCGGCAAGCTATAGAACGCTTCAAGCGGCCCAGTCTCCGTTTCCAGCAGCATGCCGTCGCTCACGAGAACCTCGCCCCATATCCATGTGCGCAGCCTGACGTAATATTCTCCTGCCGCTTCCATATGAGAGCCCGGGTGTCCGCCGCACACCTGCACACATGCGCCGCAGCGTGCGGGAGACTCTTGCACTGGCCGTCGAGCACCATCGGGCGGGACGGCTGGACCGCGCCGAGGCGCTCTATCGCAACGTCGTTGCGATTCAGCCGAATGAAGCCGACGCCTTGCATCTGCTGGGGATGCTGGCACAACGGCAGGGCCGGTTTGACGTGGCCGAGAAGCGCGTGCGTCAGGCGATTACGGCGCGCGGCCGGCCCGTAGCCGAGTTCTCCAACACGCTGGGGAATGTACTGGTTGCTCTGGGACGGAGTGGCGACGCGGTCCAGTGCTTCGAGGAAGCCGTTGCGGTGCAGCCCGACAATGTCGCCGCGCACAAGAACCTGGCTGACCTCCTTAGCTCTCTCGAACGGCATGTCGAGGCGGAAGCCCACTACACCAAAGTGCTGCGGTTGAACCCAAACGATGCCGCCACGCACAACAACATGGGCGGCGTTTTCCTGGTCAGGGGAATGTTCCAGGAAGCGGCCAATTCCTTCGCTCAAGCGATCAGGCTGGATCGGTCCTGCGCCGAAGCTTACAGCAATATGGGGCACGCGCTACGCGAGCTGGGTCTGCTGAAGGAGGCGGTGGATTGCCTCAGCGCGGCGATCCGGCTGAAGCCCGATCTGGGGGCTGCCCACGCCAATCTGGGCTGCGTCCTGCACCAGCTTGGCAGTCATGCCGATGCCATTCAGTGCGCCGAGAGAGCGTTAACGCTCGATCCCGGGAATGCCTCGGCCCACAACAACCTGGGCAATCTGTTCAAGGATCAGTTACACCTTGCCGAAGCGATTGCGTGTTACGGCAGGGCCGTGGAATTACGGCCGAGTTTCCACGACGCCCACTGCAATCGGGCGCTGACGCGATTCATGACCGGCGAGATTGAGCGCGCGTGGGACGAATACGAATCGGGGTGGGACGCGGGGAAACGAGGACCGGTGCGCCCATTCATCCAGCCGCGTTGGGATGGGGGACCGCTCACCGGGCAGAAGCTCATTTTCTGGGGAGAGCAGGGACTCGGCGATGAAATCATTTTCGCGGGGATGGTGCCGGAGCTGACAGCGGTGGCCGCGCGCTGCATCGTTGAATGCGAGAAACGCCTCGCGCCATTGTTCGCGCGCTCGTTTCCCGCGGCGGAAGTGATATCGCGAACCGATCCGCCGCATCCGGTGGCAGCGGATGCCGATCTGCAGATTCCGGCGGGGAGCGCCGGACGATGGCTGAGGCCTTCGCTCGATCGCTTTCCCCAAGGCTTTTCTTCAGAGACCGGAGGCTTTCCCTCAGAGAAAGGCTACCTGCGCGCGGATCCATCGCGTGTGGCGCACTGGCGCGGCCGTCTGGATGAGATCGGTCGGGGGACAAAGGTGGGGATCTGCTGGAGGAGCGGCATGACGGCGGGCCTGCGGCGTCTCGATTGTACGGAATTGCGCGATTGGGGGCCTGTTCTGGCCGTTCCCAACGTTCACTTCATTAATCTTCAATATGACGATTGCCGGGCGGAACTGGCCGATGCCAGCGCGCAATCCGGTGTCCCGATTCATGTCTGGCCGGACCTCGATCTCAAACGGGACATCGAAGAGGTGGCTGGGCTGATGACTGCTTTGGACATCGTCATCTCGGTGGGCACATCGGTGGCTTGTCTGGCCGGGGCGCTGGGGAGACCGGTCTGGCAGCTTACGCAGATCAGCAGCGGGGATTGCTGGACCATGGGCCAGAACTATTTGCCATGGCTTCCTTCCGTGCGAATCTACGGGCACTTGTTCGACCAGCGGTGGGCGGAAGTTCTCGAGAAGGTTGCGGTGGACCTGGCAAATGAGAGCGGGCAATGAACGTACGGCATTAGCCCGGGAAAGAAGAAAGCGGGCCAGAGCCCGCCTTCACGGTTGATGCCGCCCCATTCGAGGATGGAGATCAGCCGGACTAGCTGCGCAGCAGTGTCAGGACCTGCTGAGGAGCTGAATTGGCCTGTGCCAGAGCGGCGACACCGGCCTGAACCAGGATTTGCGCCTTGGTCAGGTTAGCGGCTTCGGCGGCCATGTCGGCATCGCGAATCGACGCTTCGGCGGCCGTCGTGTTAGTGAGCTGAGATTGCGCGAGGTTTATGGCGTAGTTGAACTCGTTCTCACCAAGACCAATGGTTGCCTGAGCGCTGCCCAGCAAAGTGGTGGCGTTGGCGATGGAGGTAACCGCGGCATCCGCGCTGTTGATGTTAGACACGTTCACGGTGCCACCGCCGGACAGCGCCGAGGCGACTTGCACCGTCCCCTGTTGCGCGGTTGAACCAATCCCGACCGTGCCGTTGCTGCCGGCAGCGCTGAGGCCGACGGAGAATGATCCCAGCGTGCTGAGGAACTGAATGCCTTCCCCGGTTGCTACACCGCTGGAGTTGGTGGTGGCGCTTTTTACCGCCACGATGGACTGCAACGTCGAGTCGTCGCTCGATTGCAGAGCCGAGTTGATCGCGGCGATGGTTTCGTCGAGCGATTCCCCGTTACGCGAGGTCGTGTTATTGGAGAGAACGACGGCGAGCGAGTGAGCGGTTCCCGAGGAATCGTTGGCGGAGATGCTGATGGTTTGATCGTCCTGCCCGTTTCGAATCGGATTGAATTGCAGGACCGACGTTGCTGTGGAACCGCCGGCATCGAAGTAGATGTTATTGGTGTCACTGGTGGGCGCGGCGGCGAAGGACCCCGCGTCGCCGACGAACACTGTAGCACTGGCGCCGATATATGCGCCGGCAGTCAACGTGTTGCCCAGGGCGGCGGCGGCGAAGCCGAGGACCTGGTTGGCCGCCGTGCCGGTGCCTTCCGCTACGCGGAAGGCGGTGCCATTGGTCGAAGTGAGTACGATGTGGCTGCTGCCATTCAGCGACGCGGTGATGCCCGCGGCGTTGGTGTACGCGTTGGCTCCTAAAGCCGTGTTCAGCAAGCCGACCAACTGGGTCGCGGTGTCGGCGGCGGTGCCGGTCACGCTGATCTGCTGGGCGGTCCCGCCCGCCACCGAGATTTCAAGAGAGTCGGTGGTGGCGCCGGTAACTATCGCGTTGGCGGCGGTGATGGAAGTGTAGTTGAAAGTGCTGCCGCTGGCCAGATAATTGCCAAGGCCGAGTTCATTGGTGGTGTCACCGGCGGCCGACACGCTGAAGTTCTGTCCGGCATTGCTGCTGAAGGTCAGTTTGCCGCCCGCTGAAGACGCGCTGATTCCAGCCGCCTGCAGGGCGCTGTTGGTGTTCACCTGGTTGACCAGATCCGCAACGCCCAGGGCCTGGGTGGTGTCGCCCGCGCCGAGGGTGATGTCCACGGGACTGGCCAGACCGCCCCCCTGAACCTGCACAATCGTTCCCGCCAAAGTAGCGGTTGTCGAGGTTGCGCCGAGCGTGGCGGTGACGGTTTCGCCGAGCGACTTTCCGGTGGAAGCGTCAACGGTGGCGGTGCCGCTCAGGCCGAGGACGGTGGCCGCGTTGGTGCTGCCCACGGTGATGGACGAGCCGGCGTTGTCACTTAATGAAGTAATGACCAACCCTCCGGCGGTGTCGGTGCTGGCCACCGCGTTGGCGGCGAATGCCGTGTTGTTGTTCAGTGTCGTTGCCACAAGCGCGGCGGTTGTTTCGGTGCCGGCCAGCGCAAAACTCTCAGTCGGGCCGCCATCGAAGGAAAACTGCAGTGTATCGCTGGTGGACAGCGTAGCGAAGGCGCCCGTAGTGGTGCCGGTGAGGACCGCCCTGGCGCCGAAGTTGCCCAGCAGGGCGTTGGCCGTGGAATCGCCTGCGCGCACCTGGAACGCCGCATTCGAAGAAGTGAAGGTTAGTTGCTGCTGCCCGTTGGCGTTGGTGTTCACGGCCGCGGTGACGTTAGCGTTCTGGAAGGCGGTAGCCGCCTGCGTGTCGCCGGCGCCGGCAGTCTGAATGGCGTTGTTGACGGCGGTTACCAGCGTGGTGTCATCGGTCACGCCCGACAGATTGACCTGAAGCTGGATGGCATTGGCGCCGCTGAAACCTGGGCCGGTAACGTCGAATGTCGTGTAACCGGAGGTAGCCGTGGTGTTAGCGGTGTCGGCCAGAATGTTGGCGACGCTGGTAGCGGAGCCGGTTCCGATATCCGTAGCAGCCAGGCCCGAAGCCTCCACGCCGGTGAGCCCGAGACTCTTGGTGTCCACGGTCGATTGCGCGAGGTTCAGTGAAATCGAGCCGTTGGCCACTGCCGCCGCCCCCGTGGTTCCCTGACCGCCGCCAACGAATACCGACAGGTTCTTGGCGAAGGTGCCGCCGGTGTTCAGGCCGACTGCCTGCGCTTCGCGGTCGATTTCGCCGAGTACGCTCTGGAATTCGTTGTTCAGCACGCTGCGGTCCCCGGTGAACGTTCCCGTGGCCGATTCGGTGGCCAGCGTACGGGCGCGGTCCAGAAGCTGCGAAATATTGTTCATACCGCCATCGATGATCTGCAACTGGCTCAGACCGTTGTTGGCGTTCTGGATACCTTGTGTCAGTACCGCTTCGTCGGAACGATCGCCGTTGGCAATCGCCAGACCCGCCGCGTCGTTGCCGCTTTGCACGATGCGCAGACCAGAAGTCACCTCGTCGATGGTCTGGTCCTGGTAGTTGAGGTTCATGTTGAGGTAGTTTTGTGCCTGAAGAGACACAACATTGGTATTAATATCAAAAGACACGGTAATTCTCCTTATGTGAGGAACTCAGGCCGGGAGTCCATTCCAGACCTGGCGCTGTCAGCGCCTTGCGAGTTTCTTCACTTGCCCTTATCGCCTGACGATAAGGAACCTTGAGGAGATTGTTTGATTTTGCCGAGCAGGCCGGCCAGCGATGCGAACGGCATTGACTTTGCGGCCAGCTCGTTCTGTTCCGCGGTGAGTTGCACTTCCCTGCGCAGGATTAGGACGTCTCGCGGAGCCGAGATGCCGATTTTCACCTGGTTGCCGGAGATCTCGAGGACTTCGACTTCCACCCCGTCGCCGATCAACACCGATTCGCCCGCGCGCCGCCGGATTACGAGCATGGCTGCTCCGTTTTGTACGCTGGCGCCGAGGGAAGTCTGAGCAGGTGCTCATGGGAGTAAAGGCCGTCCCAGCGCACCGACTGAATGGCCCGCCGGTTCGCCCGGTTCACCACGACTGGCGACATGAGATTGGCGCTGACCCGTCCATCCTGACGGACCGCGATCAATGCAAGCGCCGCTACGTCGGTGTTTGCCGGCGGGTCGACGGTTTGCTCGATGCCGAGCACGGTTTTGTCTTCGGCGGAAATCAGCAACTGGTAACCCGGATCCACTTCCGAGACAGGCAGCGCGAGAAAGCAGAGATCGGGAGTGGTGATGCTCTGCAGCAGCACGAGCGGAGCCGTTCGGGGGTGCTCGATGGCCACGAAAGCACGCTCTCGCTCAAAGGCAGGCAGACCGGCGGGAAACTCAACAAGTAATCCCGAATCGAGCGGAATGCTCCCAAAGTATTTCGTTTTAATCTCGACCATGCCCGGCCATCCCTCGCTGACTCGCCTCCGGCGGGGCGGCTAGGTGTGTTGGAGGAGCGTCAGAACCTGTTCGGGCGCCGAATTCGCCTGGGCCAGTGCGGCGACACCCGCCTGGATGAGGATTTGCGCCTTGGTGAGATTCGCCGCCTCGGCGGCCATGTCGGCATCGCGGATGGACGACTCGGCGGCAGCCGTATTGGTGAGCTGCGATTGCGCCAGGTTCACCGCGTAGGTGAACTCATTCTCTCCACGGCCAACGACGGCCTGGGCCGATCCGAGCGCGACTACAGCGCCCGCCAGCGCCGTGACTGCCGCTTCCGCGCTGCTCTGATTCGAAATATCGGCGCTGCCGCCACCCGCGAGCAGAGTGGAGGTCTGCACCTGTCCCTGATCGGTGGTTGAACCGATACCAACCACGGAGCCGGTCCCATCTGCGCTTAGCCCCACCGTGAAAGCGGGCAAAGCGCTCATGAACTGAATTCCCTCTCCCGTCACGATGCCGTTGGCGTTAACCAGAGCATTCTTGACCGCAACGATTTGCGAGAGAGTCGAATCATCGCTCGATTGCAGCGCGGCATTTATGGTGGCGATGGCCTGATCGAGAGAACCCCCGTTGCGCGCTGTCGCGTTATTGGAGAGAACCACTGCCAGTGAATGAGCCGTCCCCGACGCATCGTTGGCCGATATGCTGATCGTCTGATCGTCCTGCCCGTTTTCAATCGGGTTGAATTGAAAAGTGGATGTGGCGGACGAACCGCCCGCGTCGAAGTAAATATCGTTGGTACTGCTGGCGTCCGTTGCCGCGACGGACCCGGCATCACCCGTGAATGCCGTGCCGCTTGCTCCTGTATACGCACCCGTGGTCAGAGTATTTCCAAGAGCGCCGGCGGCGAAGCCAAGGACCTGGTTTGCTGTCGTGCCCGTGCCTTCCGCCAGGCGGAAAGCCGTACCGTTTGTCGATGTCAGCACGATGTGGTTGGCGCCGTTCACCGACGCCGTGATGCCCGACGCATTGGTAGCCGCATTGGCGCCGAGAGCGGTATTGAGCAGTCCGGCGAGATCAGTTGCCGAATCCCCGGCAAATCCGGTGACGCTGATCTGCTGAGCCGGGCCGCCGGCTACCGATACTTCGAGCACGTCGGTGGTAGCGCCGGTAACGATGGCGTTGGCGGCGGTGATGGACGTGTAGTCGAACGAGCTGCCACTGGGCAGGTAATTTCCGAGGCCCAGTTCGTTGGTGCTGTCGCCGGTGGCCGACACGTTGAAACTCTGTCCGCTGTTGCTGCTGAACACCAGCTGGCCATTCGATGAAGACGCGGTGATGCCAACTGCCTGCAGGGCGCCGTTGCTGTTCACCTGATTCAGCAGGTCGGCGACTCCGAGAGCCTGGTTGGTATCGGCCGCCGCCAGGGTGATGTCCACGGGGCTGGCCAGGCCCCCGCCCTGGACGCGCACGATGGCGCCAGCCAGTGTGGCTGTTGTTGTGGTTGTGCCGAGGGTGGCCGTTACACTCTCGCCAAGCGACTTGCCGGTGGAGGGATTCACCGACACGGTTCCACTGAGCCCGAGGACCGTTGCCGCGTTCGTGCTGCCGACGGTTATTGTGGAGCCGCCGGTATCATTCAGCGAGGTGATCGTAAGAGCGCCGCTTGTTGTTGTGCCGGCGATGGCGTTGGCCGTGAATGCCGCGTTGGCATTCAGGGTCGCGGCAACATCGGCCGCGTCCGTTTCGGTGCCGGCCATCGAAAAACTCGTCAGCGGCCCGCCATTAAATGAGAATTGCAGAGAGTCGGCGGCGGACAGTGTCGCGAAATTGCCGGTCGTTGCGCCCGTCATGACCGCCTTGGCGCCGAAGTTGCCCATCAACGCGTCAGCCATCTGGTCGCCGGCCTGTACCTGAAAGGACGTGCTGCTGGACGAAAAGGAGAGCTGTTCGCGGCCCTGCGCATCGGTCACAATCGACGCGGTGATATTCGAGTTTTTGAAAGCGGTTGCCGATTGAGTAGTCGCGTTGCCCGCGTTCTGAATCGCGTCGTTGACCGCGGTCACCAGCGTCCCCGCATCGGTAACCGACGACAGATTCACCTGAACCTGTATCTTGTCCGAATCGCTGAAGCCTGGACCGGAGACGTAGAAATCTGTATACCCGCTGCTCGCCGTCGTATTAGCGGGATTGGCCAGAATGTCCGCGACGCTGGTTGTTTCCGAACCAGCGCCGATGTCGGTTCCGGCCACGCCGCTCGCCTGCACTCCTTCCAGACCGAGGCTCTTGGTGTCGATGGTCGATTGGCTCAGATCCAGGGACACGGTGCCGTTCTGTATTGCCGTCGCTCCTGTCGGGCCCTGACCGCCGCCAATAAACACCGAGAGGTTCTTGGCGAATGTGCCGCCGGTATTCAGGCCGATGGCTTGCGCCTGACGGTTGATTTCCGTGAGCACGCTCTGGAATTCGCTGTTCAGCACATTGCGGTCTCCGGTGAACGTACCGGTCGCCGATTCGGTGGCGAGCGTGCTGGCGCGGTCCAGGAGCTGCGAGATGTTATCCATGCCGCCGTCGATGATCTGCAACTGGCTGAGGCCGTTGTTGGCGTTCTGAATGCCCTGCGTCAATACCGCTTCATCGGAGCGAAAACCGTTGGCGATGGCGAGGCCGGCAGCGTCGTTTCCGCTTTGCACGATGCGCAGACCGGAGGTCACTTCCTCAATGGTCTGGTTCTGGAACGCGCTGTTGATGTTAAGGTACTGCTGCGCCTCAAGAGACGCCACGTTGGTGTTTATGCTGAAAGCCACAATGGTCTCCTTGATGTGATGTGGCGGCCGCTCGCCGAAGCGGGCGGACTCGTCTCATCCAAATCGACCTTGTGTAGTTCCTTCCATTGCGACAGACCTCGGGCGGGGTCCATTTCCGGAAGAAGCTTCTCGAAAACGCTGTCGGTTCGCTTGGTGTCGATCTGAACCATCCACGGAGACCAATGCACGGAGCGTGCCACGAATCGCGCCAATGCCGAAGGGCTGCGAAAGTGCGAAGAGGCCAGTCTTAATCACCTGAATTCTCAGGGTGCTCTGCAGGATCGCGCCACTTCCGCCAGCCGAGTGAGGAAAGTTCCGAAATGAACCGTGGGTCTCGAAGATGGATGGCCGGAGGACCGCTAATTGAGCGAAGGCCTTGCGCCGATCTCACGAAGGCAGCGGTCGATCCACAATGCAGTGACCTTCTCCGAGACGCCCTGCTGCGACAGCCGCGAGCGAAGCGTGGCCCAGTCCACCATGTCCAGGCTCTGGTCCTGATTGAAACAGGTGAACACCACCGTCTCTTCACCTGTCTTCGGATCTTTGTGGAGTTGCAGGCATTGCGCGCAAATCTCCTTCATCATGCACTGCATGGGCGAGTTGATGCTGCCGATGCCTTTATGGCACGGCTTCAGGAACGGGGCGAGTACGCCGTGGCGTGCCCGGGCGACCGCGGCCATCATCCCGTCCGAACCGATGGCGATCACGCGATCGACATCGCCGAGCGAAATCTCCGGCGCGCCCAACTGGCCGCTGGCATAGTTCACCATGCAATCGACGATGTTTCCGACGAACGTCCGGTCCTGCGGCCGGTCCGGCACGAAACCGGGCGCTTCATCGCAGCACCACACCACCACGTCGGCGGCGCGCTTGATCTCGTCGATCTTGTAGCGGTCCACTACTTTCTTGTAGCCGGCAAAATAAACCACCTTCGAGCCATGGGCGCGCAGCGTCTGCCCAATGGAGAACAGCACGGCGTTGCCCAAACCGCCACCGGCAAGCAGGACGGTCTCATCCGACGGAGTCTCCGTTGGAGCGCCGGTGGGCCCCATCAGAATCACCGGTTCGCCCTTTTTCAAAATGGCGCACAGATCCGACGATCCTCCCATTTCGAGCACGATCACCGAAAGCAGCCCTTTTTCGCGGTCCACCGAAGCGCCAGTGAGCGCGATGCCTTCCATGCCGAGAATCGTTCCATTGGCGCGCGGCGCAAGCGATTCGTAGTTCTGCAGCCGGTAGAACTGGCCGGGATGAAACGCGCGCGCGGCGATGGGCGCGTGAACGATCACTTCAACAATGTTCGGTGTGAGGCGAACCACATCATGCACTACGGCACGCAACTCGCCATTGAGGCCTTCCAACAGTTCGGCGGGAGCGGCCCCGCTGGGCGCGCGTTTCGCCAGCGTGCGCGAGACCACCGGGTATCCCACTTTGGCACTGGCCATGGCTTTCACCACGTTGCCCAGGAAGCTGGGATGCAGGTCGCCGAAGAAACTCATGGCACGGCCGTCCGGGCGAATGTTCATCAACACCTGTACCTTGGAGGGCTTTACTACGCGCTCCGGCCTCACCGGATTTCCATCTTCATCCACGGCGCGGAAATGCCTTCCATCGACCACGACGTTGTCCGGATCCTCGCGCGCCAGCACGGTGTTTGGCTGCGTTCCCGCGGCCACGATAATGCTGCGCGCGGGCAGAGTGACGTGTTCGCCGGTGGGTACCAGCTTTTCGGTTGCGGCATCGAAGCGCGTCTTGCCCACCGTGAGCCCCTTCGCCGCGCCGTATTCATCCACTTCCACAGCCTCTGGTGTCAGGCATTCGGCGAACTTCACTCCCTCTTCCATGGCCTTGGCGACTTCTTCATGGTTGAGTGTGTAGCTGGGGGCGTCGATTAGCCGGCGGCGATAGGCGACGGTGGAACCGCCCCAGGAATTCAGCAGAGCGATCAGATTCGGATGACGATTCTCCAGCGCGGCAGTTTCCCGCTCGGCGCGAATAGCTCTTCCATGAGCGAGGAATTCCTCGCCAATCTCGGTTTCTTCCTTGCTCCAGCGCGCACGCACCGTACTCTCGCCGCGTTCGGCTGCCAGCGTTTCGTAGCGCTTCAGGAACTTCTCCACCTGCACCACGTAGTACGCGAGCGATTCGGTGGCCGTGTCAATGGCCGTCAGCCCGCCGCCGATCACCACGATGGGCATGCGGATTTGCAGATTGGCAATCGACGCCTCTTTGGCCGCGCCCGTTAGCTGCAGCGCCATCAGGAAATCCGACGCCTGGCGAACTCCGCGCGCCAGATTGTTCTTCATCGGGATGACGGTGGGCTTGCCTGCGCCCGCGCACAGGGCGATGTGATCGAAACCAAGCCCGAAGGCGCTGTCGACGGTCAGCGTCCCGCCAAATCGCACGCCGCCGAACATGCGCAATTGTGTGCGCCGCTCCAGCATGATCCGGATGACCTTCAGGAAGTTTTTGTCCCAGCGGACGGTGATGCCGTATTCGGCCACGCCCCCGAAGCCGGCCATTACGCGATCGTTGAGCGATTCGAAAACCTCATTCACATCGCGAATTGCCCTGAAGGGAACGCGCTCGCCCGTGGGTGTTACGCCGCCCAGTTCCTGCGGCAACGGCTCCAGCTTCAATCCGTCCACCGCCACTACGGCATGCCCATCGTTCATCAGATGGTGCGCCAGCGAGTAACCCGCCGGGCCGAGCCCAACCACCAGCACCTTGTATCCCGACTCCGGCTTCGGCAGCGGGCGACCGAAGTTCAGCGGATTCCAGCGCGTGAGCAGGCTGTAGATCTCGAAGCCCCACGGCAGCGAGAGAACATCCTTCAGCGTACGGGTTTCCACCTGAGGGATGTCGACGGGGTCCTGCTTCTGGAACACGCAGGCCTTCATGCAGTCATTGCAGATGCGGTGGCCGGTTCCCGCGGCGAGCGGATTATCGATGGCCACAATCGCCAGCGCCCCAATGCTGTTGCCCTGCAGCTTCACCGTGTTCATCTCGGAGATCTTCTCATCCAGTGGGCAGCCCGCCAGGGTCACTCCGAATACGGTCTTTTTGAATTCGCCGGTCTTTTCTTTCAGGCCGGTGCGGCACGAATCCTTGGCCTGATTGTGGCAATGGATGCAGTAGTTGGCGTGGTCGAGAGCGCCAAGCAGATCCATGCCCTTGTCGGTGAGATGGAACGCCTCACGATAGCGGGCGTGCTCGGGACCCAGCAGCATCTTCGTAACGCCGTCTTCGATGATGGTTTCCACCGGCACCAGATGGTAGGGGTCAATCTTCGACGGTGCTTTGAAGAGCGTGGTGCTGCGATGCTTTGCCCGTCCCTCCGGCGCCAGCGTGGCCCACGCGGCGTACTGCGCGGACTTGAAAATGCTGGGTGCATGGTCGGCTTCGGCCTGCATCCAGACATAGACGTTCTGGGCGAAGCTGTCGTCCGTGACCGGCTCGCCGAACAACGCTTCCAGTTCGGCTGCAAGGGCCGCGCCGTCCAGTTGGCAGCACTTCTCCACGGTCATTCCCGTGAGCGCTTTCTTGTGGATGAACTTGCGCTTCACGATGTACTTGGCGGATAGCGCCGAGTGCTTCTCCTGGAACTCGCGAATCTCCTCCTCGATGCCAAACAGATCCCCGATGAAGTCCTCAAAATGAGGCGCTATTGCGATGATCAGCTCTGACGCCTCTTTCGGTGCGAGTTCAGCGCCGGCGCGGGCCGCCATGAGGCGGTTGAACAGCTCCACTTCGCTGGCCTTGAGATAGTCGACGAATTCCCGGTCAAGGCGGACCAGGCCCTCGCGATCGTACAGATCTTCAAACGATAGACCGTACTTAAGATGAAGCTGTTCCGAAGTAATAACCATTTTGCGCCTCTCGGTCAGCGGGTATGGAAGATTGGATATAAGAGCTGACTGTCATGCCGACATGCCGCCGGCGGCTCTTGCGGGCGCATCGGGCGGCACCCTGAATTGAGTAGGAACTTCGCTTCCATGTTATCAGCATCGGGGCGTTTGTGGTGATCCTCTGCGAAGATTTGCAACATGCGTCTTGCGGCGTTCCGCAACATCTCTGGCCTCTGATGTTGGAACTGTCCCGCCGATTCTGCGTCACCATAAAGGTATGGGGGATTCGGAGGACAGGAAGATCGTGCCCGACGTGATGTCGGCGGTCATGAAGGGCGCTGGGGCCGTGGTGGCCGGCGGGGTGGGACTCGGCGGTGCGTGGCTCGCGTACAGCGCGTTGTTCGTCAATCACAACATGCCGCTGCCAGGTGCGATTGACGCCCGGCGGCACAGCTTTCCCAGTTCGAGCGGAGGTCTGGTGAGCTGGTACGGCGACGAAGCCGGAGAGGGGCGGCCGGTGGTGCTGGTGCACGGCGTCAGTCCGTATGCGTCGGCTCATGAGGTGAGGCCGCTGTTCGAGAGGTTTCGGGACGAGCGTCCCGTCTGCGCCATCGATCTGCCAGGCTTTGGTTTTTCCGAGCGGACCGATCGCGTCTATTATCCCGAGCTGTACGCGGACACGCTGATCGAATGGATTGAGTCGTATCTGCCGGGATCGGCGCAGCCCGTGGACCTGATCGCGGTTGGGCTCTCTTGCGAGTTTGCGGCCATAGCTGCTTCGGTGCGTCCCGAGTTATTCCATTCGCTCACGCTAATCTCACCCACTGGTCTGGCGGATTTCGGCGAAGCGGGCGTATCCGAGCAGATGCTGCGCTTGAGTTCGCTGCCGGTCTGGAGCCAGGCATTGTACGATCTGCTGACCACCCGCGCCAATATTCGGCACTCGCTGCGGAAGCAGCTCGAAGGCCCGCCGGATGAATCGCTGGTCGATTACGCATACCGCACGTCTCATCGGCCAGGCGCCAGATTTGCCCCGCTGCATTACCTCAGCGGACATCTGAACACGCGCGGCATTCGTGAATTCTACGGAGCGTTGAGCATGCCCGTGCTCGTGCTTACGGATGAAGATCACGCGCTGGCCGATTTCGTCATTCAGCGGCAGAACTGGCGAATCGAGAGCGTCCCCGGCGGAGGGAGTCTGCCTCATTCCGGGAACGTCGGCGGCACGATGCTGCTGATCGAGGACTTCTGGCAGCATCTGCGCGTGCCGGCGGCGGTTGAAGGATAGACTCTACTATCGCGCTCAAGAAATCGGGCCGATCAACGCCAGATCGTCCGAACCGGCACCGGCGACCGCCTTCACTGGTATGGATCGATCGAATGTGGCCAGCCTTCCCTCGTGCCGGACGGCCAGGCCTAGCAGGTAGACGTCGGTGATCTTCTGATGCCCCGTGATCATGCCGACTCGGAAGAGTTCCTCATCCAGCAGCGAGACCGAGTCTTCCCACCAACGATGATCGGCGGCCGAACAAAGGGCGCGAAGGTGGGAGGCAACTTCACTCGGCCTCGCCGATACCGTCGGGTATGCGGGATTGCTCAGCACTCGAATGCAACCGTTGACGGTCAGAGGACATGTCGCCCATCCTCGTTTTCGATTGCGTCCAAACCATTGATGCGCGTCTTCGTGGTTGGGATGCGCCGGATCGAACAAGGCGACCAGGACGTTCACATCGAGCAGCGCCACCGTCATGATTCGTCGCGCAATCGATTCACCAGTTCCATGTGCGGCTTCCGCGTTCCCGATCGCGGGGTGAAGAGAGGAACGCCGTTGCGGAGCTTCGCTGACGATTTCGGTTCAAGCGACGCGAGCGCCAGGTCCGAGATCACGCGTCCGATGCTCAGTTTTCTCTGCTGAGCCAGGTTTCTGGCGATCTGAACGAGATTTTCGTCAAGGTCCAGTGTCGTGCGCATGCCTCAATATTAGCATCAGACATCACAATCTATGATGCATGATGCTGCTATAGTTTCCCTTTCATCCTGTCGAATCTTCCGATAGAGATGTCTACGGCCATCGCCACTGCGGCACCGCCCGTGTCAGCCCTTCGCCAGGTCCTCGGACTGCCCGTCGTCCTCGGCAGCCTGCTGGTCTGCCTGACATTCTGCTTCTGCTCAATGCGTTTTTCCGATCCAGACCTGTGGTGGCACCTCAAAGTCGGACAGGAAATCTGGCAGACGCACGCGCTCCCGAATGCCGATCATTGGTCATTCACCGCCTACGGCAAACCTTGGATCGACCACGAATGGCTCTCGCAGCTTCTGCTCTATTTGGTCTGGCGAATCGGCGGCTATCAGGCGTTGCAATTCTTCCTGTGTGCCGTTTCGAGCGCCATCGTGGCCCTGGTGTACGCGCTGTGCCGCCGGTATTGCGAGAACGCGGAAGTCGCCATGCTGGGCGGCTTTCTCGCGTTTTTCTTTGGGACCATGGGGTTCTCGCTGCGCCCGCAGTTGATCGGGTATGCATTGCTGGTCCTGTTGCTCCTGATCATGGAGCGGGCGTGGTCGGGACGGCCGCG
>Ga0187863_10002193_pt1 | contig 15043 bp, 9 predicted proteins | sample June2016WEW_11_1_FD_132975 | JGI IMG/M metagenome (GOLD analysis project Ga0187863, IMG submission 132975) | Peatland microbial communities from SPRUCE experiment site at the Marcell Experimental Forest, Minnesota, USA - June2016WEW_11_10 | ecosystem: Environmental > Terrestrial > Soil >... | reverse complement strand
GCAAAAGAGTGCTGGTGAAGAGTGGCGAGCTAGCCCAGCCCCGCACGCAGATTCCGTTTAGCCGGCCAAGCCGGACACTTCGAGCTCTTTGTGCAGGAGCGCGAAGTAATCACGGTCCGTTTCATAGGCACCTGCTCTGGGAAGCTGCTGCGCGAGAGCGTTGCCTTTCTCCCAGGCCTCTCGCGCCTCGTCGAGCCGGTTTTGACTCCACAGGAAAGCGCTCTTGGCGATCCAGTAGTCCGCGTTGCGAAGCGGCTTTCTTGCCTCCATGCGTTCCCACCAAAGACGGGCACCCTCCGCGTCGTGCTGCAGATAGGCCTTGCCGAAGATAAAGGGAGTGTGCATCTCGGCTGGAATGTCCGAGGCTGACTCAAGGTAAACCGCCTCGGCATCGGCGAGAGCCTGAGTCGCGTCGGCGATGCAGCCGCGATCCAGATAATACGAAGCTGCCAAAAGGCGCAAATGAAGCGCCTGTTGTCCCACCGAAATGGAGGAGCCCGCACGCTCAATCGCATCGATGTCGTAATCCCGTGGGCGAAGCGGCGTGATGGTGGTGGCAGCGGCAGCCGAGAATGCCCGGTGAAGATCGGCCCACGGACCGTGCGACAGAAGCTGGAAGATCCTTGCTCCATCGGAATAGAAGGCCCTGGTCCGGAACGGAATCAGGTTGACGACTGCTGCCAGCAGAGAGAGTGTGGTGAAGAAAGCGAGCGGCAGCCAAGCCTGTTCCAGGGAATGGCCTGGCGCGGTGAGAGTAGCCCAAAGGGCTGCAAAGCCTGCGGCAAGGCTGATTGCCGGACCGGCCGCAACCATGCAGATGTCCCGCCAAAGAGGCCGATTCGGATCGGTAGGAGCAACGGCAGTGGCTCCTCCGATGGCGAGAAAACCGGACAGGATGAAGCGAAACTCCCACTTGCCTTCGCGCACGCGCCACTGGAACGGGCCGACCACAAATGCGCGCAACTTCATGCCGAGCGCCAGGCCCGCAGCGGCATGGCCAAACTCGTGGATCACGACAATCAGGAGCTCAAGGGCAAGAAGCAGCGCCAAATTATGGAGAAACGATCGCTTGATCCAAACCAGGTGTTTCGACTGGGCCCAGCGCCACCACCAGTTCATGCCGGCAATAAATGCGCCGGTACCGGCAATCCAGATTGCCTGGTTGACGACGGCATTGGTTCCGTCGCCTGGCAGCGGCTGCATCCATCGCTCGGCTTTGACGACATCGCGGCGACGGAAGGCGATGATGCCGGCAATGCCAAAGCCCAGCAGGAGCGCATCCGGATTCAGAAAGGCGGTCGCAGGCGCGGTGAGGAAGCGCCGATCCATGTAAAGGAACAAGCAGCCAAGAGTGGCATTCGTCCCGCTCGCCGCGAGACCCCATCCGCGCGCGGAAGCTTTGCCGGTCCAAAACGTCCAGCAGGCCAGTCCGTAAACCACGCCAAGAACGGGAAGCGCAGCGCGAATGCCAGCGCTCAACATTGTCGGCGGCAGATGGGCGTCTGGCCACGAGGCAATGTCGAGGAAGGAAAAGAACGAAGACCGCAGGAAGACGACAGCTCCCAGAGCGAACATCCAGCACAGGAAATTTCTAACCGCACGCATAAACGCCCGCCTGGTTCGGGATAGCGCAAGCGTAACCACGGCGTCGCGCGGTAACAATGCTACTTCAGAGGGAGTAAAGCCTGAACCATAACCTCTGTGTTTACAGACAGTTATAGCTTTGTGGCTTCGAGTCTGGCGGACTGGAGAGTTCTTCGATGATGCGCGTTTACCCCTACCCACTCGCAGATTTGCATGTGTATGAAAACAGGCTGTTTGTCTTTCTCAATCGACGTAAGTGTGTGAAAACTGGTTAGTTCCCAGAGGGCCTCCGGCTAAGTAATTGAAAGAATAGCCGGTAGCGGGTAGCCGGTAGCCGGTAGCCACGGGCGTTGACCACCCCCTCCTCGGGAAATTGCATATGTATGAAAACACAGTGTTTAGTTTTTGCGATCAACACAAGTGTGTGAAAACAAGTTAGATCCCAGAGGCCCTCCTGCTAAGTAATTGAAGAATAGCCGGTAGCGGGTAGCTGATGGCTGGTGGACGGTGGACGGCAGCGAGTGCCGGTCGAGGGCAGCTCAGTTTTCCGGTTGCCGGCGTCTGTTCTGAGCGCGATGCCGGCAGGAAGGAAAGCCTCACCGGGATTGGGTGAGGCTTTTTTCTTTTTCTAGCCTATAAGTTCAGAATACCAAACCCAGCACTAAAATCGGCCAAATATCTTTGAGGGTATTGTGGTGGAAGCCGTGTTGAATCATGCATAACACTTCCGTACCGTGGATGAAAAACTTGACAAATTTTCCACATTTGGCCGAGGAACGGCCTTCGGCCCCTCGACAGGCCCAGGCAGGCAGTTGGATCGGCGCCATCGGGAGGATGGCACCAGCTGCAGCCGGACTGGCCTGTAGCCGGTAGCGTGCAGGCTGGAGCCGGCGCGTCAGAAGCTGAATTTCAACGCGCCCTGCAGAATTCGCGGAGGTGCGGCGCTCACCACATTGCCGAAGGCAGAGCTGCCGATGTCTCCATCGACTGCGCCGGGTCCGTTGAACTGCGCGTGATTGAAGAGGTTGAAGGCTTCGACGCGGAAGAGGAGCGATTTCGATTCGGTGAGCCGCAGATTCTTCGCAGCGGCCATATCGTAGTTGTCGGCTCCCGGACCGTAGAAGAACCGGCGCTTCGCGGTGCCCGGGGCGCCGAGCGGGTTGGTGGCGAAGGCCGTCGCATCGAAATAGTTGTTGCCGGCGGCGCGGGGATTGCGGCTCAGGTGCAGCGCGCCGCCGCTCCAATCCGGCTCGTCGATGCTGCTGTTGTTGACGCCGTTGGGATTGGTCCCGATCAGGGAGTTGTCGCCGTTGTCGATGATGGTGACGGGAAAACCGCTGGCGAAGCGGGTAATGCCGGAGAGCGACCAGCCATTGGTCAGGCGACCGGCATGCAACCAGCGGGCGAGGTATCGATCGGGGGGAAGCTGGTACTCATAGCTCACGACAAAATTGTGCTTCACGTCGAAGGCAGACAGGGCATAGCTGAGCGACGGGTTGAAAGGATTGACCTCTTCCCCGATGTTCGACGACTGATCCATCGATTTGCTGAAGGTATAAGCGGCGGAAAACTCCAGACGTCCGGTGGTGTGGCGGGCGCTCAGCTCGAGTGCGTTGTAGTTGGCGTGGCCGATGTTGGACTGCAGCGCGTTGCTGCCGAAGTTCGATCCCAGCGGCCCGCGGGTTCCGTTGACCTGCCCGCCGGAAACGGGATAGTAGACGCTGTCTTCCCCGCCCGCTCCGCAGGTGAGGGTCCCCGGCATGACTTCGCTGGGCCGGCTGAGGCTGAGGCAAAGAGCAGGGTTGCCGGGGTTGGACTCGACGAGAACGCGCTGGCGATGAGTCGAGGCGCCGACGTAATTGGCTTCGAGGACGGTGTTGGGTCCGGCCTGGCGCTCGATGGAAAACATCCACTCTTCGGTGTACGGGGTGCGGTTGTGGATGTCGTAGCCGGGGATTCCGCTGATGGGCTCGTAGCTCGACCAGTCGATGCTGGAGTCAGGATTTTTCGCGGACGAATTGAGCGGCGCAAATTTATAGGGGAAGGGCTGACCGTAATTGGTTCCATCGGCGGCGCCGATAAAGGGCGTGGCAAAGAGCGGGGGAGCAGGGCTGGTGTACGTGGCGCCGTAGGGGGCGTTGGCGGCGAGGACGCTGATGGCGGCCGCGTCGATGGCGGTATAAAACTGGCCAAAGCTGGTGCGGATGCTGGTGGCTCCCGGAGCGCCGAGGATCTTTTCGAGGAAGCTGCCATTGGCGGCCCGCGGAGTCCACGCGAAGCCGAGGCGCGGGGAGAAATCGAGTTTATCGATGGGGGCGAGGGTGTTGGGAATGCCAGGATCGCCAGGATAAAGAATGCCGGCCGGCGCGCCCGGGAAGACGACGGACTGCGCGCCAGGAACGAAGGTCGAGATCTGGTTGTACTTTTCCGACCACGGCGCGATGCGGTCCCAGCGCAGACCATAGTTGAGGGTGAGGTTTTCGCGCAGATGCCAGCTATCCTGGGCGAAGAGCCCGACGTACTTGTTGCGCGCACAAAACGGATTGAGCTGGCTCTGGTTGAACTGGCTGGGAACGCCGATGAGGAAGTCGGCAAAGTCGACGCCAGTTTCGGTTCCGGAGAAGACGAAGTTGCCGTTGAACTGGGCGATGGGGGCGGCGTCGATCTGGTCGGCGTGAAACTCCGCGCCGAATTTCATGGTGTGGCCGCCCACCACCTTCGCAAAGCTGTCGGAAATTTGGATCGTGTTGTTGACCTGAATCAGCTGGTTTGCGGCCGCCCCAGTGGAGTAGCCGTTGAAGTTGAGATTCTCAACGCTCTGGCCTTTGGGATCGAGGGCGACGATGCTGGGCGTGCCGTCGGGGTTGGTGAATCCCTGGGAGGCGAGGCTGACGTTGCGTCCGCCGAGGGGTTGGCCGAGGTTGGTGGTGTCGCGCATAAAGCTGAGGTGCAGCTCATTCACCATGGTCGCGCCGAGGGTCTTCGTATCGCCCAGCGCCAGCAGCTGGGCGCGCCCGGTGGTGAGGGCGTCGAAGCCGGGGACGCTCGCCCCGCTCTGCGCCACCGGATAAGGATTATTCAGATTGAAGTCGTCGATGAAGTAGTAGGCCGACAAATAGCCCCAGCGGGTGTTGGCGTCGAGATGGGCGCCGGCTTTGTCGTCCCGGACGGTCTGGTTATAGGCCGAAGTGGCAAAGGCTCCGGACGCGGTGTTGGGCGCGGGGATGTACTGCAGCATGCGCTGCGCGGGCACCGACCACGCCGACTGGGGAATGATGGCGTTGGGGAAAACGCACGTCGATAAGGTGCAGCCAGGCTGGTAATACGGTTCGCCGGCGTTGACGGTATAGCCGAGCTTCTGGCTGAGCAGGCTGGCGAAGTACGGGCCGCCGACGGCGCCGGTGAGCTGGTTTCCGCCTGGGCCGGTGGTGAAGTCGAGGAGATTGCCGGCGCGTTCGGCGTTGGAGGGGACGGGAATGCTGCCGGTGTCGATGCCCTGGGTCTGACGCGTTCCCTGGTAGTCAGTGAAGAAGAAGAGGCGATCGCGACGGATGGGGCCGCCGAAGGTTCCGCCGAACTGGTTCTGGCGGAAGACGCCGCGGGTGGGCGAGAAGTAATTGCGGGCATCGAGATCGGTGTTGCGGAGGAAGTTGAAGGCGTCGCCGTGGAACGCGTTGCTGCCGGATTTGGTGATGACGCCGATCTGGCCGCCGCTGTACTCGCCGTACTCGGCATCGAAGTCGCCGGTGACGATGCGGAACTCGGCGATGGCATCGAGGTTGGGAATGATGGCCGTGCCGGCGTTCACATCCTCTTCCGCATCGCTGCCGTTCACGCTGAAATAATTCGCCGTTTCGCGCTGGCCGTTGACGGAAAGATTGCCCGGATTCAGGGTGCCGGAAGGGTTCAGGATGGTCGCGCCCACATCCTGCACCGTCGAGGAGGTGATCGCGGAGGACGGAGACACGCCGGGCTGCAGCGAGAGCAGGTCAGTGTAGCTGCGGCCGAGCAGCGGAACCGCGGTCATCTGGCGGCCGCCGATTACCTGTCCCATCTGGGTGCTGGTGGTCTCGATATGCAACGCGTTGTCGGCCACGGTCACGGTCTGGCGGATGGTACCGGGCCGGAGAGTGACGTCGATGGTGAGCGCGGCGTTGGTGTCGAGCACGATGCCGCTGCGGAGATAGACTTCAAAGCCAGGCGCTTCGGCCCGGAGGTCGTAGGCTCCGACCGGCAGGACGGGCAGCGTGTAGAAACCGCGGCTGTCGGTCTGCGCGGGATAGGAGAGGCCGGTGTCGACTTCACGAAGCGTGACGCTGGCGCGCGGAAGCACGCTGCCGGTTGCGTCAGTGACCGTGCCTGACACGCCGCCGGCAATGCCGGCCCAGGCGGCAGCCGTTACGGACAGGAAAAAGACGAAGCAGGCAACAAGGAAGGTGAGCTTGATCTGTGGCTTTCTCACTGCGGCAATCCTTCGAATCCTGGGATTTGGCGGGCGGGGAGCGGGGTCGAAACCGGGCGTCCTCAATCCAGACCAATCTGGTCGTACTTAATATACGACACATTAGGTCGGGGTTGTCTTGCAGTGATGCAGATCACACTCTAAGGGGTTTAGGGGTCGCCTTAATTGATTTGGAGGCGTTCTAAGGGGTTGGAGGCGTTCCCCTGTGCCGCCAATCAGTTCACGGTCAGGGTAAAGGTGGTTGTCGCGGCCGTCCTGGCCGCGTCACTGCCGGTTCCCGTGACAGTGATGGTGTAGGCTCCGGCGGTCGTGCCAGGGTTGGTGGCGCCACCGCCACCGCCGCCTTCGCTGGTACCGCAACCGGCCAGGCTGCCGAGGACCGTCGCGACGAGCAGAACGCCGATGCTCGACGGCCAGCGCCGGCGGCGCGCCGGGATCCACAGGAAGACAAGCAGAGCCAGAACAGCGCCTCCGGTTGCTTTGCCCCATCTTTTGCGCGCTGCAGGCCAGACCAGATCGCTGCTGCTGACGGCGGTGGTGCTCACGGTGACGGTCGCCGTTGCGCTGGCCGTGGAGGCGCTGAGGGTGACCGTCTGCGTCGCGGAGCATGTAGGCGGATCGTTTGCGCCTGCGGGTTGCGCAGTCAGGGCGCAGGTGAGAGTGACGGTTCCGGCGTAGCCACTGTTGGAAGTGACGGTGACGGTTGAGGTGGCCGATCCACCTGGCGCGACCGTGGCTGCTGTGGCCGTCATGGAATAGGCCGGGCTCGGTCCCGAAGCGGTCACGGTCACTGACGCCGAAGCCGATGCGCTGTTGTAGGTCGAGGCACTGGAGCTGTCAGGGGTGTAGGTGACGGTGAGGGTGTCGCTGCCGATGGCCAGGGAGCCGGCTGGGATGTTGATGGTCGCCGAGCCGCCGCTCAGCGTTGTCGCCACGGAAGTGTAGCCGCCTCCGGCGAGGGTAACCGAGCCCGTCGGTGTCGGGTTGCCGTTGCCGCCGCTCACGGCAACGGTCACTGACAGACTCTGCGCGGTGGTGATGCTGGATGCGGAGGGCGTCACTGTCACGGTCGGCGTTGTTTGGGTGACCGCTCCGGGCAAAATCTCGATCGCCGCCGCGTCGTACGCCGAGCCGCCGTTGGTCAGTCCGTTGGCGTTCGCCATTTGCCAGTCAAAGGAGATGGGGTTGGTGGAGCTTGTGTAGATGTAGCCGTAGCAATCGCCGGAGTCCCAGTTAGTCGCGTCGGTCATGCCGGTGGCCCAGATAGAAGCAAAAACGACGTTGGGGGTGAGCGACCCGGACGGGGGGCCGATGCCTAACTGATTGACAGCGATGATCACGCTGTTGGAGGCGTCAGGAGTTATGACCGGAGCCCCGGTGATACTGGCATTGGCGGTCGATGGCTGGGTTCCAATATTCGAGTTAACGGTGGCCCCAACGCATCCGGTCGACCCACCGGTGGTTTTGGCACCGGCGATGTCATAGACGATCATGTGTGTGGTTCCGGTGTCGGGTAGCCAGTCGATGGCCAGATCGCGGCTGCTCCCCTCGGAACCGAGACAGGTGTAGTAAATCTGCGGATCGTCATTGGCGACGGTGAAGGGCGTGCGCGTCCAGGTATCGCCCTGATTGTCCCCCACGTCGGTCATGTCGCCCTCGTAGCCGCTGGATGGATAGGCGCTGGAGATGACGATGGCATTGCCGCTGGAGGGGAACGGAATCCATGCCGGAGTTAGCGGGAGGGGTGGATTGTAGTAGTGCATCACGCGCGTGATGTGAATCCCGGTGGGCTGCGTGCCTGCACCGGCAGAGGGCTTGAACGCGGCCGCGGCTGAGTTCCAGTTGCGGGCGTTGAGGTCGGCATTCGCGTAGAGCGTCGGGTTGTACGCGCCGTTCCCGGCCTGGACGGAGATCTGGCTGGCAAATTTATCCCATGCGTTTTCCATCAGCAGCGCCGAGTTATCATCCGGCATCACCCAGCCGATGGGGTTATCTTCTTCCGGGAAGTTGTAAGTCTCTTCCCCGAAGTTATAAACCAGGTCGCCGTCGGCGGTAGTGGCGATCGAGCCCGGTTGCAGGTCGCCGGTTAAGCCGTTTGCGCCTGTCGCGCCGTCAAGGCAGGACGAAGGGGCGATCCCGCTGACTTCGTTGTACGAAAACTGGAGGACCTCACCGGGGGCCGGCGGCTCGCTCAGCTGAATTGTAATGACATTGGTGCCGGCGGCCGCTCCGCAGACGTAGAGCAATTGCGTTTCTATCTGGTCGCCGGCATTGGTGGTGGTCACCGCCGATTGCCAGTTTCCGCCGTTGTTGTCGGTGACGGTGACGGTTTTTGTGCTGACGTGGGTGACGGCGAGGGTGAGCAGGTTCCCCGTCGAACTGGGCACGGTCGTGAGTTTGAAGGCGTTGGGGGTCTCGTTCTCGGCGGTTCCGGCGGCCACGGTGTCGATGTGGTGGACCACGCACGGATGCGCGGAGTCACAGTCCGGCCAGATGTAGGTCTCAGGGGTCACGGAGCGCAACTCGACTCCCGTTGCCGCCCATGGATCGGAAGTCGTGGTATCAGTGCAGGAGACGCTTCCGGCTGAGGGGGCTGTGTTATCCACGATGGCCCCGGCTATGTCGCTGGAGGTTATTCCGGTGCCGTTGGCATCGCGCAGGGTGCCCATGGCTGCCGTCGGGATGCCGGCGCTGCCGAGGCTGGCGGTCGCGCACACCGTCCAGTCATTCGCATCTCCGGTGGTCATGGTGAGGCCGGGGGTGGTTGAGGATGCTCGATTCGCGCCGGTAATTCCGAGGACCTGCACGCCGGAGTACTCTTCCACCGTGGTGACGAAGGCCGTGCCTGCGCTCATGGTGGTGGTGACCGCGGTTTGGGCCGCGCATTTGTGACAGACCAGGGTGGCGACACATTCGCTCGTCCCGTTGCAGGTTGCCCCATACAGGAAGAAGAAGGACGAGGGCGCACTGCCGGCAACGTTGGCGATGGTAGCGGCAGTGTTTTGCCAGGCGACGCCGACGATCACATCGTTCCCGGCGGTGGTCGAGGACCCGAGGGTGCAGGTCTGGGAGGCGGTGCTCGAAGACGCCTGAGCGCAAACGGTATGAGAAGGGTTGACCCAGGCAACGGCGGCGTGCGCAGGGAGGGAAGCCAGAGAGAGAAGAGCCATGACGAAGAAGGTCTTCACCATGACGCGCGCCCAACGATGATTCCGGCCATTGGGCCATGTCGCCATCGCGACCTCCCTGCGAATGCCTGACGTGCGCAAATGGGGAATTTTATTTTAGCCCTTGCCGGTAGTGGATTGAACCGGCGAAATCTCACGCGTGCCGAGCCATCGCGAGGTCCACGATCTCCCCGACCATCTGGTTATACGAGAGGCCGGATTTCCTGGCGGCCATGGCAAACTCCTGTCCGCTGGAGAGCCATGGGTTCGGATTGGCTTCGATGACGTAGATCTCGCCCTCGTTCGATACACGCATGTCAACGCGGCCATAATCGCGAAGCTTGACGGCGCGATAGGCGCGGATCGCGACCTCGGTGAGTTTGGTCGCGGTTTCTTCGTCGAGGTCTTCGGCGATGGCGGATTTCGTGAGCCTGTAGGCTTCGGTGTCCTTCTCGAATTTCACATCCTGGCTGGCGATCCGGGGAACGCCTTTGGGAAGCTTCGAGAGGTCGAGCTCCACCAGGGGAAGCGCACGGGCGTTCTCGTAATTGCCGAGGATGGAGGCGTAGATTTCGCGTCCTTCGATGTACTCCTCGATGAGGGCGGGAGAATCGAATTCGGTCTGGATATAGGCGATGCGCTCCATCAGATCCTTGACGCTGGTGACGACGGCCGTGGCATCGATGCCGATGGATCCATCTTCGGAGGTGGGTTTGACGATGAGCGGGAAGGCGATGTCATGGGCGTGGTCGATGGTGCCGCGCCATGCTGTGGCGAAGTACGGGGACTGAATGCCGTAAAAGGCGAACATCTTTTTGGCGATGGATTTGTCCTGGGCGAGAATGTGGGCGTGCGGTCCCGCGCCGGTGTAGGGGATGTCGAGCAAATCGAGGTAGGCGGTGACGTGCATCTCGCGGGTGTCGTCGCCGGCATAGGCTTCGGTGAGATTGAAGATGAGATCGGCGCCACATCGGGCGAGCCCAAGCAGCGATTGCTGGCGGCCGTCGAGAACGTAATACGACGGCTCGTGGCCAAGCTTCTCGAGGGCTTCGAAGATCTCTTCGCGGTCGTGCTTCACCGGCTTCTTCTTGCGTTTCTTTTGCCCCTTGCGCCGGGGCGGTGGGGGAGCTTCTTCCTGCACTTCAGCAGGTTCTTCTTCCCACAAGTCGTACAGCACGGTGACTTTCAACTTCGCTCCGGTCATGCGGCCTCCAGCCGGAGTGACGGCAAATGCCGGCACACCTCAGGGATTGTTGAACTTTCCACGGATGAGGTAATTCATGGAGAGCGCGGTAGTGTACACGGTGAACTCCGTGAGGTGCTCGGACTCGCGGCGAACGTCGACGCGCAGACCCAGCTCCTCAACACGCTTGCAGATGGACTCCACTAATCGTTTGACGATAGGACGCTGCACACCGCTCCAGTAGGCAACCTTGTCAACAATGGGCTTGCGATGCTGGCGCAACATCTCTTGAGCGGGCCGCACGCCCTTTTGCCGCTTGCGGGAGATATTGAAGATGTCCGCGAGGTCGGCATCGAGCGCGAGTTCCTGCACCGGAACCTCCTCAGGCAGGCTGAGACGATAGAACTCGCCGACCGTCGCTTCCATTTCATCGACGGTGATATCGGTGCGGCCGCGACGGCGGATGGGGTCGAGGTCACCGACTTTTCGCGCGACGCGATCGACGAACTGGAGCTTGGCCAGCGCCTCCCAACCCTGGTAGCGCTTGCGCCATTGCGAGCGGGGCGTGAGCCAGACCGCAAAGGTTTCGGCAAAATCTTCATCGGGATGCTTCTGCGCGTACCAGCCGGCCATGTGGCGAACATACTTCCGCGAGAAGGGGATGGGGCGGTAATTATCGCGATAGGAGCGGCGAAAGGGACCGAAGAGATCGCGCCACTCCGCCGATTTGTAGAGCTGGTAGGCGTAATTGAATGCGTGGCCGGCTTCGTGACGGAGGTACATCATGATTTCGCGGGCGTCTTCGAGGTCGTTCATCTCGCGCTCCAGCTGTGCCAGGTCCGGATTGGCGAGATAAAACGGAATGCCGATGACGGGCTCGCCGGAGGGGCATCCCCATTCATCAGTGAGATAGCAATGCGGGCGGAACTTGTGGATGCCCTTGGCTTCGAGTTCGCGATAGAGCTGCTGGACGAATCGTTCGAGGGGAGAGCCCTCGAGTTTGAGCCCGAGTTCGCGAATGGGCCTGGAGAGTATCTCCTGAAATTCGGTTTGGGTTTTCTCGAAAGTGCGCACTGGGCTACTGAGAGTTCTATACCACGGAAGGAGATTTGGCACGGACAGCGTATCGCCTGTGCACATAGTGCTGCGGGCACGCCTGGTTCCGGGAACGGCTGAGAGGGAACAAAGGCGGTTCACTGCCCGTATCCTGCTGCGAACCTGTTTCCTGCAACCCCAAGCTCGAAAGGATCCCATGCTGCGTTCTCTCCGCCCATTCGCCCCCGCCGTCGTGGCTCTCGCTTGCGCGCTCGGTCCCCATCTCGTACTGGGTCAGACAACGAACCCGGGGCTCACGGGCCAATGGGCCGGGGTGCTGGACGTGGTGCACGCCGATGGGAGCGTCGCACCCGACAATGCGTACTTCTCATTGACCCAGGACGGCGAGAAGATCACTGGCGCCGCTGGAAACAGCCCTACCCACATGTCAGCGATCTCGGGCGGGCAACTGGCAGGAAACAATCTGTCCTTCGACCTCATCGTCAATCCTCAAATTACTGTGAAGTTCAGCTTGTCTGTGGAGGCAGATCGTCTCCACGGAACGGCGGCCGGCCTTCCTGCTGAAGCGGGATCGAGCATTGTCGTCGAGGTGCGGCGGGCCGACGCAGCATGGCACAGCGCATCCGCGGTCGGGCACGTCCAGGACCGCCTTTTTGACACCGTTGCCGGGCTCGATCGACGGCTTTTCGACGCCTACAACACCTGCGATCTGCCTACATTAGGCGCCATGGTCACGGACGATCTGGAGTTCTACCACGACAAGACAGGTCTCGCCGTGGGGAGACAGACCTTTGTCGACAGCATCCGCAACAACATCTGCGGCAAGACGCAGCGCGTGCTGGTTCAGGGCTCTATGGAGGTCTACCGTCTGGATCACTATGGCGCAGTGGAGATGGGGAGACATCGCTTCACTCACCCCGGCCACGAGGAAATAGGGATCGGCGAGGCGAAGTTCATCACGTTGTGGCAATTCAAGAACGGCGAGTGGAAAGTGGCGCGGGTGATCAGCTACGACCACGAGTCCGCTAAGGAGTGAAGGCAGCCACCGGATTCATGTGCGCTGCAGCAGGTCGAGAAGGACGACGGCCTCGTTGTGTTCTTCGTCTCGAGCGCCGTAGAGCAGCGTCACCGGGCCGTGACTCGCCTCGTGGCGCAACAAGGCGAGTGGCGCAGTCTGCGTCTTCAACTCTTCGATATATCGTCGTTTGAACTCCGGCCATTTCTTTGGGTCGTGGGAGAACCACTTGCGCAGTTCGTTGCTGGGGGCGACGTCTTTGAGCCAGAGGTCGACTTTGGCCTTCTCTTTTGTGAGGCCTCTGGGCCAGAGTCGATCGACGAGGATGCGTTTGCCGTCGTCTTTGGCGGGGTCTGCGTAAACGCGCTTGATGCGGAGTTCGTGCTGGGCCATGGCGATTGCCGATTGCGAACAGGTTACACCTAAGCTGACAAGGCCGGTGGGGGGGGGGACGTTTTCGAGTTTATGAATTTTTCGCGGCGGCGACGGTCGAGCCGAATTCGCGGAGAGCCTGGAGGGTTTTGCGGGCGGCGCCGGAGTCGATGGCTTCGGCGGCGCGGGCGACTCCTTCGCGGAGGTCTGCGGCGATGCCAATAGCTTCAAGCGCGGCGGCAGCGTTGAGGAGGACGACGTTGCGCTTAGGGCCACTTTCGACGGCGGTGAGGATGGATTCAAGGATGGCGGCGTTGCTCTGCGGCGTGTCTCCCCCCTGCAGCGAGCTGAGGTCGGCGGGGGGCAGGCCGGCGTCTTCGGGATGGACGAGGGTGGGGATGGTATGGGGCGCTTCGTGGTCGGAGACGGTGCGGACGAGAATCGTGTCAGTGGCGGAGAGCGCGATTTCGTCGATGCCGTTGCGGGCGTGCACGACACGCCCGAAGCGGATGCCGAGCTGGGCCATGGCTCCGGCGACGACCCCGAGCTTGGCGGGCGAGTAGACGCCCATGACCTGGGCGGGCGCGCCGGCGGGATTGGTGAGCGGGCCAGCGAGATTGAAGATGGTGCGGAAGCCGAGGGCGCGGCGAACGGGCTGCACGCGCTTCATGGCCGGATGCAGCGCGGGCGCGAAGAGGAAGGTAAATCCTGTGGCGCGGAGGCAATCGGCGGACTGCCGCGGGGTGAGGGCGACGGGGACGCCCATGGCTTCGAGGACGTCAGCGGAGCCACATTTTGAGGTAATGCCGCGATTGCCGTGTTTGGCGACTTTGGCTCCGGCAGCTGCGGCGACGAGAGCCGCGCCGGTGGAGATGTTGAAGGTGCCGAGGCCGTCGCCGCCGGTTCCGCAGGTATCGAGGAGCGCGGCGCGCTCAGCGGGGTTAAGGGGGATGGGGATGCAGAGCGCGCGCATGGCTTCGACGAAGCCGGTGAGTTCCTCGATGGTCTCGCCGCGAGTGGCCATAGCGGTGAGAAGGGCGGCGATCTCAAGGTCGGTGGCGTGAGGGGCGGTGCCGGGCTCATCGGTGAGGATCGCGTGGAGAGCATTGCGGGCCTCTTCGCGGGTGAGGGGGCGGTGCTCCTCGGCGATTTGTTTCAGCAGAGCCTGCAGTGCGGGCATGCGATGATCCCATGCTACTCGACGGGGAGGGGCGAGGGAGCGGGAGGCGGCCACGCACGATGGGGCCGCCTCCATTGGAACGGTTGGTTAGTCGCCGGCGGAGGTTCCGGGCAGAGGTTCGTACGCGGGTTTGGCAGGTACGGCCTGCACGCCGGGGGCAGGCTTCTCCGCGAAGAAGACCCGGTAGACGAGGCCGGCGAGGACGCCGCCCAGAGCTGGGGCTAACCAGAAGAGCCAGAGCTGCGAGAAGGCCCATCCGTGGACGAACAGGGCGGTGGCAGTGCTGCGTGCGGGATTGACGGAGAGGTTGGTCACGGGGATGCCCACCAGGTGAATGAGGGTGAGGCCGAGTCCGATGGCTATCGGAGCGAAACCTTTGGGGGCGCGGACGTCGGTTGAGCCAAGGATGATGAAGAGGAAGAAAAAGGTCAGGACCATTTCGGCCACGAAGCAGGATTGCATGGTGTAACCGCCCGGGGAGTGTGCGCCATAACCATTGCAGGCGAAGTTGCCGAGGTCGAATCCAGGCTTGCCGCGGGCGATGACATAGAGGGTGGCTGCGCCGACGAATCCGCCGCAGACCTGGGCGACGGTGTAGGGGAGCAGATGGGCGAGCGGGAAGCGGCGGCCGATGACCAGGCCGACGGAGACAGCGGGATTGAGGTGGCAACCGGAGATGTGGCCGATGGCATAGGCCATGGTGAGCACGGTGAGGCCGAAGGCGAGGGCAACACCGACGAATCCGATGCCGAGGCCGGGAAAGGCAGCAGCGAGAACGGCGGCGCCGCAGCCGGCGAAGACCAGCCACGCGGTGCCGAAGAATTCGGCGAAGAGACTTTTGCTAAGTTTCATCATTCCTCCAGAGAACGGGAAGTTTGCGGGACTACTCAATCAGGAAAATCAGCGGACAGACTCGAACCCCGAGGGAGGAGCGGCCAGCGAAGAAAACAGGCTGGACCGGGAGCAGTGTAGCGCATGAAGCCGTTCGCAGTGACGGGATTTATGTTTTTCGCGGCGATGGGGG
>Ga0187863_10002190_pt1 | contig 15056 bp, 10 predicted proteins | sample June2016WEW_11_1_FD_132975 | JGI IMG/M metagenome (GOLD analysis project Ga0187863, IMG submission 132975) | Peatland microbial communities from SPRUCE experiment site at the Marcell Experimental Forest, Minnesota, USA - June2016WEW_11_10 | ecosystem: Environmental > Terrestrial > Soil >... | reverse complement strand
CGGTCACCCGGCGAACGAACAGGTACATGAACCAACTGGCCAGAAAGTATGCCAGCAGTACAAACGCGTTCCACGACCCGGGGATGTAGCGCAACAGCAGCGCGAGAGGATACCAACTCATGAGTTGCGGATCGGCCATGGCCGGATAGCCGGTCATCAACAACGGATCCCACAACTGGACGGGGGCATGGTAGTGCGGGTAGTAGTAAAGAACGCCATCGGCGGGCGGCGCCAGGACCTTTCCGGAGAACAGCACCGGGGAGAAAAAACACATGTAGAAAACGGCAAAAAACAACGCCGTCAGCGGCGCCTGCGTACGACTGCCCGTAGCCATGGATCGGGTTTTGATCGCGTTGGCTACGGTCGTGTGGTCTCCTTTAGGGTGTTAACCGCCCGAGAGCGGGCGAATTAGCGCCCGCCCGCGTAAAAGCCGCTGCCGATTAGTGCGGCCCGGCGATGTACCAAGGATTCGGCCCGCTCAAAACGGCGGTCGTGAGCAGCGTAGTGCCTCCTGCCCCGTTGTAGTAAAAAATCTGGGCGGAGCCAGTGGCGGGATCTTCGAACACGACGTCCGGGTGGCCATCCTGGTTAAAGTCGGCGATAGCCACAACGTGCCACGAATTGGCCGTCAGGTTTACCGCGGTCTGGAACTGGGTACCCTGTTGACCGGCTGTCGTGCCGCCCATATACCAGATCTGCACCGTGCCGGAAACCGGATCCTGCCATAGCACATCGGGAACGCCGTCGCCGTTGAAGTCGCCGGTGCCCACGATATGCCATGGATTTGTCTGATCCAGATTGGCGTCTCCCATGATGTTAAGCCCTTGGGGGCCACCCATGTACCAGACTTGGGAAAAACCGGATGTGGGGTCTTCCCAGAGCAGATCCGGATGACCGTCCTGATTGAAATCCGCTATGGACACCACCTTCCATGGGTTCTTGTTGACGATATTTGCCGCCCCCATCAGCACGTTGCCTCCGGGGCCGCCGAGGAACCACACTTGAACCGCGCCGCTCACCGGATCCTGCCAGACCACGTCCGGGGTGCCATTGCCATCGAAGTCGGCAACTCCCACAATGTGCCATGGATTCGTTTGCGTGAGGTCGGCCGCTCCGGTAACCGTGGCTCCTAACGCACCTCCGAGGTACCAGACCTGGGCAAACCCGGATGTCGGATCCTCCCAGATTACGTCCGGACCCGGTCCGCCATTGAAGTCGTACGGGATTGCGGGACCGCTCTTGATCGTAATGTTTAAGACTGCTGTGGCTATGTTCGGAGGAGTGCTGCTGTCCGTCGCCTCGAAACTGAGCGTGTGGGAGCCAGCCGTGAGACTACTGGTGGCAAACTGATAAGTGAAACCGACGTTCGGGCAGCCAGGCGCGCCAGGATAGATGCTGCACGCAGCCGGATTGGCGGCACCATACGTGGCGTTTGTCACCAGGCTGCCGTCCAGAAAAACCTGCACGCTGGCGATCGCGCTGCCGGAGGAGAAAGCATCCAGCGCGTAACCGGATACTGTCACCGAGCCATCCAGAATCGTGCCTGCGACGGGCGTTTGCACAACCACGGTGGGTACCGTAAAGCCCGCGCCCGAACCGGCAGCCCCGACAACGAACGCATTGGAGATCCCGGCGTTGGTTTTTTGAATCGCCCCGGGCGATGTGGGGAAGTTCGTTGCAAGCGTAGCGCCGGAAACGTATACGGCGCCACCCGGGGTTACCGCGATATTCTGGCCCAGGTTGTTGTCCGTACCTCCGATACAGGTGGAGGACAAGAACGATTGACCGGTGGGGCTGATCTCGGTGAGAAATGCGGTGGTGGCCGCAACCATACCGGCATAGGCTGTGCCCGATCCGGCAGGCGGCACGGCCAGAGACAGGACCTGGTTCTGCGTCAGTCCGCTGTACGTGAGCCCGCTCCAGTTGCCTGGCTGAGTGCCGCCATTCGTGGCAGTAGCCACGGCGGCGCCTGCGAAAGCCACATAGACGTTGTCGGCGGAGTCAACGGCCACCAGCAGCGGGGTGCTGGCAATACCTCCCACCACGGCTTTGGTCCAGCTTGCGCCGGCGTTCGTGGTGTAAAACAATCCATTCGGTGTCGCGGCGTAGAATGTCTCCGTCGAACCGTTAATGCCCACTGCCATGCTAGTCACCACTCCGCCCAAACCCGTCGGTAGTCCATTCGGGGCTGCAGTCCAATTCTTGCCGCCGTTCACGGTCTGATAAACGCCGCTCGGGGTACCCGCGTACGCGGTAGTTGCGGTTTGCGGGTCCACGACCAGGGCGTTAACGCCCGCCGGCCCTGGCGCGACAGCGGGAGTGTTCCAGGACGAACCCGCATTTGTGCTGTAAATCAGGCCGGCGCTCGATCCCACATAGACGGTCGACGGGCTGCTTTTGGCGACCGCGATCGCGGCTGCGGTCCCTACCGGCTGGCTCAGTTGTGTCCAACTCCCGCCCCCATTGGTGCTCTGATAAAGGTGCCCGCTGCCGGCTGCGTAAACGGTGGAAGGCGTATTCGGATCAACCGCAATCGAGTCTATGGTGCTGGAGGTAATCCCGCTACTGGCGGAACTCCAAGTGCTTCCGCCGCTCGCCAGTTTGTAGACTCCACCGCCCGCGGCGTTGACTGCGCTGGTGCCGGCGTAGAGATTGCCGCTCGGATCGAATGCCAAGGCGGTCACCTGATCGAAATTGCCTGCCAGGCTCGTGGGCGACCATGTAGATCCCGTGCCGCTGAGGGTGCCCCGCATTAACACCTCAGTCCCGCCATTCCGCGCCCCGGCAATCTGATTCGCCAAGGGGAAACCGATGCATTCGGTGGTGCCGGAGACGTAGGCGTTGCCTTGCTGATCCACGCCAATACCCGATCCGCGCTCCGGAAGGAAGTTCGTGCCCAATCCACCGATGTAGGTGCCGTAAACAAGACCGCCCGTCGGATTCAATTTGAGGGCAAACCCATCGGTCAATCCGCCGCCGTATCTTGATTGCGCGGCGGAGGAGATTTGCGGAAAGTTGGGATCGTTCGTCATCCCCGTGACGTAGGCATCGTTTTGCGTGTCCAGAGCGATTCCGAACCCTATGGTCTGCAGCGAGGGGCCAGAGTTGCCCAGGTAAACGGGGCCATAACCGACCACCGTGCCGCCGGTATCGACCTTTAGAACATATCCTTGGGCCGGCGAAGGGGCCAGCCGGGCGCCACTCGAACCGGTCACGTAAGCATTGCCGTTGGTGTCCACGGCGATGCCGTAGCCGATGCCAGCCGACAGGTATGTGGAATAAGAGAATGCCGTGCCGCCGGAGTTGAGCTCCGTCAGGAAGCCCGACGACGGCGTGCTGGAGAGCGGGTTGACCAGTGGGAATGGCGTGCCGCCGGATGCCGACGCGGTTCCTGTAATGTACGCGTTTCCGGAAGGATCCAACGCGATGCCGTTGCCCCCAAAATTACCGCTGCCACCCAGATATGTGGAGTAAACCAACGCGCTTCCGGCCGCGTTCACCTTGGCCACAAAAGCGTTGGTCGTAGGGTTGAGTACGGTCTGCGGCGCACCCGCCGTAGTCGGAAAGTCCGCGGAATTTGTGGAACCCGTCACGTAGGCATTACCCCCGGCGTCCACCGCGATGCCGCCGGCGATGTCGGTCAAGCTGCCGCCGAAAACTACGGAATAGAGGAGTCCGGAACCCGTGGAATTCATTTTGACCACGAAAACTTTCGCGCCACCGCCGCCCTGGTTGGCCGTCAGTATCGTCGGGTTACCGGTAAAAGTGCCGGCGCTGCCGCCGTTGAAGCCGGCGACGTAGACGTTGCCTTGCGGGTCCACTGCTACGGCGGGGTACGTCGCCGTGGAAGCGGCCGCCGAGAGGCCGAACAGGTCATCGCCGGGCGAACCCAGATAGGTGCCGAACGTAAGAACCGGATCGATGATCAAGGGTTTGCGGCTGTCATACCTGGCGACTTCAAATGTAACGCGGTTGTGCGACTGGATGACGTAGCGTCCTTCCACAACCTCGCGGCCGCCGGCGCCCGGTTGATAAACGATCGGCTTGTGCTGGCGGATCTCGCCGTTCGCCGCACTCAGCACCAGGCTGCCATCACGATCCAGGCGCAGGCTATCGACACCGTCAAACTGCAGTTGAACATTTTTGGGGTTGGCCCCAGGGGCAACCACGAAATCGTACTCCAACTGCCCCTGGTTTCCGTAGAAAGCCAGGTCGACGCCGGGGTAAAGCTGGCGATAATGCACGCGAGAAAAATTGGGGGCGCCCGTGACCCACTTGGCAGGGTTGTTTCCAACGAAGTAGCTGCTGATGGCGCTCTGCCGTTCGGCGCCAGCCATTGCGGGCGACGACTGCGCGCCCGGAAAGCTCATGCGGATGGTGGACGGATGCCCAGCTTTGCCTACACGCTGAAGGTTCAAAAACACCTCGGAAGGGGCCAACAGAATCGAGTAATCGCTTCCGTGGGACACGAACTTCACGCGGGCATCAGCCTGCCCACGATTTTCTTCGAAACTCAGAGGCAGTTTGCCGTAGTTGACGAGTGCCTGCGCCTTCACCTCTTCGGGTACCCGACCGGTGCCAGCCCGATTCGCGGAAATCGACAACGTAGTCAGGGAAAAGAGAAGCACCACAGACAGGCTCGTACTATTTCGTAAGTTCATAATTTTGCCCAAAGATTGAAGTATATCGCTTACCGGCGGTATTTGGGGGCGCGGGCGGCAAAAAAGTGTACTGGTTCTCATGACTTGGCGCACACTGCTACAATCTGTGGTTCTTTGCAGAGTCTCCGGCATACTTCGTCTTACTGCCCTGTTTGTGAGCAACCGGCGATCCCGCGCCGCTCGATCCCTCCCGGCTGCGTATTACGCGCGTGCCCGCAATGCAAACTGGAATTTCTGGACCCGCAACCGGACGATGCCACGCTGGCCGGCATTTACGGAGACGATTACTTCCTTGGGGAACGGAGCACCGAAGCCACGGCGCGCCGATCGAAGATGAAAGCCGCCACGGGGGCTTTGTACATCGATGAACTGGCGAGGATGGTCCGGCCGGAAAACGCGGAGTTGCTCGAGGTCGGCTGTGGTCACGGCGAAACCCTGCTGGAGGCGAGCCGCCGCGGATTTCGGGTCACCGGCATCGAGATATCTCCGAACGCCGCGGCGATCGCCAATGCTCGCCTGGGAGAGCCAGCCGTGTTGGTGGGCACGCTTGAGACACTTTCGCTGGGGAGGCGACAATTCCGCGCCGTTCTGGCGGCAGATGTGATTGAGCATGTTCGCGACCCGGCAGGCTGGCTTTCACGCATCCACGATCTGCTGATTCCGGGCGGCGTTCTGTTATTGATCACACCCTCACTGGACAGTTGGACGCGGCGAATGATGGGCAACCGCTGGATCGAATACAAACTGGAGCACTTGTATTATTTCAGCGCGGCGTCGATGCGGTTGCTGCTGGAACGCGGCGGCTTCGAAGAAGTGCGCGTCGCGGCCAGCCGTAAGGTGCTGACGATCGACTACATCGCGCGCCACTTCGAGCGCTTCAGCCACCCGGTCCTAAGCCCGCTCATAAGCGGATTGCGCGCAGTAATTCCGGGGAAAATCGCCCATGGGCACCTATGGGTGCCCGCCAGTGGATTGAAGGCGATCTCCCGAAAGCCGGAGGGTGGCCATCCCCAATGACCTGCCCGGTTTGTGACGAGCTCAGTTTCGCGCCCCCGATGGGCACCCGCGGACGGACTGTTAGCCGTTGTCAGGGCTGCGGGTGTGTGGCTCTAAACGTGTCGCCCACGGAGAATCCTGAAACGAAGTTCGATGCCCTTCCGGACGACGCGTCCCTGTATATGGCGGCGCTTCGTGCCCGAGGTTTTCGGGAAGGCTCGCTGTTGCATTGTTCAACGGCATCCGCAAGTCTGGCGCCCGCGGCGTATGACGCAGCGCTCATGCTGAACGGGTTGCAAAGATCGCGCACGCCCGGCAACCTGCTGAGCAGAGTGCACGCGGCGCTACTGCCCGGCGCTCCTTTGCTGATCAGTGTGCCACGCGTCAGTCGCGTGGGATATCGGGCCAATGACAGGTGGCACTTCGACGAAAACACGGTCCAATTGCTGTTGCTGCGGTACGGCTTTCACGAAATCCTGGTGCGTAGGTTGGCCTCCTCTTTGCTGGTGACGGCCGTACGGGCCGAGTTGCGGGTTCGCCCGAAATGCTCGATTATTGTCGCCGTATTCAACGAAAGCGCGACTTTCCCTGTCCTGATGGATGCGCTCCTGAAGAAACAGATTGCCGGGCTCGATCGCGAGATCATCGTGATCGAGAGTAACTCGACGGATGGGACGCGCGAGCTGGCGAAACGGTATCAGTCTCACCCGGAGATCAAGCTGGTGCTTCAGGACCGGCCGCGCGGCAAGGGCAACGCAGTGCGAGAGGGATTCAAGCACGCGACCGGAGATATCGTGCTGATTCAGGACGCCGATCTGGAGTACGACCTGGACGATTACGAAGCCCTGCTGGAGCCGATTCTCTCGCACCGCGCCCTATTTGTGCTGGGTACCCGGCACGCCGGCGACTGGAAGATGCGGCAGTTCGCCAAGCAGAAAGTCCTGGCGACCGGGCTGAATCTGGGGCACGCCTTCTTTACGGGCCTGATCAACGTTCTTTTCCGCCAGAGGATGACTGATCCGTTCACGATGTTTAAGGTGTTCCATCGCGATTGCCTGTTTGGTCTGGAGTTCCAATGCAACCGCTTCGATTTCGATCACGAGTTGGTCATCCAGTTTGTGCGCAAAGGATACCGGCCGCTCGAAATCCCTGTAAACTACGTTTCGCGCTCCTTTCGTGAGGGCAAGAAGGTGCGCCTGTTCCGCGATCCGTTCACCTGGTTATGGGTGGACCTGAAACTGCGCTTGGCGCGCCGGACTCCCGGAGATCGATAGAGCGGTCTAGGCGTGACGGGTAGCCGCGCGTTCTTCCCCTTCGTGCTCGCGTCGCAGGTAATCGCCGCGCGAAAGATGGTGCTCAAGCCACACATGCAGCACGATGAAAAGGTAGCGGCTTCCCATTTCTTTGATCTTCAGCTTGGATATGCCCGACTTGCGATTGGTCCAAGAAATGGGCAGTACCCCGAAAGAATATCCGCGCACGATCGCCTTCAAGGGCATTTCGACGGTCAGATTGAAGTGCGCTGAAATCAGAGGCTGCATCCCGTCGATGGCCTCGCGGCGGTAGCATTTGAAGGCATTGGTGATGTCGTTGAATCGCAGCCGGAACAGTACGCGGATGAACCAGTTGGCCATTCGGTTCATGGCCAGTTTGTGAATCGGATAATCCACGATCCGGCTGCCCTGGACGAACCGCGAGCCAAAGGCGCAATCGAAACCCTCTTCGAGTTTCCGATAGTAACGGACCAGATCTTCGGGGCTGTCGGAACCATCCGCCATCATTATCGCGATGGCTTCGCCAGTGGCTTGCGCCAACCCGGCGCGCACGGCCATCCCAAAGCCGTGGCGGCCAGTGTTGCTCACCAACCTTACGCCGGGATAGCTTTCCAGCAGTTGCCTGACGCAGGCTGCAGTTCGATCGGTGCTGCCGTCATCCACTACGACGATTTCAAATGGAATTTGCGCACCGGCCAGGGCCATGGCGATGCCGGCCACCGTGTGTCCGATGGACCCCTCTTCGTCGCGCGCCGGAATGACTACCGATAGCCGCATTTGACGCTAGCTCCGTGCGCTCGCCAGCGCATCCGCGCCCCGCATGTGCCGTCCCACGATCTCATCCAGAATTCGCGGCAGGGTGTACTGCATTTTCCAGCCCGGGAAATGCGCATGTAACTTACTGAGGTCCGAAATGTAACAGATGTGATCGCCAACGCGGTTGGTGTCTTTGTAACTGTACCGTAATTTGAGCCCCATGCCGGCCAGCGCATCGACGGTCTCCAGGATGGAGAGACTGTTCGCCCGTCCGCCCCCCAGATTATAGACCTCGCCGCAGCGCGGGGAACGGAAGAACTCCATAAACAGATGAGCGACGTCGTAACTGTGGATCTGGTCGCGCACCTGCTTTCCTTTGTAGCCGTATATGGTGTATTCTTTGCCGGACGCCGCGCAGTAAACGATGTATCCCAGGTAGCCGTGCAATTCGACGGCGGCGTGCTGCGGCCCGGTGAGGCAGCCGCCCCGAAAGACACCTACGGGCATCTGAAAATAGCGCCCAAATTCCTGGCACATGACATCGGCGGCCACTTTCGAAGCGCCGAAGACGGAATGCAGGCATTGATCGATCGACATGCTTTCATCCACGCCGTCGCGCCCGCCGGCGAAATCGTACCGTTTATCGAGTTCGATCAGCGGCAGGTAATTGGGCCGGTCCCCGTAAACCTTGTTCGTGCTGGTAAAGCAGAAGGGCGATTCCCGGCAAAAATCGCGCGCCGCTACCAGCAGGTTCATGGTGCCCAGGGCATTTACATCGAAGTCGTCGTAGGGAATCGCGGCCGCTTTGTCGTGGGAAGGCTGCGCGGCGGTGTGAATGACAAATTGCGGCCGTTCGCTTTCGAATACCTGCCGGACCGCCTGGCGGTCCCGGATATCGATTGGCAAGTGCCGGTAATGCGGCAGGGTTGTCACCAGTTCCTGTACAACCGGGTGAGTGGTGCCTTGCGCGCCAAAGAACTGCTGGCGCATATCGTTGTCGATCCCGATAACTTCCCAGCCTTCGGCTGAGAGTTGGCGGACACATTCCGAGCCAATTAGCCCGCCGGACCCAGTGATCAGAGCCTTCATAGCCAAGACCAATCCTACTATCACGCGCTCCCGCGCTGCAAACGGCGGCTCGTTACAAGCGTTTTATTCACCTAGCGCGGTTCTAGAGGCGTGCGGGCGAACACGTATTCGTTACAGCCCAGCGATCCGCCGCAGGTGGTCAAACGCGCCAGGGTGAAGCCCCGCCGCAGGTAAAAATCCAGGATGGCTTCCGGCTTGGCAACCTCGAAGGGATAACCGCCCACCCAATCGATCAAGTCCCGCCAGGGCGACATGCCGCGTTCCCTGCCCTCATTTCGCCATGTTTCAAAGGGCCGCCCGCGGAGAAGGTCCTTCAGCGTTCTGCGCCAGTACAAATGGACCAAAGCCGGAATGGCGACCACAAAACGCAGGCTGCCGGGCAAACGGTTATACATCCGCTTAATGGATCGCCAGCGCTCGCTGATCTTACCTTGATCGTTGTAAATTGCGATGAACAATTTCCCGCTGGGAGCCACCAGCCCGCCCGCATTGTCGAGCGCCTGCCACATGGCACCGGTATGATGCAGCACGCCCCATGAGTACACTACGTCAAACAACCCGAGCCGATCGAGGTAGGCGTTGTCCAGCACCGACCCTTCTTCGATGTGCCAGCCAGTATCGTCCGGAAAGTACCGCTGCCGGAGCTCCCGCGCGCACGCTACAGATTGCGGATCGTAGTCGAAGCAATGTACGCGGGCGCCCAGCCGGCGGGCCGCGAGGCTGAAGATCCCGCTGCCGCACCCGATATCCAGGAAAGTCCTGCCTTGTAAATCCGGGACTTCGAGCATGCGGCGCAGGGACTCTTCGGCGCATACGATGCGCCCCTCGTCAAGGATGGAAAGGAAATGCCGCCAGTTTTCCCCGAACGCGAAGCGTTCGTGCGCGGCGATCTCTTCCTGCGACGTAACGGGCATCAACTCACTGTAACGCAGCTCTTACGCGATGTTGTCGACGGCCGCAAAAGGTAGTACGGCTTGGCCCGCACGTTTGCGCAGCAGCCACTTGCTATAGGGCGGTACGTCGTTCCTGGCGAGATCCTGCAGAATGAGCTCAGTCACCTCACGATCGCGCACGTCGGGCATCATTTTGTCTAACCGGCCTTCGCGCCGCAGCCATTCGGATTTCTCCCTGGTGAGCGCCTGCCGGGAGGAGTCGCTGAGTTGCTCGAACAAATCCTGCGCGGTGGCCTGGCGGAACTGTTCGTATTCCAAGATCAAGGCACGCTCCTCGACTTCCTGGTTTTGCCGAAGTATGGACCGTTCACGCTGGCGGTAACGCTCTTTGGCTGCCGCTTCCTGATGTTCATCGAGAAAACGGCGCCGCGCAGCCGGGTCCTTCACAATCTTGACGACTAATCCGGCCGCATTTTTGAGGCTCTGGCCGCTGCGCTGCTTCTGTCTACATATATCGAGTGCCATCTCGCACCAGTCGAGTAAGTCCTGGCCCTCTCCCGTCGACGCTCCCATCTCGAGGGCGCGCGCTACATAACTGACGGCCACGTGCGGCAAAACGCCTTCCTGCTTCATGGCAAGCACAAGCTGCGCAGCGCGCTCGAGCGCATATAACTGCTCGGGCGTCTCGGCCGCCTCGGTCCATCCTGTTGCTTGTTTGTAACCGAAGCCGGCCTTTTCCAAGATGCTTTGACCGTGCGCCCGGCTCAATTCCGGGCATGTCGTACTTTGTAACATCAAACTCTTACGCTCAGGCACATAGGAGGGATGGCGGTGCATGGCAATCCGCCAGTCTTCTGCGGAAATTACGTTATAAGACCCAAGTACCTGGATCTTGATCAATTGATCGAACGCCGGTTCCAGCGTTTGCATGAGGCGTGAGAAATAGTGCGGCGGAGTCAGTATTCCCACGTGTTCCATAGCTAACTTGCGGGCATCCATGACAATCAAGTCTGTTTTCTCAAACGCGACCGCAAAGAAACGGTATAAGTGCTTGGCCGTAATTCCATCCAACTCCATGTAGCGTCCGGCATCCAAGACACGGAAGAAACCGTTGTTGATGGATTGGATCAGCTTGTCGGTCCAGGTGATGCTTCCCGTACAACGGCCAGTCTCACGGTCGAGTAAGAAACTGGCTTCCTGGAAGACGTTGCTCCATTTCACTTCTTCCTGCTGGTCGGTAGCGGTAAGGGCCCGGAAGCGTAATGGAATAAAGCGATCCATGGCTAACTTCAGGCGCTGGTAGAATTTCCCGTGCACCGAGTTGATGTTCAACATGCGCGCGATTTCACGCCCGCTAAACGTGACAGTCTTGGCGAAATTGTTGCGGAAAGTCAGCACGCCGAGCACAACAAAAATATCGAGGTCTTGTTCGGTAGGAAGGCCGAGTTCATTGTTGCCCTGAATTTGCCACACCACCTCCATCTCGCCGCCATTAGGGAGGACCTTCGTACCCTTGATCTCGATCTTCCCGATACGCTTGCCGACACGGCGCTCCAGTACGGCAAAAGGGATGGCGGCAAGATTCTCTTCCTCGACGGACAGATTCACCAAGGCGGGTTTAGGATTGTGTTTGGTCACGTAAGAGGCCTTTTGAACACGAAGGTCTTCCTATGTTTTTGTAACATTAGTCCGCTATTTTGTTCTAGCGATTTACGATGAAGCCCGCGAAGAGTTGGTGTTTTTATTGGCAAGCACACACCAAACCAACCAAAAGTGGTTTCCAGACCGCGGGCGCGTTGCCTTTGGTTAAGTTTATCCAAACCATAAACCATTCCATATAGGAGGCCGCCTAAAGTCAAACGGAGCGCATATGCAGTTATTTTTCAATAAGTTACAATGAGGTACTACCAAGCGAAACCCATGTGCTTGACCGTAAGGGCCATGTGTTTGATCGTAAGGGCCGTGTGCTCTAACGTAAAGAAGCTGTAAGCTGTTAAAAACAGGACAGATACTGCCATGGGTCTGGGCGTAACGGAGCAAGTGGCGTTTTTTCATTGACTTGAGGGTGAAGCCGGCAACGGGACGGACGCAGATTTACGGTGAAACACACGAATCGCACCGGTTTCTTACGCTCGGGCACATATGGTGATGTGCCAGCTTACGCCCAAGCACGTGAAAACCCGCCTCCGCTTATGGTGAAGCCCGTGACAAAACCCGGGTGCCGTGGGTTTAATCATAAGCAGTGCATCGCCGCAGCAGGCTGCGCGTCGAGTTGGCGGAACCACGTCTCAAGCATGAGCAGAGACCATAACCAATGCGAGTTGTCGCGTCTGCCGGAGTCGTGTTCGCGGAGCATCTGCTGGACAAATACCGGCGAGACAATGCCTCGGCCGGCGAAGGCGGCGCTGCTCAGATGATCCCAAAGGAAGGCTCGCAAAGCGCCTCGAAACCACAAAGAAAGCGGTACTCCGAAGCCCATTTTCCGGCGGTTCAACACTGCCTCCGGCAAGCGATCCTGGAGCGCACGCACCAGGATGTATTTCCCCTTTCCATTCCTGATTTTCCAGTCGTGCGGAATCGACGCCGCCAATTCTCCAAGCTCATGATCGAGCAGAGGACAACGCACCTCTAAAGAATTTGCCATGGACATGCGGTCGACTTTCACCAACATGTCGCCAGGCAGGTTCTGGGTGGTTTCAAAGAATAGCGCTTGTGAGAGGAGGTCGGCATCTCCGGGAAGCAGGAAGCCGGCCAGCGAATGCAGCAGGTAAGCGCCGTCAGCCGGGAGCATCCACTCTTTTTGAAGCAACTCCTGGCGGAGAAACCAAGGCGAGAAATTGCTTTCAAAATAGCGCTCCAGAGCAGTCGACCGGCTCAGCATGTGCAGGTAGTTCTTGCCGTAAGCCGAATATGGCAGGCGATCCGCCATCCACGAAACAACCGTCCGCAACGCCTTGGGCGCCCGATCCAGGTTGCGCAAACGGTTGAGGGCCTGGAAGCGATCGTAACCGGCAAATAATTCGTCGCCGCCATCACCGCTTAGAGCCACTTTGACATGCCCAACCGCGAATTCAGAAACGATGAACGTGGGAATAGCCGAAGAATCTCCGAATGGCTCGTCGAAGTGCCGGACCAGGCGGGAAACCAAATCCACGGCATCCGGCCGCACTACGATCTCGTGATGATCTGTGCGGTACTGGCGGGCGACTACCGCGGCGTATTCCAATTCATTGAAAGCGCTCTCTTCAAAACCGATTGAGAAAGTGCGCACCGGCTCGGGTGAGGAAAGGGCCATGGACGCCACCACGGCACTCGAATCGATACCACCACTCAGGAAAGCTCCTAACGGTACATCCGCAATCATCCGAATCCGAACGGATTCGTCGAACTTCTCGCGGAGCCGCGCGGAGCAGTCCGCCTCCGAAAAATCCGCCGGCGTCTCAGCAACCGGGGCTGGAAACCGCCAATAGCGGCCTTGCCGCACGCTTCCGTCTCTGTCATAGCTCAACCAACCGCCGGCGGGCAGCTTGCGGATGGCTTTAAAGCAACTCAACGGTTCGGGGATGTAAGTGAAGTGAAAAAAGAGGCGCAGAGCTTCCGCATCGATCTCGCAGGGCACATCCGCCGCCTGTAGGCATTTCAGCTCGCTTCCGAAGTACAGCCCCTCGGGCAAGATGGCGTAATAGAGCGGCTTCTTGCCAAAGCGATCGCGCGCCAGAAAAAGCCGCTGCCGCCGCGCATCCCAAATGGCATACGCGAACATGCCGCGCAAACGCCGCAAACCCTCGGCGCCCTCTTCTTCGTAGAGGTGAACGAGTGTTTCGGTATCGCTGTTTGTGGCGAACCGGTGGCCGCGCGCGAGCAGGTCACGGCGGAGCTCCCGATAGTTGTAGATCTCGCCATTGAATACCACCCAGACGGACTCGTCTTCGTTCGCCATGGGCTGATGACCGGTACTGAGATCGATGATACTCAGCCGCCGCATGCCGATACCGCAGCCGGCCTGCACATGATAGCCTTCATCGTCGGGTCCGCGATGGCGTATTTGATCGCACATCGCGCGCACGGCCGCCACGCTCGCCTGTCCCTCGCGCAAGTAAAATCCGGCAATGCCGCACATAGGTCTCGATACCTTGCCTTACTTTAGCATTTGAGGACATCTCCGCCCACTTAAGAGCGGGTTCTGGAGGATCCGCGGCGGCTTGGGAGGTCCGCCCAACCGGCATGCACAGGGGCGTGCGATACATTGAGAATGCATGCATAGTCCCGCACGTATTCTGCTGATGGTGCGTGAGCTGAACTTAGGCGGTAGCGAACGGCAGATGGCGGAGATCGCCAAAGCCCTGGACCGGTCGCGGTTTGAACCGCGCGTCGGCTGCTTCCGTCCGGCGGGCATACGCGCGGACGACCTGCGTGCGGCCGGAGTGCCGATCGTGCAGTTCCCCGTGCCCTCAATAGCGAGCGTAAAGGGAGCCGTGCGCATTGCCTCTTATATCCGGAAAGAAGACATACGGCTAGTGCACACCTTCGATACGCCCGCCAATGTCTATGCAGCGCCCGCGGCGCGCATGGCGGGTTCGGCCGTGGTACTTTCCAGCCAGCGGGTGGATAGGGCGTTGTGGGCCCCGTGGCAGCGGCATGCATTGCGTCTCACAGACCGGTTGGTCGATGGCATCGTGGTCAACTGCGAATTCCTGCGCGACCACTTGCGCCGCGAAGAGAAGGTGCCGGCCGGGATGATTCATCTCTGTTACAACGGCATCGACACCGGTATCTTCCATCCGGCGCCGGGCCATCGCCCGGATGCCTTGCGCGGCGCCGGGCAAGTCATCGGAGTGGTTTGCGGTCTGCGGCCCGAGAAGGGGCTCGACACCTTGCTGGACGCGTTTGCCGCGGTGCGCACCTTGGCGCCGGGCATGAAACTGGCCATCGTTGGCAGCGGGCCCTGTCTGGCGGAGTTGCAGGACCGCGCCAGGGCGCTGGACATTCTATCCGACTGTGTCTTCGAGCCCGCCACGCCGAGGGTTGCCGATTGGCTACGCGCGATGGATATATTCGTGCTCCCGTCACTTTCCGAGGCGCTTTCCAATTCGCTGATGGAAGCCATGGCGTGCGGCTGCTCGGTGGCCGCGTCGCGCGTGGGCGGCAACCGGGAGCTCGTCGCACACGGCAAAACCGGGATGCTCTTCGAGCCGCGCGATACGGCAGGGCTGGCTGAGATATTGCGTCTGCTGGCCGGCAACGCCGCACTGCGCAGGGCGTTGGCATGTAACGCCGCCGAGCTAATTAGCAGCCGATTCTCGCTGGCCATGGCGGCGCGGCGAATGGGTGAGATTTATTCCGGGTTTCTGGCTTGAGCTAATGAAGGGTCTACCACAACACCAGCG
>Ga0187863_10002189_pt1 | contig 15056 bp, 15 predicted proteins | sample June2016WEW_11_1_FD_132975 | JGI IMG/M metagenome (GOLD analysis project Ga0187863, IMG submission 132975) | Peatland microbial communities from SPRUCE experiment site at the Marcell Experimental Forest, Minnesota, USA - June2016WEW_11_10 | ecosystem: Environmental > Terrestrial > Soil >... | reverse complement strand
TTCTTAACGACAGGCGGATGCATCTAAGCTTTGCAGCGACGCGTCTATAGTCCAAAGCATCGATAACTAAGCCCAGCGCATGCCGATTACGCAAATTCCATTCCAGGATCCGGTCGCTCCCGAAAAGCCGCAACCGGAGCAACTGGGACTCTACGATACGCAAGACTGGGAAGAGGCGTACCGCGATCTGGATGCGCATGTTCCCCACCTGCTGATCCAGTTGCAGGATGATCTGCAGAGATCGCGCAAGCGGGAAGCGGCGTGGATCTCAATTATCGTCCACCTGGTGGTGTTCATTGCGCTGTGGAACTTCAATTGGATCGAGAAAAATGTGTGGCACCACGTGGTGGTGGTGCCGGTGGACGCGACCAAAGATAAGAATTTTACCTACCTGGCGCTTCCGCCGGACGCGCAGAAGGTGACGCGGAAGCCGAACACCAACATTGCGTCGGATAGAGACCGGATTGCGATGTCGCGGCACCCGGAGCTTGATCCGAAGGAGTTGAAGAAGGTTCTGGCGACACCGCCTCCGGGGGCTCCGGGGATGACGGGTCCGCGCGTGCCACAGCCGGCGCCGCAAGCTTTATCGCAGAACCAGCAACCGGCGCCGCAGCAACAACCGACGACGCGTCCGCAGTTCCAGACCGACCAGACGGCACAGTTACAGGCGCCCACTCATCCCAACAATTCGTTTAGTAAGTACACGGCGATGACTCCGGGGCAAGCGATTCAGGAGGCTACCCAGGGGGCGGCGGCCAACCGCGCCGGAGGCGGACAGGAAGGCGGATTTGGCCTGAACAGCCCGTCGCATGGCCGGCAGTATGGCAACCTTGAGATTCTCAGCGACACTCAGGGCGTCGACTTCGCCCCGTATCTGCAGCGCGTTTTGCAGGAGGTTCGGGAGCACTGGTACGAGCTGATTCCTGAGTCGGCCGAGATGAAGAAGGGGAAGCTGGCATTGGATTTTGCCATTATGCCGGACGGACATGTGCAGGGATTGACGCTGAGAGCATCTTCTGGTGACGTGGCGCTGGACCGTCCAGCATGGGGCAGCATCACGGGGTCGGATCCATTTCCGCCGTTACCCAGAGAATTCAAGGGACCATATCTCGAGCTGCGGTTTCGCTATTACTACAACCCCGATAAGGGTGAGTTGGAGTAACACCGAGGAGCGTCCTGCTCTGGCGGCGAATCGTTTTTCCTGTTCCGATAATCACATAATTGATATGGAATCGTTGGAGAAAATGCCGCTGCTGTTCGTCGGGCATGGGTCGCCGATGAACGCCATTGAGCACAATGCCTATACCGAGGCGCTGAGTGGGCTGAGCACGCGGCTGCCGAGGCCGAAGGCGGTGTGCGTGGTGTCGGCGCATTGGGTGACGCCAGGGTCGCGGGTGATGGCTTCAGCGCATCCGAAGACGATCCACGATTTTTACGGATTTCCGCGGCCTTTGTATGAAGTGCAGTACCCTGCGCCTGGAGCTCCTGAAGAAGCGAAGGAGCTGGCCAGCGATCCTGAGATCGTGCCGGAAATTGCCCCCGATCAGGAGTGGGGGCTGGATCACGGCTCGTGGAGCGTGTTGCGGCATCTGTATCCGGAGGCGGACGTGCCAGCGTTTCAGGTGAGTCTCAGCGAGCAGCGCAGCTTCAAAGAGCATCTTGAACTGGGGCGGGAGATACGTTCGCTGCGCAAGCGGGGAGTGCTGATTGTAGGCAGCGGCAACATTGTGCATAACCTGGGTCGCATCGCTTGGGATGAGCCGCATGGAGCGTACGACTGGGCGGTGGAATTTGACGCCCGCGTGAAGCAGGCGGTCGACGCGCATGATGCGGACTCGCTGGCCGCGCCGCAGAAATGGGGCGAAGCCCTGCTGGCGACAGCGCATCCGACGGTCGAGCATTACTTGCCGCTGCTGTATTGCATGGGTGCGACGGATGGGCAGGATGTGGTGTCGTATCCGTACGAAGGATTCGATTTTGGCAGCATCTCGATGCGGATGATTTTGTTTGGGGACGGGACGAGCGCGTAGCCGCTACTCTATTCCAGTTCTGGAACGAGGCTGAAAGTGGTTCCGCGTCCGGATCGATAGATGGAGAAATCGCGCTGGTCCAGCGTGAAAATGGTCTCGATCTTTTCGCGGCCGGCGAGATAGACCAGGGCTACGTCTGCCAACTGAGGGTGGATATCTTCGTAGCGCTTCATGAGGGCTGCGATGGATTCTGCCTCGGCGCCCGCCAGGGGCAGCAATTCAAGGAAGCTGCCATTGATGCTGCGCAAGAGTTGCTGAACTGCTCGCGGAGATTTTCGCAGGAGCCAAGCCGCTTCGGTGATGACAGGCCAGCAGGAAAGAAGCGGGCCCGGCAGGTCGCGCAGCGCGGTGACGCAAGCCGCGTGGTGCTCGTCTGCGCGGGAAAGAATGGCGACCAGCGGTCCGGTGTCGACCAGAGCCCGCTTCATTTCCTCTTCCCGAAGCCTTCAAAGTGCCGGCGATTGCTGCTGAGGTCTTTCGGGGCACGTCCTACGCAGCCAATCAATCCTGCCTCTTCCGCCAGTTCGTAGGCCGAACGCGCGGCGCGTTCGCGGCCGAGGTACGTCTCCAGCGCAAGGCGCACGAGGTCGGATGGGGTCTGACCTTTGGCGCGGGAGCGATGGCGCAGCAAAGTCCCAAGGGTTTTGGGGACGCGGACGGTAATGCGCTGCGAAGCCATGATGTCAGACATTATACCATGGGTGTCAGACAGCTGCTTTGACCACACGTTCGGCCGATCTGCGCGGGAGATCCCCCCTCGCCTGAAGAGCGGCTCCGGCCGGGATGACGCCATAGCGAAGAAACCGCGCCAAGATCTAGCCCTTGCGCAGGTGGATGGAGCCGTCTCCGGTGTGGATGGTCAGCAGGCTGCCGCCGCCGTTGAGTTTGCCGTGGATTTCGCCTTCGCGAATTTTGCCTTCGGTGGTGATGGGCATGTCGAGATCGATGTGGCCGTCGCTGGTGTGCAGGTCGACGTCGGCGGCGAGTTCGCCGGGGACTTCGAGGGAAACGCTGCCATCGCCGGTTTCGAGGCGCCAGCCTGTGGCCAGGGTAGATCCGGCGGCGGCGCGCACTTCCACGCGGCCGTCACCGGTCTTGAGTTCGAGATCGTCGAAGCGGCCCTGGGCGTTGATGTGCCCGTCGCCGGTGGAGGCGTGGAGCTTGCCGTCGATGGCTTCGAGGGTCAAGTGGCCGTCGCCGCTGTGCAGTTCCATCTCGCCTTTGAGTCCGGCGAGTTCGATTTTGCCGTCGCCGGTTTGCAGGTTGACTTTGCCCTCGCGCGGCATCTGGATGATGATGTCGACCTTATGGCTCCAGTCGACGTGCATGAATCCAATGCTCAGGTTGTGCGGGAAGCGCACGTTGATTTCGACGGAATCGCCCGACTGATGTTCTTCGACGCGGATGCCGCCTTCGCCGATCTTGTAATGCGACGTGATCACCTTGGCTTCGATCGTGTTCTGGTCCCAGGTGGTGACGCGGATGTTGGCGTCGGAAGTTTCGATGCGAAGGTCGGGCTTGCCGCTGAGAGTGTAGGTCTTCGACCATTCGTCGGCGCGGGCGGATGCGGCGGAAAGAACGGCAACGAGGGTGAGAGCCAGCGCGGCGAACGGCAGACGCTTCATCTTCTTCGCAGCAAATTTCATAAGATCCTCCGAGCAGGCAGACTTCCGCCTGTCCTCTTAGACGGTGGTACGGGCGATCGGTGAGGTTGGTTCCATGAAGTTTATCGTCTAGCGCGGCCTTTGGCCCAGATACGCCATTCTAATGAGGGTGCGCTCGGAAAACGGAAGGTATAGGAGGGCGGCGCTGACGGCGAAGGCCGCGCCCACGCCGATCTGGTCGATCAGGAGGAATGGGGCGACCGCCCAGAGTTGGTCGAGGGCGAGGACGAATGGGAATATCTGGCGGAACTTTTCGCCGAGGCGCTGGTAGTCGAAGCTTACGGCCGAGAGCAGGTACAGGCGCAGAGGTATGCCGACGCCGGCGGTGATCAGGACGGCTCCGACGAGAACTTCGCCCCAGGGGTGGCGGATGGAGTCGCCGATTTCTTGCACGTAGCGCAGAAGAAACAGGGCCGAGAGATAGAAGCACAGGTACATGATCTGGGTCAGGGCGAAGAGGCTGCGGGTTAGCGCGCGGCGGGGGATTGGGACTTCGAGTTCGGGATGCAGCGGGATTGGGGGATCTGGCGGGGCGGGCGAGAGTGCAGAGGTTTCGTGATGAAGGATTATGTTGCTCGCGGGTGTGGGCGAGACTTCGGCTGCGGCGTCCCCAGGAATAGCGGCGTGAATCTCTTCGTGAGCAGCGGCGTGAACTTCCTCACGAAAATCTGGATGGACTTGTCCATGAACTTCCGCGATGAAGCGGTAACCGCGGCGGGCCAGGGTTTCAACATAGCGGGGGCTGGAGGCGGAATCTCCGAGGGCTTCGCGGACCTTGTTGACGGCGGTGTTGAGGCTGTGGTCGAAGTCGACGAAGGTGTCGGAGGGCCAGAGTTTCTGCTGCAACTCTTCGCGGGTGACGACTTCTCCCGCGCGCTCGAGCAGCAGGGCGAGCACCTGGAAGGGCTGGCCTTGCAGGCGCAGCTTGACTCCGCTCTTGCGCAGTTCGCCTGCGCTGAGATCGAGTTCGAAGACTCCGAAGCGGGCTATTCGACTGCGATTTTGCGGCACGACGCCGTAGTTTAGCATCAGACCTCGGATCTTGGACTTCGGACCTCAGACCTCGGCGCTGCCAGCGTACAATATGCGCGTGGCCGGAACCAATTCCCAAGACGATCCCAAGCATCGCCGGCACGCGGTCTATGCGTCGGAAACTACTGGACTGCTGTTGATTGCATTTCTGCTGCTGGTGCTTACGCTGCTTCGCTACTGGCACGACATCCACTGGAGCCTGCACTGAGCTTTGAATTCAGGCCCAGACCAATCCGACCCAAATTCTGAGATCGCAGCGGCGCAGCCTTTGCTGGTGGTCGTCCTCGGGCCTACAGCTAGCGGAAAGACCGCGTTATCGCTGGCGCTGGCGGAGAAGTTTGCGGGCGAGATCGTCAACTGCGATTCGGTCGCGATGTATCGGGAGTTTGATATTGGCACGGCCAAGCCGACGGCCGAGGAACGCGGGCGCGTACGGCATCATTTCTTCGATTGTGTCGACCCTGCCGAGTACATCACGGCCGGCGAATATGTGCGGCGGGCGCGGCCGGTGCTGGCGGAGATCAGCGGGCGTCGACACTTGCCGATCGTGGTTGGTGGCACAGGACTTTATCTGCGGGCGCTGCTTGAGGGACTTTTCCCCGGGCCGCAGCGCTCGGAAGAATTGCGCGAGCGGCTGCGCGAGATTGCTGCCAGGCGCGGGTCGGGGCATCTCCATCGGATTTTGCAGCGGGTCGACGGGGCGGCAGCGGAGAAGGTTCATGCCAACGATCTTCCTAAAATGATTCGGGCGATTGAGGTATGTCTGGCGTCTTCCAAGAACGGCGCGCGACAAAAAATGTCGGAACTCTGGCGGCAGGGACGGGACCCGCTGCAGGGCTTTCGCACTGTGCGGGTGGGACTCGATCCGGAGCGCGCGGCGCTTTACGAGCGCATCAACCGGCGGGCGCAGCAGATGTTTGACGCCGGGCTGGTGGAAGAGACTGCGCGTCTGCTTCGGAAATATGGTGCGGAGGCGCGGCCGCTGGCTTCTCTGGGATACAGGCAGGCGGCGCAATTTCTCCGCGGCGAACTCACTCGCGAGCAGGCCGTGGTTGCCGCGCAGCAGGCGCATCGTAACTATGCCAAGCGGCAGATGACCTGGTTCCGGCGGGAGCCGGAGGTCTGCTGGCTGCGGGGATTTGGCGATGAGGCGGAGATTCAGCTTGCAGCCATCGCACGGGTTGAAACTTCTTTTGCCACGGATTCACGCGGATGAGCGCGGATCGGGGTCGACTCAAACGCGGCCTTTAATCCGAAGTGGTTCGGACCCTCGAAGTCCTGACTGAACACCCAAGACCCAAGGCCTTTCTTCTGCTATCGTTCCTGCTATGCCGCGAATATTCCTTGTATTTCTTCTTGCCGTGAGCCTGGCTGTGCCGACATTTGCCAAAGATAAATCTTCGCGTCCTGCGCCGGTCAGTGCGGCGCGCGGGGACAAGTGGGCGGAGAGGACGCTGCGCCGGTTGTCAGTGGAAGAGAAAGTCGGGCAGGTGTTCATGATCTGGTGCCGCGCCAGTTTTCTCAATGTGGAGAGCCCGGAGTACCTGCAATGGCTGGAGTCGATGCAGAAATATCATGTGGGCGGATTTGCCATGTCGGTGCACGTGGATGGGCCGTTTCTGTTGCGGACCGAGCCTTACGAGGCGGCCGAATTGCTGAACCGGCTGCAGCACGAATCGAAGTTGCCGCTGCTGGTTGCGGCTGATTTTGAGCGTGGGGTCGCGACCCGGCTAATGGGCACGACGAACTTTCCGCATGCCATGGCCTTCGGCGCTGACGGCAGCGTTGAAGACGCCGAGAATTTTGGCCGCATTACGGCGCAGGAATCGCGCGCGGTCGGGGTGCACTGGAATTTTTTTCCGGACGCGGATGTGAATTCGAATCCCGCCAACCCGATCATCAACACGCGCTCTTTCGGCGAAGATCCCAAGCAGGTGGGCGATCTGGTGACGGCTTACATAAAAGGGGCGCGCGAGGGGGGAATGCTCACGACCGTGAAACATTTTCCCGGCCACGGCGACACGGCGACGGATTCGCATCTGGGCGTGGCCAGCGTGAACGGTGACCGGGCGCATCTGGATTCGATTGAGCTGCCGCCGTTTCGGCAGGCGATTGCCGCGGGGGTGGACTCGGTGATGGTGGCGCACGTCACGGTGCCGGCACTCGATGCTGACCCGAATCATGTGGCTACCATTTCGACGGCAGTGGTTTCCGATTTGCTCGAAAAGCAGATGGGATTCAAAGGTCTGATCGTGACCGACGCGCTCGACATGGCGGGGCTGACGCATCTTTTTGCCAATGACATCGGGCGAGCCGCGGTGGAGGCGTACAAGGCCGGGAATGATTTGCTGCTGATCCCGGCGGACCTGGGCGCGTCGTATATGGCCATGGTGAAGGCTGTCCGATCGGGTGAGATTTCGCAGCAGCGACTGGACCACTCTGTGCTTAAGATCCTGAAAATAAAGGGACGTCTCGGGCTGAATGTAACGCGTACGGTCGATTTGAGCACGCTCGCGACTTCAGTGGGAAAGCCGGAAAACATAACATTTGGGCAGCAGGTGGCGGACTCAGCCATCACGCTGGTGCGCGACAGCGGGAAGGTGCTTCCCCTGAAATCAAAGGGAACCGCCAAGACAGGGTTGCCGTATATGAGCAGGGAGGAGACACATAACCAGGTGGTGGCCGTGATTTTCTCGGATGACGTGCGGACCGAGTCCGGGCGCGCATTTGGGCGGGAGTTTCGCGCGCGCATCCCGGACGCGCACGTGATTTATGTGGATCCTCGCATCGCCGCCGGAATGAGCGACGAAGTTCTGAAGGCAGTGGACGAGGCTCAGACCGTGGTGGCGGCGGTGTATGTGATTCCGACCGCAGGCAAAGTGGGCAATTCGATGGCAATGGCTGATGCAACCGGCGCGCTGCTGCAGCAGGTGCTCGATCATGCCGCGGCGAAAACAGCAGTGGTTGCTATGGGGAATCCATATCTGGCGAGCGATTTTCTGAAGATCGAGAATTACATGTGTACGTTTTCGAACGCGTCGGTATCGGAAGTGGCTGCGATCAAAGCGTTGTTCGGAGAGATTCCGATTCGGGGCCATTTGCCGGTCACAATTCCAAACGTGGCCCAGCGCGGGATGGGCTTGGAACGGCCGGCGCAGGTTGCTGGTGGAGGGACTTCGCATGCGCAGAACTAGTTTGAAAGTTGCCGGCGCGCTCGCGTTGGGGTTCGCGATGCTGGCCACAGTGTTGCTGTCGGCTTGCAGCGTGAATGTGAAGAAAGAGCAGAACGGGGAAGATAAGCAGGTCGACATCAGCACACCGGTGGGCGGCATTCACGTCAGCAAAGACGCGAGCGCGGCCGATACGGGGCTGCCCATCTATCCCGGAGCGCGGCTGAAGCAGAAAGATGGTGGCGGCGACAAGAATGCCAACGTGAATATTTCTGGCTTCGGCTACGGGGTGAAAGTGGTGGCGCTCGAATATGAGTCCGACGATTCGCCGGCGAAACTGGTCGCGTTCTACAAAGAGCAGCTGAAGAAATATGGCGAGAAGGTGCTCGAGTGTCGTACTACGGGCCATCTCGACGTGAATATGGACTACGACGATGATTCCGGGAGGACTACGCGGGTCCGAGGCTGCGTGGGTAGCAGCGGGAATAACACCGAGCTCCGGGTGGGCGCCAGAGAGAACCAGCATATTGTTGCGGTCGAGCCGGAAGGAAAAGGATCGAGCTTTTCGCTGGTGTACGTAAGGACTCACGGCAAGGACACGGAAATCTAGCACCTGCCTGCGGCGACGCGGGTGGTTACGTCTTGGCAAGGGCTCGACACGCGTTAAGGAGAATCGTCATGTTTCGTCATCTGAACCTCACTTTCGTATTGTCGGCGGCGCTGGCGCTGCCTGGGTTCGCGCAGGATTCCACAAAGGACAAGAGTCTCGACATTCGCAGCTCCGTCGGCGACCTGCATGTGGGCAGCGATGCCGACGCGAAGAAGGCCGGGCTGCCGCTGTATCCTGGGGCGCGGCTGAAGTCGGGTGACGACCACAACAAGGACCAGGCGAATCTGAGCCTGTTGACCGATGCCTTCGGGATGAAGCTGGTGGTCGCCAATTACGAGTCGGATGACGCTGCGGCGAAGATCGTCGATTTCTATCGCGACAAGCTGAAGAAGTACGGCAAGGTTCTGGAATGCCATTCGCACAAGCATGGCGGCAATGTCGAGATGCACGAGGACATGGGTTCCGATGACAACAAGAATGACAACCAGAATGACGGGAAGAAAAGCAGCGAATTGAAGTGCGACGATAATTCCGGCCCGGTCACCGAACTGAAAGCCGGCACCGAGGATGACCAGCACGTTGTCGCCATCGAGCCGCGTGACGCGGGCAAGGGAGCGACGTTTACTCTGGTCTACGTGCGCACCCGTGGCAAGCGCGGGGAAATCTAGAGCGTCTCGTTAGTGCAGCTCCCGGGGGCGCGTCATCCTGGCCTCTCTTAGAGGCAGGGACCATGCCGGCAGGCGGGCGAACGCCTCCGGAGAATCTCCCACGTGAGATCCCCTTCGACTTGGCTCAGGGCAGGCTCTCGCCCCGCTGGAGAAACCGCGGGACTTCGGGATGACGCCCCCCAGATTGAGTGCCGACCTGCTTGCCTCCGCGGTCCACGTGCGATACTTGTCCAAGACACCTTTATTAAAAGACAAGTATTAAAGACAAGCCCGTCGACTTTCTTTCAGTTCTGATGGAACAGCTTTGCTACAAGTGCGGACAAACCGTGGAAGAGGGCGTGCCCTTCTGTCCGCATTGCGCGGCGCCGCAGATTCGAGTGGTGATGGCCGAAGCCGCGCCGGCCTTCGCCGTCGCCAATGCGCAGGACTCGGCTGCTCTGCCAGCGTCGCAAACACTCCCGATGATCGCCCTTCCGATGCAATGGTCGCGGTCTGTCAAGCCCTGCGCCGTGGCGGCGCTGGCCGCGTCGATACTGATGGTGCTCGGGCTCATGGTTCCGCTGATTGCCGTGCTTGGGGCGGGATTTCTTGCAGTCGCTTTCTATCGCCGCAACAATCCGGGAGTGATGGTGGGTGCCGGAGCAGGCGCCCGCCTCGGTGCGCTATGTGGCTTCCTCTGCTCCCTCATCACCGGCGTGCTGGGAGCGATGAGGGTAGTGGTTCTGCACGAGGGAAATGAGATTCGCAAGTTCGTTCTGGATATGGTGCGCCAGACGGCGGCGCGCTATCCTGACCCTCAGCTTCAGCCCAACTTTGAGTGGATGCGTTCCCCCGACGGCGTGATGTTCATGACGGTTTTTCTGGTGATTGTTTCAGCGCTAGCAATAGTGCTTCTTGGAACCCTGGGAGGCGTGCTGGGCAGCGCGGTCCTGGGGCGCCGCGACCGATCCTGAGCCCTCCCCGCCCGGCGCGATACGCTTCCAACTGGGCATTATGAACTCCCTTGCAGGGGCTGCGGCGACCGCGTATGATGCACCGTTCCACAACTTCCTGCGATGAATAAGCCGGCACGCGGTTCGCTGCTTGGGATCGAACACCTCGACGCGAAGGACATTCTGGGTCTGCTCAAGCTGGCCCGGCGTATGAATCCGCAGAAAGCGCGTCCGTTGCTGCGCGGCAAGCGCGTCGTGCTTTTGTTTTACGAAGCTTCCACTCGTACCCGGTCATCGTTCGAGTTCGCGGCCAAATCGTTAGGAGCGATGACTACGTTGGTGCAATCCTCGGGATCGAGCATTGAAAAAGGCGAGTCGGTGCTCGATACCGGATACACGCTGCGCGCGGTGGGCGCGGATTGCATCGTGATGCGGCATCCGTCGGCGGGCGCGCCGCATTTGATGGCAACGCATCTCGACATCCCGGTCATCAATGCCGGGGACGGGATGCATGAGCATCCGTCGCAGGCGTTGCTCGACGCCTTCACAATTCTGAAACACAAGAAATCGTTCAAGGGGCTGCAGGCGACGATCATTGGTGACATTTTTCACAGTCGCGTCGCCCGCAGCGCGTGCCATCTGCTGACCAAGTTTGGAGTGAAGCTCACGTTGTGCGGTCCGCCGGAGTTTGTGCCCGACGTGGCTGCGACGCTGGCGCCCGGTCTGCGCATCACGCGGCACATTGAAGAAGCGCTGCGCGGGACTGACGTGATCATGCTGCTGCGCGTGCAGAAAGAGCGGCTGGCGGGGCAGAAAATCCGATTACAGGATTATATTGCGCGCTACCAGATGACCGCGGCGCGACTGAAGCTGGCCAAACGCGATGCGATCGTGATGCACCCGGGGCCGATCATCCGCGGGCTCGAACTGACGGCGGAAGTGGCCGACGGGCCGCAGTCGGTGATTGTGGATGAAGTGCACAATGGCGTGCCGACGCGGATGGCGATTCTGGCGCGGGCGCTAGGGAAGGCGAAATGAGCAATATGTTTTGTCATCCTGAGCGAAGCGAAGGACCTGTGCAATTGTTTGATGGCCCGCGCACCTACATAGATCCTTCGCGCAAAGAGCGCGCTCGGGATGGCAAGTGTTTTGTGAGGGGCGCTCGATGACGCGGCCGGAGAACGCGAGTCTGCTGATCAAGGGCGGGCGGCTCGTCGATCCGGCGGCGAGGGTCAACGCGCCGATGGACGTGCTGCTGCGCGATGGGCGCGTGGCGGAAATCGCGCTGCCGAATAAAATCCGCGGCGGGGCTGACGAAAAAATTGATGCGCGCGGGCTTATCGTTGCGCCGGGCTTCATCGATCTGCATGTTCATTTGCGCGAGCCGGGGCAGGGATACAAGGAGACGATTGCCAGCGGGACTGCGGCCGCGGCTGCTGGAGGGTTCACATCGGTGTGTACCATGCCTAACACCGCGCCGGTGGTCGATACGGCGGAGTGGGTGAGCTGGCTGCGGAGTCCTGAGCGCGCGGCGGTGGTGAATGTATTTCCGATTGCGGCGGCCACGCGCGGAAGCAAGGGTGGAACCCTGACCGACTTCAGCGCGTTGCAGCGAGCCGGGGCTGTGGCTGTGACCGACGACGGCAAACCTATTCTCGACGACGACGTGATGCGCATGGCGCTGCGGCTGGGCGCGGAACTGAATTTTCCGGTGGTGCAGCATGCGGAAGATACGCGGCTCACCGAGAACTGCTCGATGCACGCGGGGCCTACGAGCTTTCGACTCGGATTGCGCGCCATGCCGGCTTTGGCCGAAGCCGCGATTGTGGACCGAGACGTCACGCTGGCGCAGCAGATTCGCGAATCGCGATTGCATGTGGCGCATCTTTCCACTTCCGACGCCCTCAAGGCGGTGCGGCGGGGCAAGCGGGCCAAGGCGCGCGTGACTTGTGAAGTTACTCCGCACCACTTCACGCTGGTTGACGAGAACGTTGGCGAATACGACACCAACTGCAAGATGAATCCGCCGCTGCGCTCGGCCGTAGACCGCGAGGCGATCGTCGTTGCGCTCGGCGATGGGACCGTCGATGCCATCGCCACAGATCACGCTCCGCATGCGGCTCACGAGAAGCAGGTTGAATTTGAGCGTGCATCTTTCGGAATCACTGGCCTGGAAACCGCGCTGGCGCTCGCGATTACGAAACTGCATCGCGATCACAAAATTCCGCTGACGCGCATCGTTGAACTGTTCACTGCGGGTCCATCTCGAGTTTTCGACTTGCCCGGGCGCGGGTCGCTGGTGCGGGGCAGCCATGCCGACGTGACCATATTCGATCCGAAGAAGCGCTGGACGTTCGAGGCAGCCAAGTCGCGCTCGCTTTCGCACAACTCTCCATTTGACGGCTGGCAGTTCATGGGGAAAGTGGTGGCGACGATTGTGGGCGGGAAGATCGTTCACCGCGCTGATTAAAACGTAGCCTCATCCTCTGAGGCGGAACTCGCCGGGAAATCATCTTCAGGAAGCCATGGGAGGGAATAATGGTTCGTGCAGGCCAATTCGTTCTTGCAATCATGCTGTTGATGACGGTTTTTGCGTCCGGGCAAACAAGCGGTCCGGCGGTTGCGCCTGTTCCTCCATCCGCTAACACTCCGGCGACAGCGCAGGCCTTCGATGTGAACGCGGCCGTCGAAGGATATTTGGCCAAGATGCCGCCGGCGCGGCGGGCTCGTTCGAATGCGTATTTTGAGGGCGGCTATTGGCTGATTTTGTGGGACTTTTTGTCGACCGTACTGGTGATGTGGCTGCTGCTGCATTTCGGCTGGTCGGCGGGCATGCGCACGCTGGCGGAGCGCATCACGCGATTCCGGCCGCTGCAGACGGGGCTCTATTGGATTCAGTTCATCATCGTGACCTCGGTGATTACGTGTCCACTCAGCGTGTACGAAGGATATTTTCGCGAGCACAAGTACGAATTGCTGAATCAGACGTTCGGTGCCTGGATGCGCGATCAACTGGTGGGGCTGGCGGCGGGCGTGGTGCTGGGCGCGATTCTGATGATTCCGCTGTTCGGGCTGGTGCGGCTTCTGGGAAAGAACTGGTGGGTGTGGGGCGCAACTCTGATGATTGTGTTCTTCGCTTTCGTGAGTCTGATCGCTCCGGTGTACCTTGCCCCGTTATTTAACCAGTACAAGAAGCTTGAAGACCCGCGCGTCCGAGATCCGATTCTCAGTATGGCGCGGGCCAACGGGATTCCCGCCACCGACGTCTACGAATTTGACGCGTCGCGGCAATCGAATCGCGTGAGCGCCAATGTTAGCGGCCTGGCCAACACGCTGCGAATTTCGCTGAACGACAATCTGTTGAAGCGCTGCACTCTGCCGGAAATCGAAACCACCATGGGACACGAGATGGGGCACTACGTGCTGAATCATGAATACAAGGGGCTGGTGATGATCGGAGTCGTGGTGGTCATCGGATTCGCTTTTCTGAATTGGGGTGTGGCTTTTGCGCTGGCGCGCTGGAGCGAGCAGTGGGGAGTTCGAGAGATCACCGATGTCGCGGTGCTGCCGCTGGCGATGATCGTGTTCTCCGGGTATTTATTTCTGATGACGCCGGTGACCAACACCATCACGCGCACTATGGAATTTGAGGCGGACATGTACGGCTTGAATGCGGCCCGGCAGCCCGACGGCGAGGCCAATGTAGATATGCTGCTGGGAGAATATCGCAAGCTCGATCCCGGCCCGGTTGAGGAGTTTGTTTTCTACGATCATCCAAGCGGACGCACCCGCATCACGGCCGCGATGCGCTGGAAGGCCGAGCATCTGGACACTGCGTCGGCGGAAGAAGTGGCTAGGCCGCTTTTCGACGCCAAGTAACGAAAATGTTCGCGTGCGCGCGCTAACTGGCCAGGATGCCCATTCGTTTGCCGACGGTCTTCAGAACCCCTAACGCCTGATCCAACTCCTCTTTTGTGTGGGTCGCGGTCATGATGGTGCGGATGCGGGCTTTGCCTTCGGGAACCGTCGGAAAGGCGATACCGGTGCCGAGGACGCCTTCTTTGAAGAGCTCGCGGGAGAAGTCCATGGTGAGTTTGCCGTCGCCGATAATGATGGGCGTGATGGGAGTTTCGCTGGCCGGAGTGGAGCGGCCGCCGATGTCGAAGCCGAGCAGGCCGAGCTCTTTTTTCCAGAAGCGTGTGTTCTCCCAGAGTTTTTCCATGCGCTCGGGTTCGTTCTCCAGAACCTCGAAGGCCGCGATGCAGGTGGCTGCTACTGAGGGCGGATGCGAGGTTGAAAATAGAAACGGGCGAGCGCGGTGGTAGAGGAAGTCGATTAGCTCGCGGGAGCCGCAGACGTAACCGCCGAGGGCGCCGATGGCTTTGGAGAGCGTGCCGACCTGGATATCGACGCGTCCGTGCATCTTGAAATGATCGATGCTGCCGCGGCCGTTGCGGCCGAGGACGCCGGACGCGTGGGCGTCGTCGACCATCATGATAGCGCCGTATTTTTCGGCGAGGTCGCAGAGGGCGGGCAGCGGGCCGATGTCGCCGTCCATGGAGAAGACGCCGTCGGTGATCAGGAGCTTCTTGCCGGGTTCGGCTTTAATGCTGGCTAATTGCTCTTCGGCGTGGGCGATGTCTTTGTGGCGGAAGACGAGGATCTTTGCCTTCGAGAGGCGCGCTCCGTCGATGATGGAGGCGTGGTTCAGGGCGTCGGAGATGATGAAATCATCTTTGCCGAGGACGGCCGAGACCGTTCCGGCGTTGGCGGCGAAGCCGGACTGGAAAACGACGCAGGCTTCGACGTTCTTGAAGCGCGCGATCTTTTCTTCGAGCTCCATGTGGATTTTCATGGTGCCGGCGATGGTGCGGACGGCGCCCGAGCCAACGCCGAATTTGCGGGTGGCTTCCAGCGCGGCCTCGCGCAGCCTGGGATGCGTGGTCAGGC